>WNFU01008262.1_pt1 | contig 21941 bp, 19 predicted proteins | sample 5400121 | NCBI WGS metagenome assembly WNFU01 (sample SAMN13153360, study PRJNA577476) | soil metagenome | isolation source: 100 cm soil or saprolite under grassland replicate 1 | place: USA:California | collected 2016-06-15
GCGTAGAAGCCCCCTGTGAGCATGCAATCATTGGCGCGAACCAGGTCGACGGAGATCCCCACGTCGTTCAGTCAAAGGCTGGGGAGCTGGGCCACATAAGAGTCGGTATTCGGGTCGAGCCGGACGGTGATAAGGTCAATAATCGTCACCTTCTCATGCTCCCGGGCGTTGGACTTGAAGAGTTCCTCCTCCCCCGCTCGTACCGTCCGGTCACGCATCAGGCGCTCGACGATGGCCAGCCCTTCCTCGATCTCGCGCTCATCGGTCGTGGCGCAGTAGCGGCCGAGGAGGAACTCGCCCACGTACGTCGGGACCGGGTACATCCCCTGGAACCGACGGGCCAAGTCCTTTCGGACGACATAGCCCTCAAAGGCCCTGGCGGCGAGCTCGTCCAGTTCGTCCAGCTGCATCACTCATCGCCTCCGGCGACGATCGTGGCGCGCTGAGCCAGCACGTCTCCCTTCTTGGACAGCACGACGACGACCGCAGCCTCCCCTTCCAGCCGGTCATCGGGAACCACCACCGCAGCTCTGCCTTCTTCGAGAGCCTTGGGCTCGCTCGCAATCGATGTCGTCGGATCCGCGGGTTTCGTCCGGAGATCCACACGAGCATCCGCCAATGACCCTTCGACCTCCACGCGGCAGCGCAGACCAACCCACCTCACGACCCGAATGATCGCAAGCCCCACCTTTGGAGCCGGCTCCTTCGCTTCGACCGTGATCCGTGGCGTCACGCATTCCTGGGGACTGACGCCCCCATGCTCGTACTGCCTGCCGGCCTCGTAACAGGAGATCCCTGGGGCGATTGCGATGCGCACCTGAGGGTCCCAGCGCCAGGGAAGGGTCTGATGCTCAACGACCGCTCCCTCCTTGACCCGCGCACAGCGTCCCTTCCTCACTTCCGCCACATGGATCGGCAACCCCACCTTCGGGAGGCCCCCAGGGAGGTACAGCCAACCGTGATCGGTCACCACGACGACCCGCTTCCATCCCCACTCCAGCAGGCTGAGGATTCGCTCCGCAACCTGGTCGACCTCGGCCTGGATCCGTCGCGCGAGCTTGCCGGGCAGGTTGTGCCCCAGCTTGTCGATATCTCCGCCCTCCGCCCAGGCCCGGCCGGACGGATCGCCCATGCTTCCCGACCCCAGATCCTGCCAGCCGGCCTCCTCGAGAGCCTTCCTGAAGGCGTCGGCCGATAGCGCCGGACCGCCCGGCTTCGCGGCGGGACTGAGATTCGGCCCCGGTGTCAGTCGGCCAGCCACCGGTGACACCGCGGGCTTCGCCGTCGCAGTGACGGTCGGAATCGCAGAGATGGTCCACTCGACTGTGACCCTGGCCTCGGAAGCGAGCGCCTCGCGCACCACCTGGGCGATGTCGAACCGGAGCCCATCGACGAACAGGAGACAGGTGCCTGCGGGAGGAGTCGCCGAAGGGTCTGAGACAGTCGGAGGAGATCGGTCGAAGGCCTCCTGCAGCGCTCGTGCGCCCTGATCGAGCCATCCCCGGTACAGCGCGTCCACCGCGGCTGCGACCGCGGTCAGGTCGGCCGTGGTCTCGACGGATGCCAGCGCATCCATCGCAGCGCGGTCCGTCATCCACCCCTCACGCGCATAAAGCTCGCCGATCTCCTGCGGCGTGACGCCCCCCACTGGACGCTCGACGGCATCCGCCAGCCTCACGAGGTGGTCGAGGGCCCGGGCCAGCGGAGCCATCCCCAGCCGGGCCCACACCCATCCTCGACGGACGCCATGCGCCGCCTCGAGCGCGCAGACCTTCTCGGCCGCCTCAGACGCCGACACCCCGGCCAGCGAGGCGAGCGCACCGCGAAGCGCGTCCTCCGCCAATTCGTTGTGCCACGGCCAGGAGTCTGGATGCTCGTCCGACAGCGTCGCGGGCTGTGCGGCCTTGAGGAGATCCGGGAGCCGAGGGTAGCGCTCAGGGGCTTCCACGAAGCGCGTCCAGACCTTCTCCCACGCGCCCCTCCGGCTCCCGAGTCGCAGGGCGGCCGTCAGCGGTCCGTCGGACTCGGGGTCGAACCCGTACTTCTTGCGACAGGTCGAAACGAAGGCCTGCCACTCGGTCTCGTCTAATCCGATTCTCGCCCCCTCTGGGTCGTTAAGCCAGAGCAGGACGGACCGGACGTCGTCCGGGGTGAGCAGACCGTCGAAGAACGATGCGGTGAGCTCGCCCTCCCCGCGCAGGTGATCGACGGGCTCGTCGAGGAGGCGGGGCAGCGCCCGCCGTAGCGCTTCCCGCGTAGCCTGGTCGCGCGCCAGTCGAAGGCCCAAGCCCGAGACCTCGTTCTCGAGGAGAGCTGCGGCGGTCCAATCCCTGTTGTTCTTCTGCGTCCATAGGACGCCCCGGAATTGCAGGTCGGCCAAGGGACGGAGTTCATCCGGGCTACCGGCGATGTCCCGGATGTCCTCACGGGAGCATCCGGGCAGGTACACGATCGGGGCTCCTCGGTCCCCGCTCAGGCCCCCGGCCGCGACCGTCCCTGCGAGGGCGCACAAGATCCAGATGGCCGGTCCCGTGAGGCACGCCGGGTCGTAGGAGCCGAGCGTGAGGATGGGTACTTCCTCGCGCAGCCGGTGGATCATGCTCGCGAACTGCCGATCGCGGTCCGGCCACAGCACCGCGTCCGGCCGCGTCTGATCGGGCCCTGCAGCGCTGCCAACCTTCCGGAGGGTCTGAACGATGTGCTGCAGCACCGTCGCGGTCATGCTCTCTTCGCCCTTGCCCGTGCCGCTTCCTTCTCCGCTCGGGTGAGGTGGAGGTCGTTGAGGCGCTCGGAACTGTCCGGGTTCTTGCCGCGGTCCTTGTTCCAGTTGATTGTGAACCGGGACCGGAGCACGCCTGCGGTGACCAGGGGACGTATGTTCAGTCGGACCCCGTCGTTGAGGTCGGGGTTCCACCCGATGGGCTGCTCTTCCAGCGGCTTCCACCGGACGTAGATGTCGTACGGAGGCTCCCCCTCCAGGATCAACTCGAGCTTGCGCTTCAGCTCCTCGGCGGCCACCAGCCTGGCCTCGGCCCCGGGCACCTCAGCCCTTGCCTGCTCCCTCTGAAGCTGGATCCAAGACCCGAGCAGAGTATGGACGAGGCGCGAGAGCAGCCGGTTATCAAGCCGGTGGTAGTTCACTAAGGCCGAGAATCCGTCCTTGCGTCCGTCCCAGATGTGCCAGATGAAGGGCCGGTTGTGGAACAGCCGGCAGTGGGCGGCGAAGAAGGAATCCCGGAGCCACTCCTCCAAACTCCCGCCGGAGGCGCCGGCCTTGGCGAGGAGGTGATTCATGAGGTCCTGGGACCACTGCTCGCTATAGGCCCGCTCCAAGAGGGCCCGTAGTCGCTCAGCGGCGGGCTGCTCACCGGCCACGCCCGGCAGGCAGGCGATCCCGTCGCGGTCGGCCAGTTCGTCGAGGACGTCGGGCTCTTGGTCGGGCTCTTGGTCCGGCCACCGGTAGCTGAGGAGTCGGGCCACGGCGACCTGGAGCGGGTCGGTCGACTCAGTCGGGTCTCCTTTGAACAGCCACTGGGTCGGGTCGTTCGAGTAAGGCTCGGGAAGTCCGTGCGAGTACTGCTCCTCGGCTACCTTCTGCCAGTGTTCAAGATCGAAATTGACTTTCAAGAAGTATCCGGGTCCGACGACGATCTTGTGGTTGATGCGGCGCACCGCTTGGGTGAACTCAGGAGACCTGCAGAAAGCCCACAGCGCGGGCAATACTCGAGGATCGACAGGGATGATTGGACAACTCGTGTCGTTGAACATGTTTCCGCTGTAAAGGGTGACCCGCAGGCTAGCCTGGGCAACCAGAACGCCTTGCCTGCCTAGTACCTCTCCTGGATTGAAGTTATGTGCTCCAGACGATCGGAGAGAGCCGTGACCTCGTTCCCACCTAAGAAAGCTCTCCCTGCCTGAGTAGTCATTGGTGTACGTCGGAGCTGTCGCAAAGGGTTCCCATGTGTGGGCCTTCGCAGCGACTTCCCAGAATCGAACAACAAATCTGGCAACATCGGTGGTATGGAGACCCTCCCAGCTGGAAGCGAACTGGCCGAGCGACCTGACGGGTGCCGAGGCATGTAAGGTAAGGAGTCGGTCGGGATTATCGACCAGCGATGTTCGGGCCAGTAAAGACAGTGGCTGTTCCTGGAGGCCCCTCGCCTTGCTGCTCGCCGATATTAGATCGGTGACGTCAAGAGATAGAGTGACGGCGGGCGACGTTCCAGGCTGTCCTGGCGACAAAACTAGAAGAGCGGGCTGGACCACGTGGCCCGAAATCGTCTCGAAAGCAGCTTTACCGAGCGCTGCGAGCGCGTTCCACTGCGCCTGGGTAACCCACTTTCGTCGGAGGGACCCGTAGGTCCGCAGAAAGAGCCAATTCAGTGGGCTGACCAAGGAAACTGATCCACCCTCACACATAGCGAGCGCTCGCTCAAGGAAACAGGTTGCAAGATCCGACTGGGCGTCGGGAAACCGAGACTGCACGAATCTCGCCAAGTCATCGGTCATTCGCTGGATGCTCAAGTATGGAACGTTTGTTGTAACGAGCGTATAGTTTCGGGTCAGGAGCGATGCGGCCTGGGCGATCCCGGCCGCGGCCCAGCCGGCAACCTCAGCTTCGGGATCCTGTTCTTGAGCCAGCAGCTGCTTGAGTAGGGGGGCGACCTCTTGGTAGTTTACGGAGAACAGATGACCCTCTTCGGTTGCTTGACGGGGATCGATGAGGCTTCCCAGCTCCGGGGAGTTGCGGAATTGCTCGTGCAGGGCCTCGAGCGCGTGCTCCAGCTTCTCGTCGCCCTCGGCGAGTCTCTTCCAGTCGGTGAGCTCTCCGGCCACTCCAATACCTGAGCAGGCGATGTTGGGTGGCGGAAGCTCCCGGTAGCCTCCCGAGCGCCATGCAGAAAGAGCCAGCGCGAACGCAGCGATCTGCGTGCAGCGAGGGTCGATCTCAAGGCCGAACAGGTTCTCCAAGATCACCGCGTCCCCGGCTTGCTGAGCGGAGAGGCCCTCTTCCTCCATCCGCATCCGGGTGAGCATCTCGAAGGCGGCTGTGAGGAAGTGGCCGGAACCGCAGCATGGGTCCATGACGGTGACCTCGGCGGCTCGCTCGGGCCACCCCCCGAACGTCCCCGCCGCGGGCAACCCCTCGTCGGTGAACCGCAGATAGGCGAACCCAGTCACGAGCGTGCTCTCGGGATGCCGGGCCGCCCACCAGGCCCCGAGGGAGTTCTCAAGCAGGAACCGGACCATGTAGTCCTCGGTGAACAACTGGGTGACCGCCGGCAGCTCCTCCGCCCCAATCTTTCCCCCGGAGCGGTTCACCCTCTTCTTCCGCTCTGACTGCCAAAACTGGTAGACCCAACCCAGGGCGTCGTCGGCGGTAAAGACCTGGGCCGGCAGGGAGTCGAGCACGCGCTCCAGGGCCTGGCGCCCCTCGGGAGCGAAGCTCACGGCGAGGACCGGATCGTCGGTCCGAAACACCGCTGGAAGCATCCCGGTGGCGTACCGTGCCGCCAGGGCCCAGGGGTCGGCCTCGCCCTCGTCCCGGGCGAGTTCGGCCACCTCTTCCAGGGTCACGGGGACCCCCGTGGGGTGCATCAGCAGCCGGTTCTCGGCGAGGAACCGGGCAAACAGCATGCGGTGCCAGTGCTGGTAGGCGATCTCGGCGGCAAGTGCATCCGTGCCGCCAAGCTGGCGGGCTCTGGCCCGCAGGGCCACCCGGAGCCGCCGTTTGTCCTCTCCCATCTGGGTGTGCGGGCGGTCGTCGTTGACGGCTAGCGTGGTCAGGGCGGCCCTGGCCGCGGACTCGGCGAGCCGCCGGGCCTCCACCACGGTGTCCTCCAGGGTCTTGCGCAACTCGCGGGGTAGGGAAGCCATGGCTCAGATAATGACGGGGCCGTCGTCGACCAATCGGCGGAGTGCGCTTCCTAGTTCCTCGATGTAGGTGTCCACTTCGGTAGGCGACCTCAATGTGGCCTGCGGAGGCATGAAACGCGTCGCCTTCGGCTCGAGCATCCGCGACGCCATCAGCCGCGCTTCGTGGACTCGCTGGGGGATCGCTGCGGCCTTATCCGACCAGTCCGAGAGCGGCGTCCGGTCGAGGGTAGCAAGGAGTGCCTCGTCAGTCCCGATGTCGAGGGGCTCGGGGGGTGACAGGGAGGCCTGACCCAGAATCGAAGCTCGAGTGCTGTCGCCAAGTTGCTGCCAGTCCTGCCAGGCATCCAGCGTACGCATGCCCTGTTGATAGGTGGATGCCATCTCCTCGTGTGCTGACCCGAGGGCGTCCCGCAGGGCCTCGCTGACCTCCGCTAGGAGAGGGGTTGTTGGATCCGGTTCTGCCAACAGTTCACGAGCGGCGCGGATGGCGTCGATCTTGTCCTGCACCTCCGCCATCCCGGGGAGTCCCTCAGCGTGCCGAGCCAGCCAAGTCAGCAGCTGCCAGCGGGGAAGCCGCTCTCGGATCCGTTCCCTCCGTTCAAGCCACTCTCTGCGGTCTGCTCGAAGTCGCTCCTTCTGGGCGTATGCCTCCACGATGACCTGGTTCCCGACGAGCTTTCGCAATCTTTTGAGCTCGTCCATCGAAGGCGGTTCGGGGAACGGAGGCTCTCCGCCGGCCCCTCCAGCAAGCGCGATCAGCTCATCCAAAAACCGGTGGAGGGCCGGAGCTTCCTGATTTGGATCAACGGAGACGCCCGCATCCGCGAGCAGCCTCCGGACCTCGATGCGCTGCAACGCGGTTGGCACGACGACCTCCTTGAAGAAGGTCGTTGTGCTGACCTTGCCGATGCTCACGTCCTTGATCGTTACTGGAAGGCCGTTCTGCTGGACGCTCAGGGCCGCCACGGCTACCAGGGCGAGCAGTCCGCCGTCGATGGCGTCCTGGGGCCAGCCGTAGGGCGAACCCGCGAAATTCTTCCGGACGTCGGCTCCCTTTGTACCCGCGCTGGACACGAAGGCAAGGATCTCCTTGCACACGGGGTGCTGGATGACCTCGCCCTTGTAGCCGACTGGGGATAGCGGATCGCCGCTCCCCTCCCGGGCGCGGTGCACGACCTTCGCCCATTCCGGGTCGTCCGCGTCTGTGAACTGAGGAAACAAGCGTGCCAGGGCATTCTCTGCCGCTGCTCTCACCGCGGCTTCCAGCGTGACCTCGCTCAGCTCACTCCCTCCGCCCTGGAAGACCCGAGCATCCCGGAGGACACGGGCGATCAGTGCATTCACGCGGTTGTTCCCGTTGCGCAACCTCGTCTCCATGCCGATACGGGCCTCCCGGCCCTCGTCTGTCGCCGGGACCGGTCGCGCGTTGAACGTGTCACCAGCGGCAGCGCGCTCTGCCATTGCCAGCGTGAGCTCGTCCGAGTCCTGTCGGGGAAGCCACAGGAAGACAGTCGGGCTTCCGGTCCCAGCGCGGACCGCAGCGTCCCGTGCTGTCTTCTCCGTGCATTCCCATCCATCCCGGATCCACACAGGGACGGTGGCCTGATCCTCGGGTGGGGGCGACTGCCCAAAGTGGAGCTGGGTCTTCCTGGGATACCTGCTCCTTCCGTGGAGGAGGCTGATGGGTCGGAGGGCTTCTGAAACGGCACTCCTCAGAACCTGGTCGCGGTCGCTTGCGATCCGGCCGGTGTCGCCCTTGATCTTGGCAAGGCGGGCCTGGTAGTCGCCAAGCCATGCGGCGCTCTCCCTGGTCAGCAGGCGATACTCGCCTCCCACGTCGTTGAGCAGCCCGTCTTGCGCCAGCCCTTCGAGGGTCTGCTGGGCCTGCTTCCGCAGAGCATCCCCGCCAGTGTTAAGGTCCTCGACGAGAAGGTCCGCGAGGGTGTCAGCGGTGGCTCGAACCCCGATGTCAGACCCCGGGTCAGTGGGCAGCTGTGAGATCAGAAACACCAGGCAGCACAGGCGAGCCCTGAGTTCCCCATCGGCGGTGCCGTCTCTAAGCTCCTCGATGCGGTTGTAGGTCTCCCTCAGCAGCACGCCGGTCTCGAGCATCCCCGTGGCCTGCTGGTCGTACAGGAAATCGGCGGGGACCACGTCGCCAATCGGCTTGTCGGCGACGAGCCTCGCGGCCTCGTGGACCATCCGGAGCTGGGTCCTGAGTTGTCCTGCGCCGCCGCCCCGATCCACGGCGCGCAGGGTCCGCTCCCAGAACCGCCGCCGGGCCGGCAAGATCGGGTAATCCGGCACCAGATCGTCAACGTCGCTCGGTCGGGGGCTGATCTTCGAGCCGGCGAGCTGGCGGTCGATCTCTCCGCTCACACTGTCCAGTACCGACTTCAGCTCAGGGACCCTGTCCGGGGCCTTGCGCAACACGACCGAACGCACCACGGACTCGACGTCCGCATCTGACAGGCTAACCGGAACCTTGAACCGGCCCTGCAGCTTCTGGAGGACAGGAGTGGCCTGCAGCGCCGACTGTCCTGTCGCGACGAACAGAAGCTTGCTCTCGAACTTGGACGAGCAGGCTTCAACGACCTCCTGAACATCCAACATCCGCCTGGGATCGTCGCTGATGAACTGCTGGAGTTCGTCGAGCACGACCAGCGTGGAAGGGATCCTGTTCGATTTGGTTGAAACCAGCGCGTACACGTCCGCCATGATGTCCAGCGACTCTTGAACGCTCACGTCCTTCACGGGCGGGTACTGTGCCTTCAGCAGCTCCTTCACCGCGCCAACGGAACTTGCGAAACCCGGCGAAGCCTCAAGGAGAGCCTCGGCGACGATGGGAGAGACGTAGAGGCTCCTGAGCTCCGACCAGAAGTCCCGGCCCGCTCTGTTCACCGCGGTCTGCACCTGCTCAAAGAGGCCCTCTCTGTGGAGCCACAGCACGAACCGCGCTGGTTCGATCTTCTCTGGGAGCCCCACACCTCGAAGGATTACTCCCAGAAAGGCAAGCCGGACGTTGTCGCCTGCACCCGCGCTCAGCGTGCCCGCCGCCGCCCAGCAGCCCCCGGCTCGCTTCCCGAGGGTTCCAAGCTCCCTCAGCGGGTCCCGTACGGTGCTCGGAAGGTTCACGAGCCCCTGCGCCGTGCTCCCGTCCGGGAACCGGAAGTCGCGCCATAGGTACTCCAGCACACGCACGAGATGGGACTTGCCACTACCGTAGAAGCCGCTGACCCACACCGCCGGCTGCTGCGGCTGGTCGTAGTTGCGCAGGTAGGAGGAGAGAATCCGCTCGAGGCCCCGCTCGTACTCACCCTCGCAGACGAAGTGGGAGAGTTCGTACCGAAGGACGGACCACTCCTCCTCGGTGGAGGGGTTGACGACCTTGGTGACCCCGAGGTTGGGGATCTCCTTCAGCGTGGGATCTTCGAGGAAGACCTCCCTGTTGAGCGTCATCGCCTACTCCTTCGAGGTGGTGATGGGCACCGCCATGTAGTTCCAGCCGTCGCGCGCGTTCAGCAACCGATACACGCTCCCCTCGTACTCGCCGGGAAAGAACACGAGGAGCCGACCTCTGATGGAGGGGCTCACGGCCTCGATCACCTGGGAGACCCTCGCGAACGGGTACAGCGCCCCAACCCCGATGAGCGCGACCACCGTCCCATCATCGACGCCGTCTCCGATGAGAGCCTCGCCCACCTGCGCCGTGACGTACTCCACAAAGCCCCCTGTCGCGATGCTCAACGCCTCCGGATCCTCGAAATAGGCCTCCGCATACTCCTGCTGGGCGAGCCACTTCGGAAACGAGTCCGTCACATCGAGCTGACGCCAGCCGTGGCCAGCGCCCCTGGTAACGGCCTCGAAGTCGCCGACCCGGAAGCGGATCCGTCGTTCGTGGAAGGGCGGGTAGACCACCATCCAGACGCGCTGTGGGCCAGGAAGGTCGTTCCTCCACGGCAGTGACACGAAGCGCCGATAGGCTACGAGCAGGTCGTCCACGAATGGCAACTCAACCCTCCACGGGACGCAGGAGCCAACGGAAGCCGACCTCGACGACGTCTCCGGCCTGGCGGAACTCGATCAAGCCGCGCTGCGCCGCCGCGAACGCCCGCTCGAGCAGCGCATGCTTTGGCGCGTCCAGCGCCTGGGCCCACATGGTCTCGAAGAGGCTCGCACCGCGGGCATCGCTGAGGTAGCCGAGGAACAAGGCTATCGCGACCGCCGGGGGCCGTGGGTTGACCCGGACGCGGATCTTCTTCGTCCGGGAACGGACGTGCCCTGACTGCGTCCACGACGACGCCGTGTTGCGCCCGATCTTTTCGGCGACGGGCGGGCTGTAGCTGTTCGGATATCGCTCGGTGACCGACTTCGCCAGCATGGCAGCGTCGACCGGAGCTCCCTCAGGGAGCGCGAGGACGGTCGGAGCCGTCGCCCGAAGGAGCGGGTCCCGGGCGAGAGCGCACTCCAGTGCCAAGAGCGGCTGCGCCTTGGGGTCGAGGCACCACAGATCGCGGAGGGTGCGGAAGACCGGCGAGGCAGGGTCCAAGACGTAGAGCTCTCGCAGGTAGCGCAGGGACCTGTGCCGCGTGCTGTCGGAACGCTTTGACAGCACGTTGTCCTCCAAGATGGCGGCCACATAGTCCTGCTTGGTCGCGCCCGGCGGGCAAGCTGCAAGAAGAAGGGTGAGCTCCCGCAGCATGACGGTTCGGCTGGTGTGAGCACCTCCGCTCCCTGCGTCCGCGACGATCCCCAAGCCGTGATCCACCTCAACCCCCTCCATCGGAACAGAATCTTACGCGGGAGCCGACAGCCGTCCCCACGGCGCCACGCCTCCGTTGTACACGTCACTCACCCACGTCCGGAGGAAGGTCGTAGTCCGCGACGGGCCACGGCACCTCGAAGTAGCGCCGCTCCTTGGCCCTCTCGAGCAGCCGGCGGAGGCGATCGCCGCCGAGCACATGGAGGGTGAAAGCGGACGGATCCCCCTGGCGGATGTTCTCGACCACGTACACGTAGAACTCCGGGTTTGTCCTCGCCTCCCGGGTCTGCCGCTCCTCGAGCCATAGCCCGTAGCCCCGGTTCGATCGGCCGAAGGCCTTCACCTCGATTACGCGGCCATCGCTTTGCACATCGCCGGCCGCGCCGCCGTACCGCACGTCCCGGGCCTCGCGGCCCTGCCCACGCTCATACTCGAGGACCCAGGCGACCGCCGCGTCCTCGATCTCCCTGTTCGTCCGCAGTTCGCCCACGACGACCCTAGTCGACCTCGTGCTCGGGCATCCCGCCGAACTGGCAAGTAGGGTTCAGCCCGGTCGCCTTCCGGTACGCGGCGATCAGCTCGCACTCGATCCCCTTGCGGTCCCGGCCGTCCACGCCCCGGGTTGTGAACCACGACACCTCGACGACAGAGCCGCGCCGCTCGTGCTCAAGAACACACCCGCCGGCGACATGCGGCGGACCTGGCCTCTTCCCCGCCGCGACGTACTCAGTCGCCTTCCGCAGCTGGCGGAACCGGCCCCTGATCGACTTGCCGGTCTCGCCGACGTACACGAGCCCCTCCTCGCCACGGCACCGGATTCGGTAGATCCCCGCCTCGTCCGGCGCGATCGCAGCGGACGCGAGCACGGCCTCGTCGAGCTGGTGCCAGTCGGACCAGGCGTGACCCTCCCAGTCCCGGGCCTGGGGGTCGGCGATCACGGCGTCGGCTCCGCGAGCCGGGAGTCCTCGGTCAGGAGGCCCCACCGCTCCCGATACCCCTCGAGCCACGGCCCCTTGTACCCGGGGAGCGGGAATGCGTAGTGCGGGAGGAGCCGCTGGAACTTCGTGACCTTCCAAACCTGTCCCTTCTTCCCCGGCGCGGCGGGCCAGGCCTGGTGCGACCTCGCCAGGACCTCGGCGAGGATATCTGACGGGACGACGAATACCACGGGCCGGTCAGGCTGAAGGTCGACGAACGTGTAGAACAGGCGCGGGTGGGCGAGCGCCTCATGCTTCTTGCCCATGTGCCACCCCGCCGTCCGCCCCAGAGGTCCGGGTCTTCACCTGGACCATCGACCCGACGCCCATCACGGGGCTGAGCACGAGGATGTCGGCCGCGTACGCCCGCGTGGGCGATTGCGCCGCGAGCAGGCCCCGGAGGTGGAGTTGGTACAGGACATAGTGCTCGCCGCCGCGCCGGTCAACCTTCCACCGGAAGGCGAGGCCCATCTTGCCCGACTTGCAGGCCCGGCAGGACCGGCGCTTCTCCTGTGGCGCTTCCGCATAGGGCGCCGTCCTTCCCGTGCTCCCCAGCAACAATTCGGGGTGCCTGGAGGCTCCAGCGTCAGTCTTGTTGTTCACGGATTCCTCAACGATCAGCCAGATCGGCACCTTGACCGCCTTGACCGAGACGGGAGCGCCAGCGGAGGGCGTGCAGTGGAACCTTCGTTCGCTGGGGATTCGGTTGGAGATCGGATCGCCTGAAGTTGGCATCGACCTCGACCGGCTCGTGCGGCAACGCGAGCTGCTGGGCAATCGACGCTTCAAGCAGATCGTGCAAGAGCAGCTCGACGAGCAGTCAGACCAATGCGGTGCTGGACATGCTCGACCGCTGGAACGCCGACGAATCCGGCTGATGAGCATCTGTGGGTGACGCCCGCGGCGCATTGACGGACCGCGTCATCTGGAACGTGCTGGACACCGCCGCAGCAATGCCTGGACCAGGTTCCAGGTCCACCAGACTTCGGATCGCTGGCATCGCGGCGATGACCACCTATCCCGCCAGAGCCCGAGAAGTTGATTTGCCACCGAGCCAGGCAATTGTCGATCCGCGCCCGGTACGCGAGGTTACGACGTCGTCCGGTAGCCATCGCGGCGGACCTTGCCATGCTGGCCTGGCAGGCGGATGACCGGGCCGCTGACCAGGGGTGTTGCTGCTGGTGGGGTGTTCGGATTGTGGCAAGTTGGGTGCGCGACCCGTACATTGCTCGAACACTCCTGCCAGGAGATGGATCGCATCCGGTCCCGGACCGCCCATGCCACCGGCGAGGAGGTACTTGCAGTAATCCGGCCTATTTCGGGCTGCATGCTTGCAACGGATCGTCGTGCGGGAGGTCGTCGGTCCAGTATCCAAAACGCGCCCCGAGTAGGCGCGTGATCCCAGGAAGATCCGGGGTGTCTTGCCGCAGTTCAAGTCCCCAATGCCTTAACAAAGGTGGCAGGGCCATGTTACGGGCTCTCTCCATGGCTTCGGGGGTGAACAGCTCCAGCGGGACTGGTGCGCTGTCTGGGGACTCAGGCTCGGTCGCCAGGGCATTCGCGGCCGTTCGTGCTTCGGGGGAGGTGAGCATGCGCCAGGCAAGCCCGGTGGCCTGGAGGCGGTGGTTGATGCTGATGTTGACGATCGCGGTGAGCAGGTGCCAGTCCAGCCAGCCCTCGCGGCGCAGCCTGGCGGCTGTCGCCTGAAACGCCGGAGTGGCTTGGAGGCGGGGCAAGGTGCAGGTAATCAGTTCCGGGAGCCATTGATACCTGTTGTCTAGCATCTCTTCGGCCTTGGCGCGCGTGTACCCAGGACCGGGTCCGTCGCGCCACGCAAGCTCGGGATGCTCGTGCACAGCCGCCTGAGCGGGATCAGCGGGAGGCATGGCGAGATGGCGCTGGGAGTCGGAGTATCGGTCTTGGCTGATGACCTCGGCGAGTTCGTCGTAGGGACGGCCGATCGAGAGCTTGTGCACCAAGCCGCGGCGGAACGCATCCGTGATAGCGGTGTCGAACTGCGCGCTCGGAAGTAGTGATGCTTCGGACAGGACGATCGACAGGATGGTCAGAAGTTCAATATGCGTGCGCTCTGGCTCTAGACTGCCGGGTCCCCCGTAGGGTGTGAGGTGTACAAGCCATGATCGGCCGTCGTTGGAAGGCACAGCCTCCACGCGTGACCGCATCCGCTCCTCCGCCGGAGTAGATGAAGGCCGGGTATCAATGGTTACTCGGATCTCGGTGGGCAGGAGGCACACCTCATCATCGGCGAGCTCAGTGAGCAGGATTTGCACGGCGGCACAGAATCGCTCGGCGGCACGGGCGGTGGTGTAGTCATTGCTGGAGCATACGGTCCAGGTGATGCCAAGGGCGGTCCAGCGGAATACTCGTTGGGGGCCAACGTCGGAGAAGGGCCGCCCGTTCAACTGCCCATCTGTCATGCGGGCCCATTCCTCGTGCGAGCGCGACGGCGCGTCGGCGAGCGCGAGCATCGGGTCGATCATGGTGTGCAGACCGGTCCGCTCGATTGCTCCCCGGAGCTGCGAGACCAGTTCAGGCACGACTTGCCGAGCCGCATCAAGAACAATTGCCTGCTCGAATGCGACCCGCTCAAGGTTAGAGTGCGCACTTGGGTCGAGTCCGTTCTCGACATAGAGGCCCTGCGCCATGAGCCCGACCTCGGTGAGTTCAGTTGCCGAGCACCATGCGCCAGCAACGTAGTCGAGGTGCGCGGCCAACAGCAGCCCGTCAGGTACAAGGTCGAGCAGGTCGTCATCGCCGGACCCCTGCGCAAGACCCGCAATGGCGTGGGCATAGTACTTAGCGGCGGCAGGCAAATGCAGGCGCTCGTAGCATTCAGCGATGAGCAGCATCGCCAATAGGGAGCCCCGGAGCGTATCCCCAGACCACCAGTCAACCTTGGCCTGATGCAGTTCATGGAGCGCTGCCCGTACACGCTCGCTGTCCAGCAAGGCGGAGGCGCGGTCGCGGCATTTCGCTGCGGCGGCTGCGCGACCAGCGACTTGCGCGACCCTCTCATCGAGCACGTTCGTCAGGTCCCGGTACGCCGGGTGATCCACCAGCAGCGGGGCGAGCAAAGCCACCTGCTCAGCAAACGACTCGACCGGGAACATACTCGCCTCTTCAAGCAGGCCGGCGAGTGCTACCCAAGCCGTCATCGCTTCCTCAAGGTCGACCAATACGAGGTCTGGGTCGGGTTTGACCGAAAGATCGGATCGGAGCTGGCCCGGTTCCTCCATGAGGTCGGCGACGTCGGGCATTTCGTCCGCCGCATCGCCTGCACCTAGACTCGGCATGCTGGGCAGGTCCGGGTGCGCAGCCAGATGGCCGAGCGTCTGAAGCAGAGCGGCGCGGCGGTTCGGCGCGGGTTCTTGGCCAAGCAGGTCACGTACTCGCTGGCGGAGCTGATCGTTCCACTCTCGCACGCGGCCGGCGTCCAAGGTGGTCACGTTGTACCGGATGGCCCCACAGCAGTACATCAGCAGCACGCTGCCGTCGTGCAGCAGTGAGGTGTCGGCGCTGCTCATGGCGGTCGCAAAGAAGCTCGTCACGGCGTCCTCGCCGGGGATGAGCGTGCCCTGACCCCGCAAAATGGCAACCGCGATCTCGTAGCGGGCCCGCTGGCGCCATTCCAGCGGCATGTCCTGATCATCGAGGAACTGGCGAGCCAGGGTCAGCCAGAAGGACAGATCACCGCGCGCCTGCCTGGTGAATGTAGCGTGCCGCAACCCGCCCTTGATATCGAGGAGGTCACCGATGGTCCGCGGCGGGGTCGTACGCTGTTGCCATTTGGCTCGGTCCTGGAGGTACCAATCGGGCAGCTCGGGTTCCCCCGGGAGGCGAGCTGGGCGTAGCTCGGCGGGCAGCGACAGATAGCGCTCGGCGACCCAGAAGAGGTCATAGTCGGCCAGGTGCTCCGCGATCGCCCGACCGTCAAGGACTTCGAGGCGCACCCCGAAGCGCTCGCGCACGGTCTCTTGCAGGCGGTGCCGACGGCCGATCGGCAGCTCTGCAACGCAGAAGGCGTAGACCTCGTCGACCGGCTCGCCCTGGGTGCACACCTTCTCCGCGTCTTCGACGATCTTGCTGTGCAGGTTCGCCTCCTGAAGAGTGCATGTGAAGACGATCGTCTTGTCAGAAGCACGGCCGAGGAACGCGCCAGTGGTCCCCAGTTCCGCGGCCAGGTGCGTACGGAACGTCTCGAAGTCGCGCCCCTGGTCGCCGCCAGCAGCGACTGGCCCAGTCGCTGGCAGGACATTGGTGCAGATGCGTTGGCGCGTCAGGTGGCGGCACAATTCCTCGAACTCATGATGGCCGTTCCGGCCAGCCAGGTTCGCGAGAGCAAAGCGCACCTGCGCAGCAAGTTGGTCCGGGGTGGCCAAGTTCGCCTCCGCTCCCTTCAACGATCGCGTGTCTCCGCTTCCCACATCTGCAGGATGTCGGCGCGAAGGCGCCCGTGGCCGGAGCCGCGGAACCGGTGCCCGGCGAGTGCCTTGGTCGCGTAGTCACGCAGACGGTCCACCTCGCTTGCGGTGAAGCCGTTCGCGAGGGCCCACGCGCACAGGTCATCGACGTCGAAGCGGTGACCACGACGTACGAGCGCTTGCAACGTGTCCACCGCGATCCCTTTGTCGAAGCTACTGACCAGTCCGTTGGCATGGTTCACCATCGAGCTGAGGTGCTCCATCGCGACGAGCACGACCGGCGGGAGGTGCACCCCGCCATTGCTGGCACGCTGTCCGGTCGTCAGGTCAATGCCGCCGTGCGCAGTGATCCACGCCCGCTGGAACGGCGCGTCCCCCCATTCGAGCACGCAGACGCTGGTTACCCGCCCACCCAGACGGTCGGAGATCGTGCCGAGCATCTGCTCGGTCGGCCAGCATGCCAGCAACGGGCCGCCCGACCACTGCGCCCGGTGCAGGGTTCGCGGTGTCAGCACCACCGCGCCAGCGGTAAGCCGAGGCAGCGCGGCGTTGTACTGGTAATTCCTCTTGCCGGGCACGAAGACCGCCTTACGGCCGGACTGCCGTCGCAGCCATTGGGCACCGAGAACGACGTGGCGGGTGACATCGCCGTCGTCCCACGGCACGAATACCAGATCAAGGCTTCCTACCATTGCTCCCTCGTTCGTCGGCACGGATACCGCCCGCTGATGATGCCGGACAGGTCCGACAAGAACCGCTACGCGCTCTCGCCACGCGCCACCGTCGCATACCTCCTGGGTCGCGATTGCGTCGAGGGAGCGCCGTTTACGCTTCATGGCGATGGCCTTCAGGGACGTCGACTCCCGTGAGGGCGGTGGCGTCTTGGACGACGCCGTACCGGTCGAGGTGGTCCCAGCGCCGCGATTCGGTGGACTGGAACGCCTGCCGGACACGGCGGGGCTGTATGTGTCGGCAGCCGTCCCGCGGTGGGTGCCGCAGCGGGCGCAGCAACCGGCCGGTCAGGGTCAGGTCGAGCTGCCAGTGGTTGACCGGGTGTTCGAGGGCCGCAGCGGCGGGCAGGTCAGCGAGCGCGGCGGCCAGCAGCAGCCCGGCCCCGGCGGACAGGAAGGGCAGGGCGGCGTCGGGGCTGTCTGGCTCTTCCGGCACGGCTGGTCCAGTCGAGCAGGTCATCTGGGGGCGGGCCGTGTCAGGGATGCGGCAGGCCGGGCAGTCGTCGTGGTCGGGGCGGTGGCGATGCAGTTCCGCGGTCCAGTTCGACGACGTGGTGGCGTGCAGGAGCAGCGGTTCGCCGCGCTGGGCGATCAGGGTACGCACGCTGCGGCCGTTGGCCAAGGGAAGAACGAGGTCGTGGCGCGCCTCGTGCTGGGGCTGCCAGTGGTCATACCACTGCGGGTGGGCGCGGGCGCCGATGGCCCGCGCGGCGGTGGCGGCCTTGGCCACGGGCGTGGTGGTCGGTTCACCATTCGGCCAGCCGGCGTCGGCGGCGGTCATGGTGAGGCAGCGGTTGGTGTTGTGCAGCTTGGCGATGTCGCCGTCGACGATGTCCCATCCGCCGGAGGTACCGAGTTCCCTGGCCCAGTACAGCAGCGCGGTGGCCACCGCGCCAGCGCCGACGACGAGCACGTCGCCCACGTCGATGGGACCCGTGTGGTCGCGGGTGCCTGCCGCGGCGCCGGTGGTGAAGTCGAGTGGGTTGAGCCGAGCGGGATGGACGGCTTGGCCGTGGCCTAGCCGGAACAGGGCGACCGCTCCGAGCACAGCGGCGGTGGCCGCGCCGAACCTCGAGGCCGGGTCGTGGGTGGGTCCCGGTATCGGTGAGGTGGCGAGTACGCCGAGTCCGCCGTGCCAGTCCAGGTACGCGTCGAGGCTGCTGGGTAGCTCCGTGCCGAGCCCGATGCGGGCCACGAAATCGCACCCCTCGATGTTGGGCTCCAGGTAGAGATCGAGGACCGGGTTGATGGCGCGGGCGATCCCGATGGCGGCGGACTGGAGGTCGGCGGCCGGGACGAGGCTGCGGGCAATCAGCGGCACCCCCGGGATGATGAGTGCGATGCGGCGATGCACCCGCGCCGCCATGTTGACCAGCGCGAGGGTGGCGATCTGCCCGGCCCGGGTAGCGGCGACCTCGGGATCGACCATGATCAGGATCGGGCGTTCGAGCGCGTCATCGGTAGCGCCGTACTGGCGGGTGCGCCGGTCGCGTTCGGCGTAGAAGGCGTCGCGGCGGCTGGTCACCGGGTCGCCCCGATCGTGACCAGGGCCGGTACGACGATGAGCGCGTCGTTGGTGACATGTACCCACCGGCCCTCCTGGAACTGGTGCAGCCCCGAGCTCTCGGCCTGGAGGCGCCCGCCGTGCCCGTAGTCGCCGACGACGAGGGAGAACATGCCCTCGTAGGGCATCAAAATCAGCTTGTCGTCGCCGTCGGAATGGTGGGTGTCGTCACCCGGGTGGCTGTGCACCTGGGCCACCAGGCCGAGCCCGACGGTACGGGCCGCCCGGGTGGTCGCCAATACGGCCCGCTCGTCGACGAAGACGCCGTCGACGCGGTGCTCGGTGGGCGGCACGGCGACCGCGAGGACGAGCGTGTCGGTACCCAGGTTGCGGCCGAGCCAGAAGGCCAGCCCCTCGTGTGAGCGGTGGCGGCCACTGCTGGCCTGCAGAGCGGACCGGGTCGGAGACAGGACATGCTCTGCGACCACGAGGCGGCCGGTGGCCGGACCGGTCGGCAGCGGGGTACGGCGCGTCACGGTCACGGCATGATCCCGGGGCTGGCGGCCAGGTGCAGGTCGATCTGGCTGACCATGTCGGCCAGCGTGTCGGCCTTGGTATAGCCGGCAGCCGCATCCGTCCAGTTCGTCAACGCGCCCCAGTCGCCGTGCGGCCCGTGGTTCTCCTGGTAGGCCAGCCGGTTCCAGGGTGCGCAGATGACCCGGTTGCCGTGGAAGATTGACCCCCGGATCGCCGGGCGGAAGCCGGGCTGCGGGAACGGGGCCCCGGCCGCCTCGCCGGTGCCTGGGTTGAGGAAGCGCCAGCCGGGCGCGACCGCCCGGTAGCCCTCCAGGTCCGCTTGGATGAGCAGGGGCGTCCCGGTGGCGGGGTGGTTGGTCTTGACGTCGAGCCGCAGCGCGGGGTCGTCGAACTCGACGGTCCAGCCTGGGCGGCGCGCCGCCCAGGCCAGGACCGCCGGGAGTTCCTCGGCGACCACGGCGCGCGTGATGACCGTGGGGATCACGTCACACCCCACCGCCGACGTCCACGAGGTGCAGGGTGTCGCCGTCGTGCACGTGCTCGGCCGCAAGGCTCTTGTCACGGTCCAGCACCACGTTCTCGTCGTTGGCGAACGACGGGTTGCCGGCCGTGTAGCCGAACGCGTCGGCCGCGACGCGGGCGGCCGTGCCGACCAGCTCGTTGTGCCGGAACTCGAAGGTGCGCGGGTGGTCCGGGTCGCGGGGCGCGACCACCTGCACGGTGATCTGCCCGTGGTCCGGGTGAGGCGCGCTCGCCTCGGACCTCGGGCCGTGCTCGCCAGGCGTGGGCGCGATGTCGGCGCCCACCTCGCCAAGGGACATACAGTTACCTCCGAAGCTCGGCCGCGATGCCAGCCCGCTTTCTAGCAGGGGAGGAGCTGGACTGCGGTGTGCGGGTCTCTCCCTCGGGAGAGGCCGACCGCTGCTTGGTCGGCTGCATGCTACTGTACCAGAAGGTTCCTGTACCAGTCCGGTAAACGATCAGGACCAGGATGGAGATCCAGTTCCACACCGCCCAGCTCGCCCGACTCTGCAACAGCGAAGCTGCCCTGAACAGTCGGTATGGGCCAGACTGCGCGAAGCGGATCCGTCGTCGGCTCCAACAGCTCGAGGCCGTAGAGTCGCTTATGGACATGACCTTTGGACGCCCCTGCGAACTGGAGGCAGAACAAGCTGGGCAGATCAGTCTCGACCTCGTCGGCCCGCTCCGGCTCATCGCCCGGCCGACAGCCGATCCCCCGCCGAGAAAACCCGACGGCGCGCTGCGGCATTCCAAGGTGCGGAGCATGACCATCCTCGAGATAGCCGACACCGACCACCGACGATGAAGGGAGGCGAGAACATGGAGACATCCGCTTCGGGCAGTGACAGGGCTTACAAGCCTGACTACGCCGTTTCGCCCGGCGAGACCCTAGCCGAGATGCTCAATGCACGCGGTATGAGCCAGGCGGAGCTTGCCCGAAGGACCGGAATCTCCACAAAGCATATCAACCTCATCCTGAAGGGATCGGCTCCGATCAGCCCGGAGACGGCGCTAAAGCTCGAACGAGTCTTGAACGTGTCGGCGCGGGTATGGAACGCCCTTGAGGCAAACTACCGAGGACACCTGTCGCGCTTGGAGGAGAGCCGGCAGCTCCAGCAGCATGTCGGCTGGGCGAGCAAGGCACTGGTAAAGGAGCTAATACGACGCGGCTGCATCAGCCAATTCGCGGACCGCGTGGAGCAATTACGGGAAGTCCTGCGCTTCTTCGGCGTCGCAAGCGTGGCGGCTTGGAATGCGATTTGGGATCAGTCTGCCGCGACGGCGGCCTACCGGAAGGCCAAGCTCGAAGGGGACCCAGTTGCCCTCGCGGCTTGGATGAGGATCGGTGAGCTACGCGCTGGAGAAGTCGCCGCGAAGCCGTTCGATCGGGAGAGGTTCCGACGTGTCCTTGAGGAAGTCCGTCGTCTGACGCGCGAGACAGACCCGGAGGTGTGGTGCCCGCAGCTTGCGCAGCTATGCTTATCAGCCGGCGTGGTCGTCGTCATCGAACCGGAGCTGCCAAAGGCTAGGGTCAATGGGATCGCACGGTGGATCACCCCCACCACGGCGCTAATCCAGCTGAGCCTCAGGTATCTCCGCGATGACATATTCTGGTTTACCTTCTTTCATGAGGCAGCTCACCTGTTGTTGCATGGCAAGCGGGCCGGTCCGAAAGACGTCCCTCAAACCTTCATCGACATGAAGCCAGATCTGCCGATGTTCGTCGATACTGGAAAGTCGGCGGGACAACGCGAAGACGAGGCCAACGCCTTCGCGGCTAACATTCTTGTGCCCCAGGAAAGGGCGGCGCGACTGCCGTTCATTACCACTCTCGACGACGTCCGGACGCTCGCTAGTGAAGTTGGAGTGTCGCCGGGGATCATCGTCGGGCGTCTCCACCACGAGCAGATCAAACCCCACAACTGGGGTACCGCGCTCTTTGTGCGCTACCGGTTTGTCGGCTGATGCCCGCCCCTCAGCGACCCGGCAGAGCGAACCCTCGTGGGAGCCGGCAATGACCCCGTGGGGTGCCAGAAGTCGGGGTTCATGCTGCGTACTCGTACCCGTGGATCAGTCCACCGAGGACGTCACGGCGGCGCAGTCTGGTCTCCTAAACTGGCAGCTACGTGGCATCAGGCACCCTCAGCAGCGGGCAGTTTGGCAGGCAGCCATAGTGGCCTACAAGGGGACCCTGACCGACGTATGGCGACTTCGCTGATCCGGTAGGCGTCAAGCAGCGAACCGTCGCGCAGGGCACCTGCGTGCTGGACACTGACACATCTTTGCTGTCATAGGGCGGGTGTCCTTCGGTAACCGTGGCGCCGAACCTTGCCGTGCTGGCCCGGCAGGCGGATGACTGGGCCGTTGACCAGCGGTGTTGCCGGTGTTGGGGTGTTCGGATTGTGGCAAGTTGGGTGCACCAGTCCGTACAGCATCCGAACCTGTACCTGCTGGTCGCAGACCCCCGGATCCGGCTGCGGCCTCGCCATGCCAAGGTCCGGCGGGAGGGGTACCGGCGCTGAGCCGGTCGGCAAGCTCCTCGGCAGGCGCAACTTGAGGCTGGCCGGGCGAGACACATGGTGCCGTGCG
>WNFU01004808.1_pt1 | contig 21928 bp, 22 predicted proteins | sample 5400121 | NCBI WGS metagenome assembly WNFU01 (sample SAMN13153360, study PRJNA577476) | soil metagenome | isolation source: 100 cm soil or saprolite under grassland replicate 1 | place: USA:California | collected 2016-06-15
TATCGGCGTAATCCTGCGCTGCAAAATCTTCTGCTGGATCGGTATTTCGCCAGGGCTATCAAAAGAACGCAGCCGAAATGGCGCCTCGTCGTTTCTACAGCTATCAAGTTCGGCGTACCGGTCCCCGCGTTTTCTGCCTCGTTGGCGTATTTCGACAGTTATCGCTCCGCTCGCCTTCCAGCGAATCTCCTGCAAGCGCAACGCGATTTCTTTGGTGCGCACACTTACGAACGCATTGACAAACCCGGCGTTTTCCACACCGAGTGGCTCGAGCCTGAGGAAAAACCCGCCGAAAAAGCGGCCGAACCGAAAACACTCGAGCCGCATCACGCAGGGGAGTAAGCATTCTTTGATGATAGGCGATCGGCTTGAGGGAACGCGCCGATAAGAGCTGCTCCAGTTGCGCTTTCGGGGGAGCGCAGGCTGCCAGCCTGCAGGTCTCGGCAGCTTGCCGAGACCGCGGATTTGGGTGCGGACCTCAGAATGTCGTGGCGCGGCCATGTCGGCAGGGTTGCCGCAACTACAGGCTGGCAGCCTGTGCTCTTGGGAACTAAAAACTTTCTGCGAAAATTATGAGACCATTTGGAAACGGACCAATTGCGCGATTTCTTCGGTTGATTCGTTTTTCTCATACGATTTTCGCGCTCCCCTTTGCTCTTGCAGCGCTGATCGTGGCGGCGAACGGCTGGCCATCGGTGAGAATTCTTTTGCTAGTGATCGTCTGCATGGTGTTCGCGCGCACGGCAGCGATGCTTTTCAACCGGCTCGTTGACTGGTCGCTTGATCAACGCAATCCGCGCACGGCCTCGCGACACTTGCTCGTATCAAAACTGTCGGCTGTGGTTTTACTGATTCTCGCTTCTGCCGGATTTCTGCTGGCCGCGTGCGCAATTAATCGGCTGACCTGCATGCTCGCGCCCGTTGCGCTGGCGTTGATTTTCTTCTATTCGGTGACGAAGCGGTTCACCAGCGCGACGCATTTTTTTCTCGGGCTGGCACTCGCCATTGCTCCGGTCGGCGCTTGGATCGCTCAGACCGGACACTTGGATCTTGCGCCGATCGTGCTTGCGGCCGGCGTTATTTGCTGGGTGGCAGGATTCGATCTGATCTATGCCACGCAGGACTATGACTTCGATCGGCGCGAAGGAATTCGATCGCTCGTAGTGAAACTGGGGATCACGCGCAGCTTGTGTCTCGCGCAGCTATTGCATCTGCTTACGTTTGTCGCGCTCATAGCTTTTGGATTCGTCGCGAAGCTCGGCGCGTACTATTACTGGTCGCTGCCTCTGATCGCGGCGGCGCTTGTTTACGAGCACAAAACCGAAAAACGCGATCTGGCAGGAATCAATCGCGCGTTTTTCCAGAGCAACGCGTTTGTTAGCGCGGTGTTCTTGCTCGCCGTGTGCGTTGATCGGTTGATCAGTTGGGGCGGTTGACCTCAATCGCCCGGGGCGGTTCGGTGAACCGCCGCTACCTACATCGCGTTTAACATCGCGACACGTCGTTCGTGCCGGCCGCCATCGAAACCAGTCTCAAGCCAAATCCGCACAATCTTTAGCGCCAGGTCTTCGGGAATCAGACGTTCACCCATCGAGAGCACGTTCGCATTATTGTGGTGCCGTGAGAGACTGGCCGACTCTTCGTTCCAGCAAAGCGCGCAACGCACACCGTGCACTTTGTTCGCCACCATCGCTTCGCCATTGCCTGAACCGCCGAAGACGATACCGCGATCACATTCGCCGCGCGCTACTGCTTCCGCCGCCGGACGAATGAAAAGCGGATAATCCACAGGTTCCTCGCTGAACGTGCCGAAGTCCTTCACTTCATGCCCGAGCGAGCCGAGCAATTCTTTTACCTTTTCCTTGTAACGAAAACCGGCGTGATCTGAACCCAGGGAAATTTTCATCAGACACGAATTACACGAATTCCCACAAATTTAACAACGCTTTACTCAAGAAGCGGCGGTCTCTAGTCCGCCGAACAAAAAACGAGCGGATTGGAAACCGCCCTTCCTCGTGTTATCCGCCGTGCAATTTCGCCAACTCGCTCCAGAGTTCGCGTTCGCGTTCAGTCAGCTTCTTCGGGATGTTGATCTGAACGACGACGTAGAGATCGCCGCGTTTCCCTGAGACTCCAGGCAGCCCGCGTTCACGCAAACGAAAACGCTGCGCGCCTTGGGTGCCTGGCGGAACTTTCAGTCGCACTTTTCCTTCGAGAGTGGGCACGAGCAATTCGCTGCCCAGCACTACCTGCCACGGCTCAATTCTCTCCTCATGAATCAAATCGCTGCCTTCAACTGAAAAATCCGGATGCTTGGCCAATCGCACCCGAAGGAAAAGATCTCCACTTTTTCCTCCACCCGCGCCTGCTTCGCCCTGACCACGCAAACGGATCCGCTGGCCTTCGCGGACGCCGCGCGGAATCTTGACTTGATACTGTTCCACCTTGTCTGAACCGGCGCGGCGCAGCGAAACCGTTCTCGTCGAGCCGTGCAGCGCTTCCTCGAGTGTGACCATAATATCCGCTTCTACATCGGCGCCGCGTTCGGCTGTCGCAGCGCGTCCGCCGAACCCGCCGAATGCGGAGCGACCGCGTCCACCGCCAAAAAACGCTTCGAAGAAATCGCTGAACCCAGTTCCGCCGAACTCGAACTCAACGCCGCCGCCATCGCCGCCCCATTGATAAAACCCGCCGCCGGGCTGCTGCTGTCCTTCCCACTGCGGCGGCGGCTGAAAACCGCCGGGCCGGTTCCAATCGGCGCCGAGCTGATCGTATTTCTTCCGCTTCTCCGGATCGCTCAGAACTTCGTAGGCTTCGTTGATTTCCTTAAATTTTTCTTCGGCGGCTTTTTTGTCCTTGGCCACATCCGGGTGATACTTGCGCGCCAGCTTTCGAAAAGCGCTGCGAATGTCCTCCTCGCTCGCCGTTTTCGGCACGCCGAGTGTCTCGTAATAATCTCGGAACTGTACTGGCATCTATTCCCAAGCTTGTGCCTTCGGTTGATTCGCGCAACTTTTTGAAAGGTGCGCGAACTTGGAAAGCTCATCGTAATCATCGGCGTCGTTGCCACACTAGTAGGACTGGTCATGTGGAGCGGTTTCGCGCCAAAATGGCTGGGTCGACTGCCTGGCGATATTCGGATCGAGCGCGAACATTCCTCGTTCTATTTTCCCATCGTCACCTGCATCGTTCTCAGCATTGTCTTGAGTTTGCTTCTGTCGCTCTTCTCAATTTTCCGGCGCTGAAATTTTCAAAGATTGGGACTTCGAACGCTGTAGCAACGGGCCTGTGGCCCGTCTGATCTTGCGAGTTGCCTAGCCATGTGCGAACGGCCCACAGGTCCGTGGCTACAGCAACTACCCAAAACCGACTCGACGAACATGTCAGGGCGCTTCTGCGTTGCCGGCGCTGCCCGCGCATGCAATCGGCACCGGTCTCGGGCGGCGCGATCGTGAGCGACGTGATGATCATTGGGCAGGCGCCCGGTCCGCGCGAGCCGACGTTGAAACAGCCGTTTGCGCACACTGCCGGCAAAACACTCTTCCGTTGGTTCGAACAATTTTGCGGGATGGACGAAGCCGCCGTCCGATCGAAGATCTATTTCGCCGCCGTCTGCCGCTGCTTCCCCGGCAAAAATTCCGGCGGCACCGACCGCGTCCCTGCGCCGGATGAGATTCGCAACTGTGCGTCGTGGATGGATGATGAGATTCGGATTCTGCAGCCGCATCTCATTATTCCCGTCGGCCGACTGGCGATCATGCAATTTATCGACCGCGCGAACTTTGCAGGGGAAGCTGACAGCTTCCCCTACAGATTGGAGAGCATAATTGGCCGCAAATTTTGCGTCGTGCATGCGGGGCACCGGTTCGATCTGATTCCCTTACCGCATCCGTCCGGCGCTTCACCCTGGCACAAAATTCCGCCCGGCAAAACACTCACCGAGTGCGCGCTCAAACTCATTGCGCGACACTCTGCAATCCGTCTAATGGATTAATCTGGAAGCCATGAATCCACGAGTTTTCAATGGAGAGTTATTCACTCTTTTCTTGGTTTCCTGATTTCCTGATTCATCTTTTTCCGAATGTCTTCAGCAATTCCAACCCGCGCTGACATTCCCGAGACTGACAAATGGGACCTGACGCATCTGTTCGCTGACGTGAGCAAATGGCAGGAGGATTTTGGCTGGCTACAGCATGAGTATCCAAGGCTTGAACAGTGGAAAGGCAGACTAGGGGAATCAGCCCAGACGCTGGCTGGGCTTCTCGAGTTTGAGAAGGCGCTCGAGCAGAAGATGGAACGCGTCTATCACTACGCGTCCCTGCAAGCGGCCGAGGACAGCACGAATAACGATTACCTCGCTCGCATCGGTCAGGTCCAGAATCTACTTACAAGGATCAGCGAGGCGGCGGCGTTTGTTATCCCGGAAATTTTGGCGATCGATGATGAACGATTCGGAAAATTCGTTGCCGACCCGGCGTTGAAAGATTGGCGGATTAAGTTGCACAAAATCCGGCGAATGAGACCGCATGTGCTTTCAGTGCCCGAGGAACGTCTGCTCGCGCTAAGCAACGTCGCGCTGAGCGGGTACGACGACACATTTTCCCAGCTCACCGATGTGGACATGAAGTTCGGCGTGTTGGTCGACGAGATCGGACGCGAGCGACCGCTGAGCCAAAGCTCGTTCAGTTCGTTTCTGGTGAAGCGCGACCCTGAATTGCGCAAACGCGCTTTCCATCAATTCTACGCTGAGTTTCGCGACCATCAGTACACGCTAGCCGCGTCCCTAGGCTATTCGGTGAAGGCGGACGTGTTTCACGCCAGAGCACGGCATTATGCATCTGCGCTCGAAGCGGCGCTGTTTCCAGATGATGTGCCGGTCGCCGTGTATGATGGCTTGATTCAATCGGTCCGCGCGAATCTGAAACCGCTGTTTCAATATTTCGATTTTCGCCGGCGCGTCCTTGGTTTGAGTGAGCTGCATCATTACGACACGTACGTTCCGCTCGTTCCGAAGATCCAGACTAAATTCACATTCGATGAAGCGGTCGAAATGCTGTTGGACGCGCTGGCCCCGCTGGGAAAGGAATACGTCCAGGTGCTAGCGGAGGGTCTGCGCTCGAGACGCTGGTGCGATCGCTACGAAAACAAAGGCAAACGCAGCGGTGCCTTTTCGTCTGGCAGTTACGACGCGCCGCCGTACATCCTAATGAACTACAAGCAGGATGTATTCGCGGATGTTTACACGCTTGCGCACGAGGCAGGGCATTCAATGCACAGTTGGTTCTCGCAAAATTCGCAGCTCTTTCAGGACTACGAGTATCCGATCTTTCTCGCGGAGGTCGCATCGACGTTCAACGAGGAATTGCTGACGCATCATCTGCTTAAGACTGCGAATGATCCGAAGATGCGGGCTTACGTCATCAACCGCGAAATCGATGATCTGCGCGGCACGCTGTTCAGACAGACCATGTTTGCTGAATTCGAAAGAATCATTCACGCCATCGAGGAAAGCGGCGATGCGCTGACACTCGACGTTTTCAAATCGGAATATCACAAGCTGCTCGAAGCTTATTTTGCTGAAAGCTTTGTGCTCGATCCCGAGCTTGATCTGGAATGCCTCCGCATCCCGCATTTCTATCATGCTTTCTATGTTTACAAGTACGCGACCGGTATCTCTGCTGCTGTGACGCTGTCGCAACGCGTGCTTTCCGGCCAGCCGGAAACTGTCGAGGCTTATCTGAAGTTCTTGCGTTCAGGCGGCTCCAAATTCCCGCTCGAGACCCTAAAAGCGGCGGGCGTGGACATGACAACACCCGCGCCCATCGAAAGCACACTGCAGCTATTCGAACACCGGCTTAACGAATTGGAAGAGCTCCTGCTGTAGGGCGTCTGTGTCAGACGCCACTGGGCGTTTCACAGAAACGCCCCGCAAATTTACGAACTCAATCAAATGCAACTGGAAACCGGGCAGGTTATTCAGCGATTGAAACCGCTGTTCGACGAGAACTTTGAAAGATTCGGCGAGTTAGGCGCGGCGGTTTCGGTTTGGCAAAACGGTAAACCAATTATTGATCTTTACGGCGGATTTTGCGACGCGGGTCGCGAGAAACCGTGGACTGCCAATACGATCGTGCTGGTCTGGTCCGCAACGAAAGGAATTGGCAGCGCGTGTGTCTTGCATGCGTTGCAACAACGGAAGATTGAGCTCAACCGGCGCGTCGCGGAGTTCTGGCCCGAGTTTGGACAGGCAGACAAAGACAAGATCACGCTCGGGCAATTGCTTTCGCATCAGGCGGGGCTTTGTGCTTTGAATCAGCGCGTTAACGTCGTCGATTACGACGGAGTGATTCGGGCGCTGGAAGCGCAAGCACCTTTGTGGCCGCCGGGAACTGCGCATGGCTATCACGCGCGCACGTTTGGATTTCTTCTCGACGAACTGATGCGGCGCATAACTGGAAAAATGCTGTCGGAATATTGGCGGGAAAATTTTGCCCGGCCGCTCGAACTCGATTTCTGGATCGGCTTACCGGAAAAGGAGAACTCGCAAGTGGCCACGATTTACGCTGCGAAAAGTGGCAAGCCGCCAGAGCCAGCAAAATTCTATCGCGATCTTGTTACGCCTGGTACGTTGGCCAGAAAGACGTTTACGTCGCCTTATGGATTGAATGTCATCAGCAAGATGAATGATCCGCACATTCGGGCGCAGGCGAATGTCTCCTTCGGCGGCATTGGAAGCGCCTCGGCGCTTGCGAAATTCTATTCCGTGCTCGCCAACGGCGGAGAATTGAACGGCCAGACTTTTTTTTCAAAAACGATCGGATGGATGACAACCACATTATCAGACGAATACGACCGTGTGTTCCAAATCCCGACGGCATTCTCGGCCGGGTTCATGAAAGACTCGCCAGATGCAGCGCGCAGGATGTTCGGACCATCCGCAATTTCTTTCGGACATCCGGGTGCAGGCGGCGCCCATGCCTTCGCCGATCCGGAAAACAAAATCGCATTCGCGTACGTAATGAACCAAATGGAACAATCTGTTCTGCCGAACGAGAAATCGCTGCGACTGGTGGACGCGATTTACGATCTTCCGTAGCGGCGCTCTCTGAGCACCGAATCGCAGGCACGGTGGTCATTTACCGCGGCTACAGTCATTCGCCCATGATCATGATGAAAACGTTTCGCCGATGCGATGCGCGACGATGCTCAAAAAGGAAAACACCTTGCCACGTTCCGAGCTGCAGTTTTCCGTCCACAACCGGCACGGTCTCGCTGGTGCGCGTCAGAACCATGCGGATATGTGATGGCATGTCGTCGTGGCCTTCCGCATCGTGCGTGAAATAATCAGCATTTTCCGGCACGAGGCGGTCGAAAAACTCTTCCAAATCGCGTCGCGCGGTGGGGTCGGCATTTTCCATGATGACGACGCTGGAACTGGTGTGCTGAACAAAAACGGTAACTGTTCCGTTTCGTACTCCGCTCTTGTCGATTTTCGACTGCACATCATCGGTCACTTCGTAAAGACCCTTGCCGCGGGTGCGCACTTCGAGTTGGTCGTGATAGACGTGCATTTTCAGGCATGTTATTCAGCGTCGCGGGAAGGGCAAAACAAGGAGCGGCGGCTTAGGCACGCGGCTAAAGAGTAGCGCATGCGTCTCGCTGGCGTACTCTGGGAATGCGCAAGCGAGACGCATGCGCTACCTCAGATGCAAAGCGATATCGAGCGCGTGCTGTTTGACGGGCCTGCAATTCACAAACGGCTCGATGAAATGGCTGCGCAAATCACGGCTGATTATTCCGGCCGCGAACTAACCGTGATCGCAATTCTAAGCGGCAGCCTGATGTTCATGTCAGATCTGCTGCGCCGAATTCCACTTCCATTGAAATTGGATTGCCTGAGCGTGGGTAGTTACCACGGGAAAACACGAACGAGCGGGGAGGTCATTTTCAAACAGTTGGCCGTTCCCGATGTAGCCGACCGAAACGTTTTGATTCTCGATGACATTCTAGATACCGGCTACACGCTGGCGGCCGTTCGCAAAAAACTGGAAGCAGCTAAACCACGCAGCATTCGGGTCTGCGTGTTACTGAGCAAAAGGAAACAGCGCGCGCGGGACGTTGATCCGGATTACATCGGCTTCGAAATCGGCGATGAATTTGTTGTCGGTTACGGCCTCGACTTTATGGAGCGGTATCGCAACCTGCCGTACCTCGGCGTGCTCAGAAAGGAATTGCTGGAGCGACCAAACCAATGAACGTGCGAGTGCAATTTTATGCGCAATTGCGTGAACTCATTGGAATTCACGAGCTAGAGGTTGAACTTCCGCAAGGCGCGACTGTTCGCGAATTGCTCGAAAAGATTTATGTGCAAAAACCTGCGCTTCGTGCCCATAACAAAAGCATTTTGATTGGCGCTGGCTTGGAATTTGTCGATCGCAATTACAAGCTGGATCCCGGGGAGGAAATCGCGATCATGCCGCCGGTGCAAGGAGGGTGATTTTGAGACCATAGGCATTCTGCTTGTGTCGTTAGACCGACTCGTCGTCGCCAGCGCCGCGTTTCAACGGGCAAATGCCACGCTTTTTTGAGCTGGCGACGAAGTCCAGGAACTCGCGTGCTGGTGCGCCAAAGCTCATCGTCTCCGCCTTCTCGAGAGCCTGCGATGTGTTTAGTCCGCTTAGGTAGACAAGTTTGAATGCCTCCTTGATTTGGTCTCGATCGTTTGCGCTGAGTCCGGCGCGGCGCATTCCGACGATATTCAGCCCGAAGACAGAATTGCGTTCCGCGGCGACGACGAACGGTGGCAGATCTTTCCCGAATGCGGAGCTGCCCTGTACCATCACCAGCCGCCCAATGTGCATGAACTGGTGAAAGGTTGATCCGCCGCCGAGAAATGCGCCATCGTCCACGCGAACGTAGCCACCAAGCAAACAATTGTTCGCGATCACGATGTTATTTCCGATGAGGCAATTGTGACCGACGTGCGCGCCTGCCATCAGGAAATTCTTGTCGCCGATTTTCGTCGCGCTTCCATCAGTGCTGCCACGGTGGATCGTGCAGTACTCGCGGATGATATTTTCGTTCCCGATTTCGACTTTCGTCTTTCGTTCCGGCGAAAACGAAACATCCTGCGGCGGCATGCCGATGATCGCGCCATGTCCGATGAAGTTTCCGCGGCCGATCGCGACGTCGCCTTCGATCACCACGTGCGATTGCACCACAGTTTTGTCGCCAATTGTTGCGTGCGGCCCAATGATCGAAAAGGGCCCGATCTCCACATCGATGCCCAGTTTCGCATTCGGATCGACGATTGCGGTCGGATGAATTTTCGCGTCCGTCATGTTTCGGATTTCGACATTCGAATTTCGGATTTCCGTGCCTACAACACGCCTGCCTCTTTGAAACTGAAATAACCAGGACTGGTGTTCGATGGCGCACCGATAATGATGTGATCCAGCAATTTGATTTGCAAAAGCTCCGCGGCGTCGGCCAGGCGTCGCGTGAGGCTATGGTCAGTCTGGCTCGGCGACGGATCGCCGGACGGATGGTTGTGTACAACGATGACTGCGTAGGCTGAGTAAGTGATCGCGGGTCGAAAAATCTCCCGCGGATGCGCGATGCTCTCATTCATGCTTCCGACCGAAACTGATTCGATTCGCATCAAACGGTAACGCGTGTCGAGCAGGACAACCCGTAGTGATTCGGTCCGCAGCATCCGCATTTCGTCTCCCAGCAGTTTGTAAATCAGTTCCGGTGAATCGAGTTTTTGCTGGGACAATGATTCCTGCGTGAAGCGTTTGCCCAAATTGAACGCCGCCACGAGTTCTAATGCCTTCGCCGGACCGATCCCTTTGATTTCGCTCAGTTCCTTGACGGAGCAACGACTCAGCTCCGCGAACGATTTGTATTTGTCGATCAACTCACGAGCGACATCCACCACGTTCATTCCGCGCCGGCCGGTGCGCAGCAATATCGCGATCAATTCCGCGTTGCTGAGAGCGTCCGCTCCTCGTGCAAGCAACTTTTCCCGCGGCCGTTCGTCCTGCGGCATTTCACGGATTTTAAGCTGCGGCATATGAAAGTGGGAGCAGCCTTAGCGCTGCGATGTAAGCCGGCTGAAAGTCGGGACTCCAAGGTCCCTCCTACATTTCATTACGCGCGAAGTTGATCGAACATGTCGCACAACGCATCGCCGAGCGAGAACAATGCATCGGTATAACGATTTGGCGCGATACCGTCGAATGCGCATTGCGCTTTGCGAATCAGATCGCTTCCCGCTGCGATTGACTCGTTTAACGCGCCGTTGTTCGCACCATTCTTGAGGAGCTCAATCATTTCTTCGATCTTTTCGTCCAACACAAGCTGGCAACAACGTTCACGTTCAAACTCCGAAGCGGAACGGAGAAAAATCAAAACCGGCAATGTGAATTTGCCTTTGCGCAGGTCCGTCCCGAGCGTTTTACCGGTCACACTCTCGTTACCGGCGAGATCGACACAATCATCATAAATCTGATAGGCCGTCCCGATTTGGAATCCAAAGTTCTTGAATGTTGCGATCACCTTCGGATCGGCCTCGCTGATAACGGCGGCCAGTTCCGCTGCCGCCGAGAAAAGCGATCCGGTTTTCATCTGCACGATGCGCAAATAATCTTCAACGGTCAGGTTAAGATCGAACCTGCGCTGCGTTTGAATCATTTCGCCTGAGCAAACCGTTGTCGCCGTGCGCGCGATCGCGCGACCGATATCGGAATTTTCGAAATTTGTCGATAACGTCAGTGCGTGCGCGAAAAGACAGTCGCCTAGTAGAACGCTCAGCGAATTTCCCCAGCGCGCGTTTGCGGTGGGCTGTGCTCGACGCTGCTCTGCTTCGTCCATCACGTCGTCATGTACCAGTGTGGCGATGTGGATGAGTTCCACGATCACGGCGAGATCGACGTGTCCCGAGTTGACCGGCCCTGTGGCGCCGCCCGCGAGCAAAGCCAGCAGTGGGCGAAGACGTTTGCCCCGGCTTCCAACCGCGTACAGGACGTAACCTTCGATTGCGGGATCAAATGCCGAGGTCTGTTGCGCAATGCGCGCCTCGACTTGCTCAAGGTGCGGTTGAACTAATTTTGCAACTTCAGCCAAACGATGGGCGGGAGGGCTGCTCGCCTTCGCAACTGCGCGGCGACTCGTGCTCCTGTCCGTGCGGGCGAAGAGTTCCACGAGGCGAGGATAGTGGCGCGGGTTGCAGGTTGTCAAAGCAACATAACGCCGACCCTGCACGAATATTGTAGGCGTTTGATTCGCTCTCGCCGGCTCGCTCACCCGGTCGGGCTTCCCGCCTATGTCGCTCGGCTCCGATCGGCTCCATTCTGTAAAACGCCGAAAACCAGGCGAGGCGTCTGACACATACGCCCTACAGTCTTCAACGCGTGCGCAGCCAGGATTCAGTTCCGTATTTCTGCTGTGCTAATTCTCGCGCGCGCCGATAAATTTCTTCATTGATCTCGACCTCACTGCAATTGGGCGACAGAGCCTGCGCAAATTTTTTGGGGAGGTCAGTCTTCATAATGATGCCTTGAATACTGCCTTGCTGCAGCAAACCGCGACGAGTACGGCGTTGCGCCGCCCCGGCTATCTTGCGGCCGTCCATCATCACGTCAGCGCGAACTGGATTCGCGAAGCAGTTCTTGTCCGAGGAGCGGCGGTCTCCAGCTCGCAGGTGGTTGGCGACAGTTACGAGCTCTGCGTTCTGATCATGGCCAGCCAGCGCTCCGCACAACGCGCGATGAATTTTTTCGTAGATAGCGATTGATTCATCAAACACCGGATCGTTCGCGGGAATCACAATCGAGTAGGCGAGGTCGTTTCCGTGAAAAACGATTCCGCCGCCGGTCCATCGCCGCACTAAATCGCGCTCCGCCGCGTAAATCGCCACATCGGAAAACTTCCCAAAATATCCGAACGACAGGGCAGGGGAACGCCAGCGATAGAAGCGAATAGTTGGACCCACTGCCGTTTCCAACAGGGCTTCATCGATCGCCATATTCATTGGCGCCGAGTGCGTGGCGACGTCATAATAAATGTCCAGTCTGGCAAATAAATGCTCTGTCATTCCGAGCGGAGCGAAGCGAAGTCGAGGCATATCGCTGCATTGCGGGTTGGTAGCTCCACGGGCTGTCTCAACTTCGCTCGACATGACAATTAGTTGGACAGCTCGTCCAGAATTGTTGCCACGGCTTCACGTGGCCGCGCATGCCGAGTGATCGGCCGACCGATACCGATGTAGTCTGCGCCCGCTTGAATTGCTTCGCGCGGAGTCATGAACCGTTTCTGATCGCCCGGTTCGGCCCAGCTTGGCCGAATTCCCTGGACGGCGATTTTGATTCTGTCGCCGAACTCCCGGCGCAGCGATTTGATTTCATGCGGACTGGCGACGAGCCCACCGATTCCTGCTTCCGCGCCTAACTTGGCCAGACGGATTACTTGGTCCTCGACGGCGTCCGTGATTCCAATTTCGCACAGCGTTTGTTCGCTGGCGCTGGTTAAAACAGTTACTCCCAGGAGGAGCATATCGCTGGCGCGGGCGGCAGTCGCGGCGCGAATCATTTCACTGCCGCCGCTCAAATGAATCGTGAGCATTTGCACCCCGAGAGTACTCGCGGACTCAACGGCTCGCGCGACGGTGTTTGGGATATCGTAGAGCTTCAGATCGAGCCAGACCTTCGCGCCGGTGGCCAAAACCGCGCGCACAATTTCGGGGCCTTCGGCCGTGTAAAGTTGGAGCCCGATTTTAAAAAAAGAGATTTCCCCCCGGAGTTGTTCAACAAGCTCGAGCGCCTTCCCCTTTGTGGCGACGTCGAGCGCCACAATGATTTTGTCAGTGGCTTTTGTCATGGCGAGCGAAGTCGACGAACCCGGCGCCGTTAGCTTTGGCTCGCAACACGGGATGTCTCGACTACGCTCGACATGACGATATATGCAAGTCATCGCTCCCGCGAAGGTCAATCTTTCGCTAAGAATTCTCGGCCGTCGCCGCGATGGCTTTCACGAAATCGAGACCCTCATCGCGCCGATTTCGCTTTGTGACGAGATCAAGATCGACCGGCGTCCGGGCAAGCAAGAAATCGCGTTTCGTTGCGATGATCCGTCGGTGCCGAAAGGCGAAGACAATATCGTGGTGCGTGCAGCGAACGCCTTTTTCGAAGAAACGAAGATCACCAGCGGTATTTCGATCATGCTCAAAAAGACCATCCCACACGGTGCCGGTCTGGGTGGAGGAAGCAGCGATGCTGCTTCCACTCTGCTGGCGCTCAACGAACTATTCCAGACGAACTTGCGCCGTAAAGCGCTGGGGAAAATGGCGGAGATGATCGGCTCAGACGTTCCGTTTTTCATTTTTCAATCCGCCGCAGTGTGCAAAGGGCGCGGCGAGGTCGTGAGTCCGACCAGATTGCGTGAACCGCTATCGGTCTTGTTGCTGAAGCCTGAGTTCGGCGTCCCAACGCAGTGGGCCTACTCCCGATGGCGAGACTCACGCGAAATTCCCGGAGTTTCGTACGCTTCTCACGCATTCGACGGCCAAACATTCGTGAACGATCTGGAGCGCCCTGTCTTCGAAAAATTTGTTTTTCTGGCGCAACTGAAAGTGTGGTTACTCAAGCAACCAGAAGTCGGCGCCGCGCTGATGTCCGGATCGGGTTCCACAGTTTTTGCAGTGCTGCGGTCAAATGCGGACGCCGATCTTCTGGCGAAGCGCGCAAAGGTTGCCGTCGAGCCGGAGTTATGGACGTGTGTGTGCGAGGCGCGGTAGCGAGTTCTGGGGAGCGCACGCGTAGCTATTCGCCAAGTCGTTGGCGGAATTGTGCGCGGGCGTATTCGCGGTTGAGCTTCGCGATAAAACTGGCGCTAATCTTGGCGGGACACACTGCTTCGCACTCGTAAGTGTTGGTGCAGTTACCAAATCCCTGCTCATCCATTACCTGCACCATTTTCAACACGCGCCGCTCGCGTTCGGGTCCGCCCTGCGGCAAGAATGAAAGGTGCGAAACTTTCGCAGCCGCAAAAAGCATTGCCGATCCGTTCGGGCACGCCGCCGCGCACGCGCCGCAGCCGATGCACGCTGCTGCTTCCATTGCCAGATCTGCGTCGTGTTTGGGAACGAGAATTGAATTCGCCTCTGGCGCTGAGCCTGCGCGCGCGGCGATGAATCCGCCGGCCTGCACGATCCGATCGAGTGAACTGCGGTCGACCACCAGATCTTTGATGATCGGAAACGCGCCGACGCGAAACGGCTCGATTGTGATCGCTTCGCCGTCGCGAAATTTTCGCATGTAAAGCTCGCACACAGCGCCCGGATGATCTGGGCCGTGAGCTTCACCATTAACCGTAAGCGAACACGTACCGCAAATCCCTTCCCGGCAATCAGAGTCGAACGCAACGGGTTCCCCGCCGGCTCGGAGCAGATTTTCGTTCAGAATATCGAGCATCTCTAGAAAGGAAGTGTCAGGCGAAATGTCGCGCACGTCGTAATTGACGAGTTTGCCGGAAGACTGTGCGTTTCGCTGCCGCCAGATCCTCAACGAAAAGTTCATAGTTGAGAGTTGATAATTGATAGTTTCACAGGCGAGCGCATGACCGAATTTTAAATCAGACCCAAGGACTTTCGTAGTCCGCTTAGCATGCGACCGATTTCGTCGGCTGCTGAGTACAGCTTGCGAAAACCTTCTTCGGTTAGAAATCCTTGCCTTCGCCCGATGAAGGATTGAGAGACGACTTCAAAGACCGAACCGGTTGCGATTTCAATAAATCGCGCAAAATCCGTCTGCGACATCCGTGATGTTCCCTCCGCGATATTCGACGAGATCGGAACAGCGGCGCGTCGCATTTGGTTTGTTAGACCGAAGCGCTCGTCGGCGGGAAAATTTCGAGTTTGGTTGTAAACCAGATCAGCGAAATCGATCGCCTTCTGCCAAACGTCTAATTTTTCAAAGTTAAACATGTTTTTGTCTCTCAACTCTCAACAATCAACTCTCAACTTCATTTGTAGCTTCTTTGCGCCAAATGCACCGTTTCGAAATGCAACTCTTCGCGATGCAGTTTCGGAGGCTGACCGTCGCCTTGAAATTCCCACGCAAACACAGCTGCAAGCCTCTCGTCGTCTCGGAGGGCTTCGCCATCGGGCGTTTGGTGTTCCTCGCGGAAATGTGCTCCGGCAGATTCGTCGCGCTCCAGCGCGTCAATGCACATTAGCTCGGCGAATTCGAGGAAATCCGCAACGCGCCCAGCGCGTTCCAGTGATTGGTTGTAATCTTCTTCATCTCCGGGAACGCGCACATCGTGCCAGAATTCGTCGCGCAGCTCGGGAATTTTCAGGAGCGCTTCGCGCAATCCTTGTTCGTTACGCGACATTCCGCATTTGTCCCAGAGAAGAACGCCGAGCTCGCGGTGGAACGAATCGACTGAGCGTGTGCCGTTGACCTTGAGCAGTTTCTCGATCCTGGCGCGGACACTGTTCTCCGCTTGTTCAAACTCCAGAGACTCAGGCGACGGCCGTTTTCCCATCTGACCGGCAAGATAATTCGGCAGCGTGTTTGGCATAACAAAATAGCCGTCAGCGAGGCCTTGCATCAGCGCGCTGGCCCCGAGCCGGTTTGCGCCGTGATCGGAGAAATTGGCTTCGCCGATAACGAACAGGCCCGGCAAATTGCTCATCAGATTATAATCAACCCAGAGACCGCCCATGGTGTAGTGCACCGCCGGATAAATTCGCATCGGCACTTTGTAGGCGTCCTCGCCGGTAATCTTTTTATACACCTCGAACAAATTTCCGTAGCGCTCGCGAATCGTCTCTGTGCCGAGGCGTTTGATCGCGTCAGCAAAATCGAGATACACGCCGCGTCCACCCGGACCGACGCCGCGGCCTTCGTCGCAAACTTCCTTCGCGGCGCGCGATGAAATGTCGCGCGGCGCGAGATTGCCGTAGCTGGGATACTTTCGCTCGAGGTAATAATCGCGGTCTGCCTCGACAATTTCGCTCGGTGGCTTAAAGCGCTCTTCCCTGCGTTTCGGCACCCACACGCGTCCGTCATTCCGCAGCGATTCCGACATTAGCGTGAGCTTCGACTGGTAGTCGCCGCTGACGGGGATGCACGTGGGATGAATCTGTGTGAAGGATGGGTTTGCAAAGAGGGCGCCTCTTTTGTAAGCGCGATATGTCGCCGTCACGTTGCTGCCGCGCGCATTAGTAGACAGATAAAACACATTGCCGTATCCGCCGCTGGCGAGCACAACTGCATCCGCTGCGTGCCTCTCCATTTTTCCCGAGCGCAAGTTCCGAGTGATGATTCCCTTGGCTTGCCCCTTGACGATCACGAGGTCGAGCATCTCTGTGTATGGAAACATCTGCACGGTGCCAGAGGCGACTTGGCGACACAGCGCCTGATAACAGCCTAACAAGAGTTGCTGCCCCGTCTGTCCGCGCGCGTAAAAAGTCCGTGAAACCTGTGCACCGCCAAATGAGCGATTAGCCAGGTAGCCGCTGTATTCGCGCGCAAAAGGAACGCCCTGCGCCACGCATTGATCGATGATGTTGTTGGCGATTTCAGCGAGGCGATAAACGTTCGCTTCGCGGGAACGAAAATCGCCGCCTTTAATCGTGTCGTAGAACAATCGGTAAACGCTGTCCCCATCGTTCTGATAATTCTTTGCCGCATTGATGCCGCCTTGCGCGGCAATCGAATGCGCGCGTCTAGGCGAATCCTGAAAACAAAAACATTTCACCTGGTATCCAAGTTCACCGAGAGTCGCCGCGGTCGATCCGCCGGCGAGCCCGCTGCCGACAATTATGATCTCAAGTTTTCGCCGGTTATTCGGGCTGACCAATCGCGAATGGTCTCGATGATTTCGCCATTTTTGATCCAGCGGCCCCGGCGGAACTTTCGGATCCAGTGTTCCAATCATACTGCAAGGTCTAAAACCATCTCATAATGTCATTCTGAGCGAAGCGAAGAATCTCGGACCAAATCTGGAGCGATTTTAAACCGAAATATCCAGAGATGTTTCGCTTCGCTCAACATGACAGCGTCGGGTAGGACGAATAACCAAACACGCGTCCGGATCCTTCTTCGAAAGCTTCGAAACGCTCCGGGTTCTGCCGGTAATATTTCTGGTGATAATCTTCGGCGGGCCAGAATTTCATCGCAGGTAAAATTTCGGTCACAATGGGCTTTTTGAATTTTCCGGAACCGGTGAGTTTGTCTTTTGAAGCCTCGGCAATTTTCTTTTCCTCGGCGTTGCCGTAAAAGATTGCGGCGCGATAACTCGGTCCGATATCGGTGAACTGGCCGTCGGCCTGAGTAGGATCGATTTGTCGCCAGTAGATGTCGAGAAGCTGCTCGTAGGAAACCTTCGCCGGGTCGTAGGTGATTTCGATTGATTCGCGATACTTTGTTTTTTCCGACGTCACGAGCCTGTAAGTCGGATTCGGTTCGGTTCCACCGCAATAGCCCACCATCGTTTTGATCACGCCCGGTGTTTTGTCGAATGCTGGCTGGATGCACCAAAAACACCCACCGGCGAAAACCGCGGTCCTCGTCGTGGCTGGGGCCGGACTTTGCCCATAACTCGCAACTGCAAATGCCACGCAGCCAAAAGCAAGACGAACAATTCGTTTCATATTGTCTCTTTCATGTCGCTCCGGACGCGACGCTCTTCAAGATGTTTCCCTTCAGCGCGCGCATGTGGTAGCCGTGCCTGATTACCAGTTGGGCCGTCCGGGTCGCCTCGCCCTTCACAAGGGAGAGGGGCAACTGAGGACGCGGCAGCTCGAGCTCACATTAACGGAACATTATCGCGCATATTGACTGTTGAAGCATCCGATCGGGAGGCGACATTTTTCCGCGTGATCGACTTACTGCCGGAATTGCCAGTCGCGCGTCTCGATCTTGTACAACTTTTTGGACGCAGCGCGCCGCTGCATGTCGATCTTGGGTGTGGCGACGGGTCTTTTCTCTGCGAAATAGCGCAACAGTTCCCAAAGAGAAATTTCCTTGGCATCGAACGATTGACCAAGCGTGTCGAAAAAGTTCGCAAGGCGGAGAAGACCGAAAACGTGCGGGTGGTGCGCGCGGACACTTTGTTTGCAGTCCGCTATCTGCTGCCTGAATCTTCAGTAGAAACCTTTTACCTTTTGTTTCCCGATCCATGGCCGAAGCGGCGGCATCAGTTCCGACGGATTTTTACCCGCGACTTTTTGGACGCAATTGCCGCTGCGCTTGAGAAACACGGAATCCTGCGCGTCGCGACCGATCGGCTCGATTATTTTCATCAAATCGATCGGCTAAGCCGCGCTCACCTGCAATTTCAAGCTGTCCCGCGGTCTCTGGACGACGCCGTTCTTCCGGTAACCAAGTTCGAGAGAAAATTTCGCGAGGAGGGTGTGCCGATTTATTCAATTCCACTGCGCCGGTTTCGTCCTGGCGAAACAGTTTGATGCCGCGGGCGCGAAGTTGTTCGGCCCACTGTTCACTGATCCGTTCGTGCTCCGGAAACTCCCTTGAGGTCGCGATGATCAAGCGCGGCCGAGCCGCATCGAGAAACGAAGCCGAGCCTGAACTTCCGGAGTAATGTTGGCCCTTCACGAGGATGTCACTTTGCAGGTCCGAACCATTACTCAACAACGCGCGCTCGGTTTCTGCGCCGTTATCCGACATGAACAAAACGGATGTGCCGGGCGCGATGGATAACCGGATAACCAGCGCTTGGTCGTCCGCTGTGGCTCCTGCAAAGCCGCGGGGCGGAAACAAAACATGTGCAATAGCGTTGCGAGACAAATGAAAATTGTCTCCGGCAGCTAATTCAACAGGTTTGCGTCCGCGTCCTTCCAATCCTGACACTATTTGGGACAGCCGTCGATGAATGAGCGAACGATCAGGCGCAGGATTATCGATCAGCCGGACGCGTGGGAAATCACTCAATAATTGCGTGACCCCACCGATGTGCTGTGAATCGCCATGGGTGAGCACCAACCCTGTGAGCCGATTCACGCCAGCCCAGTGCAAATACTCGCGCACGATGCGCTCGTAACTGCGTTTGCTCCCGCAATCGATTAACCAGTCGTGGCCATTCACTCGGACGTGAACGGCCGCGCCCGCGCCCAAGTCCAGCACCGTCATCTTCGCAGAGATCCGGCCGCCCCAGTCAGGTTCGCCAACATAGAAGTGTCCGCCGGGAATCTGCGCGAACAGATGAACGATTCCGATGACCAGCGTGGCCAGTGTCCAGTTAGCGTTATTGAAAACAATAGCGACCCACGGCAGCAGCGACGTGGTCATCAGCGACAGAAGCGCAATAGCGAGGACAAAGAATGCGATCGGAACAACGACGAGATTTGCCAGCAAAGAAATCGGTGTGACGAGGTGGAAGTACCAAAGAATCAACGGCAATGAACCGATCCATGCCGCAAGTGAGACAGATGCGCCACCGCAAAGCCATTCATAGCTGGAATGCATCCATCGGCGTGGTCCGCGCACCAGGCTTCGCGGCAGAAAAGGATCCGGAGCCGCACGCCGCTGGAAAAGTCTGAACAACGGGTCGGCGAACAGCACAATTGCGCCAACTACAGCGAAGGAAAGCTGGAACCCGGTGGAAAAGAGTTCGTTCGTGTTCCAGCAGAGAATAAAAAACGCCGCTGCCGCGAGGCTGTTTGGCAGAAAGACTCGTCTTTCGAAAAAGTAACTGCCGACAAGGATTGAAGCCATCACAGCCGCACGTAACGCCGGGATGTGCAGCCCCGTTACCGCCGCATAGAAAAAGAGCGACGGAATGATGAATGCCGCTGCGCGCTTGCGTGACAAGCGCGCGATAGCAGCCAGCACCCATAAGAGCGCCGCTACAATTCCCACATGCAAGCCAGCGACGGCGAAAAGGTGAATCGTCCCGGTTTGCTGAAACGGCTCCTCAATGTCCTCCGGTGTTTCGTGCCGGATGCCAAGCACGATTCCACTGATGAAACTTTTTACCTCGGGCGCATCGTCCAGGCCGCGGCACAGTGCATTTTGCATCCATGTGCGCGACGCTTGTGCAGCGCGCAGGACTGGGTTGCCGCCGCCGTGGCGGATCAGCGTGCCGTCCTCCGGATAACGGGCGAAGAGCATTCGACGGACATCATGCCGTGCGAGATAAGCGCGCATATCGAATTCGCCGGGATTGCGCGGCGGCGCGATCGGTTCAGCGGTTCCAAAAAGCCTTAGTTCATCGCCAAACTCCGGCCCGCCTTTCCAACGGACCTGCCAGACTGCGCGCGTGGATTCGTTTTTACCTTCGAGTTCGATTGATCTCAGCTTGAGCAGAAACGTTGCGAATCCGCTAGGCGCAATCTTCGGCTCAGTGATCACGTATCCGACAGCTGTGACGACGCGCGGCCGCTCGCCAAGCTTGTCCGCGAGTTGCTGACCTGCGGTATTCGTTGTCGCGAATTTGTGCAGCAGGAAAAAACCAGACGCGACGATGAAATATGTCGCAGCCAACTTCGGCCAGCAGAGCGCAATCAGGATGCAGATTCCGAGAACTATCGCAGCTGAAATGAGCGCTGCAGGCGCCAGCGGAATGATCTCCGCGACGATAATCCCGACCGCAGCCATTAACGCCAGACCAACAAATGGCTGACGCGGCGCGCTGAGCGGCTTCATCTACTCGCAGTTTTCGCTTATCGCGCGTTCGCAGCGCAAGCTGCAATCATCGAGGTTTTGAAAATCACGAGAGGCTGATGTCCAAGCAAGTGGTCATCCTGAGCGGAGCGAAGGATTTCTCAATCGAAATCAGGACTACGCACCGTGAGATTGTTATGATCTACGAGTCGATCGTGAGGTCCCTCACTTCGTTCGGAGGTGAAATCTGCTATGAAGATTTGTGGACCGGCACGAGCAGCACTGGCCGGGTGGCGTGCTTGAGAACGCCTTCGGTGGCGCTGCCCATCAGCAAATGATACATGGCGCCGTGCCCATGCCTGCCCATTACGATCAAATCGGCGTTGAGCGCGTCCGCTTGATTCAAAATCTCCTCTGCCACCGCTCCGGTCGGCTGGTGCATTGTGACTTTGATACCGGCTTGCTCGATTTCTTTTTGCCATTGCACAAGCTGCGCCTTTTGGCTGTCGCTCTCTGGAATCGTCTGCGGCATCGAGTCGAACCCAGGGGCCGGCACACCCGATACTGGCGCAAGCTCGGGCATTCCCACCAGGCCAGATTCCAACATGCCTGCCGCGAAAGCAGTCGGCGTCAGTTCTTTCACATGAATGAGATGAATCTCAGCATCGAGAGCTTTGGCGAGCTGTCGTGCCAGATTGATCACCGGAGGCGTTACATCGGAAAAATCAATCGGAACAAGGATACGTTTCATTCTTACGCGATCGAGCTTACCTGGCGCGCTGCTTAAGCTCAAGATCGTGAAGCAGGCACGATTGCCTGCTTCGAGAGCGCGCCTTAATTTCTGACGTGCAGGACCTATTCGAGGAAGCGCAGCAGATTGAAACTGCAAACATCGCTGCGCCGCTCGCGACGCGGATGCGGCCGCGCTCGCTCGAGGAATTTGTTGGTCAGGAACACATTCTCGCGCCGGGCAAACTTTTGCGCCGGGCGATTGAAGCTGATCGCCTGCCCTCGGTGATCTTCTATGGGCCGCCCGGCAGCGGAAAGACCACGCTTGCGCGCGTGATCGCCGAGATGACGCACGCGAAATTTGTTCGGATTAGCGGGGTTGAAAGCAACGTAGCCGAAATGCGCCGCGTGCTCGCGGCGGCCACCAATAGGCTCCGCACATCCGGGCAAAAGACGATCCTGTTCGTCGATGAGATTCATCATTTCAATAAGGCGCAACAGGACATCCTGTTGCCCGACGTCGAGGCTGGAAATCTCCGCCTCATCGGTGCGACCACGTACAATCCGTT
>WNFU01004930.1_pt1 | contig 21913 bp, 19 predicted proteins | sample 5400121 | NCBI WGS metagenome assembly WNFU01 (sample SAMN13153360, study PRJNA577476) | soil metagenome | isolation source: 100 cm soil or saprolite under grassland replicate 1 | place: USA:California | collected 2016-06-15
GAGCACCGACGTCGGGGTGAACCGCGCGACGCCCGCGCTCTTCGCGCGCTTTCCGAACGCGGCGGCGTACGCGGCCGCGGCGCCCGAGGACCTGTGGCCCTTCATCCGCAGCCTCGGCCTGTACCGGAACAAGGCGAAGGCGATCGTCGCGGCGATGCAGGCGATAGCGCGCGAGCACGGCGGGCGCGTCCCGCGGACGCGCGAGGAGCTCGAGGCGCTGCCCGGGGTGGGGCCGAAGACCGCGGGCGTCGTGCTCGTGCACCTCGGCGCGGCCCACGCGTTCCCGGTGGACACGCACGTCGGCCGGGTCGCGCGCCGGCTCGGCCTCTCGCGCGAGCGCGATCCCTCGAAGGTGGAGCGCGATCTCATGGCGCTCCTGCCGGAGGAGCGCTGGGCGAAGGGACACCAGCTCTTCGTCTGGCACGGGCGGCGGACGTGCAAGGCGCTCGCGCCGGCGTGCTCGCGCTGTCCTTTGGACGAGCTCTGCCCGAAGCGCGGCGTGCCGAAGATGATGAGGCGGTGAGCGGGCCGGGGTGACGGGTCGTCAGCTCGCGCGCCGTGAGCGTCTCTCGCCTGCGCGCGCGACCGGCAGGAGGAGGACGGTCCGGAGCCGCGCCGGCGCCGTGCGGCCCGGGTCGCTCAGGTAGATCTCGAGATGGCCGTGCTCGGGCTCTGCGTTCGCCTCCGCGAGCATGGCGCGGATCCGCTCGACGCTCCGCGGCTCGTCGGCGTACGGGCCGACGTGGAGCACCCGCCCGAACCGCTTCGCGGCGATCCGCTCCAGCGTCACCCGCGCGGCCTCGCGGCTGCCCTCGAGCTTGCCGCTCTTGCGCGAGACGGCCGCGTGGATCGCCTCCGCGACCTCGCGCGCCGTGACGTCGGCCGGCATCGCCAGCCGGAGGCGCCAGCGCCACGCCCCGCGCGGCGGGATCGCCCCGGGAGCGGCCTGCCCGACGGCGGTCCAGCGCCCCTCGAGCGCGCCGATCTTGAAGTCGGGCCTCCGCGTCCCCTTGCGGGCGAACTTCAGCGTGTACGCGACGCCATAGAGCGCGCCGACGCAGCGCTGGAAGGACGCGTCCCCCGGATCGCCCTCGCCGTCGATGCAGACCGCCTTCCGGGCGGGGACGCGGACGAGGTCGGCGTCCGTCGTGGCGTCGAGGAGGGCCGGCGACGTGGGATCGCCGTCGCCGGCGCGGGCGCTGCGGGTCGAGCGTGTCTTGGCCATCGGGTGACCTCCGCGAGGGATCGGGTCCGATGCGAAGGCTACCAGAGCGCGGAGCGGGCCCTCCCGGTCTCGTTGCCGCCCCCCTCCGCGCGTGTTACATCGATCCCGCCGGAGCCGCCTGGGCGTACGCGTCGGCCGCAAGGCCGCCGAGGAAAGTCCGGGCACCACAGGGCAGGGTGCCGGTTAACGACCGGTCGGGGCGACCCGCAGGAAAGTGCCACAGAGAACAGACCGCCGAACGGCGCCGAGAGGCGTGCGTGGCAAGGGTGAAACGGTGCGGTAAGAGCGCACCGCACCTCCGGTGACGGAGGTGGCAAGGCAAACCCCACCTGGTGCAAGAGCAAATAGGGAGGCGACCTGCCGCAAGGCGGGTGTCGTAGGGCGGCCCGCCCGAGCCTCCGGGTACGGCTCGCTCGAGGCGCGCGGCAACGCGCGTCCTAGATGAATGTCCGCCGCCGCCGGGATTTCCGGCGGGACAGAACCCGGCTTACAGGGCGGCTCCGGTCTTTTCTCTTCCGTGGACGTAGAGGCTTCTAAGATGGCTCGATTCCGCCTGCCCGCGAGCGCGGTCCAGGCATGACGGGGTCGCCACGGAAGTCGCCGGCATTCGCGGAGGAGAAGCCCCATGCCTCGTCACGTTCGGCGAATCCTGGCGAGGTTCATCTCCGTCACGGTCGTCACGCTGCTGACCACAGCGGCTGATTCGCGTGCCGAGTCACCGGGAGGCGACCCGCTCTTCGGTGCCGCTCGCAGGGCGCTGTCCCGAGAGATTTCCACGAGCGCGGTGGCCCGAGCGTTGCGGGCGGGGTTGTGGAGCCCGAGCAGGGAGGCGGTCGCGGCCTCCTTCCCGCGACCAGCGGGAACCGTAGTGTTCGTGTTCATCCGCCAAGGGGGCGGTGAGTTCTTGGCGGCCGATGCGTCCCACGTAGAAGGCGCCAATCTCGCGAAGCTCGGGCGTTCGCGCGCGTATTACGACAAGATCGAAACGGCTCCTGCGCGGTGGCTCGAACGGAACGACGGCTGGCTTCAGGTCGTCATACGCACTTCGGCCTGGAAGTCCGGGCGTCGCTTCACGGCTTCCGAGCCTCTGCTCATCAAGCCAGACGGCACCGTCATGTGGAGATGAGCTCGTGTCGATCGCTCGCCCGAATCGTCGAAGCGGCATTCGCTTCTCTCGAAGCCTCCTGCCCGTTCTCTGCCCCAGTGGTCGCCCCTCCATTTTCATTTCGAGCTCTCGAGCCGGCCGCCCGTGCAGCATGGGCGTCATCGGCGTGGCCCTCTGCCTGCCGTGGCGACCGCTGACCGCGCTTCCCGGTCGCCCTGATCCCGTGATCCGCTCGGCCGGCGGTCTGCTGGTACACTGCGGCACCGGCGGATGAGTGAGACGCGCGTGAAGAAGCCCTGGATCATCGCGGCCGTCATCGGTCTCGCAACCGCTCTCCTGTATGTGCCGATCCTGCGGAACGGCTTCGTCACCTGGGACGACGGGGACCACGTCTTCAATCCGTCGCTGTGGTCCTTGGACCTGAACCTGCTTCGCTTTGCCGTCGGCTTCAGAACGCCGAACTGGTATCCGCTCACCTGGATCGTTCACGCCCTCGATCATGCCCTGTGGGGCCTGAATCCCGTCGGGCATCACGCCACGAGCATTCTTCTCCACACGGTGAACACGGTCCTGCTGTTCTTCGTGGTCCTCGCGCTGCTCGCCGCGCGGGGCGGCGCCCGGTCTGGCGACGCGGTCGCGCGCCACGCCGGAGAGCTCCCTGCGTTCAGTCTCGCGGTCGCCGGCGTGACGAGCCTGCTGTTCGGCATGCATCCCACGCACGTGGAGTCGGTGGCGTGGGCATCGGGGAAGAAGGACCTGCTCTGCACGTTCTTCCTTCTCTTGACGGTCTACGCCCATGCGCAGTACGTCGCGAGAAAGGACGGGCGCCTGCGCAAGGGCCGGGGGATGGCCGACCCCTGGTATCTGGCGAGCGTCGGCGCCTTCCTGCTCGCGGTGCTCAGCAAACCTTCGGCGGTGACTTTCCCGCTCGTGCTGCTGATGCTCGACGTGTATCCCTTCGAGCGGCTGCAGGCCGGCTCCCGCAAGTTGCGCTTGATCGTCGAGAAGATTCCATTCGTCATGCTGAGCTTCGCGGTGGCGGCCACGACGTACTTCGCGCATGCCACCCTCGGTGACCTCACGGGTCTGGCCGACGTCGGAGTCACCACGCGACTGCTCGTCAGCGCGAAGGCCGCCGCCTCCTATCTCGTTCACCTGCTCTGGCCCGCGGGGCTCCTGCCGCTCTACCCGTATCCCGAGCACGCCAGCATCAGGATGCTGCCCTATCTCCTGTCCGTGACGGCGGTCGCGCTCATCTCGGTCGTCTGCGTCCTTCCCCTGAAGCGTCGGAGGGTGCTGATGGCGGTGTGGCTGTACTTCCTCGTGACGCTCGTCCCGGTCATCGGCCTCGTGAAGATGGGGTTCCAGGAGATGGCCGACCGCTATGCATACTTGCCGAGCATCGGTCCGATCCTCCTGCTCTCTCTCGGCCTCGCGGTCGTCGCCGAAAGAGCCGCGTCGGCGGCCCGTCCGCTCAGGCTCGTCGGGATCGCCGCCGGTGCGCTGCTCGTCCTGTCGCTGTCGCTGCTCACGATCAGGCAGGCGCGCATCTGGAAGGACGACTTCTCCCTCTGGAATTACGAGATCGAGACCGAGCCGGAGCTGTCATGGCTCGCGTATCAGAATCGCGGGGTGGCCCTTTCCAGCGCAGGCCGCCTCGATGCGGCGCTGGATGACTACGTTCGCGCGATCGCGATGAACCCCCGGTCCGCCGAGCTCTTCTACAACCGGGCGAACATGTATGTCCGCCTGGGAAGGTTCGGTGAAGCAGCGGATGACTACACCACCGCGATCTCGCTGGCCCCGCAGCCGCATCCCGACTACTTCACGAACCGGGGCGTCGCCTACGAGCTGCTGGGCAGGCACGCCGAAGCTGCTGCCGATCGGAGCGAGGCGGAGCGTCGCGTCCGAGCGGTTCCGAGGTGACGCCCTCCGTATCCGATACGCGCACCAAGCCGGCCTACAAGGTGGCCCCGGCCTTCTTCTTCCCAGCGCGGCCGCCGCACAGCTCGACGAGGTGCCGCAGCGGCTCGGCGAGTCGGTCGGCCCGCGCGTCGCTTCCGATGCAGATGCGCGGGTTCGCTTCGTCCAGGAGCTCCGCGTCCTGCACGGGCGAGGTCCGGCGCACCGGCTTCACGATCTCGGTCCACAGGGCGAACCCCGGCTCACCGGCGAACCAGGCGCACGTCGCGACGAGCGAAGGGCCAGGTCCGGGCTCCCGTCCGAACGTCTTCGCGTGCAGGTCCGTGACGCGACTCAGGTCCACCCAGGTGCTCTGGTACAGCGAGCCGACCGTCGCCTGCGGGTACCTCGAGAAGTCGTCGCTCCGCACGACGCGGAGCACGCACGGAGCAGGCGAGGTCACCCGTTGCCGCACGCCGTGCGGATACTCCTCGAAGAGGAACTGGACCACCTCGAGCGTCTCCGAGTAGCTCGGCGTTCCCCTCGCGGCAGGAGTCCCCGACCAGGTGGGTTCACGCACCATCCTGGTCGCGGGCGCGCAGGCGAGCGCGCCGCAGAGAAGAGCCACGACCGTGTGCGCACGGGTCATGCGGGGAGTGTACGCCGTCACGCGTCCCGCCTGCATGCTGGCGAGGATTCGAGGCCGTGCGGCACACGGACGCTCCCGCTACACGAGGCGGGATGGAGACGAGAAGGCTGGGATCGGGTGGGCCGGAGGTGAGCAGGCTCGGCCTCGGAATGGCGGCGCTCGGGCGCCCTGCCTACATCGACGTCGGCCACGCCCAGGATTTCCCGGGCGGGCGCGATCCCGAGGCGATGGAGCGCCAGGCCCACGCCGTGCTCGACGCGGCGCTCGCCGCCGGGATCACCTATCTCGACGCGGCGCGTTCGTACGGCCGCGCCGAGGCCTTCATCCGCTCGTGGCTCGACGCGCACGAGCTGCCGCGCGGCGCCATCGTGGTCGGGTCGAAGTGGGGCTACCGCTACGTCGGGGGATGGCAGGTGGACGCGCCGCAGCACGAGGTGAAGGATCACTCGCTCGAGGCGCTGCGCGCCCAGTCCGTCGAGTCGCGCGCCCTCCTCGGTCCACACCTCGCGCTCTACCAGATCCACTCGGCGACGCCCGAGAGCGGCGTGCTCCAGGACGGCGCGGTGCTCGACGCCCTCGCCGAGCTGCGCGACGGCGGCGTGAGGGTGGGGGTGACCGTGAGCGGCACGCGCCAGGGCGAGACCGTTCGGCGCGCCCTCGCGGTCCGGCGCGGTGACGCGCCGCTGTTCGCCGCGATCCAGGCGACCTGGAACGTGCTCGAGCGGTCGTGCGAGGAGTCGCTCCGCGAGGCGCACGCGACCGGGCGGACGGTGATCGTGAAGGAGGTGCTCGCGAACGGCCGGCTCACGGCGCGAGGCGACGCGGGACGGTCCGGACCGGTCGCGCTCCTCGCGCGCGACCTTCGCACGGGCCCCGACGCGGTGGCGATCGCGGCCGCGCTCACGCGGCCCTGGGCGGACGTCGTCCTGCTCGGCGCGGCGACGGTGGAGCAGCTCCGCTCCAACGTGCGCGCGCTGGATCTCCGGGCTGGACCGGCCCTCCTCGCCCGACTCGAGGCGCTCCGGCAAGATCCCGCCGCGTACTGGAGGACGCGCGCCGCGCTCCCGTGGAGCTGATCGCGGATCCGACGCTACATCACGAGCCAGCCGCCGGGAGCCAGACGGCGAACGTGCTTCCCCGCCCCGGCGTGCTCTCGACCGTGATCCGGCCGCCGTGCGCCTCGACGAGCCCACGCGCGATGTAGAGCCCGAGCCCGACCCCGCGCGTCGCGCCGCGCGCCCTTCGGGTCTGGAAGTAGCGGTCGAAGAGGTGCGGGAGCTCCTCGGGCGCGATCCCCGGCCCGCGATCCTCGACGGAGAGCAGCACGCCGCCCTCCGCTCCGGCAACGTGGATCCGGATCGGCGCACCCTCGGCCGAGTACTTGTTCGAGTTCTCGAGCAGGTTCGTCAGGATCTGCTCGATCCGCAGCGGGTCGGCGTTGGCCGCGGGTGGCTCCCCCGCGACCTCGACCGAGACGGGATGCGTCCCGAGGGTGCCCTGGATCTCGGCCACGAGCGCGGACACCATCTGCTTCACGTTCACGGAGCGTCGATCCAGCACGACGCGGTGTGCGTCGATGCGGGACGCCTGGAGGAGATCGCGCGTGAGCTTCTCGAGCCGAGCACCGTTCCGCTTCATCGACTGGAGCGCGGCGACCGAGACCGTCGAGGCGTCACCCTTCGCCCGGCTGAGCGCCAGATCCAGCTGCATCAGCACGGACTGGAGCGGCGTCCGGAGGTCGTGCGCGACGATCGCGGCGAACTCCTCGCGCACGCGCTCCAGCTCCTTCCGCGCGCTGATGTCCTGGTAGACGACGACCACCCCGAGCCTCACGCCGCGCGGCGAGTGCACCGGGGCGGCGCTGACCTCTCCATGGAACTTTCCGCCGTCGTGTCGAGCGATCACCATCTCCAGGTTGATGACGGCCCCGTCCCGCAGCGCGCGGACCACCGGGAGCGCGTCGGGAGGCATCCGGCGGCCGTCCGGGTACTCGAGGTCGTACGTGCGATCCGGTTCGTCCGCCCGGGTGATGCGCCCGAGCATGCGGCGCGCCGCTGGGTTCCCGAACGGCTCCGCGTCCCGATCAGCCGGAAAGTACGCCAGGCCGTAGGGCGCGTGCTCGACGACGGCCTGGAGCAGGAGGCGCTCCTCGTCCTCGAGCTGGCGGGCGTACGCGACCGTGAGCCCGGCCTGGATGCTGAACTTCTCGAGGAGCCGCTCGTCGGCCTCGGTGAATGCCTCGCCGGACTGCTTGTCGGTCAGGTAGAAGTTGCCGAACACCTCGGCGCCCACGCGCAGCGGCGCTCCGACGAAGCTCGTCATCGGCGGATGGCCGGCCGGCAGGCCTCCGGAGCGATGGTCCTCGGCCATGTTTCCGACTCGGACGGTCCGGCCCTCCCGGATCACCGCGCCGAGCAGCCCTTGGCCCGTGGGGAGGTGTCCGATCGCGTGTGCCGTCTCCTCGCTCACGCCGCTGTAGATGAAGTCCTTGAGCTTCCGGCCGTCGCGGGCGAGCACGCCGAGGGCGCCGTAGCGTGCGCCGGTCATCTCGAGGGCCAGCTCGACGAGCCGGAGCAGCACGTCGCGAAGCGACACGGGCTCGCGTACCGACGCGCGCTCGAAGAGCGCTTCGTTCAGCGCGGCGAGCTGCTGGTGAACGTCCTGCTCAGGACGGGCTTCCCACTCCACGAGCGCCGAGCCCTCGACCTCGCGAGCGCGAACTCGGACCGTGGCCTGAGCTCCACCACCGAGGGCGCGCCACCGCTCGTCCTCCTGGAACCGGTCGCCTCGTGCCGCGCGGCGCCACGGCAGCGCGTCTCCGGTGATCCGATCGCCCGAAAGCGAGAGGACCTCGAGCCGTTCCTCCAGTTGCCGACGATCGAGCGGCGAGAAGCCGAGCATGCGGACTGCAGCGTCCGACGCCTGTACCGCTCCATCGTCCGCCACGGCGATGGCAGGCCAGGGAACCGCTGCGAGCTCAGCGAGACGAGGGGGCACGGACAAACCCCATACCCACGCGGGGCAAGACAAGGAACCCTCTCTGCGGGCCTTTCTGGGCTGTCTCCCACGCGAAACGCCGCGCGAACGCCCCCACGTCACCCGCGGTCCGCGAGCAGCCGGTCGAGCGCGAGCTCGGCGTAGTCGTGCGCGCCCTCCGGGATCCGCCCCTGGCGCGCCGCAGAGAGGTGGGCGCAGGAACCCACGAACGCCATGTGGCTGAACGCCTGCGGCAAGTTCCCGAGCGGCTCGGCCGTGGCGGGATCGATCTCCTCGGCGAAGAGGCCGACGTCGTTCGCGAAGCCGAGCAGCCGATCCAGGAGCGCCTCGGCCTCGTCGAGCCGCCCCGCGTGCGTCAGGCAATCGACGAGCCAGAACGAGCAGAGCAGGAAGGCGCCTTCGCCGCCCGCGAGGCCGTCCGGCGCGAGGTAGCGGAACAGGAGCCCGTCGCGCTCGAGCGCGCGGCGCACGACCTCGATCGTGCGGAGGATCAGCGGATCCGTCGTCGGCAGGAATCCTATCGCCGAGAGGAGCAGCGTGGACGCATCGGGCACCTGGTGCGCCGCGGCCTGCTGGAACCAGCCCTCCGGCGCCGCCTGCTCGAGGAGAAAGGCGCGGACCCGGTCGCGCTCCCGCGCCCAGCGCGCGCTCTCGCACGCGAACCCCGTCGCGGTCGCGAGCTGCACGCCGCGGTGCAGCGCGAGCCAGCAGTTCGCCTTCGAGTGCGTGAAGTGGCGCGGCTCGTCTCGGATCTCCCAGATGCCCTGGTCGGGCTTCTGCCAGCGCTGGCACACGATGTCGACGAGGCCGCGGAGGTAGCGCCAGTTGCTGTCGCTGAGCTCCCCGCCGGCCCTGGCGTAGAGGTACCCGGCCTCGAGGATCTGCCCGTACGCGTCGAGCTGGAGCTGCTTCACGGCGCCGTTCCCGACACGCACCGGGGCCGAGCCGCGGTGTCCGCCGAGATGCGGCAACTCGAGCTCCGGCAGCGCCCGCTCGCCGCGGATGCCGTACATGATCTGGAGGTCCTCGGGGCGACCGGCGCCGGTGCGCTCGAGCCAGAACTTGAAGTCGTCCGCCTCCTCTCGGAACCCGAGCACGAGCAGCGACGTCAGCGTGAGCGTCGCGTCGCGGATCCACGTGTAGCGGTAGTCCCAGTTGCGGCGGCCGCCGATCTCCTCCGGCAGGCTCGTGGTCGGCGCGGCGACGATCGCGCCGGACGGCGCGTAGGTCAACGCCTTGAGCGCCAGGGCCGATCGGCGCACGGCGTCCCGGTGGATCCCCTCGTACCGGCAGCGCTCGAGCCACGAGCGCCAGAACGCGGTCGTCGCGGCGAGGCGGCGGGCGCCCTCGCGCGCGTGCTCGGCGGGATCCACGGTCTGGATCTTCGGCTCGTACGAGGGGCGCCACACCGCGTCGAGCCACACCTCCTCGCCGCCCCGCAGCCGGTAGGACGCGATGACCGCGTCGTCGGTCACCTCCAGCGGCCGCGTCGCGTGCACGTAGAGCGCGTCGGCTCCGCCGACGACGTCGGCCGTGAATGGGCTCGTCTGCCGGAAGCGGGGGAGGAACGCGCCGAACTCGAAGCGTGGCGCGAGCCGGACCCGCGCCTCGACCTCGCCCGCGATGCAGCGTGCGCGCCGCATGATCGCGGCGTGCGCCTTGACGCGGCGGGGCTCGCCGGGATCGCTCCGCTCCAAGGGCATGCAGTCCGTCACCTCCAGGACGCCGCCCGGCGTCGTGAAGGTCGTGACGAGGACGTTCGTGTCGGGGAGGTAGGCGCGCGTCGCCTGCGCGGGGTCGGGCGCGGCGAGCGACCACGCGCCGCCGCAGCGCGCGTCGAGGATCGCGCAGAAGATCGCGGGCGAGTCGAAGCAGGGAAAGCACGCCCAGTCGATGGAGCCGTCGCGGCCTACGAGCGCAGCGGAGTGGCAGTCGCCGATGAGCGCGTGGTCCGCGATGCGGTTCATCGCGCGCTCACGACGATGCGCCGATCACGAGCGTGGCCGAGCGCACCTCGCCCGGGCCGCACCCGCCGAGGACCTCGACGCGGGCGCTCGTGCGCGGGACGCCGCCGGCGCGCGGCGACGGGACGCGCTGTGGCGTGGCGAGAGGCCCGCACGCGAACGGCGCGCCGCCGTCGAACGGCACGACCCACGCGTCCACCGAGGCCCCTCCGTCGCGGGGGCCCGGAGCCGAGAACGTCGCCGTGGTGAAGAACGGCGCGTCCGGCGAGCAAAGGAAGCCGACCCGGAACACGAGGAACCCCGAGCCGCTCGAGTCGAACCCCACCAGGATCTCGGCTGGGAACGAGGTCGAGCCCTGGATCGGCGGCTCGGCGCGGACCACGACCTCGAGCGTCGCGGAATCACCGGTCTCGTCCACCTCGCACGCGAACAGCGCGACGACGGCAGAGAGCAGCAGACGCGGGCGCCAGCGACTCGCCACGGCTCCTCCGGGGAACCCACCCCGACCACATCTTGCGATGCGGATGTGTCCGACGCCGCGCTTTCGGCCTCCGGCGCTCGCCAGCTCGCCTGGAGCACGCGCGCCCGGACGCCGGGGGGCGATCCGCGCGATCAGTGCACGGTTCCGGCCACCCTCGCCACGGCGCCCGTCGCCGGCGCAAGCGGCGCCGTCGCGAGCACCTCCTCGAGGACCTCGACCGGGACCGGTTTCCCGAGATGGCGATCGAAGCCCGCGCCGGCTGCCCTGCGCGCATCCTCCGTGGAGGCATAGCCCGTCACCGCCACGAGGAATGCGGACGAGAGCCGGGGGTCCGCGCGCAGCGCCCGGGCGACCGCGTAGCCGTCCATCCCGGGGAGGCCGATGTCGCAGAGGACGACGTCGGGCTGGAAGGCCCGCGCCTTGTCCACGCCCTCCCGCCCGTCGTGCGCGACCTCGACCTCGTGGTTCCACATGAGCAGCATCTCGCGCAGCGTCTCGGCCGCGTCCAGGTTGTCCTCCACCACGAGCACGCGGTGGCGGGGCATCCGCTCGCGCTCCCGCCCCGCCGCGTCGAGGAGCGACGGCTGCTCCGGCGCGAGCGGCAGCGCGATCACGAGCTCGGCGCCGCGGCCCGGCCCGTCGCTGCGCGCCTGCACGGAGCCGCCGTGCAGCTCGACGAGCGCCTTCACCACAGAGAGCCCCAGGCCGAGCCCACCCCGCGTCCGGTCGAGGCTCCTGTCGGCCTGGACGAACGGCTCGAACACGTGCTCGAGGACGGCCGGAGGAATGCCGATCCCGTCGTCCCGGACCCGCACGACCGCCGAGCCTCCCCGCCCGCGCTCGACCTCGATCGCCGCGTGTCCCCCCGGGTTCGTGAACTTGGCGGCGTTCCAGAGCACGTTCCCGAGCACCTGCCCGATGCGCGTCGCGTCGGCGTCGAGCCAGAGCGGGAGCGTCGCGAAGGTGGTCGCGAGCGACACGTTGCGCGTGGTGAAGAGCGCCTCGTGGTCCTCGACCGTGCGGCGCACGAGCTCGACCAGGTCCACCCGCGCCTTCTGGAGCTGGATGTGGCCGCGCGAGATGCGCGTCACGTCCAGCAGGTCGTCCGTCATGCGGGTGAGGTGCAGGACCTGGCGGCCGAGCGTCGCCCGCGCGCGGGCCCCCTGCTCGCTCCCCGGCCCGGCGCGATCGAGCAGCCAGACGGCGTGCCGCACGGCAGCGAGCGGGTTGCGGAGCTCGTGCGAGAGCATCGCGATGAAGTGGCTCTTGCGCTCGTCCGACTCGCGGAGCGCCTGGTATCCCTGCCGCTCGCGCGCACGCGTCCAGCGCAGCCCCGCGTGGAGCGCGACCGCGCTCACGACGACGAACCCGAACCCCTTCGAGATGGACCAGGCCGTGCTCTCCGCGACGAAGCGGAAGACCCTGGCGAGGAGGAGGTCCGAGACGGCGATCCAGATCGCCGACGCGGCCACGTACACGGCGGGAATCCACAGGTCCGCCCGGGCGAACGGCTCCGGCCGGCCTTGCGTCGCGTCCACCTGAAGGTCGCAGGTCTCGCGGTCTCGAGACAGCATCATCCGGTGGAACGCCGCGAGCGCCTCAAATGCTCCCGCAGCCGTCATGTCGCCATGCGTCGCCTCCGGCACCGACCGGGCGAGCCTGCGGAGGGCGTGCCGGCGTGCTTCCGCACGCGGGCAGGGCCGCGCGTGGGGCGGTGGACGGAGCGCTGCGACCGCTCAGCGCCGCGTGAGCTGCCGCAGTCCGGGCGCCTCGCGTCCGGTGCGCGCGACGTACTCGACGTAACCGCCGCCGTAGGGGATCGGCCCGTCGGGACCGAGCTCGAGCACCCGGTTCGAGATCGCGCCGAGGAAGCGTCGGTCGTGGGAGACGAAGAGCATCGTCCCCTCGTATCCCGCGAGGGCGCGGACGAGCATCTCCTTCGTCGCGACGTCGAGGTGGTTCGTCGGCTCGTCGAGCACGAGGAAGTTCGGCGGATCGAAGAGCAGCTTCGCGAGGACGAGTCGCGCCTTCTCGCCGCCGGACAGGACGCGGCAGCGCTTCTCGATCTCGTCGCCCGAGAACCCGAAGCAGCCGGCGAGGGTTCGCAGCGAGCCGACCGAGGCGCGCGGAAACGCGCCCTGCAGCGCGTCCCAGACGGTCTCGTCGGCGTCGAGGACTTCCATCGCGTGCTGGGCGAAGTAGCCCATCTTCACACTCCCGCCGACCGTGACCGTCCCGGTGTCGGGCGCGGTCGCGCCGGCGACGAGCTTCAGGAGCGTCGTCTTCCCTGCGCCGTTCGCCCCCAGCACGCACCAGCGCTCGCCGCGGCGCACCAGGAAGTCGAGCCCGTCGTGGACGGTGCGGGCGCCGTACCGCTTCGCGACGCCGGCGAGCTTCGCCACGTCCTCGCCGGAGCGCGGCGCGGCGCGGAACTCGAAGTCGACCGTCCGGCGGACCTTGGGCGCCTCGACCTTCTCGATCTTGTCGAGCTTCTTCACGCGCGACTGCACCTGCGCGGCGTGGGAGGCGCGCGCCTTGAACCGCTCGATGAAGGCGAGCTCCTTCTTGAGCATCGCCTGCTGCCGGTCGAACTGCGCCTGCTGGTGCGCGTCGGCGATCGCCCGCTCGCGCTCGTAGAAGTCGTAGTCGCCCGAGTACGTCGTCAGCTCGCCGCCGTCGATCTCCACGATCTTCGCGACGACGCGGTTCATGAACTCGCGATCGTGCGAGGTCATGAGGAGGGCGCCGTCGTACGACTTCAGGAACTCCTCGAGCCAGATGATCGACTCGAGGTCGAGGTGGTTCGACGGCTCGTCGAGGAGCATCGCGTCCGGGCGCATGAGGAGGATGCGCGCGAGCGCGACCCGCATCTTCCAGCCGCCGGAGAGCGCGCCGACGTCGCCGTCCATCATCTCGGACGTGAACCCGAGGCCGGCCAGGATCTCGCGGGCGCGCGACTCGAGCGCGTAGCCGCCCAGCTCGTCGAAGCGCGCCTGGACGTGGCCGAAGCGCTCGACGAGGGCGTCGAGCTCGTCCGCGCGGGCGGGATCGGCGAGCGCGTGCTCGAGCTCGTGCAGCTCGGCCGCGACGGCCGAGACCGGCCCCGCCCCGTCCATCGTCTCGCCGACCGCGCTCCGCCCGGACATCTCGCCGACGTCCTGGGAGAAGTGGCCGACGGTGACGCCGCGGTCGATCGAGACCTGCCCCTCGTCCGGCTGCTCTTCCCGCGTGACGAGCCTGAAGAGCGTCGACTTCCCGGCGCCGTTCGGACCGACGAGGCCGACCTTCTCGCCCCGGTGGATGACGGCGGAGGCCTCGACGAAGAGGATCTGCCGCCCGTGCTGCTTGGAGATGCTGTCGAATCGGATCACGAGGCTGCGGGTTCTCGCACGAGGCGCCGGGTGGGTTCAAGCCGGGAGCGCCCCCGCGCGGCGCTGGGCGCGGCGCCGGCCGAACGGCTACGATCCGGACGCGTGTGGACGTTGGCGGCGAGGGATGGGGCGCATCGGCTGCTCGCGGGGGCGGTCTACCTCGGGGCGGTCGTCGCGTTCCTGTACGTCCAGGAGCACGGGCTCAGGCTCCGGCGCGAGGAGCACCGCGCGTGGTGGGCCGGGAGCGGCCGGGACCTCATCAACGTCGCGGGGCTCGTCGCCATCGCGGGAGCGCTCCGGCTCGTCGGGCTGTCGTGGGGAGCAGCGGTCCTCGTCGGCGGAACGCTCACGCTCCTCATGTTCGGCGCGTCGGTCCTCGTCGCGATCCAGACCTCGACGCGCCACCCGCGGGCGTGGGCGTTCGCGGCGGGGCTCGCGCTTGCGGTGCCCGTGCTCCTGTTCCCGGGCGAGCTGCTCGGGGCCCTCGCGCGGATCGCGCGGGCGCTGTTCCCGGCGGGGCCCTGACAGGCGCGCGCCCGACGTCCGCTCACCCTGAGCCCTTCGACTCCGGGGCCGCGGAGCGGCCCCTACGCTCAGGGCAGGCGTAGTCGAAGGGCGAAAAGAAGAGGCCGCCGGGTTTCCCCGGCGGCCTCGATGCGTTCAGGCGTGAAGCGTGGACTACATCATCCCGCCCATGCCGCCCATTCCGCCCATCCCGCCGCCGGCGCCGCCGCCGGCAGCCGACTCCTCCTTCGGCTTCTCGGCGATGAGCGCCATGGTGGTGAGCATGAGCGATGCCACCGACGCCGCGTTCTGGAGCGCGTAGCGGGAGACCTTGGTCGGGTCGATGACGCCGGCCTTCACGAGGTCCTCGTAGTCGCCGGAGGCGGCGTTGAAGCCGTAGGGAACCTCCTTCGACTCCTTCACCTTGTTCACGACGATCGAGGCCTCATAGCCGCCGTTGCCGGCGATCTGCCGGAGCGGCTCCTCGAGCGCGCGGCGGACGATGTCGCAGCCGAACTTCTCGCCCTCCTCGAGCTGGAGCTTCTCGACCACCTTGAGGCAGCGCAGGTAAGCGACGCCGCCGCCCGGGACGATGCCCTCCTCGACGGCCGCGCGGGTCGCGTGGAGCGCGTCCTCGACGCGGGCCTTCTTCTCCTTCATCTCCGTCTCCGTCGCCGCGCCGACGTTGATCACCGCGACGCCGCCGACGAGCTTCGCGAGGCGCTCCTGGAGCTTCTCGCGGTCGTAGTCGGAGGTGGTCTCCTCGATCTGGGCGCGGATCGTCTTCACGCGCGCCTCGATGTCGGCCTTCTTGCCGGCACCGTCCACGATCGTGGTGTTCTCCTTGTCCACCGAGATCCGCTTCGCGCGGCCGAGGTCCTTCAGCGAGACCTGCTCGAGCTTCAGCCCGAGCTCCTCGGCGATGAGCTTGCCGCCGGTGAGGATCGCGATGTCCTCGAGCATCGCCTTGCGGCGATCCCCGAAGCCAGGCGCCTTCACCGAACAGACGTGCAGCGTGCCGCGCAGCTTGTTCACGACGAGCGTCGCGAGCGCCTCGCCCTCGACCTCCTCGGCGACGATGAGGAGCGGCTTGCCGGCGCGGGCGACCTGCTCGAGCAGCGGGAGCAGGTCCTTCATGCTCGAGATCTTCTTCGCGTTGATGAGGATGTAGGCGTCCTCGAGGTTCGCCACCATCCGCTCGGCGTCGGTCACGAAGTACGGCGAGAGATAGCCGCGGTCGAACTGCATGCCCTCGACCACCTCGAGCGTCGTCTCGAGGCCCTTCGCCTCCTCGACGGTGATGACGCCCTCCTTGCCGACCTTCTCCATCGCCTCGGCGATGATGTTGCCGATCGTCTCGTCGCCGTTCGCGGAGATGATGCCGACCTGGGCGATGTCCTTCTTGCCCTGCGTCGGCTTCGACAGCTTCTTCAGCTCGGCGACGACGGCCTCGACCGCCTTGTCGATGCCACGCTTGATCTCCATCGGGTTGTGGCCGGCCGCGACGAGCTTCGAGCCCTCGCGGTAGATGGCCTGGGCGAGCACGGTAGCGGTGGTGGTCCCGTCGCCGGCGACGTCGGAGGTCTTCGACGCGACCTCCTTCACCATCTGTGCGCCCATGTTCTCGAACTTGTTGTCGAGCTCGATCTCCTTCGCGACCGTCACGCCGTCCTTGGTGATGGTCGGGGAGCCGAAGCTCTTCTCGATGACGACGTTCCGCCCCTTCGGGCCGAGCGTGACCTTCACTGCGTCGGCGAGGGTGTTCACGCCCTTGAGGATGGCCTCACGGGCCTTCTGATCGAAGAGAATTTCCTTGGCAGCCATTTCGTGGACTCCTGGTTCCGGTGGTGGGGGGCGACGCTAGCCTTCGATCACGCCGAGGATGTCCTCCTCGCGCATGATGAGGTGCTCCTCGCCGTCGATCTTGATCTCGGTGCCCCCGTACTTCGAGAAGAGGATGCGGTCGCCGGCCTTCACGTCGAGGGGCCGGACCTTGCCGTCCTCGAGGACCTTGCCGTTGCCGGCGGCGATCACCTTGCCCTCGATCGGCTTCTCCTTGGCGGTGTCGGGGATGATGATGCCGCCCTTCGTCTTCTCCTCTTCCTGGACCCGCTTCACGATGATTCGGTCCTGCAGCGGCCGGATCTTCATCTGGTGCCTCCTCTTGTGTTGAGCCGCTCCATGGGGAGCGGCGCTTGCTCTGGATCAGGGATGCTCTTGGCAGTCGCTTGCTCGGACTGCCAAAGGCGCGCGTATGGTAACCACCGGCCTCCTCGTGTCAAGCGACGAGGCCCGTTCGCCAGTCCCTTGTCCCGAAAGGGGTTTTCGCGCTCGCCTGGCAGTCTCGTGAGGCGAGTGCTTGGCGGGGGCTGACTGTCGCGCGGCGGCGCCGGCAAGGTCCGGTTAGCAATCGAAAAGCCGTTCTGCCACCGAGGGTTGTCGCCGGCCGATAGCGGACGGTACCGTTTGGGGTGGGCGCCCCGCCGGGAGGGAGGCAGGCGGCCAGGAGTCGGGTCAAGTGAGCGATCGAATCCTCATCGGGAAATCGGCCCAGGAGTGGTTCCGCGAGATGGTGGGGGAAGCGCTCTCCCACCGCCGGCTCGAGATCCAGGAGGTCACGGAGTTCTACCTCGTGAACCTTCAAGGCCGACCGTCGCACGCGCGCGACGCACCTCCGGCGCCTCGGCGACACGGCCCTCTTCGTGTCCGGCTTCTTCGGGGACTCGCTCGCTCGCTCGACCGTCGACGTCGACTACTACATCTCGATGGGCGAGCGCGCGTACGGGACGCTCGCCGAGACCGAGCGTGCGCCCGGCCTCGACGGGCTCTACGGCGAGCTCTCGGAGCGGTTCGGCGTGTTCGTCGACCTCTTCGCGGAGATCGCCGAGCTGTCGGACCTCCGCTCGAACCGTGGCCTCCTCCGGCTGTACGAGCGGTTCCTCGCGACGAAGGACGCCCGCGTCGGGGAGCTGCTCCGCGAGCGCGGCGTGGCGCTGTTCTCTGGGCCCAGCTCGCCGCCGCGGCGGGGACTCCCGCAGTGAGCACGAGCCCGCGGCGCGCGCGAGAGACGCTCGGGTTCCTGCAGCGGGAGCTCGAGGCGATCTACGCGGTCGAGGCGCCGCGGGTGGAGGAGTTCCTCGTCGGGCCCGACACGGCCCGCGCGGCGGGGCGGTCGCCGCGCGCGCCGGAGGAGCTGCTCGTGCTCGAGGAGGAGGACGGCCTCGCGCTCGGGCTCTACCTCGCGCCCGGCGTCATCACGGGCGCCGCGGGCGCCGACCCGCACGACCCGCGCCCGCGCCTCACCGCGCGCGCAGCGCTGCGCGACGTGGCCTGCGCCGCGGAGGGGGTCTCGCACTTCGTCTACCTCGCGACCCGCGCGGCGGCGGGGCGGAGCGTCTCGCTCCTCGAGCTCGAGGTGCAGGCGGAGGTCGACAAGTTCGCGCTCCTGCTCCTCCACCTCTGGCGCCGCGGGCTCAGGCGGATGAGCGCGGCGCTGCGGCGCCGGCTGTTCGAGCGCGTCCGCTACCACGCGTGGCTCGCCGCCGAGGAGCGGGCGCGCTACGTGGAGGCGAACCGGCTCGGCGGCGGATACTCGCGCTGGCTCGAGGGGCGGTTCGTCGACGACGCCGACATCGAGGGGCTCCTGCGCGAGCTACGGCAGACGTACCGCCGCGCAGGCGGGGAGAAGCTCTCGTACCTCGGGACGCGGACGCAGCAGTAGCGGCGACCCGGAAACGCAACGGGCGCGCCGCGAGGGCGCGCCCGGGCACCTCTCGGATCCGCCCGATGCCTAGCGCAGCGTGCGGGTCTGCCCCGCCGGGATCGTCGCCTTCTCCTTGTCGAACTTGCCGGAGAGCGCGTCGCGGACGGAGCGGTCGAAGCGGACCTTGCCCGTCGCGATCTCGCGGAGCGAGAGCACCGGCGGCTTGTTCTTCAGGTTCGCCATGAGCGGCCGGGCGCCCGCCATGAGCTGGCGCGTCCGCTTCGTCGCGAGGAGCACGAGCGCGAAGCGGTTGTCGACCATGGGGAGGCAGTCTTCGACGGTGACGCGAGCCATGAAACCTTCCTTGCGACGGGGACTTGGGTGCGGGGGCGGAACATATGCGGACCCGTGTCGCCGGTCAACCTATCCCGCAAGCACGGGTCTCGACCGAGGGGCCGAGCGTATGCTACCGGTGGCTCAACCGGAGGTTCGGCCCCCCATGAAGAGTGCGCTCCTCGTCGCGGCCATGGCCGCGTTGCCCCTCGCTGTATCCGCCGCACCGCGGACGAAGCTCGCGGTCACCGAGATCAAGGCGGTGCAGGGCGTCTCGCCGGGGACGGCGACCATCCTCTCGGACATCGTCGTCTCGGAGGTCGCGCGGGCGGGCCACGACGTCATCTCGCAGTCCGACATCAAGGCGATGGTGGGCTTCGAGCAGCAGAAGAAGATGCTCGGCTGCACCGACGACTCCTCCTGCCTCGCCGAGATCGGCGGCGCGCTCGGCGTCGACTACATGATGACCGGCCAGGTCGGGCAGATCGGCACGCGCTTCCGGATCTCGCTCCTCGTCGTGGACACGAAGAAGGCGCGCGTCGCCGCCCGCTCCGCGCAGTTCTGCGATCAGAACGAGGATGCGCTCGCGCGGGCCGCCGAGAGCACCGTGAAGGAGCTCCTCGCCTCCGTCGCGACGGGCGCCGGGCCGAAGGTCGCGGAGGCGAAGGCTCCCGCCGCCGACGCGCCTCCCACGAAGGTCCCCGCGGCGAAGACGGACGCGACGCCGCCCGCGCATGTTGCCGCCTCGTCGAAGCCGGACCTCGCCGCGCGGCCCTCCTCGGTGCCGCAGCCGCCCACACCGGCGGAGGGCAGCGCCGGATGGGGCTTCCACCCGTCGCGCCGTGCCGCCTGGATCACGATGGGCGGAGGAGGGGTGCTCCTCGTCGCGGGGGCCGTCGCCGGCCTCTCGGCGCGCTCGAAGTACAACGACCTCGAGTCGAAGCAGGGGCAGATGGGCTACTACGACACCTACAACGCCGACAAGGGCGCCATCCGCAGCCGCGCCGTCGCAGCCGACGTGCTGATGCTGACCGGCGCCGCGACGACGGGCTTCGGCAGCTGGATGTGGTGGCGCTCGACGCGGAGCCCGCTCGCGGTGGTCCCCACTGCCGGCGACGGGTCGATCGGCCTCGTCGCCTCGGGCGCGTTCTAGGAGACGACCATGAGAATCCGCTCGCTCCTCGTCGCCGTCGCCGTCGCCGCGCTCGCCGGCTGCTCGCTCAGCCTCAAGACGGACAAGCTCGACCCGCTGAAGGACGCCAAGGGGTACTGCGACGTCCTTTTCGACGAGATGCTCCGGCTGGAGACGCGCTGCCACCCCGCGACCCAGCAGTTGGTGGACATCCAGTACGCGCAGTTCACGACGGGGTGCGCCGGCCTCGGAGCACTGGAGGGCAGCACGGTCACGTACGATGAGGACGCGGGCCGGGCCTTCATCACGACCGTCCAGAACGCTTCGTGCGCGGACGATCTCGACGTCCTCTTCAACGACGCGGGTGCGGCGTTCCACGGCAACGTCCGCGATGGCGGCGCCTGCTCGGACAACATCGAGTGCGCCGACCGCGGGGCGGAGTGCAGGACCCCGGACGCGATGTGTCCGGGGCAGTGCCTCACGCCGGGGCACCTGAACGACCGGTGCGACAACGGATATCCACAGTGCGATGTCGGCTACTACTGCAACTCCGGATATTGTGAGCCGGCGATCCCTGCCGGAAACGACTGCACCTCGGCAGGGAACGCCTGCGGTTCGGGGTCGTACTGCTACTACACGGGCGTAACGAACGTGTGCGAGAAGTACGTCGCCGAGGGCGGGAGCTGTAACAGCGCGGATGACAAGCAGTGCGATCCCGACGGCGACAGGCCCGGCCTCTTCTGCGACGACGTGAGCGGCGGCGCGCCGACGTGCAAGCGGATCGGGAGCGTCACTCAGGGGCAGCGCTGCAAGATCGCGAACACCTGGGACGGACCCAAGGACGTCTGCGACGGCTGGACGTTCTGTCAGTCGCTCGAGGACCCGTCGGCAGTCAACCCCGTCTGCAAGCTCAAGTACGGATCGTCCTCGTACTGCTTCGGTGACTTCCAGTGCATGTCGCCGCTCGCGTGCATCGACGAGATCCCTGGAGTCACGGGCGGCACGTGCGGGTCGCGACGGAACATCGGCGAGACCTGCACCGCCGGCTCCCACGACTGCGTGGGCGGCGCGTACTGCGATTCGATCGGGAGCGCTCCCGGCACCTGCACCGCGCTCCCGTCGGCGGTGGGCGCCATGTGCGGAAGCCCAGGCTCGCTGGAGTACGCGGGCTGCCTCGTCGGCTGGTGCGACGCCACGCCCGGTTACTTTGGCAGCTGCCGTTCGTACCTCGACGCCGGGACTGCCTGCACTGGAGACTACGAATGCGGGGCGAACGGCCCCTTCTCCGGTCGGTGCGAGTGGACGGGGAGCGGCAACGTCTGCATGCCGGGGAGTTGCCTGAACCACTGAGTACGCGGGCGGGGCCTCCGGCCCGCGCACTCACGCCTTCCAGAACCCGCCCGCCCCGGTCCCGTCCTTCCGCTGGTCGTGGCCGGGGTCGAGCTTCACGAACGTGCACATCTCGTTCAGGCGCGAGTAGATCCGATCGCCCACCCGGCGCGGCAGGGTCATCGTCTCCGCCTCGCGCGCGAAGTCGGCGGTGCGCGTCCGCACCGGGCCGCCGGGGCGGTCCTTGACCGGGGACTCGGCGTCGTCGAGGAAGTAGTTCGTCGCGAAGAGCGTCGCGAGGCCGGAGTTGAAGCGGCGGCTGATGAGCTCGTCGAGCATCGACCGCTCCCACTCGGTGCCGCGCTCCTTGCCGAGCTCGTCGATGGCGAGCACCGGGACGTGGAGGAGCGGCCGGAGGATCTCCATGTGGCCGCGGTGCGCGTCGAAGCCGGCGCGGATGTCCGACAGGAGCAGCATGAACTCGACGTAGCGCGCGCCGACGCCCTTCTCGAGCGCGAGGTAGCGGAGCGAGGCGACGAGGAGGTGGGTCTTCCCTGCGCCGGGGCGGCCGTAGAGGAGGTACCCCTTCGTCGGCGCATCCCTGCGGAACTTGCGGGCGAAGTCCTCCGCGACGACCTTCGCCCGCTGGTGGTCCTGCGACCAGCTCTTGAAGTTCTCGAAGGAGGCCTTCGCGATGGCGGCGGGGATCCCGACGTGGTTGAAGAGCGCGATCCGCTCGTCGAGGTGGCGGCAGGGGCAGACCTGCGCGACGGTGGAGGAGCCGGCGGGGACGAGCGTGTAGCCGGTCCCGGCGCAGCGCGGGCACGCCTGCTGGCAGGCGCAGCGCCTGGCGCGCGCGGCCTGCCCGAGGACCTGCTCGACGACGTAGCCGCAGCCACCACACGCACAGGAGCTCTCGACGGGCGCGGGCATGGGACGGCGGAGTCTACACCGTCCCACGGAGGCAGGTGAGCCCCGCCGCCCGCGCGAGATCCGCGAGGTGCGCGCGGAGCGCGTCGCGGTGCGCGCGAGGGCTCGCGCCGCGTGCGCGCAGGCCGGCGAGGCGCCGGATGCGCGGGCCGAGGGCGCGGCGCTCCTCCTGCGCGAGGCCCGCGAGCCAGGCTCCGACGATGCGGGCGTCGGCCGCCGCCAGCGCCGCCTCGACCTGGTCGAGCGGCGAGCCGGGATGGGCGCCGGCGGCGGCGAGAGCACGCCAGG
>WNFU01003172.1_pt1 | contig 21904 bp, 20 predicted proteins | sample 5400121 | NCBI WGS metagenome assembly WNFU01 (sample SAMN13153360, study PRJNA577476) | soil metagenome | isolation source: 100 cm soil or saprolite under grassland replicate 1 | place: USA:California | collected 2016-06-15
GCGTCCTGAGCCACAAGCGCGAGCTCCGCCAACGGCTGGAGGACATCCGGGCCCGCGGGGAGAGCGTGCTCGGCTACGGCGCCTCCACGAAGGGCAACGTGATCCTCCAGTTCGCCGGCATCGACCGCGATCTCCTCCCGGCCATCGCCGAGGTCAACGAAGACAAGTTCGGCTGCGTCACGCCGGGGACGTGGATCCCCATCATCCCGGAAGCGGACGCGCGCGCGCGCAACCCCAACTACTTCCTGGTGCTCCCGTGGCACTTCCGCACTGGCATCATCGAGCGTGAGGCCGCGTATCTCGCGGCGGGTGGACGGCTGCTGTTCCCGCTCCCGTCCATCGACGTCGTCTCCGCGTAGACTCGCCGATGTCTCCTCGCCGCCTGATCTTCGTGCCGACCTACAACGAGAACCGCAACGTCGAGCGGCTGTGCGCGGAGCTCGTGGCGCTGCCGCTCGCGGCGGACATCTTGTTCGTCGACGACGGCTCGCCCGACGGCACCGGCGCGACGCTGGACGTGCTCGCCCGCCGGCATCCACGAGTCACGGTGATTCATCGTGACGGCAAGCTCGGCATCGGCAGCGCTCATTCCGCCGGCATCGCGTACGCCTACGACCGGGGCTATGATCTGCTCGTCACGATGGACAGCGACTTTTCGCACAGTCCCGCTGACATTCCCCGCCTGCTCGCCGCACACACCGCGGGGGTCGACGTCGTTGTGGGCTCCCGGTATCTCGAGTCGGACAGTCTTCCCGGCTGGAGCCCCCATCGCCTGTTCCTGACGCAGTTCGGGCATTTCCTGACGAGGACCTTCCTGCGCATGCCGTACGACGCGAGCGGGGCGCTCCGCCTCTATGATCTGCGGCGGATCCCTCGAGAGCTGTTCGACCTCGTCACGGCGCGCGCTTATGCGTTCTTCTTCGAGAGTCTCTTCGTTCTGTGTCGTAACGGTGTTCGCGTCCGGGAGATCCCGATCGTGCTACCGGCCCGGGTGTACGGGGACTCCAAGCTCACCCTCCGGGAGGGGCTCCGGAGCGGTCGATTCTTGTTGAAGCTCGTCGCCGGATACGCCCTGCACCGCGAGCGGTTCGTGCGATCCCGCCCGGTCGACACGCTGCGTCCCGGCCTGCGCGAGACGCAGGGCTGGGACGAGTACTGGAGCGGGAAGCCGACCGCGTTGGGGGCCCTCTACGATCTCGTGGCGAGAGTCTATCGCCGGGTGATCAGGAGCAATCTGCGCCGGTATGCGGAGCGCTCGTTCATTCCGGGCGCCCGCCTCCTCCACGCGGGTTGCGGGAGCGGACAGGTGGACCAGGGCCTCCACGCGCGCTATCGCATCACCGCCGTCGACATCTCGGAGCGAGCCTTGACGCTCTATGCGCGCAACAATCGGCTCGCGAACCGAATCGAGCAGGCGAGCATCTTCGATCTTCCGTTCGAGGCCGAGACGTTCGACGGCGCGTACAACCTCGGCGTGCTCGAGCATTTTCGTCGGGACGAAATTCGAGAAATCCTGGGTGAGCTCCATCGAGTCCTGAGGCCGGGCGGTAAGCTCGTCGTCTTTTGGCCGCATCGCCGGGGCTCCAGCGTGTTGTTCCTGCGCGCGCTCCGACGTCTCCTTCGTGGGGTGCTTGGTCGCGAGCAGAAATTTCACCCTGACGAGGTGTCGCTGCTCGGCTCGCGCGAGGAGGCCACCGAGCACTTGCACGCCGCCGGCTTCGTCCTGCGCGAATACTACTTCGGCATCAGGGATCTCTTCGTGCAGTGCGTGATCGTTGCCGAGAAACGCGACCGCGGGCGGCTCCCGTCGCTGCCCCGGCTGTCCACGCAGACCAGCATCGCATGAGGCGCCCGCTCGCCGTGCTCGGGTGGGCCGAGCGCGCGGCGACCCTGCTGACTGTGCTCCTCCTCGCCCTCGGTGTAAGCTTCAGCACCCACGCGGGGCCGCTGTGGCGGGACGAGGTGTCGACCCTCCAGCTCAAGCTCCGGATGGTGTCACCGCAGCCCTGGCCCCCGTGTACCGCGCTATACGGGGCGCGCTGAAGTCGGGGCACCGGGTGTGGGTGGTGGGTGGTGGCCGCCTGTCGTACCCGGGGGACAGCTCCTGTCACCCAATTGTTGTCCCGCACTCAGCTGCCGACCCCCCGCCCGTATCCATGAATAGTCGCACGCGACCCAGTCGCTGGTTGGTCGGGGCCGAATGGGTGGTCGCCGTCTCAGCCTGCCTGTGGGCTGTGGTCGTGCATGTCGTTGTGTTCCTGAACGCGGGGCCGCTCTGGCGAGACGAGGTCAACAGCTACAACCTGGCGGCGATCGGAACTCTCGCCGCCGCATGGGGCCGGATGGAGTTCGATTCCTTTCCGATTCTCTGGTGCCTGGTGCTGCGAGGGTGGCTTGGTGCGGGGTTGGATTCCGACACGGCGCTGCGTGCGCTGGGAATGATCGTCGGGCTTGGGACGCTGGCGATGTTCTGGTGGAACGCGCGCGTGTTCCGCTCGGGCTTGCCGCTGTTCAGTTTGGCGCTGGCGGCGCTGGCCCCGTCGCTCGTCTGGTACGGGGACACGATCCGGGCGTACGGATTGGGCATGTTGCTGATCTTGTGGGTGACGGGCTCACTGTGGCGGGTGGCGGAGAAGCCGAGCGCGGCGCGGATCTCCCTGGCCTCGGCGGCGACGATCCTGGCGGTCCATTGCCTCTATTACAACGTCGTTTATCTGTTCGTCATTGGCGTCGGAGCGGCGCTGGTTTGCGCGTGGCGGCGGCGATGGATGGCGGGGACGGCCGTGCTGGCGATCGGCGGGATCGGTGCCGCGTCGATGTTGGTGTATCTCCCGTCGATGAGTCGTCGTAGCGGGTGGGTGATCATCATCAACCAGTCAATCGGCCTCGACTGGCTGGCCGGCCGGTTCTTTGACACGCTGGCGTTGGCTGGAGCGTCGATGCCGTGGGTTTGGATGGGTGTTGGCGCGGCGGCGCTCGCGGCGTGCGTCCATTTATGGCTGGGGCGGAAGACCATCGAGGCGACCGGACCAGCCGATCAGGCGGTGTTCTGGGCGTGGATCATCGGCGGCGGACTGGTCTGCCATTTTCTGTTCCTGCTGATGCTGGGCTATCCGACGCAGCACTGGTACTACGTGACGTTGATCGCGGTGCTTGGGTTGGCGATCGACGGAGCGGTTGGGCAGTGGGCACGCATCGTGAGTGTCGGGCGGGTCGTACGAGTTGCGGTTGCGGCGGTGCTCGTGCTCGTCGGGGCGACGAACCTCTGGACGATGGCGCACATGCGGGCAACCAACATGGATCGGATCATCCAGGCGATGGCGCCTGCCTCGCCGGACGATCTGATCGTGCTGACGCAGTGGGAAGCGGGCATTTCTTTCAATCGTTACTACCATGGCCGGACGCCCTGGATCACGATTCCGGACATCGCCGATCACACCTTGCATCGCTACGACCTGTTCAAGAAAAAGATGATCACGCCAGATGCGATCGCTCCGGAACTGCAGAAGATTCGGCAAACGCTGGCCGGGGGGCATCGGGTGTGGTTGGCGGGGGGCGTCCTAGCTCCACCTCCGGGGACACGGTTAAATCCGGTGCCGCCGCCGGCGCCACATCCGCAAACCGGCTGGGCGATGGATCCCTACTTCAGGTACTGGGCCACGCAAACAGGCCAGACGCTTCGAGAGGTCGCGGGTCGCGTCGAACGGGTGAGAGAGGTGCATCCCGACCACCCGATGAGTCAGTTCGAGAATGAGGTGCTGCACATCATCGAAGGCCAGCGCTAATCCTCGTTGCTCCGCCGGCGAGACGCGATCACGCTCCTGCCGGGATGTCACGTGACCGTTGCAGCAGCAGGTTCATGTGCTGCCGCTCCAGGCCTCGCCTGGCCATTCGATCGTCGTCCGACTCCGGACGGCCATGTGCTGCGTGATCGTCGATTTCGAAGATCCGGAACCCCATCGCGCGGATCGACCGCAACACCGACCGCGGATCGCCTCCCGCCTGTGCGATGCCCCAGGGCCAATATTCGATCATGAGCCGAATCTCGGCGTTCTCCGTCAGCGTCCGGCGCATGCCTTGAAGCGCTAGGGCCTCCGCCCCCTGAATATCCATCTTCACGACGTCCATGCGTTTGACAGCCAGCTCGGCGAGCAGATCGTCCAACCGATAGAAATGCACCGGTACGACCGCCCGGCTTGACTCGCGATCGAAGATGCGATGGTCAGCCTTGTTCTCCTCGTTGAGGAACAGCTGACCCGGCCCGGTCCTGTCGCTCACCGCCGCCTGGACCACCTCGACGTTCTTGAACCGGTTCAGTTCTAGTGTCTGGTGGATGAAACGGCAGTTGCGGCCCTCGGGTTCGACGGCGATCACCCGCCCCGCAGGCCCGACGCTCCCAGCCGCGATCGCCGTATACAGCCCGATGTTCGCTCCGACATCTACGACCGTCATCCCCGGCTTCAGCAGGCAGCGGAAGATCTGGAGCGGCACACTTTCGTAGCAACCGAGGGTCAACGCTCCGCATACGACCGCGTCGTCCTGGTTCATCACCAGCTCGATGCCGTCGACCGTCAGTTGTGACGGGATGATCCGCTTGACCATCCACTGCGCCACGGCGCGCACCGGCTTGGGCTTCAGGCACACCGCATAAATGAAGGTTGCCGCTGACGGCGGCATCCACGAGAGCAGTCTCATACCGGTGTACCGTTCTCCCTAGCTTGGATCAGGGCGAAGGTTCAACGAGCCGCCGCGCCGAGCGCCACACTGGCCACGCGTCGCCAAGGACATCCGCTGTTGATCGACACTGCGAGCTCGGTGTTCGCACGGACGTGTCCCACCGCCCGCTCAGCCCAGACAATATCCAGTGTAGTCCCGAGGCGACCGACGACACAAGGTTCAGGACCGGTCCTGCGCTCGAGGATCAGGAGGAAGGAGTCCGAGCGCGGCGAACAGTCTCGGGCTCAACGAGAGCCCCGCGAGGGCGGCGACCCCGGCCACGGTCTGTTGAACACCCGCAGGGCGACGAGAAATACGGGCACTACCGCCACCAACGCGCCGACAGCCCGCGCCCCCTGCTTACTCCCCGAGATAAGCCCGGCGGACCTCCGGGTTGTCGGCCAGCTCGGCCGCGGTGCCCGTGAGCGCTATCGAGCCGGTCTCGAGCACGTAGCCTCGGTGGGCGATGGAGAGCGCCATGGCCGCGTTCTGCTCGACCAGCAGGATCGTCATGCCCTGGCGGTTGATGTCGCTGATCGTGTCGAAGATCTGCTCTACGAGGACGGGCGCGAGTCCCATGCTCGGCTCGTCCAGCAGGAGGAGCCGGGGATTCGCCATGAGCGCGCGGCCGATCGCGAGCATCTGCTGCTCGCCGCCCGAGAGGGTGCCCGCCACCTGAGTGATGCGCTCGGCGAGCCGCGGGAAGAGCGCGAAGACGCGCTCGAGGTCGGCGGCGATCCCCGCGTCGCTTCTGAGATAGGCGCCCATCGTGAGGTTCTCGCGAACGGTGAGGCGGTTGAAGATGCGGCGTCCCTCGGGCACGTGCGCGACGCCCCTGGAGACGATCGCGTGCGGAGGCACGCCGACGAGCGGCTCGGCCTCGAGCGTGATGGTGCCGCGTGTCGGGTGGAGGAGACCCGAAATGGTCTTGAGCGTGGTCGTCTTTCCGGCTCCGTTGTTACCGAGGATCGTGACGATCTCGCCGCGTCCCACCTCGAGCTCCACACCTTTGAGCGCCCGGATCTCGCCGTAGGCGACGTCGAGCGACTCGACCTTAAGCACGGCGCGCCCCCCGGGGACCGGCACCACGCGTGCCCAGGTAGGCCTCGATGACGCGCACGTTCTCCTGGACCTCGCGCGGCGACCCCTCCGCGATCTTCTCGCCGTGGTCCAGCACGGTCACCCGGTCGGACACCTCCATGACCACCCGCATGTTGTGCTCGATCAGGATAATGGCGAGCCTCAGGTCGGCGACGAGGCCGCGCAGGAGGCGCATCAACGTGCCGGCCTCTCCCTGGGTCATACCGGCGGTCGGCTCGTCGAGCAGCAGGAGCGCGGGCTCGGCCGCAAGCGCGCGCGCCAACTCGAGCCGTCGGCGGTCGCCGTACGGGAGATTGCGCGCCACGGCGTTCGCGTTGGCCTGCAGGCCGACGCGGTCGAGCAGGGCGATGGCGCGCGCAGCGAGGTCCGACTCCGTCCGGCGGAAGCGGCGGCTATGTGAGAGGACATCCCACAGACCGAGGGCGATCCGCGAGTTCATGCCCACGAGGACATTTTCGATGGCGGTCATGTTGGAGAAGAGCCGGATGTTCTGGAACGTCCGGCAGATACCCAGCGCCGTGATCTGGTCGGGACGCAGACCGAGGAGGGGCTGGCCGCGAAAGGTGACGCTGCCATCGTCGGCGGCATAGAGCCCGGTGAAAATGTTGAAGAGCGTGGTCTTCCCGGCCCCGTTCGGCCCGATGATGGACGCGATGCCCTGCTCGAGGGCGAAGTCCACCCCGTGTAGCGCGGTGAGGCCCCCGAACCGCTTCGTGACCCGCCGCGCCTCGAACAGCGCCATCTAGCCTCCCAACTCGCGCTGGCGCCGCCGCGCCGGGAAGATGCCTTGAGGGCGGAAGATCATCATCAGGACGAGGATGACGCCGAAGACCATTCGCTCGTACTTGGCCGGCTCGAACTGCGTCGGAAGATCGGCGAGGCTGTAGCCGAGAACGGTGACGCCGGCGTTCTTAAGTTCATTGAGCCAGAGCGAGAACCCCTTGAGCACCTGTAGATTGAGCACGGTGACCACGGTGGCGCCGACGACGGCGCCGGGGATCGAGCCCATGCCCCCCAGGATGACCATGGCGAGTACGCCGATCGACTCCAGGAATGTGAACGACTCCGGGTTGATGAAAACCTGCTTGGCCGAGAAGAGCACGCCCATGACGCCCGCGAAGGACGCGCCGCAGGCGAAGGCCATGAGCTTCATCCGCACCAGCGGCACGCCCATGGCCCGCGCCGCCAGCTCGTCCTCGCGGATCGCCTCCCACGCGCGACCGATGTGCGAGTCCTCGAGCCGGCGATTGACGATAACGATCGCGACCACGATGAGCAGGGCGAGGAAGTAGAAGTACTCACCGTACGGCAGCCCGAACGGCGTCGGGGGTCGGGAGATGGGCGTGATCCCCTTGGGGCCATTCGTGAAGTTGATCGGCTTGTCGAGATTGTTCGCGAGGACGCGGATGACCTCGCCGAAGCCCAGCGTGACGATGGCCAGGTAGTCGCCGTGGAGGCGCAGCACGGGCAGGCCGAGCAGGATCCCGGTGGTTGCCGCCACCGCGAGTCCCACGAGGAGGAACACATAGAACCACCAACCGGCCAGCGGGAAGCCTCCCCCGAGGATGATGTTCGCGTGCGGCGAGCCGAAGATGGCCCAGGAATAAGCGCCGACGGCAAAGAAGGCCACGTAGCCGAGATCCAGGAGCCCGGCCAGGCCGACCACGATGTTGAGGCCCAGTGCCAGCGCGACGAAGATGCCGACCTGGGTCGCGACTTCGAGGTAGTAGCTGTTGAAGTATCCGATGACCGGCATCAGGACGAGGAGGGCCGCCGCCAGCAGGCTCCACCGGAGCCGCTCGGGGATCCGAGCGCGATAGACGAACAGGAGCGAGCCCTGGAAGAGGAGAAACACGAGGACCGATCGGGGAAACATGGCGACGGCGAGCGCCGAGACCGCCACCAGCCCAACGCTGAGCGGCACCTGAATCATGCGCGCTCTCGCACGACTTCGCCGAGAAGGCCCTTGGGCCGAAAGATCAGGATCAGGATCAGCAGTGAGAAGGCGAGGATGTCCTTGTACTCGGCTCCGAACGCGCCGCCCGTCAGCAGCGAGAGGTAAGACGCGGCGAACGCCTCCAGGAGCCCCAGGACGAGCCCGCCGACCATCGCGCCCGGAATGTTCCCGATGCCCCCCAGCACGGCCGCGGTGAACGCCTTCAGCCCCGGGATGAAGCCGCTGTACGGGTTGATCAGTCCGTACTGGACACCGAAAAGGACGCCGGCGGCGCCGCCCATCGCGCCACCGATCAGGAATGTGAGCGAGATGATCCGGTTGACGTCGATGCCCATGAGGCTGGCCGCCGCCTGGTCCTCGGCCACGGCGCGAATGGCGGTGCCGACCTTCGTCCGGTTGACGATCAGATGGAGTGCCCACAGCATCAGGAGCGCGCCGACGATGACGACGAGCGACTTGACCGACACGTCGAGGGTCTCGGTCAGTTCGAAACGGAGGTTCAGGACATCGAGGGTGGGATAGACCAGATTGAACGCGTTCCGCCAGAGCGACTCGAAGAGCCGGATCATGTCCTGGAGGAAGAACGAGATGCCGATCGCGGAGATGAGGGGAATCAGCCGGGGAGCGTTGCGCAGCGGACGGTAGGCGACCCGCTCGATCGTGACGGCGAGCAGCCCGCTGCCGGCCATGCCGGCAAGCAGGACCAGGATGAGAACGACCGGCCAGGGGAGACCCTCGAGGAGCCCGACGCTCTTGAGCCCGAGCATGACCTCGACCCCGACGAAGGCGCCGACGATGAAGATCTCGGAGTGGGCGAAGTTAATGAACTCGAGGACGCCGTACACCATCGTGTAGCCCAGCGCGATCAGGGCGTACATGAAGCCGAGGATGATGCCGTCGAGCAGAACTTGCGGGAAGATGCCGATCAGAAATTCGACGTCCATGCCCTATGTACAAGTCGGCCTGAGGGGGCGGGGTGGGTCGGGGGACCCCATCCGGGACCTGTCGTTTCTTTCAGGTCCCGGATGGGGTCCCCCGACCCACCCCCTCGGGCCGAGCCTACTTCTTGGCTGCGGCGGGGGCGGCGATGGTCAGCTGCTTGACGATCTTGTTGTCGCCCCACTTCCCGGGGTCTTCGTTGGCGACCTGCAGCACGAAGTAGAGCGCCTTCTTCCGATCGCCCTTCGCGTCGAACTCGATGTCGCCGGTGATGCCGTTGGGGAGCTTGGCCTTGCGGACCGCGGTCGCCACGTCCTCGCGGCTCGGCACCTTGCCGCCCTTCGCGGCGGCCTCGATGGCCTTGATCGCGATCGTGGCCGCGTCGTACGCCTCGGCCGCGTACGGCTCGGGGTTCTTGCCGAACTTCTTCTTGAACTCCTCCGAGAATGCCTTGGCCTTGGGCAGTGCCGAGGCCGGCCCGGCGGCCGAGGTGTAATACATCCCGACCACGGCCTTGCCGGCGATCTTCGTCAGGTCGGACGAGTCCATCCCGTCGGGGCCGAGGAATTTCCCCTTCACGCCCTTCTCGCGCGCCTGCTTGAAGAACGGCGCCCCCTGATCGTAGATGCCGCCGAAGTAGATGACGTCGGGATTCTTCGCCTTCATCGGGGTGATGATGGGATCGAAGTTGGACTTTTCTTCGGTGCCCTCGAAGCCGAGGACCTTGAGGCCCTTCTTCTCGGCGTCGGCCTTGAAGAACTCGGCCACGCCCTGACCGTACGGCGTCTTGTCGTGGATGATGTACACCGACTTCGCCTTCATCGTGGCGTGCGCGAACTCCGAGCCGACGACGCCCTGGACGTCGTCGCGCCCGCACACGCGGTTGACGTTCGGGTAGCCGCGGTCGGTGATGACCGGGTTCGTGTTCGCCGGTGAGATCATCACGAGTGAGACTTCCTTGTAGACCTCCGAGGAGGGAATCGCCACGCCCGAGTTGAGGTGACCGATGATGGCGAGGATGTCCTTGTCGGCGATGATGTTCTTCGAGTTCGCCACGCCTACGTCGGGCTTGGCCTGGTCGTCGAAGGGAACCAGGTCGACCTTGAACCCTTGCTTCTCGAGGGTCCCCCTGAGCTTTTCGACGGCGAGCTGCGCGCCGAGCTTGATGCCCTCGCCGAGGGCCGCCTGACCGCCGCTGAGAGGGCTCTGGGTGGCGATCTTGATCGTGCCCTTGCCGGCTTGCGCCTGCAGCTCGGACGCCGGAACCAACGCCACGGCCAGAACCGCGAGGAGCGCAAGAACGAGGCGGACCCTGTGATGGATCATCGGTGCCCTCCTTAGAGTTCGGTCAGGTGATGCGTGCACTCGGCGCGGCGACATTATAGCGGCCCGCGCTGGGTCAAGTCACGCGCGCGCGGATCGCGGCGAGGAACTCGCGCGAGGGATCCATCAGCTCCGGCGCCGCACCAGCTCGACGTTGCTGACGCGCCCCTCGAGGAACGCCGCATCGTCCATGAGCTTCAGGTGGAACGGGATAGAGGTCTTGACGCCTTCGAGCACGGTCTCGCGCAGGGCGCGGCGCATTCGATCGATCGCCTCGGCGCGGTCCCCGCCGCGCACGATGATCTTGGCCAGCAGCGAATCGTAAAAGGGCGGCACCGCGTAGGGCGCCATCAGATGGCTGTCCACGCGCACGTTGAAGCCGCCGGGGGGCACCCAGGCGGTCACGCGGCCCGCGCTCGGGGCGAAGGTCTCGGGATCCTCCGCGTTGATCCGGCACTCCATCGCATGCCCGTCGAACCGCACCGCGTTCTGCCGATAGCCGAGCGGCTCGCCGCCGGCGATCCGGATCTGCTCGCGCACGAGGTCGATACCGGTGATCATCTCGGTCACCGGGTGCTCGACCTGGATCCGCGCATTCATCTCGATGAAGTAAAAGTGACCATGGGCGTCGACGATGAACTCGACCGTGCCCGCGTTGACGTAGTTGACGGCCGCGGCGACGGTGAGGGCGGCCCGGCGCAGACCGTCGCGCGTCTCCGCGGGCAGCAGCGGCGCCGGTGATTCTTCGACGAGCTTCTGGTGGCGCCGCTGGACCGAGCAGTCGCGCTCACCCAGGTGGACCCGGAGGCCGTTCCGGTCCCCGAGCACCTGGACTTCGACGTGGCGCGCGTTCTCGATGAACTTCTCGCAGTAGACCTCCGACGAGTCGAACGCGGCGCCGGCTTCGGACTGGCAGGCGTCGAACGCCTGCACGACTTCGGCCCGCTCCTTGACGATGCGCATCCCACGCCCGCCGCCGCCGGCCGCGGCCTTGAAGATGAGTGGGTAGCCGATCCGTTCTGCGACCTCGAGCGCCTCGGCCGAGTCCTTCAGCGCGACCTCACTGCCCGGAACGACGGGCACGCCCGCCTGCATCGCGATCTGGCGCGCCTGTGCCTTGTCGCCCATCAGACGGATCGCCTCGGGCGACGGCCCGATGAACGTGATCGAGCATGCCCGGCACACCTCGGCGAACGCGGGGTTCTCGGCGAGGAATCCGTAGCCTGGGTGAATCGCCTCGCTGTCGGTGACCGCGGCGGCGGAGATGATGGCCGGGATGTTGAGATAGGAGAGCCGCGCGGCGTCGGGCCCGACGCAGATCGTCTCGTCGGCGAGCTTCATCGGCAACGAGTGCGCGTCGGCCTTCGAGTGGGCGAGCACCGAGCGGATGCCGAGCTCGCGGCACGTGCGGATGATCCGCAGGGCGATCTCTCCCCGGTTCGCGATCAGAATCTTATGGAACATGCTTCAAGCCGGACACGGCTCGGGTGGGAGGGGGTGACGGGGGCCGCCGCCATCAGCTGCCGAGGACGCGGCGCCAATGAGATTCGAGCTCGGTGAGGCGTAGGCCGTAGATGCGCGGCACGGCCTCGGCGATTGCCTCGCCGGCGCCCAGTCGCGCCAGGAGCTCCCGCAAGGACTCGATCCCGCCACGCTCGAGGAGGTCGCGCACGATCCAGAGCGCGATGTCGTAGCCGGCGCGGGCACGCAGAGGATCGGGCTCGCCGGCCAGCGCTTCCACGCCTGCCAGCGTCAGGCCTCCGGGGATCTGGAGCATCGGGTCCGAGGTGGCGCCCTCGAGGACCTGCGCCAGCCCTTCGTGGAGCCAGCGCGGCGCCCGACCGCGGGAGAGGTCGTGAATGGCGGCGTGAGTGTACTCGTGCACGACCAATCGCTTGACCTCGCGCGCCGGCGGTAGGATCGGGCCGATCGGAAGCCGAATCTTCCCGTCGAAGAGCCCGGAGGCCCACGAATGGGCGCGAGTCACGTCCCGAAACTCGTGGTGCTCGTACAGCACGACCGTCGTTCGCTGCTGCGGGGCGTAGGCGAGCATCCGTCCGACGCGCTCCGCGGCCGCCTCGAGATGAGCGATGATCACGCGGCGCGCTTTGGGATCGCGGGCGTCGCGGTACTTCACGACGAAGCGCGGCGTGACGTCGCGCTGGAAGCCGGTCTCGGCCCGCTGCTCCCGCTCGACCTTCTCTAGGAATCGCCGCGCGGTCGCGTGGGTGGGCTCACGCTCGAGCACCGCTCTGAGATTCATTATCGCCGGCCCGGGGTCGTCGCGGCGATCGTGCAGATGGGCGAGCAGGAGCCGGACGTCCGGGTCGTACTCCGCGCGCACGGCACGCTCGAGCGGCGCGAACGCGTCGTCGGGCCGCCCCGCGTGGACGGCGGCGAGCCCCAACCCCTTCAGGAGCGCGGGGTCGTCCGGCGTCTCGGTCAGCCCCTGGCGAAACAGCAACGCAGCTTCGTCCGGTCGCCCCTCGCGGAGCGCATGCCATCCCCAGCCCTCGAAGCAGCGGACGACGTCCTGGCGCCGTGTTGCGCTTCCCGGGTCGTCTGCCGCGACGTGGCTGAACTTCTCGCACGCTCGAGGGAACTGGCCGGCGGCGTACAGACGGACGGCCTCCTCGGCGAGCACGCGCGAATCCCGGGCCCGGGCGGAGGCGAACACGACGGTTCGCTCGGCGTCGACGGGCTCGGCGCGGCGCCCTTCCCGCCAGCCAAGGAGCAGAGTCGCGACGCCGAGTGCTGTCGCAGCGAGAGCCAGGAGCCGGACGTTGCGGGAGGACGCCACGCCCGTGCTCAGCGGGCGGGATCGATCAGGAACAGGGATTGACCGAACTCGACGGGGTGCGCGTTCTCGACGAAGATCTTCACGATCCGGCCCGCCACCTTCGACTCGATCTCGTTCATGAGCTTCATCGCCTCGATGATGCAGAGGATCTGTCCTTCCTTCACGAGATCGCCTTCGCTCGCGTACGGCTCCGCCGTCGGCGACGACGCCCGGTAGAAGGTCCCGACCATCGGCGCCTCGATGGTGACCATCGAGGAGGACTCCGCCTCGGCCGGGAGGGGCGCCGCCGGGCGCTCGGCCGCCGCCGGTGCGGTCACCGGCGCCGAGACGCCGCCGCGCTGCAGACGCACGCGGATCTCGCCGACCGCCGCCTCGATCTCGGACAGCCCGAGCTCGAACAGGAGCGCGCCGAGCCGCCGCGCGAGCTCGAGAACCGCACCGTCGCGTTGGCCGCGCTGCCGGCGTCTGATCGGCATCAGCTGCCCGCCACCGCGACGCGGCCGAGATACTCGCCGGTCCGGGTGTCCACCTTGACGACGTCGCCCTCGTTCAGGAACAGCGGGACCTGGACGACGGCGCCTGTCTCGAGGGTCGCGGGTTTCGTCCCACCCTGTGCCGTGTCGCCGCGCACGCCCGGGTCGGTGTGCGCAATCGCGAGCTCGACGAAATTAGGCAACTCGACCGCCACGGGCGCGCCGCCGACGTAGAGGACGTCGACCTCGGCGTTCTCCTGCAGGTACTCGCGCGCGTCGCCGATCTCGTCGGCGGACAGGGAGACCTGCTCGTACGTCTCCATGTCCATGAAGTGGTAGCGGTCGTCGCGGTAGAGGAACTGCATGTGCTTGTCTTCGAAATCGACGAGCTCCACCTTTTCGCCCGAGCGGAAAGTGTTGTCGATGACCTTGCCGAGCTTCATGTGCTTGAGCTTCGTCCGGACAAACGCGCCGCCCTTGCCGGGCTTGACGTGCTGAAAGTCGACGATCGTGTAGGGATGGCCGTCGAAGACGATCCGGAGCCCCTTCTTGAACTCGGCCGTTGAGACCTGCATCGCGCCTAGCCCTTCCGTCGCTGACGGGCGCGGAGCGCACTCTCGAGCCGATCGCGCGCCTCTCGGTGATCGGGATCCTTCCGCAAGATGCGAGTGAACACTTGCACGGCCTCCTCGACGCAGCCCTGCTCGAGGCAGAGCGACCCGAAGGTGACCGTCGCGAACGTGTCGTCGCGCAGCAGCCGAGCGACGCCCGCGGCGTCGCCGGACTGCGGCGAGGCCGCGCGCAGCAGCGAGAGTAGCGCGCGCGATTCGCGATCCCCGGGATCGAGGTCGGCCGTCGCTTCCAGATGCTTCACCGCCTCGTCGATGTGGCCGAGTCGTCGATGAACTTCCGCCGACAGGAGATGGCACTGGAGGTCCTTTGGGCTCACCTCGAGGATGGCGTTGAGCTCGACCAGGGCCGCGGCGAGCTGCTCGTCGGCCGCGAGCGCCTTCGCCAGGATGAGCCGGGCCGTGGTGTAGTGCGGGTAGCGCGCGAGCCCGTCGCGGCAGAGCGCCACTGCGTCGTGTGTCCGCCCGGCCTTGCGGTAGAGATCCGCGAGCTGCGCGAAGGCGAGCGAGGCGGGATCCCGCGCCAGCCGCTCCTCCTGGCGGCGGATGGCGCCGACGATCGCCTGATCATTCACGGGCATCGCAAGCCGGTTATACGGAGCGCTCGTTTGCGTTGTCAACCCCACCTCGGGCGTCACGATCCGAGGGACGCGATGACCGCGCGGACGTCGGCGGCCGGGACGTCGTAAACCAGACGGAACGCGCCGATCTTGGGCGCCAGCACGAAGGGGACGCGGCCGTCCTTCGCCTTCTTGTCGCGGGCGATTGCCCCCACGACGGGCTCTACGTCGATCGCGGCGGCACGGACGGGGAGCCCGAGCGCTTCCAGCAGCCGTTCCTGCCGCGCGACCGTCTCGTCGCCGGCGACGCCGAGCCGCCGCGCGAGGCGCGCCTCGGCGACGATGCCCAGCGAGACCGCCTCGCCGTGGGCGAAGCGCGCGTACCCCGTGGCGGCCTCGAGCGCGTGGCCGATGGTGTGGCCGTAGTTGAGTACGTGGCGCAGCTCGGCCTCCCGCTCGTCGCGCTCGACGACGGAGGCCTTGAGGCGACACGACCCTCCAATGATCCGCTCGAGCACGCCGAGCTCGCGGGCCAGAAGCGGCTCCACGTCGCGCTCGAGCTCCGCAAAGTACTCGGCCTCCAGCACGATCCCGTGCTTGGCGATCTCGGCAAGCCCGGAGCGAAACTCGCGTTCGGGCAGGGTCCGCGCGACGGCCGGATCGACGAGGACGAGCCGCGGCTGATGGAACGCGCCGATGAGGTTCTTCGCCAGGGGGTGGTCGATCGCCGTCTTGCCGCCGATCGAAGCGTCGACCTGGGCCAGCACCGTCGTCGGGAGCTGCACGAAGTTGATCCCGCGCATGTACGTCGCGGCGGCGAAACCGGCCACGTCACCGACGGCGCCGCCCCCCAGCGCGAGCACGGTCGAGGTCCGGTCCAGACCCGCCGCCAGCAACTCGTTCCAGCAGTGCTGGGCGATCGCGAGGGTCTTCGCCCCCTCGCCCTCCGGCACCTCGATCGTGGCGACCGTGAAGCCGGCCGACTCGAGGCTCGCCATCACCGTCTTGCCGTAGAGACGCGCGACGGCGCCGTCGCTGACCAGAGCGGCGCGGGCTCCGACCGATAGCTCGCGCAGCCGCGGGCCGACGGTCGCGAGCGCGCCGGAGGCGACGACGATGCGATACGACCGGGTTCCGAGACTGACGTCGACGTTCATCGGGATTCTTCGGCGGCTCGCCTCTGACGGCGTCCTACCGACACAGTAAGGCTACCAGGTTTTCAGGCTGGCGAGACAGGTGTCGTAGTCACGGCGGGTCTCCTCGGGGCTGTCGCCGCGACCAGGGCCTCACCGTGGGACTCGCCCGCGGTGAGGACGCGGAACAGCCCGCTCATCGCTACTTCTTCTGGGTCGCGGGTAGCACCTGGGCCGTCTCGGTCCTCAGAACCGACGGAGTGATGAAGATGACCAGCTCCTTGCCCTCGCTGTTGGAAGAGTTGGTCTTGAACAGCCAGCCGAGAACCGGGATGTCGCCGAAGAGCGGGACCTTCCGCGTCTGTTCCTGGTCCGTGTTTTTCGTTACGCCGCCGATGACGAGTCGATCGCCCTCTCTGACCAGGACCTCGGTCTGGGCGCGACGCTTGTCGATGGCGGGCACGCCGCCGGTGACCACACCGCGCGCGTTGTTCTCGACGATGACCTTCATCTTGATCTTGGTGATGTCGCCTTCCCTGATGACCGTCGGGACCACGTCGAGCCTCAGGGCGGCTTCCTTGAACTGGACCTGCGTGCCGGCCGAGCTCACCGTCGCGTACGGGATTTCTTCGCCGAGCGAGATCGAGGCGGTTCCGTTCTCTACCGTCACGATCTCGGGGCGCGCCAGGGTCCGGGTCTTGCCCTGCACGCGCAGCGCCTCGAGCGCGAGGTTGACGTTATATCGACCCGAGGTGAGGCCGAACGCGATGCCGCCACCACTCCCCGCCTCGGCGGTTTTGCCGAGGCCGGCGAGCGAGCTCAAGATGGGAAAGTTGATGAGGTTTCCGCCTAACGGCAGCCCCGTCAAGCCACTGACCGGGAGCAGGTTGCCGAGTGTCAAGTTGGAGTTCGGGCCGAACACGGTGCCCGGTGCCGGGCCGATGCCGCCCGACGTGAGCGAGTTGTCGGGCACGCTCGCGCTGGTGAACCCGCGCCCGACCACGATCGAACGTCCGTCGGCCTGCAGGACGCCGCCGCCGCCCCACTGGACGCCGATGGCGAAAAGGTCGTTACGGTCCAGGATCTCCATCCGCGCCTCGATTTTGACCTGAGGCAGCGGCACGTCGAGCTTCTCGCGGATCAGCTTCTTGATCCGCTCCAGGTCATTCTCATAGTGCCGGATGAAGATCGAGTGCGTCGGCTTGTGGGCGCGGATCGTGATGCCCTTTGCCAGCACGTCGGCCGCCGGAGACAACGGTGCCAGGGGCGGCGGTTGGGGCGCGGTCCCGTAGAGCGCCGAGAAGGGCGGCCCGGCGATCGGTGGCGGTCCTCCGACCGGAGCGATCTGGGCCTGGATGCCCTCCGCCGGAATTCCCAGGATCCCCTGCAGGGTCTTTGCGATTTCCTCGGGGTCGCCGTACGAGAGTCGGATCGTCTCCTCGCGGAGCGGCCCTCGGGCCAGAAGCTCGGCGGCCGCCGCGTCCGAGTTCCGCTTCTTGTCGATCGCCTCCTGCTCTTTGAGTTGCGCCTCGGCGGCCTTGATACGGACTTCGCTCTCGGCCTTGATCCGAGCCTCCTCGACGCGGGCCGTCGCCTCGCGCTCCTTGGCCAGCTGCTCGAGGGAGACGATGCGCAGCACGCCGTCCTTCTCGACCTTTCGGAGGCCGCGGGTCTCGAGGATGGTGTCGAGGGCGAGATCCCAGGGAACGTTCCGCAGCGTGATGGACATCTTCCCCTTGACGTCGTCGCCGATGACGACGTTCCGGGTGCTCTCCGCTGCCAGAATGCGGAGGAGGTTCACGACGTCCGCGTCCTTGAAGTCGAACGAGATGAGTCGCTGGCCGTTGCTCGCGGACGGCGCTGCGGCTGGCGGCGTCGCCGGCGCCTGGGCAAGCTGGACTGGCCGCGCGGCGGGCGTGGGCGCGGTTGTGGTCGCGCTTGACGCCACCGAGGGCGCCGCGGGCGCGGCGGTGGGAATGACGATCGCCAGACCGTCGGACTCTTCGCGAATCGCGTATCCGACGGTGCGGGTCAGGTCCAGGACAATGCGGGCCACACCCTTCCGGTACTGGCCGCCCCGGACCTGCCGGACAGGATCCTTCCCAACGGCTAGCGGCGTCTTGCGCCACGCGTAGACCGTATCCTCGAGATCGATGACGAGGCGGTTGGGCGACTCCACGAGGTCGGCCTTGTACTGCGCCTCGCGCGAGGTCTTCACGAATACGGTGACGGAGTCCGGCTGCGGCGACACCGTCACATCGCTGAGCCTTGCGGGCTCGGTCTGGGCCCCGCTCCCCGTCGGGACGAGCAGCATCAGGCCAAGGCTCACCAGTATCAGCACCATGGGGATCCGTTTTTCAGCGTTCATTTAGTCTTTCAGCGTTCATTTAGTTTAGTTTGTCGCCAGTCTGAGAACCACGCGGTTTGCGGGTGCGCCGGCCTTCGCCGTCACCAAGAACACCACACTGTCGGAGCCAATCTCCAGCAGGCGGCCATCCCCGAACGTGTCGCCGGGTTTGAGGATGTACCCGATACCGTCCGGCGCTTCGATCAGCGCGAGCGCGGCGCGGGTACTGCGAACGATGCCGGTCAGCCTGGTCGATGCCACCGTCAGCCCTCCAGAACCCTCCCGTACCACGAGGGTCTCGAAGGGATCGCGGCGTCCTTTCGGTTCGTATTTCGGGACCGCAACGCTGGCTTCGGGGGGCACTACCGGGACGAGGCCGGTCGGCTGCGCAGAGGGCGCTTGAGCGGGTGCGGCGGCCGGCCTCGGTGGCGGCGGCGGTGGTGGTGAGCTACCGCATGCACTCAGGACCGTGGCCAGGCCGATTGACGTGAGCACCACCTGATGTGCCCGCATGGCTCTGGACATCACTTTACCCCTGGCGGCTTGGGAGGCGGAGGCGCGCCGATGGGACGGTACATGTACGTCGCGAGTACCAATTCCGCGCGGACCGGGACTCGCGGCCGGTTCAGGCCGGTCAGCTTGATCTCCGTCACGTTCACGACGCGCGCCAGCTTGGCAACCCGCTCGAAGAACTCAGCGAACTGATGATAGCCGGCCTCGGCGTTCAGTGTGATCGGGATCTCGCTGTAGTACTCGCGTACCACCGGCGCACGCGGCTGGAATAGCGAGACGCCGAGCCCCGCTGCAGCCGCGGCGTCCGAGAGCGCCCGGTACAGCGTCGGGATCTCCCTCTCGCCCGGGAGCTTCTCTTTCAAGGCGTTGAGACGCGCCTCGAGTTCCGCTGCTTCGCGGCGGTACTTCAGGAGGTCGGCGACGATCGCCCGGCTCCGAGCGACCTCATGCTGCAGCGAGTCCAGTTGCGCGCGGAGCTGCGCGACCTGGGCTTGGACGGGCGATAGGAGGAGGAAGTATCCGGCCGCGCCGATGATGAGCAGCCCCATGACCCCTGCGACGATCTTCCGTGGCTTCGGCGCGTTGACGATCGGGTCGAAGAACGGTGGGAGCGCCATGTCAGCCCTCGAAGCGGCAGGTGACCTCGAACGTCACCAGCGGGGACGGCCGGGCCAGATCCTGGCGGGAAACCACGAGGTCGACTTCCTTGAACTTCCCGGAAGCGCGGAGCTTGGACATGAAGTCCGCGACCGCGGTAGCGGAGAATGCCGACCCGGTGACTTTGATCTGCCCGCCGCGCTCTTCGAATCCGGTGATCCAGAGATCATTCGGGATGACACTCGCGAACGCGTCGGCGAGCAGGATCGGCCGTCCCTGGGCTCGAGTGAGCTCCTCGATGACCTCGACCCGCTTGCGCAGCTCGTTGGCCAGGTCCTTGATCTTGGTCTCCTGTCCGATCTGCACCTTCAGGAGGGCTAGCTCTTTCTGTGCCCGATCGATGTCGGCGGTGAGCGTCGCCTGGGTCCTTATGAGCACCCACCAGTACCCTCCAACTCCGAGCAGCAGGACCAGGTAGAGGACGCCGAATAGCCAGCCGAGGTTGAAAGACGGCAGGCTGAGTTTGAACCCGGCGCCCCCCCGGCGAGCCCGTTCGGGCGCAAGGTTGATCCTGATCATTTTTGTTTGTCTCCCGGCCGTCGCAACGCCAGACCGACGGCCACGGCCAGGGCGGGGCCGGCGGCGTGGACCTCATCCGCGTACGCCGAGTCGATCTCGATGCGTTGGAACGGCTTCGTCAACTCGACCGGGATACCCCAGTTAGACGACAGATAGTCGCTGAGCCCCGGGAGCTGGGCGCAGCCGCCGGCGAGGACGATCTTCCCGATGCGCTCGGACTCGGCCGTCGACGCGAAGTAGTCGAACGTCCGCTGGACCTCGAGCGACAACTCGCGCGACACCGCCTCGAGGGCCGGGACCACGGTCTCCCACCGGACGCCCACGTCCCGGCCGAGCTTGGCGGCCTCCGCCTGCTCGAAGGGAATCTTGAGCTGCTGGGCGATCGCCTGCGTGTAGTTGTTCCCGCCGAACGGGATGTCGCGGGCGAAGATCGTCGAGCCGCCACGCACGACATTGGTCTTCATGATCGAGGCGCCGATGTCGATGAGGGCGACGGTCTCGCCGCGATCGCCGGGGTTGTTCAGCTCGAACTGGTTGCCGAGCGCGAAGCTGTCGACGTCCACGATCGTGGGGGAGAGACCGGCGTCCTCGACGACCGCCGCGTACTCGAGCACCTTGGACTTCTTGACCGCGACCAGGATCAGGTCCAGCACGCCGTTGTGCTGTCCGACGCTCTGGTAGTCGAGGAAGACCTCGTCGATCGCAAAGGGCACGTGGTGCTCGGCTTCGAGCTGGACAACGTCGCCGACTTCCCGGGCCGGCACTTCCGGAATCTGCACCTTCTTGATGATCAATTCTCGGCCGCAGACGGCGATCGCGCAGCTACTGCCCTTGAGTCCCGCCCGGGAGACAGCGCCCCTGATCGCCTCCACGACGGTCCGCGGGTCCTTGATGCTGCCATCCGCAATCGCGTCAGGGGGCAGTGGTGCGAGCCCGAATGCGGTGAGCGTGTAGGAACCGCCCGACTCCTTGAGGTAGACGGCCTTCACCCCACTCGAGCCGATATCGAGGCCGAAGATTTCCGGAGACTTTCGGAAGAGCGCCATATTAAACGCCTTTCTCCATGGCAACAGTAGTATAGGTCGGCGCCCGCTGGGGGGGCCAATATTTTCCACGTACTACATTCGGTAGCCTAGTGGGCCCCGGCCCCCAGACCAGGGAATCTGGAACCAGGGCGGGTTTGTCCGGCGCCAGATGAGGTCGAAACCCGGCCGCCGCCGCTGGCCCCGCCTCGGGGCGCAGGGTATTTCAGCCGTCATGAACGTCTATTGGTCGGTCCAGCCGTAGGTGGTCACGAGCCGGCGCCCGAGCCCGGTCTGCACGAGATCCAACGTCTCTCGGCTGTACAGGATGCTGGTTGTGCCCTGGATGTCCCCCTCGAGGTTCGAGGCACCGTCGTCGTGCAACTCGTTGATCACGGTGGCGCCGTACACCGACTGGGTCCCGTCGCCCCGATACCGGATGCCGACGTTCGTGCCACTGACGATGATGGGCCCGTTCCACCTGAAATTCCCGCTGATCTCCACGTTGCCGTTCTCGATGATGAGAATGCCCGTGCCGGTGCTGTCGCCCGAGATGATGAGGGACGTGTACTGGGTGCTGATGCCGGACAGGATGCCGCTGACGTAGACGATCTTCGGGCGCGAGGTCGTGCCCCAGCAGGTGGAGCTCTTGATGTCGGCAGAGCACGTGGACCCGATGTTGCTGATCGAATGCGTGTTGCCAGGGCTGGTGCTGATGGTGATGTCGGCCCTCGACCTCACGGGCGCGAGGAAATCGGTGATCGCCTGCGACGTCAGAGCGCCATCCGCCTGGATGGTGCCGGCTCCCTGCGTCGTCGCGCCCGCGTTGGTCTCGTCCCTCCCGCGAACGTTGTTCTGCAGGCTGTTCCCCAGGGCGTTCTCGACCTGGAGCGCGAGGGCCGGAAGAGTGCCGTTGACCGAGATTCCGTAGACGGCCTGGGCGGTACCGGTTGGCTCGCCCGGATTATCGGCCATTTTCGTGTCTCGCCCGTCGATCACGACGCTCGGCCCGATGAGGTTGACGTCGGCCTGGATGCCGGGGAAGGCGAGCGCGGCATTGGTCGCAGGGACCCCGGTTTTCGCGACAACCACGGTGATCGTTCGCGTCGTGTTTCCGATCGTACCGGTGGAGGTGACGATGACCCTGCAGTTGGCATCCAGCGTGGCGGTGCCCGCGACCTCGGCGCAGTGGCCGGTGGTGGTGTCGAGGCCCAT
>WNFU01007042.1_pt1 | contig 21904 bp, 7 predicted proteins | sample 5400121 | NCBI WGS metagenome assembly WNFU01 (sample SAMN13153360, study PRJNA577476) | soil metagenome | isolation source: 100 cm soil or saprolite under grassland replicate 1 | place: USA:California | collected 2016-06-15
TCTCCATTGGCTTGAACCGTTGTTCCCATTCCATCCGGCGAGTCGCCGGACGACACAGGCGGGTCGCCTGCGCCACCAAAAACGATTTTTCAAACACGCTCTAAGTGAGCTGAAAGGCTTTTTGTCGGCGGCGACCGAGGATGGCGCGTATGACCTAGCGCTTTTCTTTGGGCAGACGAGAATATTCCCAACTCCCGATTTTAGAGGAGCCCTGGTTCAGGTGTCCGGCTTGGGACTCGGTGTAGATGGTTTCAATTTGTTCCAGTGTAATCGTCTTCGTGTCATACTCACGCTTGTCGCCTTCCTGCATGAGATTGCGGGTAGCCTTCTGCCAATGATCGAGTCCGCCGGTATGGCCCAATTCATGAGCTCCAGTTGATTCAGGGCTTAAGTAGTCCCGCACCGATCCCTCCTGGGCCGGTCGCGCCGCGAGGAGAGCCGAAGCCTTGATCTCCATCCAAAGACCACCGTGCGCCGACACGCCCCGGCTGCGAGTATAAGTGTCGTCCACCAGGCGGAACACGTGTTGTCCTTGAGTGATCTCATCCACTTTGTCGATGACTCTGAGATCCACCGTTGTACTCCACGAAACCTTGCCCTTTTTTCCCGGGTCGCTCGAGTAGCTCTTTTCAATTGTCCCCTTGAGTGTGTCAGCAAACTTTTGCACCGCCGCCCGGTCGTAACCCGCGTCCTTCAATTTTGGCGAGAGGTTGATCAAGACCGCCGTCACGTGAATCTGGTAGTGGGTGATCTTGGCTTGCTTCCCGGTGCCGCTGAATGTCGGTGTGACAGTAATCTCTCCTCCGTCCGGATCCACGTACTTGAGCGGATTCTGCCGTGCGTAGGCATATAAATTCAACCCGCCTCCCTTTTCTTCCTCCGGGTCTGTGGACAGCCACCGGCCGAGAGATGAATGGTAGAAGCGCCTGCCGAAATAGTGCAGGTCGCTTTCCCGATCCCGCTCTTTTTGGGTGAATTGGTAGTTTTCCTCGATCAGTCGAAGCCGGTGCTCATTGCGCGGGGTACCGAACGGGTAGAAGGCAGTCTCTTCGACGAGCGCGCCTTCGGCATCGGTCATCACACTGGAGGAACCCAGGTGATCCTGATGATAATAGCGGACGCGCAGGGCGGCCTCTGGAATCTCCAGTTCAGCAGGAGCGCCGGCGATCATGAAGATTGCTTCACCGGGGGCAAGGAACTCCGGAAACCCGGGATTGGAGCCGGGGAGAGCAGGCGCACGGGTCTGCCAACCCTGGATCGAAGCGTCGTAGTGCCAGAGCGCGACGTCCGTACCTGGACCCGGCAGGGGGAAAACTTCCAGCCCTGCGCCGGGCTGGAATGAACCACCCGATGCGACAGGCCGGTTGGTGGGATCAGTGTAGGTGCCGTTCAGCGCCAAAGTAGTGTTGGTGGTGGCGTGGAGCCAAAGGATAGTGCCGGCTTCGAGTAGGTCATTGGTGGAAACGGCGAGCCAATTAAGACCGGTCTGGCTCCATTTGTATGCGGCCGTCAACACCCGCTCACTTTGACCGTCTCCCCCACCACGGAGGAGAGCGGAACCTTCGACGGCCACAGCGCAGAGGTTCCAGCCGGGATGGAGGCGGAGTCGTTGGATCCGGGCGTTGGCGGAGAGGGAACCGCTGACGCGCGCGACACGGGTGTCGCCGTGGAACACGTACTTGACGGGTTGATCGTGATCGCGGACTTCGAAGAATTTGTTCACATAGACCGTGGTCTCGGCCGGAAATGCCGGGAGCGTGCTCAGAAACGTTAGCGCGGCCAGCAGAGTCGGCACCCGGAGTCGAAAATCGGAAATGACCGATTGCAATCGCCGAACGGCCGATTTCGTCGAAGCCATCCCGGGCGCATCTTGATACTCGCGCCATGAATTTTCTCCCTCGCCCCGCGAGGAACGAGTGGGGAGAGGGTCAGGGTGAGGGGCGGCAGGAGAGGGAGAAGACCTTCTCGCGCCCCGTGGTGGCTGTATCAGGATGCGCCCACCCATCCCGCGGCTCATAAAGAGAGAAGGACAACGTGAGTTGGCTCTGATCTCATTGCAGTTCACGAATCGGAGCGTGATCTGGCTCAATCGGTCCCGTCAACGTTGTCCGCCCTTCAGCGCAGCGATCTCGGCCTTGAGTGCCTCGATCTGCGCCTGCTGTTGCCTGAGGAGTTCCCGAATTCCACTGTCGCTCTCATTCACTTTGCTGTTCAAGGCCTGGATTGCCGTCAACGCAACGCCGTCGGCATCGACGGTGGTGATGAACTTGTCGTCAGAACCGAGGCCGAAGGCGGCGCGAAAATCCTGCGCCACGGGTCCGATGTGTTGCGCCGAAGGATCGTCCTTGTAGTTCCACCGCGTGATGGGAAGGGCGGCCACCTTGGCCAGCACATCGTCCGGGTTCACCGGAGTGAAGTTCTCTTTGAGGTTCCGGTCACTGCCCGAGCTGATCGACCCGCGGGTTTGCACTGTGCCGGTGCTGTTCCACCGCAAACTCCAGTTAAAACCACCGGCGGCGCTGCCCAAAACTCCTCCGCCAAAGCCGACCAGCATCGGACCATCAAAGCCGGATTGGCTCCCGAGACCGTTGCCATATCTGAGGAAATGATTGTTGTCGCCGTTGTTGCGCAGGTAAACGGACCAGTCATTCATGTACATATGAAGCCCGATGGTGGGAGCGAATAACGTCCCTTGAATCGTTGTGGATGGACCGTTGAGGAACGTTCTACCGCTGATAACCGTCTGGCCGTTGACATTCAGGTCTCCGCGAGAAGCCAGATTTGCAACGCTCATGCTCCCGGATTGCGGATTGCGACCTGGCTTCCATTGTACATGAGCGACTGACCGGACGAAGCGCCGGTCGTGTCCAGCTTCGTCCGCGTGACCGCGCCATTCGCGATTTTCGCGCTCGTCAGCGAGCTATCCGCGATCTTCGAGTCAAGAAGCGTTCCGTCAGCAGGATTGTTTGTGCCAAACAGGGCGCTCCAGTCATAACCGTCCAGCAATTGGCTGTTGGCGCTTTCCCGGGCAAAGATTGCCGGGAGAATGCTCTGGCGGGGCAACAACGGAGGATCGGCCAGGCTGATCTGCCCGTCCGCGTTGGCGTCAACGGTCAATTCGAGATAAAGGTCCAGGTTGAAGTCCACGCCCGAGAGGGATGCCTTGGTGCCCAGGAGCGTGCTCACCAGACCGGCGTTGATGGTCAGATTCTGGACCTCACCGTTCCATACCGCCCGCCCTCCCACGGGCGCGTCGTAGATCTTGAATTGCACCACGCGTGCGCCGTCGGGCACCGAATTGCCGTTGGCGTCTGTCAGTCGTCCCTGGAAGGGCAGAACGCGAGTGGCGGCGCGGATCGGTTCTTCCAGAACTGGGCACACGGCGGCGGCCAGTGCCAGAAACAATATCGGAAATCGCGTTGTCTTCATGTGGGCTGTGTCCTTTCGATTCAGTCTTGCGCGGTTCACCAGATTCCGTTGGAAACCGGCGGTGGGGAGCCGACCTCCATTTTGATATAAAGCTCGATGTCGTCGATGTTCTCGATCCGAAGCGTGCCTTGACTCCCCAGGCGGAGAACGATGTTGTCGCAGAAAAGGGGCCATCCGGCCACCGGGTTCATGGGCACCTGCGTGGAGCCGATGGCAGCGGGAATGCCGATGGCAGTACCCAGGTATGGCTCGCCGACGAGGCGCTTGTCCGGGTCGCGCTGGTAAAGAGGCACCGGAAACGAAGTGATTGCGCGCGAGAAAGTGAACAGGCTGTCGGGGAAGAATCCAATTCGGTCCACATTGCCGAACAGCTCGAATGAGACGGGGACGGTGCTGCCCGCGGCGAACACGTTCTTGCCCACAATCTTGACTCCGATCTCCTTGACTCGATGGTTCCAGAATTGATCAAACGTCCCTCCGGGACGGTTCTGCTGCACGATCGGGACGGTACGGTCCTGGCCAAAGATCGCGCGAGCCTGGTTGTAGGTCAGCGGGAAATCGATCCGGAGACGGGTCAGTCCGCTGGCGTTGGCGGGATCCCTCGCGGCCAGGTTCAGGAGAATCGCCCGGAATTGCTGGATGCTCTGGCGCGTGAGTGCGGCATCGACATCGTAGCGATTGCCATCGAAGTCGTAGCGGTAGTCGATCAGTTTGAAGATGTCGCGTCGGAGGCTGATGGGTTGGCCGCTGAAGGTATTGGCGTCCCAGAGCGTCTGATTATACGGCCCGCGAAACACCGGCTCGCGAAGTTTGATATCCCATGCCTTGAGTGCGTTCAAGAATGCCTGGCCACGGACATGGTTGACGACACTGAAGACGCTCTCCGCCTCGGTGAACTCGTCGAACGACCCGTTATTGAGCGGCTCGATGGTACTGCCGTTGGCTTGCTTGATCGGGTTCTGAAAGCGCTCGGTCCAGGCCGCCTCGAGCATGCGGGCCAACTTGTAGAGTTCGATGCGAAATTCCTGCATCAACCCTTGGTACTCCTCTTCGGCCTTCTCCAATTTAAAGGCGAGAGAAGGATCGCGATACCACAGGGTGTCGGTGATGCCTTGGAAGAAGGTATGATCATTTACCAGGCGCTCCGATTTGGCCAGGAGGTGTCGGAGCTCAGCTCCGGCGATGGACGAGTTGAGGGCAACGACCGGAAGCTCTTGGAGTGCGATATGTTGTTCAATGAGAAAATTCTTGATTGTGGCCGCGCTGTTGAAGCTGTTGATCGTGATGGTTTCGCCGGCTACCGCCAAAGCCTTGAGCGCTGCCAGCGACGCTTTTACGAACGCGCCATCGTTGACAAAAGTTTCCGTGCCGGAAGCCGTGCCGCAGGCGCAGACTGCGAGCGTAATGGCGTCGGCTGCCGCGGTGGCAGCGTCAATGGCTCCGATGAACGCGCCACCGACCAGAATCGTTGCGTTGACGTCGCTATTCCGTTCCAATTCCACTCGCATTCTCTGTGGAAAAGCGTCAATCTGCGCTTTCTTTGCCACCGCTTCCCGCATGGCCTGTATCAACCGCAAGGCTTGGACCGACATCAAACTGCCGTCGCGCAGACCTAGGGCGTCGGGATCCTGCGCGTTGATCAGTTCGTCGTATTTTTGTTGCACCGCTTGCCTATAGGCCGCTCGCACCGGTTCGGTGCGAAGGCCGCCGAAGGCGCTGGGATCAATTCCGGTAATTTCGAAGAGCTGTGATTCCAACGAATTTCGCAAAGTGATCTCGCGGTCGGCGGTGAGGGACTGTGCTTGTTCGGTCCGGGAAAGTTCGAATGCCACCGATCCATCGGCGGGCGGGGAGGCATCTCCTCCCCACTTCAAGCGCGCCGCTTCCTGTGCATCCCGGCACCGCCCGATCTGTTGTTCGATCGAGGCGATATCCCACGCGCTCACCAAGGCGGCCTGAGTGGGTTTTTCTCCCGCCAGGATTTGCTCTCGCAGCCTAAGTGCGCCGGTGATGCTGACCCTGGTCTGGTCGATTTTCGACTGCTTGAACTCATTCGCGGAACTGTTCGAGCCGTCACTGAGTTGAGCGGCCAGCGGCAGGGAGGCGAGGAACTCGGCATGGATGTTCTCCTTGAGCACGTCCGCCGCCCGCTCAAGCATCCGGTTCTTTTCCGGCTCCGGTCGTTTGGCGCCTGCACCAGGGCCGGCATACGCGGCTCGCCATAGCTGGTCAGCGTACGCCACCGCGGAAAGGCCGAGGCGCTCCAGGGCGCTGCCGTAGAGATAGGCGACGGACTGGCTGGGCTCGCGATCTTGAACGGCTGGACCGCCGAAGTTGGGATCATCGAAGCGCGGGAATGGAAGAATCTGGCTCTGCTCCTCGTCGAAGGTCACGTAGTGGGGCACGGTGGGGAAGATCGAACTCCCCGCGCGGAGGGTACCCGTCGTGTCTTCCGCGACGTACTCGAGCACGTCTTTGAGTCCCTGGAGGAAGTAAAGGCGCGCGTAAGAAATCTGTTTCTGGGAAGTCCCCGCGAGTGGAACCTCCTCCTCCGCCGGCAATCCACGAGTGTCATTGCCGGAGTTGGATCCCGGATAGGCGATGCGCGTGGCGCTCAACAAATCGCGGTTCCCGGCATAGAGATATCCGGTCAACAGTCCTTCCAACGATTCCCACGCGACAACCTTCGCCTGGATCGACCGCGGCGCCTGCCCGGCAGGGAATGTCTCCGGCTCAGGCGGCTCGCTTTCGCGAATCGAAATTGCACGCTCAATGGCTTCCACCAGCAGCGGACGATTCGGGGTCTCGCCGTTCGCCCCGACGAAGTCATCCACTAATCGATTCCGCGGCTTCTGGATCGGGAAGTCTTTCAGGTAGGCGCGTCCCTCCTTCAATTTGGTGAAGGCGTCATCGAGGTCATCCGCCACTGGGTTCGTGGCGAACGGGATGGTTCCCAGCACCAGCCAGACAAGGAGTCGTACCCGGACATAATGAGAGGTCCCATGGATACGCGACACTCGTTGGCTTTCCACCCGTCGTTCCCTCTCCCCAACGGAGAGGGCCGGGGTGAGGGGAACGCAAACGTCGCTTATCCAACGGGGCCATGAGTAATTTGCCAACCGCGCTCGGGCGGTGGCGATACGCAATCGTTGAGAATAGTTGGTCATGGCGCGTTCACCTGAGTGCCCAGGAATCCCGTGTGCAATTGATAGTACAAATTGCGTGCAGTGGGTTGGGGAGAAGGTTGGAGTTCCGGATCGAGCGGGTTCTCCGGCTGACTTCGCTTCGCTTTGGCTGGCTTGATTGAGACGGCGGAAGCAGGGGCCGTGAGAATCGGGGCTCCCAACGAATAAGTCATTCGGTAATGCGTCACCGTCTGGTGCGTTGCCAGATCGGGAAGGAACGTGGTTCCCCGGTGCGGGTGGAAGAGATCATCATCGAGAGCAACGCTGAAAACGGCTCCATCCCTCGCCTCCGAGGTCTGGGTCGAGTAATTTTGGTTCGGGGTGACCAGCGTGTTGCCCCAGACGATCAGGCCGTTCTGTGCATCCTGGGTGTACTCGACCGAGCCGTCGCTCGCGCGAGTGTTCTGCCAGAGGGTGGCAACGTGCGAGTAGTTGAAGTCTTCCGCTTTGAAACCCTGATTGTTCACGTTGATCGCGAGGTCGAATCCCGGCGAATTCAGTGGAGCGAAGCCATCCGATTGGAACTGTTTGGTCGTGCCGATGGGGCTGATGCGCGGGGCGAGATCAATGTCCAAGGTCGCGGCGTAAGCGAGTTGCACGGGCATCGCCGACACATAAGCGGCCCCAAACACGTTCGTTTCTCCTGGTCCGAAGGCGGATTGAGGCGTGATGTCGCTAATGTATCGATCAGCCCCCGTGGTTGGGTCGGTGCCGACCTTGTGAGCGGGGAGGACTCCGGCGCTGGTGAAGAACGGCTGGAACACGTGAGCAACATAAGCCGCGGCCGCTGTTCGGAGGTCGAGTCCCGTTGGTTCACCTTTCAAATCGGACGGCTTTCCAGGCGCGTGCCCTGGGCTCGACAGGACGATCACGTCAACTGTATCCTGAGGTGCGGGGCTGTCTGACGGGGAGAAGAGTTTCACGCGGTAAAGCCCGGGTGTCTGGTAGAGGTGGGCGGTCAAAGCCAGGTTTCCGCCGGTTTGATCCCCGAAATCCCAGAAGACACTTGAGACGGGGTTGATCGCATCGAACTCGATGGTGGTGCCGGCGAAGGCGATGAGCGGGCCGGCGGCGATCCGGGGCGGTCCCGGATCTTCCGGGCGCATGCTCAGTTCAAACGGCGAATTCACGGTCCCGGAGGTAAAACCGGGTACAGCCGCGAGCGCGACTGGAGCCCCAGCCAGAGGATTGAATCTCGAGATCAGGCGGTTCTCGATCGCGGAGAATGTAAGGCCTGGTTGCCCGACGAATGGGCGCGTAAAAGCCGACGATAAGCCGGGCACCGCCGGATCTGCGGGCAGATATCCCGGCCGCGTGCCCGAGAAATTCAATGGCAGAAGGGGAACGCGACTAAGGAGAAAGCGACCCTGAGCATCCGAAACGCCCGAGTACAAACTGAACGGAACGCCATCGAGCGCGACTCGTACTCCGGCCAGGGGTGCGCCACCCGCGTTGACCACTCCCACGACGTCCGCGACCGGCTGTCCCTCGAGACGAAGAGTCCAGTTGGCGAGCGTGACGCTCTGCGCACCCGTATTTAGAATGACGAGCTTCCAGAACTGAGCGAAAGTAGAATCGGTCTGAGTTTTCGGCACGTCCCGCAAGAACTGGTTGAGGTCGCCTTGTGTCGGGCGATCGAGTGGAAACGTCACCGTCTCGAGAAGTTTGGGGCTGATCGCGCCGGTGGGCGTTCTGCCGTCATAGAGTGTCAGTTCGACCGGGCTTGAAGCGGGTGACACCAGCTTGATCAGCAAGGAGGAGTGGGGCAGCGGCGTATTGAAGGCGAGCGACACCTGGAGCGAACGCAAGTCCATTTCGGTCCGGATGCTGACCGCGGTCTCACGTGTGGCACCAGCCGGGATGGCGAGTGGAATTCCGTTTCTCTTTTCAATCACGGGTTCCACGCCGGTGTCCTGAGTGACCGACCGCCGCGACGAAAGAGGACGCACCGCCTTTCGTTCCAGGTGGAATATTCCCGCCAGCCGGATGGGCTCCCGAGACATTCCGTAAACGATTTCGCTGTATCTTCCCTCCAGGACGTAGCCATCGGTCGGGTTGGCCGCAATGAGCGAGCCTTCGAATGAAACCGTCCGCTGGATCGGAAACGGAAAGGGATTGCGAACGTCGAGCGTCCCGTCGTTCAGCCAGTCCACGTCCGCCCCGGCGGCGGGGTCTCCCTCGTTCCAGCGGTCAAATGGCTCGCCGTTCTGGTCGCCTGGAGGCAGCACGAACGAGCCGCTCAGGATAAACTGGTTGCCATCGTCGGCGACGCGATAGCCGACGAGCGGCACATCCACAGGCCAGAGCAGCGCCTGCGAGCTATCGATCAACCCTCGCAGCAGGCCGGTGACCTTGTTGTCCTCGTAAAAGCTCACATTCAGATCGATGTCCGGGACAGGATTCCGTCTGCTGTTCACCGACTGGACCACGGCGTAGCCCTTGAAGTCCCCCTCGAGGCCGGGCACTTCCGCGACCACGCGGTAGGCCCTGTCTCCCACGCTGGTGCGCAGAAGCAACGTCCCTTCGTGGGCTCCGCGACCGAGGTTTTTGCGATCCAATCGGAGATACACGGTATCATTCTCCAGCGTGGTCACTCCCGTCAGGTTTGTATGTGCCGCGAGGAGTTTCCCGTCCTGATCGCGCTGCTCGCGTTGGTTGGGTGACGCAAAGAGGCGAATCCAGGGCTCGGGCGTGGCGAGGTCGGTCGTCGGTCTCCACATCGCCTCCCAGATCAGAATGCCACCACCACTCGTGGTTCCATCCCCGAGATTGGCCAGCCCGAGGACCTGAACATCTTCGCCCGGGAAGAAGCGGATGACATCCTGTTCCTGCACGTTCTTCACACGGACGCCACCCGACACATTGAGGTCTTCCTTGGACGGAAAATTGTTGAGGGGCTCGGCATCCATGTCGGGACGCACGGTGGTTACCAACCGTGGCCGGAGGACAGCCGGATCGAGGACCCGGATCCAGTAGCCCCGGCCGAGGTCCTTTTGGAGATCGAATCCAGGAAACGGCAGGTCCGGAGGTAGGCCTTCGAGCGGACTCGGAGGATCGCCGGGACCGGCGGGTTGCGGTCGGAACATCTTTCGGAATGTCTGGCTCTCCCAAGTGAGCAAGGCGTCGTAATCAAACCCGGCCGCCGTGAGAATTGCCAGCAAGCTGACCGGTTCGGTATTGGTGATCGAGGTGGCGCCCAGGGGAATCCCAATCAGGTTCCATCCGGATTTCAGATCGAGGCTGCGGAATGCTTGACCGATCGGGATTGTCCCGTTCACTTGCCAGGAAGGAACGGCTTGAGTGGTGAATACCCAATAGGCGCGGCCGGGTTCGATTGGCGGCAGGGCGATCAGCAGGTTGGCCGTGGTGTCATTGGTCTGCTGCGTGGCCGTGCCAGCGGGTTTGATGTGGCGTTGCCAGACCGCCAGAGTCGCATCGTACGTCCAGGCGGATTGGAAGCCCGGCAGTGTGGAAAAAACCGCTCCCGGGTCAGGATTGTCAGGGATTACTTGAAAAGTGATCAGGTTCCATTGCGCCGCCAGATTGAAGGTCTGGGTTGCGGCATGCAGAACTTCCATCGCTCCCGACATCACGAGCGCGGCCAACAGGATCCTCAATATCTTTGGGCACCAGGGCATATCGGTGTCGAGCAGCGTTTAAAAACCTAGGGAGCAAGCCGGATGCGATAAAACCCTTTGGGTTCTCCGGAAAGCAGATTGATGCTGGTCTGTGTTGTGTTTCCAGCACTCGGCAATGCTGGACCCAATGCTCCCCACGGCCCGTCCGGCCTGGGCGCGAACTCGATGATGTAACTGTGACTGGACGCGCTTTGCCAGCCCAGGACGGCTTGAAGGGTCTGGCTCTGGACCGTCAGAGTCAGTACGCGCAACGCCGAGGACGGGTCTTTCGGATCCGTCCCCGCGGCGTACTCGCCTTCGTTGTTCAGACCGTCCCCATCCGGATCCGCGGTTCGCGCGGCTTCGGGGAGATTGGCATTCCCGAAATTCGCGGCCGCCCAGGTAGCGTAATCGTCGGCCAGAGGAATGATGCCGAGATCGACGCGCATGGCGCGCCCGCGGGTCGCGGAGTTGAACCCTGCCACCGGAACGTTCGCTCCCGACGATGGCGCACCATCGATGGACCGCACGGTTGCCAATGCGCCATTGATGGTCGGTGCCAGAGTGTAGGTGGGTGGGGAAGTGCTCTTCAGTTCGAAGGAATTAATTCCCACGGTCGCTGGGTCGGCGAGTGTGACCGTACCGATCTGCCGCGTGTCAAAGGGCACCTGGAGGATGTAATACGATTGTCCATTGACGCTCACGACGCGGGTCGGCGGGCGGGAGGCGGCCGAGTAAACAGCCGTTTTAGTTCCATCCGTCACCGACCAACTGGCGCTGGTGATCGTGATCGCCTGGGAGCTGTTAGTCTGGTTGACGACGGTTCCCCAGATGACGAGTCCCGGCTCGGGCACGCCAGGTGGAATGGTTTGCGCCGCTGCCGGCGGAGCGGTTGATAGGACGCACAGCACGACGCCTGCAAGCGCCATCATGGAAAGCCACCTTTCGCTTTCGCTCATGCATCGGAACCATGAACCCATGGGAAACCCACTCACCCGCCTGCGCGGACGAAGCCGCTTCGGCGTGGCGAAGGCCCGTCCTTCGGACACCCTCTGCCCCACCGGGGGAGAGGGAAGGGGTGAGGGGGCAAGGTTGAGGGAAAGTCCGTTTCGGATGCTCATGCGTATTCCTTTCTGAAGCCTCCGCCTAATGGAGGACTTTGGGAGACGGCTCGTTAAAATGTTCAGTAAATCTGTCTTCATTGGTTCAACTGGTGCGCATCGTACAGTCTTTGGATTTCGCGGATCTGGTGGACGTTGATCTGGGTGCTCTTGGTATCGTGGGTCTGACGCATGAGGTTATGGGTCCCCATCTTATCACGGAGAGTATTGGCAGGATCCGTGTCGTGCCGGAGCCCGAGGGTATGGCCAAGTTCATGCGAAGCTGTCCGCTCGAGGCTTGAGTCGCGGCCGTCGGGATAGGGCCTCTTGGCAACCAGGGAAGCCTTAACGCGGATCTGCTTGCCGCCGATGTCGTCCACGTCGCCAAGAGCGCCATCAACAGAGTCAACGAGATGGATGACGTGATCATTGGCTTTGATGTCGGCGGCCGATTTGACGATGCGTATGTCCACCGTGCTGTTCCACAGGTGCTTGCCGGCCGAGCCCTGGAAGTCGCTTTGAACCTGTTTGACGATCCTCGCCTGAATCGATTTCAGTTCCGCGTCGGTAAAGTTCTTGCCGGACTCATCGATCAGCACGCCGGTGAACTTGATGTTGGTGACCTTCGATCCGCCCTTCATATCCGTAGTTGTGGCTTTGACCTCGAGCCCAAGCGGATCGACGTACTTCAGGGGATTGTTATGAGAGGAGGCGTAGAGGTTGAGGTTCTGGGGTATTCGGCCCAGCCCCTTCATGTCGATGGTGATCAGTGGATCGACACTCGCGAATCTGCCATATGTGGACGCCAAGTATCTGGCCTCGAAATAGTGCAGGCCCGATTCCTCATCCTTCTCTTTCTGGGTGAAGCCGTACGGCTCGCCGTGAAGAGGCTTGGGTCTGTAGGAGGCTCGGAGATGGCCAAAGGGATAGTTGGCGCTCTCTTCGACGAGCTCGCCGTTCTGGTCCGTGATCAACGCAGCGGAGCCCAAGTGATCGGGGTGGTAGTAGCGGACTTGCAAGACAGCGAGGTTGTTGGAGAGGGGACCGCTGGTACCTCCGGTGGTCCAAAGGGCTTGGCCGGGCAGCACCAAGGCGGATGCGTCGTTGAGTGAGGCGAGTTCATGCGAGCCTGGATACAAGTGGAACCAGCGTTGTGCTGAAGTGTCATAGCGGGCCATCCAGGCGGAAGCCGGCAAAAGCGCGGCTGGATCCAGCGGCTCCGGGAAAACGTTGCCAATGAACTGACTTTTACCCGTCAGTTCAGGAAACGCTTGAGCCGCCGGCACTCCCGTCAACACGACCGTCATATCACGCCGGGCATAGACCCACAGCACGGCCCCAGCGGGTACCGGAGTGGTCGCAGTCACTTGGATAAGTCCGGCGCCCGAACCGGCGTCGGAGAAGTATGCGCTTGATCGAATGTCAGCGTTGTTCGCCGGATCCAAGCTGGGGAACGCGCCGCCGACGGTCAGGCACACATGGTTCCAGCCTTCGCGCAGGCGCAGGTGTTGGATCAGCACGGTGGCGCCAAGCTGGGCCGTAATCCGGGCCACGCGGATCTGCTTGTTCCATACGTATTTGACGAGCGAGTCATGTTCCCGGACTTCGAAGTTGCGGTTAATGTAGTGAACGGTGGTGGTGCGCCAGGACGGGTTCAGAGGCGAGGGCTGTTCGCCGTTGTCCGGTCCGGGGTGCTTCCAATGCACGGTTTTAGTGACGCGCCGGTCGAGGTAATCATAGTTGTAAACGGCGCGCATTTGGTCGTTTTCGATGGCCGCCAAGCGGTTCTTGAAGTCCCATTCGCACACCAGGCCGTCGAAGGAAATCATGTTGCCGTTGGGATCATATGCATATGGGCGGTTGGCAAGGGAAGTTAAAGCGTGGGGCCCAGGGGGATCATCCGGAGAACGGCCGTTGCGGTCAGATCGGCCCTTCGTTCCACCACTCTGCATTTCGCCCAAATTCACCGCGGGATGCCCGTTCTCTACTTGCGTGATGTCGCTGGTTTGTCCGAGCATGTTGCCGATGCGGTCATAGTGGTACGCGATGTGGTGGGAGTCGCTGGTGCCCAGGACCGGGTACTCGACTCGACTCAGGCGGTACAGACTGTCGTAGGTGAAGACTTGGGTGTTGAGACGCGCGGCGGCCTCGGGAAGACCGGTCAGGCTTCGTCGATCTTCGATGCGCTGAATGTTCGAAGCCGCGTCGAAAGTGTACTCGAAGTCGATCAAGCGAGCGCCTTGATTGTTGGCCGTCTGGAGGCCGGTTAGGCGCAGGCGCGGGTCATATGAGAATGCAGTATTCACCCGGTTGCCGTAGCGGATTTGCTGGATCTGTCCTGAGGGACGGTAGCTGATAGCGGCGATCACCTCTCCAAGGGACGACCCATGGATTCGTGCGAGAAGGTTGCGCGTGTTGTAGCTGTGCGTCACCTCGTCTCCGTCGGGATAGGTCAGATCCGACAGCCGGTCGGCGCTGTCATAAGCGAAGCGGGTCCGGTAGCTGACGAGCTGGCCGTGCAAGCGGTCGGGGACTCTTTTGACCTCCCACTGGATTCGGGCGCGGGCATCGTAGGAGAAATGAGTTTCGCCGGACAAGTCGCGCACGAACGCAATCTGCCCTTTCGTGTTGGATCCCGCCCCCGTGGTGCCATCGCCTAGATCGAGCCCGGAGAGAGGAGCGTCATAGAAGTACTCCACGTCCGGCACCCGCGGCCCCCCGTCTTGATAGTCTTCCGTTTTGATCCGGTTGACGCCGTCGTAAGTGTAAATGATCTTCTGACTCTTGGCGTCGATGGTCTCCCGGAGATTGGAGGCGTCGTCGTACGTGAACGTGGTTTGCCCGCGATCGGGATCATTCATGCGGATCATTCGCTTGAGGCCGTCGTAGGTCATGATCTTGACATTGCCTTGGCTGTCCTTGGTGTGGATGAGTTGATCGTTGAGATCATAAGCATACTCCGTCCGCCAAACTGCCAGCGGTCCGGGAACGCCGGTGTCGGTGATCTTCACGACTTCTTCAACCGCGATGACGCGACCCAATCCGTCGGAGAACTCGGCGAGAGGCGTCTGCGCATGAGCCGAACCGGCACGGAGATCCTCCTCATCGAACGCGCGCTTCTCGAACGGCAAGTATTGAGTGGCCCCCTCACGCCGCGGTCCGTCCCACGTCTCGGGCGGCAAGAATCGGCGGATTTCCCGGCCCTGCGGATCGTAATAGAAATCCGTCGCGACCACGGCGGGATTGATCTCATCGCGGACCGGCGGACGCCCCGAGGGCCAAAGCAGCGGAAATTGCGGAGTGTCCGTGCTGGACACCTGGTACGAAAGCCACTGAGATTGCTCCTGCCCGCGCAGGTTATAGCTCGTGGCTTGCCGGACCTCCCAAGTTCCGGCCACTTCTCCCTCCTCCAAGGTGGCGAGGGTTTTGCCGGTACCATCCGAATACACGGCAGTGAGGTATTCGCCCGTCTTGCCGGCTTCCTCCCGTTGCCGCGTCGTGACGCGACTGACGGAGCCCAGAGGCACGGGGGTGAGGGCGAGGTTCCCGGCAGCATCGTACACGAAAGCTCGGCCACGAATCGGATCGCACGGTTGATACTCGAACGTCGACGTCGGCAGGTCCACCGTGTCACCGGGACGCACGATCTTCACCAGGCGCCCGAAACTATCATAGCCGTAGGTGGTGATATTGCCGTTGAAGTCGGCGGAACGAGTGACGACTCCGAATCCCAGATCGTATTCGGCCTCGAGGTTTAAATCGAGAGATCCGCCTCCCACGACCATCGTCTCGGTGATCGGATAGGTTTGGAATACCGGGTCCCAGGCGTGCCGACGGATGTTCCCAACCGCATCGTGAGTTTCCTCGATATTCCCTCGCGCGTCGAATTTCGTCCGCGTCGCCTGGATCGTTCGGCTGGCGTCGATGTGGTCCACGCGCCGGCTGACAAGGGCACGGTTTTGGACCTGGCCCTGGATGCCAACGAACGGCTCGCCGTCGTAGTAGTACACGGTCTTTGCGACGAACTCGCCGTTCTCATCTGTCGTGGTGACGGTATCGGGCTTGTCGAGGACCCAGAGGGAGAGAGCGTTTCCAGCCTGAGCATAGGTCGTCGTGATGATCCGTTCGTCGTCGAAAGCGGCATTTTCAAGTCCGAGATCCTGCATCAGCGTTTGGTTGCCGAAATCGTCGTAATCAAAGGCCTTGGATGTCCTGGCAACAGGGGCTTGTGGATACCCCAGCACGGAGGAGAGGAGCCCGTTGGCTTCGCGCACCTCATTCGTCTGGCGGCTCGCAAAGGCGAAGCTCACGGAGTGTCCGTTGCCAGCGAGCACCGTGACACCCTGACTGGCGAATCGGCCCGCCGGCACAGGAACCGCTGGTGTACTCCGATAGTCCTCCAACACCCCGTCGGCATCCTGGTCAGCCAAGTAAGGCACAGCTTCGGCCGGTCGGTACAATCGCCGCACGGTCCATTCCTGCCGAGAGCGGGCATAGACGTAGGCATCGGGCGTGAGCTTGCCTTGGGCCTCTGGGGTCGCGGCTGCGTCCGCCGCAGCACACCCGGCGTCAAATCCCCCATCCAACGCCGAGTGGAGCACCACCGGATCAATTTGTTCTTCGACCACCTGCAATCCCTTGAGCGGCTCTTCCTCTCGCCCACCCACCTCCGTGTATTCGTCGATCAGACGGAAGGCTGGCACGTCTGGCCCGTAGTCGTCGTTATCCTTCTGATCGGCGGCGCCGGTGTAGAAGCGATAGCGGGTGACCAGCGAAGGACCGCTGAGCTGCCCGGTGGGGGTACGAGCGAATCCGCGGAACTCTCGCTCAATTCCGTCGTAGAACGGATCGCGATAGCGGAACTCGGCCACCGCTGCGTCCTCCCAGCCATCTCCATTCAAGTCCTGGCCGCACGTGGTGCGGATCTGTCGGACGACTTGGAGGGCCAACGGGGCAAATGTCCGCCAGGGATGCCCTGACTCGCGAGCCAGTTGTTCGTCCTCGGCCGCCGAGCCATAGACAATCGTCGTGCGCTTGCCCAGGGAGTTGTCCACGCCGGTCATGAGGCTGGGTCTTCCTCGGGGAAGCAACTCAAGGTAAACCCAGCTATCCTGCGGTGCTGTGTTGCGGAAGAGGAGGTCGAGCGAGCCATTGGCGTTGAGGTCGGCCAGACGAAGGACCGTGGGGCTTGCGGGATCGCGCGGCGCGTAGCGAGGCAAGCCAGTTTTTACATACGGCGGAGACCAGCGCTGGCCCGCAATGTTGACCCGCAATGTCATGACCGTCTCCGGCCCGCTCCCATCCAGGACAACTACATCAGCCAGACCGTCGCCCGTGATGTCTTCCACAAAGATGTCGCGGAGGTCGGCGCTGCCGATCTCGAACGTGTCCGGGTCTTGAGTCGGAACAGTCCGTTCTTCCGCGTATCGTCCGAGACCCGAGAGTGCCCAGTAACTGATCCGGATCCGTTGTCCGGTAGGGCTGGGCGCGGCGGCCAGACAGATCAGGTCCAGCAGTCGGTCCCCATTCATGTCGGCGAGATGGACGCACGGATTGGGCTGGCCATCCGGGCCCGCGAATGTGTTGGCCAGAGGGTAACTTGGCGGCAACATCGCCTCGCTGCTCAACCAGCGTCCGCTTCGGCCGATGTAGAACGTATTCACTTTCATCGCTCCGAACGTCGGCTCCAGATTTACGAAGTCTCCTCGCTTGTCGAAGTTCACATCCATCTGGCGGGTGCCCGCCTGGCTGTAAGTCACCCAACTGGGGGGGTTCTCCAAGATCGTGGCTTCCAGATTCTCCAGGCTAAACCCCAGCCGATTCTCATCGACCAGATCCAGGCGCGATCGATTGCCGAACGTTTCCAAGCGTTTGTTGGGACCATCGTCGGTCAGCGCTGAGAGGTCGATCAGGCCCTTGCCCTTCGGATCGTGTACCACCGTGTTCGGCTCCGCCAGATCGACCGGGGAGGACCCAAGGACCTGTTTGGAGGGCGCGAATAAGAGTTTCGGCACGCCTGAAGTCCGGGATTCTCCGCGGTTCAGGCAGACGCGCTGCACTTTCCCCGCTCCCTCCACTGACGTTGCCAAGAGGTCGGGAAGCGCGTCTCCATCAAGATCGGCGAGTTGGACCCGGCCATTGGGCTCCGCCAGGTCCAACTCCGGCGGTAACGCGAAGCTGCGTTGCTCTGCCTTCGTGAGGTCCAGTCCGGAGTAAGTGAAGATCAAGGGCGGAAGAAAATTGGCGTCGCTGCCCGAGCGATCAACCTGAACGAATCGCCTGAGCAACGTCACCCCCAGGTCGAGATAAGTGCTTTGGAGCGCGACCTGGTCAGGGGTCAAATCGCCTTGTGCGTAGGCGTAGGCAAGATTGTAAGCCCGCACCAGCTTGCTCTGGGTACGAACCTCGATCCGCGTCAGGCGACGGTCTAACCGCGCCGAGAAGGCCGGACGGTAATCGTCGAACGCGTCCGGACGCGCTTCGTACTGGAAAATGACCTCGTGAAAATTGTCGGCGAGGTGGCTGTAGGTGATTCGGCTCGGATAGAGGACGCTACTACCCTGAACGTACTCGTATTCGATACGGTTGCCATGGAGGTCGGTGGTCGAGTCCACCATCCAGCAGGAGGTGCGGTCAAACGCTGGAGCAGCGGCCTTTTCCGGATGCTCGACCACGCTCCATCGATTGTTCTGTCCGCGGAACCGGCCCAAGGTGTGTTTGGTGCCGTTGCGTTCGGTCACCTCCCAGGCATCCGGAGCGCCATCGCTGTCGGAATCAATGCGGCGCAGCCGCTGAAAGTCGCGTTCGTTCTCGCAGCGCCAGTCCTGGCCCGCGTTGTTGAGCGGCACCAGCTCTTCTCCTGCGAAAACGAAGGTGTCCCCACTATCGTATTCCGGAAAGCCCTTGTCGGTCTGCCGCTTGACCGCCATGAATTCAAGGGACCAACCGATACCACAGATGCCGTTACCCGAGTAGGAGTTGTAACTCAGACGGATCGACGGTGCCAATCCCGCCCGGCCCGGGGGGAGGCTGACACTCACGCCATAAGATGAACCGCCCGTGTTGAGTTGCGGTTCGAAGGACTCACCCAGCCCCTCGATCGACCCGGCGCCGCTGGGCAGCGATAGAACGCTGGGCTTGACCCCGGACTTGTCGGGGGGCGCTGACCTGGTGACCACGCCCGAAGCGAAGAAAAGGCAGGCGAATAAAAGCCCGAGCCCGATCCGCTTGGGGGGCCGCTGCCGAAGAACTCTGTGCGCCCAGGCGATGACTCTGTGTTCGTTGTTGCGTGTCATCAGCATATTTACAGATTCCGTGGACGCGTTTACAGGGAGTTGGTCAGTGACTTGGTCCATACTCGCTTGAGAACACGGCGATCGGTGTAGTCGTAACGATACTCGGCGCGCATGGCATTGTCTTCGACCCCGACCAGGCGGTCCTTGAAATCCCAAGTGCAGCGCCGGCCGTCGATTTCAGTCATGTTGCCGTTGGCATCATAAGGAAAGTTTCGAGTTTCGAGTTTCGAGTTTCGAGTTGAAGTCAGCGCGTGCGGGCCAGGCGGGTCGTTGGGCTGGCGGCCCAGGCGGTTGGTCGGACCGACGGTTCCTCCGTACGCCATTGTTCCAAGATCCGTTACCGAGAGGCCCTTCGCCAGATGCGGGATGTCGCTGGTTTGGGCGAGCAGGTTGCCGATGCGATCGTAACGGTAATTGATTTCACCGCCATTGGCCGACGCCGCAGCGGGCAGGTTGTATTGGACGCGAGTCAGTCGATATAGGTGGTCGTAGGTGAAAGCCTGCGAGTTGCGACGCTTGTCGGTTGTAGAAACGGTTGTCGCGTTGCGCCGATCCTGGATGCCTTTGACGTTCGAGACACCGTCGAAGTCGTAGTGGAAGTTGATCAGCTCCCGGTTGAGGGTGGCTGGGTGAGAGACGGTCATAAGATCTGTCTGGCGAAGGCGCGGATCGTAGCCGCGGGTCGTGCGAACGCCGTTTCCGTATTCGACCTGCCGTTGTTGGCCCGAGGAAAGGTAGCTGATCCCCGAGACGATGCTGCCACTTGGGCCGCCGATAATTCGCTGGAGCAGATTGCGGTCGTTGTAAACATAGGTTACTTCGTCGTTATCGGGGTAGCGCATCCGCGTAACGCGGTCCATCGAATCATAATCATACCGGGTGGTATAGGAGACCCAGGCCGAGGGTAGCGGGGTGAGGGGCAGGTCGGTCCCGCTGTCCGGGATACGCTTGACGGTCCATTCCACACGGCCGCGATCATCGTAGGAGGTGTGTTCCTCCCCGCTGGTATCGACCACATAGGCGAGAAATCCTTTCGTGTTCCGAGCCGTTGCCCTGGTGCCATCGCCCTGTTCCACGGAACCCGCTGGTTGGTCGTAGAAGTAGGTTACGTCCGGCGTACGGTGGTAACTGAATTCGGAGGAGGTCTCATCGTGATAGTCCTCAGTACGGATTCGATTCCGGCCGTCATACGTGTAGGTGATGCGCTGGTTTTTCGCATCGGTCGTTTCCATCAGATTCGAGGCATCGTCATAGGTGTAGGTTGTGACGCCTTGATCTGGATCGTTCACGAACGTCTTGCGCTTCAAGCCGTCATACCGCATGGCTTTGACATTGTTTTGGGAATCGGTGATACGGATGAGTTGGTCGTTGAGGTCATACTCGTAGCTGGTCCGCCAGTGATTCGTGACGGTTGTGGGCCGGCCTTGGTCGTCCAGTTTCACCACCTCGGTGACTCCAACCAGACGGCCCAAGCCGTCCGAGTACGCAATATGCGGGGTTCCGGCATGCGGAGAACCGGCATGCATATCCTCCTCATCAAACGTCCATCCCTGAAACGGCAAATTATGCGTGACTGTCTCGCGTCTTTCTCCTCCCCAAGTTTCGGGTGGCGCCACGGCGCGAAGTTGTCTGCCGGGTGGATCGTAATAGATGTCGGTGGCCACCACCACGTTGGTTCCGTCCATTCCCGGCGGACGTCCTGAGGGCCAGAGCGTCGGAAATTGAGGCATCTCAACTCCGGAGACCCGATAGGGCAACCATTGGGACTGCGGTTGGCCACGCAGGTTATGGCTGGACGCCTGTTTCACGACCCAGGTTCCGGAACTCTCTCCTTCTTCGATGGCTGCCAGGGCCCTGCCACAACCGTCGGAGTAGGATGCGGTGACGAACTGGCCTCCCTGTCCGGAAACTTCGCGCCGCCGCGTGGTGACGCGGCTCACCGACCCCAAGGGAACGGCGGTCAGGCTGAGGTTTCCCGCAGCGTCATAAGCAAAAGCCCGACCCCGAATTGGATCGCACGGCTGATATTCGTAGGCGAGCGTTGGCAAGTTCGCAGAGTCACCCGGACGCACAGTCTTCACCAGGCGCGCGAAGCTGTCGTACAGGTAAGTAGTCACGTTTCCGTTCAAATCCTTGAAACGCGTAACCACGCCGAACCCGAAGTCGTATTCGGCTTCGAGCATCAGGTCCGGGGAGCCGCCCCCGACAACCATCGTTTCAGTGATGGGATGCGTCTGGAATACAGGGTCGTAAGCCATGCGGCGGATATTTCCGATGGGATCGCGTGCCTCCTCGATATTTCCATAGGCGTCGAACTTTGTGCGAGCGGCCTGGATCGTGCGATTGGCGTCGATGTGCGCTACGGTTCGATGGAGCAAGGCGCGATTCTGGATCTGGCCCTGGATGCCGACGAACGGATCGCCGTCGTAGAAGTGAACCCTTTTTGCCACGAAGACGCCGTTCTCGTCGGTGACTCTGATCGTGTCCGGTTTGTTAATGATCCAGAGAGAGAGCGCGTTTCCGCCATGGGCGTAGGTGGTGGTGGTGATCCGCTCGTCGTCGAAAGAAGGGTCCTCGAGGCCAAGTTCGCGAACCTCCGTTTGGTTGCCGTAATCGTCGCAATCAATGGTTTTGGTCGTCCGGGCTGCCGGTGCCTGCGCGTATCCCAGAGTCGCGGAGAGCAATCCGTTGGCTTCGAACGCTTCGGTTGTCTGGCCGCTGGCGAAGACGAAGGTGACGGAGCGCCCGTTTCCAGCGAGCACGGAGATGCCCTGATTTGCAAATCGGCCCGCAGGAACCGTGACGGCCGGCGAATTGCGATAGTCTTCGAGCACTCCATTGGCATCTTGATCCGCAAAGTACGGTATCGGCTCGGCCGGCCGGTACAATCGACGGAGCGTCCACTGTTGTCGCACCCGACTGTAAACATAAGCATTGGGAGTAAGTCTGGCCTGGGCCTCCGGCGTCGTCGCCGCGGCGGCCGCATCGCATCCGGCATCGAACCCTCCGTCCAACGCGGAGTGAAGCACCACAGGATCGACCACTTCCTCAACCAACTGCAGCCCTTTTAGGGCCTCCTCCTCGCGTCCGCCGATTTCTGTAAATTCATCGATCTGTTGGCCTGGAGGCGTCTGACCGCCGTAATCGTCGTTGTCCAGTTGATCAGCCGCTCCGGTATAAAACCGATAGCGGGAAACCAGCGACGGCCCACTCTTCTGCCCTGTGGGCGTACGGCTTGTGTCCCAGCCCGAACTCACCCTCATGAGTGCGGAGACAGG
>WNFU01007588.1_pt1 | contig 21904 bp, 19 predicted proteins | sample 5400121 | NCBI WGS metagenome assembly WNFU01 (sample SAMN13153360, study PRJNA577476) | soil metagenome | isolation source: 100 cm soil or saprolite under grassland replicate 1 | place: USA:California | collected 2016-06-15
CACTCGTGCAGCGAGCGAACCATTAAGCGCATGCCGCACGCGAGGACGAGATAAATGACCACATCGGCGCCCACGAGACGCAGCCGGACACCGGCGAGGTTCAAAAACTCGAGCACACCAAAAGCCAGCACCGCCGCAAGCACGCCGGCACGTGCGACAATCACCGCGTCGCGCACCCCGACGTACCGCCACCTTCCTGAGAAGGATCGCGTCGCAAGGCCGACAACGATCTTGCTACTGACGAGGACGAGTCCGGCGAACAGCAGTGGAGCTTGCCACTTCCAGAATTCGCCCGATTGGATAATCGCCATCGCGCTCACTGCGGCGGTCAGGGCGATCGCGAGCTCGACGCCGGCGAGCGCAACCGCGCGATACACGCGATAGCCGGCGAGTCGATCGAAAGAGCGTGCTAGCGCAAGGAAGAATGACTTAACAACCGGCCGGTGGTGCACGTCGTGCCGGTCAGCTCCAGTACTTGGAGACGAAACTCCCGGATCTGTGTCGATCGCCAGTGTTTCCACGAGGATCCGATTGCTCCCGCGCGCTAGGGTGACTGGCTCCACGAAACTTCACACCTCACGTGCGCGCGAACGTCTAAACGCGTCGCACCGACGTCCGGGATGCCTGACCAGTGCTCCACGAAAATCGCATACTCCCGTGCGCTAGAATTTCGCCGTTAGCCGGGAGGTCAGTTTTGACGGGTGTAGAGGTTCAGCAACAGCGACCCTCGCGCCCAACAAAAAACGACCGCTCAGCCTCCCTCTTTCGAAGTAACTCCAAGGGCCCCGCGAATATGTCCCGGCTCGGAACGGTTGGCTAGGGGCTTAACCCTTGTCGTTGTGACACTTCTCACCACGCGGCCGTGCCACAGCTATGACGCTTTGAGCGCTGGGGAGGAACCTTTTCCGAAGGCCACCTAACCCTCGCCCTGCGTGGCTCTCAGGGCTTGGGAACGAGTTCGACTACATTTGAGCCCCATGTCCCGCCGCTCTCGGCTCTCCGTCTTCGCCCTCTCCCTGTCCACTCTCGCCATCCTCGTCGCCACCCTGTATCCGAGCGGCAAGGCGGTGCCGCTCGGCTGGACGTTCTACCTCGCCACGGGCGACCAGGCCGTCGCGGAGGTGATCCAGAATCTCCTGCTCTTCATGCCGCTCGGCGCCAGCCTAAAGATCGCCGGCATCCGGCCAAGTCACGCCATAGCCACCGGCGCCGCCCTCTCATTCACGGTCGAATTCCTGCAACAGTGGATTCCGGGCCGTGACCCTAGCACGGGCGACATCATTTGCAATACGATCGGCACGGCCCTCGGCGTGCTCGTGGTCGTCGCCGCCCCCATCTGGCTCTGGGCCCCGCCCCGCCGCAGCGCTTGGCAAGCCATGGCGACCGCCATCCTCGCGGTCGTGGCCTGGATCGGTCCTGCGCGTCGAAGCAGTCGCCCCATCGGTTCCACCGGACCGCGCGTCGCCGCTCGCGGCGATCGTGAACCCGCAGAACACCAACGCCGTCATCCTCGCCGTCGATGGCACCGACCTTGAGCTGCGCTACCACATGCCCGCCGTGCGCCTCAGGCTCGAGCAGCCGCCGCTGCGCTGGCGCGGCGCCCTCGCCGCCGTCGCTCCAGGAGACACATTCACCGCCGCCACCGGACACGAAGGCGGGACGATCTGCATGCTCGTGAACCATGAGTGGCGCTGCGGCCTCGGCTACACGATCGGCGACGGCTGGAAGCTGATCTTCTCCCCGGAGCACTGGCCCGACTGGCAGCTCGGAGTGATCAACACGCTCTGGATTGCCGGGTGCGTGGTGGGTGTGGGCTACTGGGGAGCGAGAGGCCAGCGGTCGGGTCTCGCGGTGGGAATCGTCATCGCGGGATTGTTGCTGGTCCCGCTTGTGACTGGGCTGAAAGCAACGCCCGTGTACGAATGGATTGGCACGTTGGCGGGTTTGGGAATCGGTCACCTTCTGGCTTGGCGCTCGCCTCTTGGAGCCACTTCGCAACTTCGCCGTCTGCGCAACTCTTCTGATGGCTCGTGACTAGGGACTTGGAACTATTCGATAGACGGCGCCGCCCAGCTGCAGGATATACAGCTCCCCCTTCGCATCCTGCCCAAACGAGCTGATCCCGCCGCCCGGCGACAGAGTCGGCGTCCAGTCGCCCGGATTGGCGTTGGGAAACTTGATGCTGTGCACCGATCCGTCGCAGTAGTCGGCATAGAAATAGTGGCCCTGGATCACCGGGAGGGCGCTGCCCCGATACACGTAGCCGCCCGTAATCGAACAGGCGTTAGACAGGTGGGGATACTCGACCACCGGCTGGACCCCGGTCGCGGTGCAGGGATCGTCCGGATAGCAGTGCTTCCCTTCCATTATATTCCAGCCGAAGTTCGCGCCGCGGCCGCGCTGCACCGCCGTGGTTGAGACGTCGACTTCCTCATAGCGGTTCTCCCCCACATCCCCGATGTAGAGGTCGCCCGTCTGGCGATCGAAGGAGAAGCGCCACGGATTGCGCAGCCCGGACGACCACACCTCGGGGGCGCCGCTCGTGTCGTTCTTGAATGGATTGTCGGTGGGGATCGTGTAGCCGCTCGCACCGCTGACGTCGAGCCGCAGCAGCTTACCGAGCAGCGCATGCTTGTTCTGACCGTTCCCGTTCGGGTCGCCGCCACCGCCCCCGTCACCCAGCCCGGCGTACAGCATGCCGTCGGGACCGAACTGCAGCTGGCCGCCGTTGTGATTGGTTTGTAAGGGATGGGGCACTCTCAGCACGGTATCGGCGGTCGTTTGGTTGGCGCTGTCGGGATCGCTCGAGACGGTGTAGCGCACGATGCGGATATTCCCGTGGGAATCGGTGAAGTACACATAGAAGCGGCCGTTCGTCGCATACTGCGGATCGAATGCGATGCTCAAGAGTCCCTGCTCACCGCCTGCCGCGATCCGGCCCCTGATATCGAAGAACGGGCGCGTCTGGACCGTGTCGTGGTGCAACACCACCACTCTTCCGGACTGCTCGACGACGAACAACCGTTGCGTGTCGGCCGGCGCCGCGGTCAGATAGACGGGACTCGAGAAGTTGCCGAGGAAGTACAGCGCGGGCGTGCCCGCTGGAGGCGGCGGCGGCGTGCCGGATTCCAGGAAGCCGTTGCACGCCGTCAACAAAGCGAGAATCGGAAGCATCAATCGCATACGGGCTACGGTCTTGGAACTATCCGATATACAGTGCCGCCGTACGTCATGATGTAGAGCTCCCCGCGCGCGTCTTCGCCCCACGATACGACCCCCGTTCCGGGAGCGATCTCCGCGGTCCATTCACGGCCTGCAGTTGCCAGTCCACCGGCATACTTGAAGCTTCCGATGCGACCGCTACAGTAGTCCACGTACAGATAGTACCCCGTGAGCTGTGTCACGCGCGTCCCACGATAGACGTAGCCGCCCTGGACGTCGCATTCACCCCCCTGATGCTGGTAGTCGATGACCGGGAGCGTGAGGCCGGCCTGACTGCACGAGCCACCTCCGTAGCAGTGCGTCCCTTCCATTATACTCCAGCCGTAATTCAATCCCCTGCCGAGGTTCGGCGCGGCGGCGACGTCAACCTCCTCCCAGGTGTCCTCCCCGATATCGCCGATGTAGAGATCGCCAGTCTGCCGGTCGAACGAGAAGCGCCAGGGATTGCGGAAGCCCCACGCCCACGTCTCGGGTGGAAAGCTCGTGTCGGAGACGAAGGGATTGTCGGCTGGCACCGTGTATCCCGTCGCCCCATCCACATTGATCCGGTGAATCTTGCCGTTCATCGTGTGGTGGCGCTGGCCGTTGTGCAGCGGATCGCCGCAACAGCCGCCGTCGCCGAGGGAGACGTACAGCATGCCGTCGGGCCCGAACTGCAGCTGGCCGCCGTGGTGATTGCTGAACGGGAGACTGGTGCCGGCGAGTGGATGGGGCACGGCCAGGATGGTGTCGGCGGAGTTGGGGTCCGCACTGTCAGGATTGGCCGTGACGAGGTAGCGGACGACACGGATGTCGCCGTTCAGATTCGTGAAGAAGACGAAGAACTTGTCGTTGGTGGCGTACTGCGGATGAAACGCCATGCTGAAGAGCCCATTCTCAATGGCCGAATCGATCTTGCCACGCAGATCGAGAAATGCGGTCGGCAGGAGCACGTCGTTCCGCACGATGCGTATCAGGCCCCCGCGCTCCGTCACGAACACGCGGGTAGAATCCAACGGCGGCGCGGTGAGGTACGTTGGCCGCAAGAACGTGCCGACCAGATGGAGCGTCGGCGTGCCGGCGGGCGGTGGCGGCGGCGGGGGCGGCGGGGGCGGGTTGGTAGGTGGTGAATTGAACCAGTCGGCGCAGGCGGCGAGCAGGCACAGCAGTGGTAGTAGCGATTTCAACCGAGTACCACCTCCACTCCTTCCTGTCTGAGACGACCGAGCAGTCGGGCCTCGATGCGTGCCCGCAGCGTGACCACGCCGTTCGTCTGCTCCTGATGCAGCACCTCGGCGTCGCGGTGCAATGTGGCGAGGAGCTTGCCGTTGGCGACCGGCACACGAATCTCGGCGATGGGGCGCAGGGCCTGCGCCGATGTCCGCAGGGCGCGGCGTAAGTCCTCCACGCCGCCTTCGCGCACTGTCGACGTCAGTACCGCATGCGGATAGCGCTCGCGCACCAGGGCGAGGAAAGCGTTGCGGTCCGGCAACAAGTCGGCCTTGTTGAAGACGTGAATCACCCGTTTGGGGGATACACTCGTCGTTTCTTTTTCTACAACATCGAGCTGGTCTTCCCAACCGGGATGGCTGGTATCGATGACATGGAGCAGCAAATCTGCATCCTCCGCCTCTTCCAGCGTCGCCCGGAACGACGCGACCAGATGGTGGGGAAGTTTGCGAATGAACCCGACTGTGTCCGTGAGCCGGTAGCGGTAGCCTTCCCCCACGTCCACTTCCCGCGCCAGTGTATCGACCGTCGCGAACAGGCGGTCCTCGATGAAGACGTCCTGTCCCGACAGCGCCTTGAGGAGGCTCGACTTGCCGGCGTTCGTGTAGCCCACGAGCGCGGCAGTCGGGAGATCCCGGCGACCCTGGCGCTGATTGGCGCGATGCTCGGCGACGTCGGTGAGCCGCTTGCGGAGCGTGGAGATCTTGCGGCGGATCACGCGACGGTCGGTTTCGAGCTGCGTTTCTCCGGGCCCTCTGAGGCCGATGCCGCCGCGGATACGGGAGAGGTGGGTCCACATGCGCGTGAGGCGCGGCAGCAGGTACTCGAGCTGCGCCAGCTCGACCTGCAGCTTCGCCTCGTGGCTGCGCGCGCGTGTCGCGAAGATGTCGAGAATAACTTCGGTGCGGTCCATGACGCGCACGCCGAGGCTCTTCTCCAGCTTCACGCCCTGCACCGGTGTCAACGACTCGTCGAAGAGCACCAGGGTCGCGCCGGCGGACGCGAGGTCGTCCTTCAACGTTTCGACCTTCCCCTGGCCGAGGTAGAAGTTGGGTGTCGGCGCGTCGATGCGCTGGATGGCTCTGCCGATGACCTGGGCCCCCGCCGTATCGGCCAGACGCTCCAGCTCCTCGAGATGCTCTTCTACGTGCAGCGCGTCGTCCGACCCTTTGCGTGGGGCTCCGACGAGAAATGCCCGTTCGGTAGGCGACTGGATGTCGATCAGCTTGCGGATGCGGCCTCCGACCGAATGATCAATGATCAATGATCATTGGACATTGATCATTGAATAAGCTTCCTCAGCGGCACGGTCCCCGTGCCCTGCAGCTCGACTCGCCTCTCACCGATGGGCGTGTCCACCAACACAGCCCCAGTCAAACCATAAGGAAGCTCTTGCGATTGCAGCAAGGACCTCGCCGCGGCCCCCACCCCAGCCCAGGTAAACCGCACCGGCATGACCACGCGGCTATGGTTTTCCGGGGACAAATCCAAGGGTTTGTCTATAAGGGCTTGCCCGAAGTCCCTTCCGGCCAATTCGAGGTCAACTTCCAGGCGCGTGCTCCGCAGCCGGTACTGATTCGGATTGTAGACGTCGAAGACGAGGTCCAGCGTGCCGCCGCTCAAACCGAGTCCGGTGATGTTGATCTCCTTGAGATCGACCTGCGGCTCCTCGAACTTGAGCACATTTCGTAATGGCGCGCACGCCGACAATGTGATGGCGAGCAGCGCCAGGCTCCTTGCGGTCCCTATCATATCCCCTAACATAACCCGCGCATGGCCCCCATGGCCGTAGAACCGTTGGTTCTGCTTGCGAACGCCGACAAGTGGCTGACCGAATCGCTCGAGAGCGTGCTCATACAGGGCGGCTATCGGGTGACGGCGACCCTCAAGCGACAGCAGGTGCTGGAGCTCGCGCGCCGCGAGCGCCCCGACGGCATCCTGCTCGACATGGGTCTCGACCAGCACGCCACCGATAGTTTCGCCCTGTGCCGCGCGTTGCGGTCCGATCCCAGCGTCTCGCGCGCGACCCCGATCATTATCACAACCCCCGGGCCGGCGCTGCGCGCGCAGAAGATCGACGCGTTGCGCGCGGGCGCGTGGGAGCTGCGCGGCGATCCGCTCGACCTGGAAGAGCTGGTGCTCCACCTCGGCGTCTACGTGCAGGGCAAGCTCGAAGTCGATCGCCTCGGCACCGAGGGACTCGTTGATCGCTCCAGCGGGCTCTACAACGAAACCGGCATGACGCGACGCTCGGCCGAGTTGGCCGCGTTCACCGCGCGGCAGGGTCTGCCGCTCGCCTGCGTCGTGTTTCAAGCCGACAATGGTGTGCTCACCACCCCCGCCGCGGACCGGTTGGCGTTGGCCTTCCGGAACGCCGGCCGCATCTCCGACGCCGTGTGCCGCACCGGTCCCGTCGAGTTTGCGGTGTTTGCGCCCGCGACCGATGAGACCGGGGCGGAGGGCCTGATCCAACGGATCACCGACGCCGTGTCGCGTATCGCGGCAGTAAAGTTGCGGACGGGTACAAGTACGGCGCCTGCGATCCCAAAGCGCTCCTCTGGAGCTCGGTACGACGCCACCGACCTCCACCAACCTCCAGCACCTTCCACGGCTGATTTGTTGGATCGCGCCCGGAACGCGTTGCGTTAGGAAATGCGCTGCTGGGGATCGCTCGTGCGGCCGCTGCCCTTCGACGGGCTCTGGCGCGGCGCATGCGAGCCGCTGTTGCGCACGGGGTGCACGCCCGTCTTGCGCGGCGCGGCGCGTGGTCCTGAGCGGCGCGCGGCAGCGATCGGCAAGTCGAGGGCGAAGAAGAACCGCGTTCCCCACCCGATCTGCGATTCTACCTTCAGCTCCGACTGCATCGCCGCGGCGAGCTGGCGGCAGATCGAGAGCCCCAGCCCCGCCTGCGAGAAAAGCTGACCCCGCCGGCCCGGCTCGTTGCGCAGCGGTTGGAACAGCGTCGCGATCCTCTCGGGCGGAATCCCGCGGCCGGAATCGCGCACTGAAAACTCGATGTGGTTCGACTCCTCGCCAACCTCCTGCGCCAGGATCTCCACGTAGCCCTGGTCGGTGAACTTCAGTGCGTTGGTAGTGAGGTTGAGCAGGATGCGGCTCAGCCCCACCGGATGCCCCATGCGTTGGTCGTGCGTCGGGGCGAGCAGGCGCACGGTGAGGTGCTTTTCCTCGGCGATGGGCCGCACGATGTCACGCACCGCCTCGAGCATCGCGCTGACCGAGAACGCGGACGGTTCCTGCTCCACCAGCTGATCGCCGCCCTGCGTAAACTCGATGATGTCACTGGCGACGGACGAGAGCCCGAGCGCCGCCGTGTAGATCAAGCCGAGCTGGCGCTGCTGCACGTCATTGACGGCGCCGCTCTGCCCGCGCTGCAGCGTCTCGGCGAGCACGAGGATGGAGGTGAGCGGCGAGCGCAAATCGTGGGCGACGTCCATGAGCAGCGCGAGGCCATCGGTCCCGGAGAGCTGCTGCGCAAACGTTTGCGCCCAATTCGGCTGGATCGTGACGCGCACACGCTCCATCGCGATGAGCAGCGGCAGGAGCTCCGTGTCGGGGACGCCCACCTCGCGCCATCCTTCCACCACCTCGCCGCGCACCAGCTCGAGCAGGCGGCGGCCCAGCGTCGAATGAATGCGCGGATCCTCGAGCGGCACCGGCATGGCCGGCGTCGCGGAGAACCACGCCTGGTGTATCGCGGAGGCGACTAATTCCAAGAGCTCGGAGACTTCATCCTGACCGGTCGAGCGCGGCCGCTTGCCCCAACCCGAGAGCACACTCCGTATGGCGTTCTTGAGAACCTTGCAGGGGCCGCAGCGGGCGTCCGCGCCGAATGGATGGGCCGGGGGCGGTGAGGTCCGCGGCGGCAACGGAATCGGGGTTACCCGTTGTGGAGGCACGGGCGTTCTACCCTGGGAAAGTCCCGGGGTTTCCCCTCGGCGGGTCTAGCCGGCGGCGCGGCGCTGCCGCGGTCTTCCGCCGGCGCGTACCGGCGTCGTGGCAGCCGGTGGTGGAGCCGGCGTCCGCCGCGGGGGACACGGGGGCAGTTCCAGAACGAACGAGAAGCGGGTGCCCCACGCCACACGCGTTTCAACTTTCAGCTCCGATCCCATCGCTTCGATCAGCTTGCGGCAGATCGACAGGCCCAGCCCGGTTTGCGAGAACAACCGCCCCCGGCCGGACACCCTGCGCATCGCATCGAACAGCGTGGACAGGGTCCCGGGATCGATGCCGCGGCCACTATCACGCACGGCGAACTCGATGCGACTCGCGTCCAGTTCCTGCGCCTGGATTTCGACATATCCCTGATCGGTAAACTTGAGCGCGTTCGTCGTGAGGTTGAGCAACACCCGGCTCAGGGCGATCGGGTGTCCGAGCCGCTGGTCCATGGCGGGGGGCACCATGCGCAGCGCCAGTTGTTTCTCTTCCGCCATTGGGCGCACGATGTCCTGGACCGCTGCGAACGTCCCCTCGACCGAAAACGCGATCGCCTTTGGCTCCACGAACTGATCGCTGCGCGACACGTCGATGATGTCGCTCGCCACCGCGTTCAATCCCAGCGCCGCCGTATAGATGAGTCCAAGCTGGCGGCGCTGCACATCGTTGACGGAGCCGCTCTGCCCCCGCTGCATGGCCTCTGCGAGAAACAAAATGGACGTGAGCGGCGAGCGCAGATCGTGCGCGACGTTGGAGAGCAATTCCATCCCGTCTACGCCGCGCAGATTCTCCGCGAAGGACAGCCGCGCTGGCTCGTGGATCGCGTCGCGGATGTCCTCGATCGCGAGCATGAGTGCCGGCAGCTCCGCATCGGGTGCGTCGCTCGCCCGCCAGCCGCGCACAACTTCCGCGCGCAGCTCGTCGAGCAGCCGGCGGCCCAGGTCGGAGCGCAGCCGCTCGTCGATGACTGTCCCGGTGGTGATCTGGGTCTCAAGGATCCTCGTCGCAAGTGCGACGATCAGGTTCACCATCTCGACGGCGACAGTCGGACTGGTGGGTTCCTCTCGCCGGCGGCCAACGACTCTGTCGGCGGCAGACTGTAGAATAGGCGTCCAATGGCCCACGCGCACGCGCTCGCCGCGAGGCGTTGCCAACGAGGGAATCCCTACGGGAGTGACTTGCTGGAGCGGCATCCGCGCTTTGGGTGACTAGGGCGGCGCCTAATATCACACATGTCCGGGTCGCACGCTAGCGCACGAAAGTGTAACGAAAACGCCACGAAGCGGGGGGGCCCGGCGCCGGGACTGGGGGAAACCCCTGCTCTCACGGAGCGATCATGCCCCGGCGGATGGCGTATCGAACGAGACCGGCGACGTCGTGCAGCTGCAGTTTGCGCATCAGACGCCCGCGGTGGAACTCTGCGGTCTTGACGCTGATGTGCAAGACCGCGGCGATCTCCTTGTTGGATTTCCCCTCAGCCACGAGCTGTGCTACCTGCCGCTCGCGCGGACTCAGCTGCGCCTCGCCCGCCCCGCGCCAGGCATCGACCACCGCCTGCGACGCGCCGGGGCTGACGTACAGCACGCCGTCGCGCACCGCTTCGATCGCCCGCAGCAGATCCTCGGCGCCTTGCGTCTTGAGCACGAAGCCCTTCACACCCGCCTGCAGCGCCTCCGGGACGAAGCGCGTGTCGTCGAGACCCGACAGGAGAATGACATCGGGGTGCGGGTCCGACCGCGTGATCTCCCGAGCAGCGTCCACGCCGTTCAGTAGCGGCATCGCGACATCCAGCACAACCATGTCGGGGGCGTGCTTGCGCACCGCGGCCACTGCGGCCACGCCATCAGCCTCATCGGCGACGACCCTGATGCCCGCCTGCTCGAGCAGCGCCTTCAACGCCTGACGTACGATCAGGTGGTCATCGGCGAGGACAACGCGCAGCGCCTTCACAGCGTCAATATGTCGCTTATTTCACTCCGTTGCACAGTATCGCCGCTGCGCCGCGACCAACCGGTTCGTCCCCTCAGTACGCTAGCGGATCCGCGTGAGTGTGAAGATCGCCAGGGGAATCGTGACGAGCACGCCGATGATCCGGATCAAGGGGACGTTACTCGACCGTCACGCTTTTCGCGAGGTTGCGAGGCCGGTCCACATCGCAGCCGCGCAGCACCGCGATGTGGTAGGCCAGGAGCTGCAGGGGGATCACCGTGAGGATGGGCGAGAGGAGCGGCGCCGTCTGCGGCACGCGAAGCTGGTAGTCCGCCAGCGTGCTGAGGTCGCCGTTGCCTTCCGTCGTGATCGCGATGATGCGTCCGCCGCGCGCTTTCACCTCCTGCATGTTCGACAGCACCTTGGGGTAGACCTCGTCGTGTGGGGCGACGAAGACGACCGGCATCTCGGCGTCGATCAAGGCAATGGGACCGTGCTTCATTTCGGCGGCCGGGTAGCCCTCGGCGTGGATATAGCTGATTTCTTTCAACTTGAGGGCGCCCTCCAGCGCGACCGGGAAGTTCACGCCGCGTCCGAGATAGAGCGCGTTGCGCGCCGGGGCAAACTGCTCCGCCAGGAGCTTCACTTCGGGCTCGAGCTCCAACGCGCGTGCGATGAGTCGCGGCAGCTGCCCCAGCCTGCACACCAGCTCCTGGCGGGGCTCCAACGGCAGGCCGCGCTCCCGCCCGAGGTAGACGCCCAGCAGCGCCAGCGCCACGATCTGCGACGTGAACGCCTTGGTGGAGGCGACGCCGATCTCCGGACCCGCATGCAGGTAGATGCCGCCGTCGGACTCGCGCGCGATGGTGCTGCCCACAACGTTGACCAGGCCGATGACGCGCGACCCCGAGGCGCGTGCCGCCCGCATCGCCTCGAGCGTGTCCGCCGTCTCCCCCGACTGCGAGATGGCGACGGTGAGGGTGCCGGGAAGCGGAATCAACCGCCGGTAGCGGTACTCAGAGGCGTATTCGACAGTCACGGGGATCTGGGCCAGGGTCTCGAGCAGATGCCGGCCCACGAGCCCAGCGTGCCACGACGTGCCGCATGCCACGACGGTGATGTGGCGGATGGCGGCGCAGTCGGCGGGTGTCAGGTTGAGCCCGTTGAGGCGTGCCGCGCCGTCGTCGAACATCAGACGGCCGCGCAGCGTGCTACGCACGGTCTCTGGCTGCTCGGCGATCTCCTTCTGCATGAAGTGCGCGTACCCGTTCAACTCGATCGCCTCGAGGTCCCACGTCACGTCGTCCACCGCGCGCAGCTGCACGTGTGACTCGCGATCGATCACATGATAGCCGCCCGGCGTGAGCACGGCGATGTCGCCGTCGTCGAGGTGCACGATGGACCGCGTGTACTCGAGGACGGCCGCAGCGTCGGACGCGACGAAGTACTCGCCATCCCCGATGCCGAGCAGCACGGGTGACCCCTGCCGCGCGACGACGATCTTCTTCGGATCGTCGGCGGAGATGACCGCAAGGCCGTAGGTACCCACGACGTGGTCGAGCGCCGTGATGACGCGCGCCTCGAGTGTGTCGCCCGGAGCGTCCTCGATCAGATGGGCCAGCGTCTCGGTGTCGGTCTCGGTCCGGAATATGTGGCCCGCGCGTTCCAGCGCGGCGCGCAGCGCATCGGCGTTCTCGATGATACCGTTGTGCACGACGGCGAGGCGCTCACCGCAGTCCGCGTGTGGATGCGCGTTGCGCGTCGTTGGCGCCCCGTGCGTCGCCCAGCGCGTGTGCGCGATGCCGCATGCGCCGGATACGGGCACGCGCGCGATCAGTGCCTCCAGATCCGGCACTCGGCCCGCGAGCTTGCGCGTGTCGATGCGGTCGTCGGTCTGGACCGCGATGCCAGCGGAGTCGTAGCCGCGGTACTCGAGGCGGCCGAGCCCGCGCAGCAGTATGGGCGCGGCACTGCGCTGGCCGCCGCCGGTGTAGCCAATGATCCCGCACATATCAGTCCTTCTCCAGTCGTACGACGCGCAGCGCGCGCCCCGGCGGCTGCGGTTCGGGCCCTTGGCCCGGTGCCCGCGACAGCTCGCCCGGCGGTCGCAACATCCCGAATTGCTCGAGCTGTGATTGCTTGGCGAGCAACAGCTGCACGACGTCTTCGGCGCCGAGCAGGGCGCCGCAGTGCGCGCACCGCAACCCGCTGATGCGTTCCGCTCCCCAGATGGGCGCGGGGTGCGCCGGCTCGTGCGGCGTTGCGTCGTCGCGCGGGCGCGCTTCACAGCCCCGACAGTGCATGCTTGTGGGCCTCTCAAGTTCCGGGCCGTGATCGGCCGCGCGCCCGCCGGCGCGCCAAATCGCGCACGGCCCGACACTTACGCCGTCCGCCCGTAAATCCGCCCTTTCATTATCGTGACCCGCCGCACCGCCGGGAGCGTGCCGCTGTAGTTCTCGTGCATCAGTTCCGTCCTGCGCGCACGACTCCTGCATGCAAAAAGCCCCCGACCACCGGACCCGTTGCACCACCCTGCACTCGCTCGTCCGGGCGCGCCCGCCCCGAGAGGAAACGAATGCGCACGCAAGCGCCGTCGGCACGCCCCGTCGGCGTCCTCATCGCCAGCCAACAGGAATGGACCAGTCGATCGCTCGCGAGCATTCTCGGGCCCCAGGGCTATCTGGTGCTCAAGACCTACACACGCGCCCAGACGCTCACCCACATCCGCCGCAGTCCGCCCGACGCAATCATCATCGACGAGCAGCTGCCCGATGGAAGCGGCCACGACCTGTGTCGCGATCTCTACGACCAGGACATGATCTCGCCCAGCACGTCTGTCTTTCTCGCGCTGCCCCGTCCGCCGACGCGCCGCGACCGCCTTGCCGCGCTGCGCGCCGGTGCGTGGGCTTGTCTCGGCGAGCCGCTCGACGCCGAAGAGCTCGTCGCGATGCTGGGCGTGTTCGTGCCGGCGAAGCTCGACGCCGACAACGCGCGCGCAACCGGCCTCGTGGATGAGATGACCGGGATCTACAACGCCCGCGGCCTGACGCGGCGCGCGGAAGAGTTGGCTGCCCACGCCACGCGCTGTCACGTGGCGTTGGGGTGCGTCCTCCTCACGCCCGACACCGAGTCGGGGGCGCTGCCGCTGACCCTCGTGCGGCGCATCGCCGCGGCGCTCCGGTCGAACGCGCGGCATTCAGACGCGCTCGGCCGGGTCGGCGAGACCGCCTTTGCCATAGTGGCCGTCGACACCGACGCGGCGCAGGCACGGCACCTCGCGGAACGTCTCGCCGCCGCGATCCGGGCTGACGGCCTTGCACTGCCGCATGTCCGCGTGCGGGCCGGTTATCACGCGCTGCCAGATTTTCACGTCGCGTCGATCGATTCCGCCGAGCTGATGCTGCGCGCTACGGCGGCGCTGCAGATGGCGCGGACCGATCAGCCGGATGCCTGGCTGCAGGAATACCACTAACGGCAGTGTCTGTCTGTGCTACAGGACTCGCTGCCCGGAGCTGCGCGACGATCGTGCGCGCCGACGCACCCTACGGCGCGCCGGAGGAGTCGCGGGGGCGATGTGGCAGGACAGCGACAAATGAGCGTCCTGCGCGTCCAGCATGTAACGAACCTCCTACACCTTCCTTGACAACCAGCCGAATCGCGTGTAAATGCAAGGGCTTGTTGCGTGCCAAGAGGGTAGATGCAAGCGGTTGTCACTCAGAAACGGCACGGAGGTAGTGTAGTGTCCGCTCCCACACCTGATCAGCGTGCCCAATCCCGGCACGTGGTGAGTCTGCCGGCGCTCACCCCGGAGCTCAAGGCGTCCATCCAAGTGCTCATCGTGGACGACGAGCGCACGCTCCGGGAGAGTTGCGCGACCGTGCTGCGGTACGACGGATACCAGGTGACCCTGTGCGGGCGCGGCGACGAAGCCCGCGACCTGCTCAAGCGCACCAAGTTCGACATCGTACTGCTCGATCTTTATATGACAGAGATCCCGGGGATGCGCCTGCTGCGCACCTGTCTCGAGGCGAATCCCGACACGATTGCCATCATGATTACCGCCAACCCGAGTGTAGAATCGAGTCTCGAGGCGCTACGCGCGGGCGCCTGGGACTATCTGCCCAAGCCGTTTTCCGGCACGCATCTGCAGATCCTGCTCGGGCGCGCGGCGCACACGGTGCTCGTGGCGCGCGAGTCGCACGTGGTGCAGGCCGAGTTTGCCCGGGAGCACGGCAACAGTGAGCGCGTCACCGTCCTGGGCGCCGCACCGGCATTTCGTCGCGCGGTGGAAATGGCACGTCGGGTGGCCCCGACCGACGCGTCGGTGTTCATCACGGGCGAAAGCGGCTCCGGGAAGGAGCTGATCGCCCAGTTCATCCATCATCACAGTCGCCGCAGCAGTCGCCCGCTGATCGCGGTGAACTGCGCCGCACTCCCGGAGGCATTGCTCGAGTCGGAGATGTTCGGGCACTGCAAGGGCGCCTTCACCGGCGCGGTACGGGACAAACCGGGCCTACTCGAAGCCGCCAACGGCGGCACGCTGTTGCTCGACGAGCTCGTCGAGATGTCGAAACCGATCCAGGCAAAGCTGCTGCGGGTGATTCAGGATGGCGTCGTCCGGCGCGTCGGCAGTGAAGACACTGACGCAGTCGTCAACGTGCGGTTTATCGCGGCGACGAACGCCGATCCCGAGGCCGCCATGCGCGCGGGCACCTTGCGGGACGATCTCTACTATCGCCTGCGCGTCGTGCCGATCCCGGTACCGGCGCTGCGCGACCGCGCCGAGGACATCCCGGTTCTGGCCAGCCACTTTCTCGAGCATTACTGGCGGCGCCACCGCCGGCCCGATGAAGCGCCACCCACCTTCACGAAAGCGGCGTTGTGGGCGCTGCGCGCGCACCACTGGCCTGGCAATGTGCGCGAGCTGCAGAATGTCGTGGAGCACGCGGTGGTGCTGCTCGAGCCGGGCACCGAGATCGGCGTGGAGGACGTCCCCTTCATCGATGACCAGCGCAGCAATGCGGAATTGATCCGGTCGGTCGAGGCAGAGGGTGAGGACGACAGCTACTACGCCGCACGCGATCGCCTGCTGGAACAGTTCGACAAGCGCTTCCTCACCCGCGTCGTGATCCGCACCGGGGGCAACCTGTCCAAGGCGGCCCGCCTCGCGAAGGTGGACCGTACGACTTTCTATCGGCTCATGGAGCGCCTCGGTCTTCAGCGAGATGTGCTCAAAGACTCTGACAAGTAACGGCCGGCGCTGAGGGGCGCCGGCGTCGCAAAGCATCCGCGTAGTTGTAAGCCAGCTGCGTCATTGCCCCCTGCCTGGGGGAGACACGCCCCGTAAATCGTTCCGCCACAACGATGATGAAGTCCTAGGCTGCGGCGGCACGCTCGCGCTCCATGCCCAAGCCGGTGACGAGGTGACGGCGGTGATCGCGTGCGAAGGCGAGTCCCTCCGCTACGGGCCGAACGGTGTCCGGCAAGCCGAACACACTCGGCGTGCCGCCGAGGTGCTCGGCCTGTTCGAGTCCCGGCAGCTGGGCTTCCCCGATCAGCGGTTAGATACGCTCTCGCTGTTGGACCTCATCGCGCCGCTCGAGCGCGCCGTCCCGGAAGTGCGGCCGACCGTCGTCTATTGCCAGTTCGGAAGCGATGCCAACCGCGATCACGAGCTGCTGTTCCGCGCCGCGCTGGTTGCCACCCGGCCGCTCGAGTCCTGCATCGAGGGCGCGTCGGCGTGGTCGCGTTCGACGATGCGGCCGCCGCCCCGGCTGCTGCCGAGTTGGTCGAGCGCGCCGCGCTCGCGGTACGCGCCGGCGCGCCGACGAGTGAGGACGGGCGCGTGCGCTCCGGTTAGAAGACCTTACACGCGCGTCCGAGTTCGTAGGCGGCCGCCGTTAGTTTCGGCCCCGGCCAGCCACAGTAGCGTCGCGCGAATCCCGTCAACAAGCGAAGTGCGCGGCCGCCAGCCGATTTCCCGGCCTGCTTTGTCGGCGTCGAGAGCGCTGCAGCGGATCTCGCCGGGCCGCGCGGGCGCGTGATGAATCGGCGGTGCCCCGGGCGAGGCCTCGGAAATCAGCGCTGCCAGGCGGTTCACGGATGTCTGGATGCCCGTACCGATATTGTACGCGCAGCGGTCCACGGACACGACGGACGCCGAGGGGCACCGGCTGGCGGCGAGGTTCGCTGCGGCGACATCTCGCACGTACACCATGTCGCGTGTCTGCTCCCCATCCCCGTACACGGTCAGCGCGTCGCCCCGAAGCGCGCGCCGTCCAAATACCGCGACGACGCCGCCTTCACCGTCGGAGCGCTGGCGCGGCCCGTACACATTGCTATAACGCAGCACCACCGTCTCCCTGCCGTACAGCTGCGCGAAGGTTGCCAGATAGTACTCCGATGCGAGTTTGGCGACGCCATAAGGGGAGGCAGGCGATTTGGTTGCGGTCTCGTCGGTCGGCAGGTCCACGCCGTCGCCGTAGATCGCCCCGCCCGACGACGCAAGTATGACCCGCCCCACGCCGCCCTGCTGCGCACCTTGGAGCAGATTGAGGAGGCCGAGCAGATTGACGTTGGCGTCACCCATCGGGTCCGCCACGGAGGCTCGCACGTCGACCTGGGCCGCGTGGTGGTTGAGCACCGCAAATCCGCCGTCCTGCACGAGGGCCCGGGCCTCGGGCGAGCGCACGTCCGCTTCGACGAACCGCGCGCCGGCGGGGATGTGCTCGATCCGCCCGCTGGAGAGATCGTCGAGAATGGTGACGTCATAGCCGCCGGCGAGATAGGCTTGCGCCACATGTGAACCGATGAACCCAGCGCCACCGGTAACGAGCACGCGCTGTTTCATCTAGGGCTCCACTGCGGGATCACGGTTCGGCATCGGACACAGAGCATGTCCGTAAGCCATACAACTTTGGGGCCAACGCGCGCCCGCCGGGCGGAACGCCAGCGACGTGCCAAAGGCGGCGCACAGTCGCTACAGGTCTGTAAGTGACTACCACGGGGGAACCTGCGCGGGCGACCGCGCGGATCCGGAGGAGTTTCGCCTCCGCCTCGCTGCCCAGCTCCGGGCGAAGGCGGAGACGGATCGGGCGCTCAAGGAGGGATTGGTGGATGATCGCACCCGGTTGTGGAACGACCGCGGCCTGCTCCGTCGAGCCGAGGAGCTCCTGGCGGGGACGATCCGCGACCGCTCCGCCATCGGTGCCGCTGTCGTGGACATCGATGGCGATGGGCTGAGGAACGACTGGGCCCTCGGCGATCGCGTGGCCGAGGGGTTGCGCCGCTCGGCCCGCCTCTCGGATGCGGTCGGGCGGATCGGCACCGCGCAGTTCGGCGTGGTAGCGCCGAGAACCGGCCGCACGGCGTGCGCTGCTGGCGCACCTGAGCTCTGAGGGTCCTGTCGCACGACCGTGGCGGATTTGTTACCGACGCGTGTCACAAAAGTGACGGTCTGATGTCGGCTCCCCATCGTAACTCGTTGAACGACAGTCGCTTGCGCGTTCCGCCCGCCGGAGCACGCCGTGTGCATCTCGCTGGTTTCACTCCGACAGCGAGCGATCGTGACGGGTTTCGAACTATATCGCGCGGCCTCCCGGCTTCAGCGCTCCAGTCGCTGGGATCGCGCGTTCCCGGTCTGGCCCGAAGAGGGCGGACGGCGGCTGGTCAACATCGTCGTGGCCTTCGTGGGTCTGGTGCTCACCGCCCCCGTCATGTTGGTCGTGGCCGCGCTCGTCAAGCTCACATCCCCCGGCCCGGTGCTGTACCGCCAGCCGCGTGTGGGGCTCGATCGTCGTGACCGCGCCAAGCGCTACGGCGATCATGGGCGTCTGGCGGACCAGGGAGGGCGTCCCTTCACGATCTACAAGTTCCGCACGATGCACGTGCACAACGGCAACGGCAGCCCCCAGGTCTGGGCCACACGGAACGATCCCCGGGTCACGCCGCTCGGGCGCGTGCTCCGTCAATACCGTCTCGATGAGCTGCCCCAGCTCTTCAACGTGTTGCTGGGCGAGATGAACGTTGTGGGCCCCCGCCCCGAGCAACCGGCTATCTTCGCGCGCCTGCGGGAACAGATCCCCCATTATCAGGAGCGCCAGCGCGTGCGCCCCGGCATCACGGGTTGGGCGCAAATCAATCAGCGCTACGACACCTCCATCGCCGATGTGCAGCGGAAGGTCGCGTTCGATCTGGAGTACGTCGCGCGGGAGTCGGTGCTCGAGGATCTCCGCATCCTGGCCCGCACCGTGCCCGTAGTGCTGCTGCGCCGAGGCGCGTTGTAGATGGTCAGAGTCGTCGCGGTCACGCAGAGCGATCCCTTCTTCACGGGCCGATTCTTCGAGACGTTCCTGCAGGAAAGCGCGGGGCTCCCAGTCGAGATCGTCGAAATTGTGCTGTTGCGGAATTTCAACGAGTCGTCGGCGGCGCTGGCCCACAGACTCTGGAAGCTGTATGGGACCGTCGACATGATCCGGCTGCTCGGCAGGTACGCGACGGCACGCGTCGACGAATGGCTCGGCCAGCCGCGGCGCGTCGAGGCCGTGGCCGCCGACCACGGCATCCCCATTCGGCACCTCGCGACGATCAACGACCCCGCCTATCTCCGAACACTGAGCATTCGCGGCGTGGATGTGCTGCTGTCGGTCGCGGCGCCTGAGATCTTCCGCGGCGACGCGCTGCGGGCCGCACCGCACGTCCTGAATGTGCACTGCGGGAAGCTGCCCAAGTACCGGGGGATGATGCCGACGTTTTGGGCGCTGCACAACGGAGAGCGAGAGATCACGATCACCGTGCACGCGATGGCAGAACAGGTTGACCGAGGTGACGTGTTGGCGGAGTACCCGGTGCCCATTGCGCCGGAGGATACCGCCTTCGATCTCGCGGTCCGCGCCAAGCGCGTCGCCGGCACGGCGGTGGCGCAGCTGCTCGCGCTGCTGCCGACGGCGGCCGCGCCCACCCCCCGACTGCCGGATCCCGCGTTCTCGCGCTACTTCCGGTTCCCCACGCGGCGGCACGCGCAGGAGCTGCGCACCGCGGGAAGACGCATGCTGTGACGCGGTTTCTCGCGTCGTTCGACATCGAAGACTGGTTTCACGCCGAGAACATCAAACCGAGCCTCCCCACCACCAATTGGAACGAGCTGGAGTCGCGCGTGGAGCGGAACACGCACGAGCTGCTCGACATCCTGGCCCAGGCGCAGGCGCGCTCCACATTCTTCGTCCTCGGGTGGGTCGCGCGGCGCCATCCGAGCCTGGTTCGCCGCATTTCGGCGGAAGGGCACGAAGTCGCGAGCCATACCGACGCGCATCACCGCTGCTACAATCTGTCGCGCGGCGAGCTCGTCGCAGATCTGGCCCGCGCACGCGACACGCTCGAGCAGGTCACCGGCACGCGCGTGCTCGGCCTCCGAGCGCCCGCATTCACGATCACCGACGAAGCGCTCGATTGCCTGGCCGAAGCGAAGTACTGGTATGACTCCAGCTTCTACGCCTTCCGCCTGCACGACCGCTACGGCCGTCTCGCGACCCCGATCGATCCCGAGCAACCGGTCGTCCAGGTCCGCGCCGGGCTCCTCGAGCTGCCGATGACCCGCCTTGTGCTGGGGCCGCTCGCGCTGCCGTGGGCCGGCGGAGGATACTTCCGGCTCATTCCCTATGCGTTGTATCGCCGGGGCGTCGCCCGGCGGCTCGAGACCCGCTCCTGGTTCATGTTCTACTTCCATCCGTGGGAACTGGACGCCGAGGAGGTTCCTCTCCCGACGCTGTCCGCCACGATGAAATTCCGTTCCTACACGGGACGGGGACGCATGCGTCGCGACCTCCGCAGCCTGTTGCAGGAGTTCGGCTCCGCGCGCATCGACGACACGCTCAAATCATTGGGGTACCAGCCCGCCTAGTGGCAGCTGCCGCTACCGCTATCGGTAAACGTCTGCCCCGCGACTGGAATGAATTCCCACTGATACCCGCTCCCATGCAGCGTGAGCTTCAGCACGCCGTGCGTGGTGCTGTTCCGCACTTCGCTGTTGGCGATCGTCGCCTCCATGGCGCGCAAGTCGGTCCCGCCGGTCCCTACGACGAACTGACGGAGGCCGCGCGCCGGATCGGCGACGCCGGTCGCGGTCTGGGGGGCGAAGCGCTCGTAGTTGTGATCGTGACCGACCACCACGACCTCCGCGTCGAACTCGTACAGCGCCTCCCACAGGGGTCCCGATTCACTCAGGCTGCCGTGGAAGCCCGAGCTGAAGAGGGGTCTGTGCCAGTAGGCCAGGGTGCACTGCTTGGTGTTGACCGCGAGGTCGGCGCGCAGCCACTGCTCCTGGGCCGAGCCGGCGCTCGTGTTGATCTCGCTGTTGAGCGAGATGATGTGCCAGTCGCCCAGGTCGTAGCTGTAATAGCCTCGGCCAGCTGGGCCCGCTCTGTCCCCAAAGTAGGCGTAATAAGCTGCGGCACCAGAGGTTTCATAGTCGTGATTGCCCGGCGAGGGGTAGGTGCGGGCCTTGTGCCGCCCCCACGTCGGCTCGTAGCAGTTGGTGAAGTCGCTCGCCGCGCCGTTGGGATAGGCATTGTCCCCAGCCGTGAAGACCGTGCCCGGAATCCCGTCCAGGAGCGTGGCGGTCGCCTCGTCGGTCGTCCACGCGCAGTCGCCGATGTCGCCCGCACCCACCAGCACGACGCTGCTCGAGGGCGGCACCGCCGCTTTGATCTCCACACCCAGTGCGCCGCCGTGCAGGCTCGTCGGCCACGTCGCATCGATCGTGTTGTCGTTGGTACGCCACTCCGCCTGAAGATCCCCCGGCGTGCTCTCCCCCGACGGCTGTTCCGCGATCTCCATGAAGCCCGCGCCCGGCGTGATTACCGCGACGTTCCGATTCACGCCGAAGGCCCCATAGGCGACGTTGTTGGCATGCCCAAAGGCGGCCAAGGGCACCATCAGGCCCGTCACCGCATCGCCGCGGGTCGAGCCGGTCTGCACGACGGCCCCCGCTCCATTCACGCCGCTGGTCTCCACGCCGCTCCACTGCGACACGATCCATTGGGCGTGACCCTGCGTGATGTTGAACGTGATCGTCAGCGGCCCGCTGCCCGGCGCGGCGCTCATCGCCCGGAACAGCGTCAGGCGCCGCAGCGGCGTGGTCCCGTCGAAGGTCACGGTCGCGACCACGTCCCAGGCTGCCATGCCACCGCCCGACAACGTCGGAATCGGCGGCGTCCCCAGGGCGCTGTGCCCGAGCACGGCCACGGTGATCAGCTTGTTGGCGGCCGGGGAAATGGGCGCGGTCGTGTAGATGCGCTGGTTGACCACATCGGTGCCGACCGTGAGCAGCGTGGTGGTGATTGCCGTCGCTCCTTGCGGCGTCACCGTCACCGTCGCGGACTGGTTCAGCGCCGTCACAACACCCGCCACGGTCACGGTGGCCGAGACGACCTTGGCCTCGGCGACGGTGGAACTGAGCGTCCCCGTGTAGCTGCCGCTCGCGTCGGTCGGGCCCGGCGCCGACAGCGTGTTGCCAATGCCGGTGGCGGAGAGCTGCACCGCCGCACCGCTGATCGGATTGTCGTGAGCATCCTTCACGATCACCGTTATCGTC
>WNFU01005131.1_pt1 | contig 21886 bp, 26 predicted proteins | sample 5400121 | NCBI WGS metagenome assembly WNFU01 (sample SAMN13153360, study PRJNA577476) | soil metagenome | isolation source: 100 cm soil or saprolite under grassland replicate 1 | place: USA:California | collected 2016-06-15
GGTCATTCTGCGGTCACCTCCTGGGTCTCCGGCTCCGCCGTCGCCTCGGCTTCAGGCTCGGCCGTCGCCTCGGCCTCCAGCTCGGGCTCCGCCGGCGGCTTGCGCTGCAGCTCCTGCTGCGTCACCTGCTGGCGGCCCGTCTCGATCGCGTCGCCGAGCACGCGCGCGATCAGGCTGCACGCGCGGATCGCGTCGTCGTTGCCGGGGATCACGTAGTCGGCCTCGTCCGGGTCGCAGTTCGTGTCCACGAGCGCGATCACCGGCAGGCCGAGCCGGCGCGCCTCGCGAACGGCGAGCTGCTCCTTGCGGAGATCGACGATGAAGATGGCGTCCGGCTGGCGCTTCAGGTCGGCGACGCCGCCCAGGTTCGACTCGAGCTTCTCGAGCTCGCCGAGCATCGCGATGCGCTCCTTCGCGGGCAGCAGCTCGAGCTGCCCTTCCTCGCGCAGCGAGCGGAGCTCGTGCAGGCGCTGGATCCGGTCGGCGATCGTGCGCCAGTTCGTCAGCAGCCCGCCGAGCCAGCGGTGGCTGACGTAAGGCATGCCGACGCGCTGCGCCTGCTCCTCGACGGCGTCCTGCGCCTGCTTCTTCGTTCCGACGAAGAGGATCGTGCCGTTCCGCCCCGCGACGTTGCGTGCGAACTCGGCCGCTTCCTCGAGCAGCTGCTGGGTCTGCTGGAGGTCGATGATGTAGATGCCGCCGCGCTCGGCGAAGATGAACCGTTTCATCTTCGGATTCCAGCGGCGGGTCTGGTGGCCGAAGTGGACTCCGGCCTCCAGGAGCTCTCGCATGGAGACGACTGCCATGTGGTTCCTTCCTGTGGGTTGGCTTGCGTGAAGCCGGCGGAGTCGGACGGAACCGGCCCGAGAGGCCGGCACCCCCGTCCCGATCGACCGCCGGGGAGAGGGACAGATGCCCGCGCAGTCTAGCCGCGGCGGGCCCGTTCGAGGGCCGGGGCCAGATCCGGGGGGAGCGGCGACTCGACGTCGACCCGCGCGCCGGTCAGTGGATGCACGAACGCGAGCCGGGCGGCGTGGAGGAACTGCCGTTCGAGGCCGAGGTCGCCGGGGACGCCGTAGGTCGGGTCGCCGGAGACGGGCAGGTCGATCGCGGCCAGGTGGACGCGGATCTGGTGCGTCCGGCCCGTCTCGAGCGTGACCCGCAGGAGAGCGTGGCCCGGCAGCAGCTCGGCGACCGCGAAGTGTGTGACAGCCTCCCGCGGCGTCTCGGTGTCGAGCGAGTGCCGCAGCGGGTCGCTCCGGTCGCGCCCGATCGGCGCCTCGATCGTTCCGGCGCGCGAGCGCGGCTTCCCTTTGACGAGCGCGAGGTACTCCCGCTCGAGGCCGCGGCCCTTCACGAGCCGCTGCAGCGCGCGGAAGGCGTCCTCGGTCTTCGCGACGACGAGCAGGCCCGAGGTGTCGCGGTCGAGCCGGTGGACGATGCCGCGGCGCGACTCCTCGCCGCCGCCGGCCACCCCGACGAGCCCGTGCACGAGCGTGCCCGTCGCGTGGCCGATCGAGGGATGGACGACGACGCCGGCCGGCTTGTCGATGACGAGCAGGTGCTCGTCCTCGAACGCGACGCGCAGCGGCACCTCCTCGCGCTCGATCGGCGCGGGCCCGGGCGGCTGCTCGAACTCGAGCTCCTCCCCGCCCTGCAGGCGCCACGACTTCGGGCGCGCGCTTCCGTCGACGAGCACGCCCGCCGCGATGACGCGCTCCGCCGCTGCGCGCGAGCCGACCTCCTCCGCGAGGAACCGGTCGAGCCGGACGCCGGCGGCGTCGTCAGGAACGCGAAGGAAACGCGCCAACGCGACGCGGTGCGCGGTCGACCTGCAGGAGGGCGAGCAACAGGATCACGACGCCGACGACGATGAAGCTGTCCGCGAGGTTGAACGCCGGCCAGTACTTGAGGTCGAGGAAGTCGGTGACGTGACCGAGCCTGACGCGGTCGACGAGGTTCGACATGCTCCCGCCGATCACGAGACCGAGCGCAACGGGAAGCACCGGATGCCGGGCCCCCGAGCGCGCGAAGAACAGGAGCATCCAGCCCACCGCCACCGCGGTCAGCAGGATGACGAGCGACGTCGCGCTCGAGAAGAGACCGAACGCGATGCCCGAGTTTTGCACGTGGTGGATCGAGAACGGCCCCACGAGCTTGACGCCGTCGCCGAGCGCGAGCTGCGACGAGACGACGTGCTTCGTCAGCTGGTCGGCGGCGATCGCAGCGATCGCGACGGCTCCGAGCCCGAGCCATTCGACGACGCCGGCGCCGAGCGGACGCTGCGCGACGGAGAACGGCGTCAGGCCGTCCGTCGCCGAGCCGACGCGTACGTCGACACGCGGACGAGCGGGCGTCTCGGTCAACCGCGCTCCCGCTTGCGCTGGCAGTCGATGCAGAGACTCGCCCACGGCCGTGCCTCGAGCCGCTCCTCTGCGATCTGCTTGCCGCAGCTCGCGCACGTGCCGAACGTCCCGTCCTCGATCCGGCCGAGCGCGGCCTCGATCTGCGTGAGCACCTGGCCCGCGTTCGCCTCGAGCGAGTAGTCGATCTCGCGGTCGAGGGTTCCCGTCGCCGAGTCGCCGAGGTGGTTGTCGTTTCCGCCGATCATCTCTTCGGTCTCGTCCTCGAGCGAGCCGGGAGTCTCCCGATGGAGATAGTCGATCGCGTCCTGGATCCGCTTGCGCTCGTCGACGAGCGCGGTCCGAAACCGCTCCGTTTCCACGCTCAGGCCTCCTCCCCAGCCGCCGCCAGCAGGCGCTCGGCGTCAGCTTGCGCGACCCCCTGCAACACGAACAGCTTGTCTCGCGACGCGTGTCCCGAAACGAGCTCGACGTTCGCGCGGGGCACGGCCAGCGTCTCGGCGAGCAGCCGCAGGACGGCGTCGTTCGCGCGCCCGTCCTCGGGCGGCGCAGAGACGCGCACCTTCCAGGCGTCGCCGTGGCGGCCCGCGATGCCCGGCCGGCGGGCCCCGGGGGAAACGTGCACCTTCAGCCTTGCCGCATGCACGGCGGGAACTCTAGCCCGACGCGTGGTGCCCTCGGCCTAGGCGGCGCGGACGCCCGGCGCCGTCGTCTCCGAGTCTGTCGCCTCTTCGGGGGCCTCGGCCTCGCCGTCCTCGCCCTCGGCGAGCGTCGCGAGCGCGGCGCCCAGTAGCGCGCGGATCCGCCGCGACTCCGCGCGAAGCCGCTCGGCGTCGGCGATCGCGTCGCGCCCGACCTTGCGCGCCTCGGCGTGCGCCTCTGTGAGGAGGAGCTCCGCCTCGCGACGGGCCTGTTCCTTGAGCTCCTGCGCGGCGCGCTCCGCGGAGACGAGCGTCGTCCGCAGCAGCGTCTCGAGGTCGCGGTGTCGAACGAGCTCCTGCTCGAGCAGCTCGATCTTGTCCGCGAGGTCGGCGCGCGAGCGCCACACGTCCTCGAAGCTGTCGACGATGTCGTCGAGGAGCTTGTCCACCGCCGGACGGCTGTAGCCGAAGAGCGACCGTCCCAGCGTGATGTGTCTGATCTCGACCGGAGTGAGTGCCATTTTCGTGTCCTCCCCTGTCAGTGCAGTCGGTTGAGGATGGAATCGATCACCTGCTTGACGACGACGAGCACGATCACGCCGAGCATCGGTGACAGGTCGAGCGGCCCGAGCGGCGGAAGCAACCGGCGGAAGATCCGCAGGTACGGGTCGCACACGTCGTAGAGGAAGCGCTGGATCCGGTTCAGCCACACGGAATACGGCAGCCGGATCCAGGACAGGACGATGTACGCGAGGATCAACAGGATGTAGACGCCGATGAAGACGTCCACGAAGCTCTCGACGCTCGAGATGGCGTCGAGCAGCGGCAATCGAAGCGTCGCGCCCATCAGGCCGACGTTCTACGCCTGGTTGAAGAACCCTCCGCGTTCCAACAAGCGTGCGCGCTCCTCGGCGGAGACCTCGACGTTCTGCGGCGTCAGGAGGAAAACCTTGTCGGCGACGCGCTGCATGCCGCCGTCGAGCGCGTACGTGAGACCGCTCGCGAAGTCGATCAGCCGCTTCGACAGCTCCGTGTCCGCGCTCTGCAGGTTGAGGATGACGGGGACGGCGTCCTTGAACTTGTCCGCGATCTGCTGCGCGTCGTTGAAGCTGCGCGGCACGACGAGGTGGACGCTCGCCGGCGCGGCTGCCGGCAGCCCGGGCGTGTCGACGCGGCGCAGCCGCGTGCGCGGGACGACCTCCGTGCGGTCGGCGCTCGAGTCGGTCCAGTCGTCGAAGCCTCGGTCGCGCTGGCGCGGCGAGAGTCGCCGCACGTTCGGCCGCTCCTGGTAGCTCCGCTCGAGCTCCTCCGCGGCGGCGTAGTCGTCGTCCCATTCGTCCTCCTCGGCGATGCCGAAGTAGACGAGGGTCCGGTTCCAGACGTCGGCGAAGCCCATCGCTACGCCGAATGGTAGAGGACCGACCCGACGCGCACATACGTCGCGCCCTCCTCGGCGGCCACGCGGTAGTCCTGCGACGTCCCCATCGAGAGCTCGTGCAGCCCGAACGCCTCCGCCAGCTCGCGCAGGCGGCGGAAGTACGGGCGCGACGCCTCCGGGTCGTCGCTCGCGGGCGGCATCGTCATCAGCCCGCGCACGTCGGAATAGCGGCCGAGGAACCGCTCGAGCTCGTCAGGCGGGATTCCCGACTTCGTCGCCTCGCGGGAGAGGTTCACTTCGACGAGGGCCGGGATCGCGAGCCGTGCGGCGGCCGACTCCGACGCGAGCGAGTGGCAAAGCTCGCAGCGCTCGTTCACGACCTTGGCCTTGCGGCTCTGGAGATGTCCGATGAAGTGCCAGCGGAACGCATCGTGGTAGCGCGCGTGCTTCGCCTCGAGATCCTGCGCGCGGTTCTCCCCCACGACCTCGACGCCCGCGTCTACGAGCGCCTGCATGTCGTCGAGCGAGACGTACTTCGTCGCGGCGACGACGGTGACGTCGGGCCCGACCGCCGTCCTGATCCGCTCGTAGTTCTCGCGGATCCGCTCAGGCGACACGCGCGACGACTCCCTGCACGCCGCGCGGCTTCCCGTCGCGGCGGTGCGAGAAGAAGAGGTCGGGGTTGCAGCGCGTGCAGAGGTCGGTGCGCTCGACGCGCTCGACGCCGGCCTCGTGCAGCGCGCGTTCGGCGGCGCGCCAGAGGTCGAGCTTGCCGTCGCGGAGCAGGTCCGATCCGAAGCGCCCTCCGAAGGGAACACCGACGTCCTCTTGCACCTCGTAGCAGCACGGCCCGATCGCCGGGCCGACGCACGCCGCGAGCCCGCCGCCGCCGAGCGCCTCGACGCAGCTCTCGACGACGCCGGCGAGCAGCCCGCGCCAGCCGGCGTGCAGGACGGCGACCGCGGGAGCGGCGCCGTTCGCCCGCACGACGGCGATCGGCAGGCAGTCCGCGCTCATCGCGAGCACCGGCAGGTCCGGCTCATCGGTCCACAACCCGTCGCCGAGCTCGCCCCGTGCCCCGGGACGCGCGCGGTGCACGAGTGCGGAATGCACCTGGTAGTTCAGGGCGAGCAGGTCGGCGTCGGCGCCGATCGCGTCGCACGCGATGCGCCGGTTCTCGTCGACACGCGCGACGTCGTCGCCGGTCTTCCGTCCGAGGTTGAGCGACGCGTAGGGCCCTTCGCTGACGCCGCCGACGCGCGTCGTGAAGACGACCTCGTACGGCCCGGGCGCCTGCCAGCGGATCATGCCGCGGCCCCTCCCAGCTCGAGCGCGACGTTCGCGAGCTCGACGCCGTTTCCCGAGAGCCGAGCCGCCTCCGAGTGGAGGCAGCGGACAGGGGTGCCGTCGGGGTCGGCGTACTCGACGGCGACGAACGTGTCGAGCGGTGCCTCCGCGACGTACGGCCCGACGGCGACGCGGCCGGGCTCGACCGTGGCGCGTGCGAGCGGCAGTCCCGGCCCGCCGCGCTCGCTCGCGTGCTGCGAGAGCGGCAGCGGCCCGAGCTTCGCGCTGAGCAGCTGCACCCAGCGCCCGTCGAGCGTGCTTCCGTGCGCCCAGCCCCAGCTCGCCGCGTGCCGGCGGCCCCAGATCCGCGCGCGGTGCCCGGGCGTCGCCTCGAACGTCCGGTCGCCGACGCGGCCCCGAACGCGAAGCGCCGGCCACGTCTCCATTCCCGACGGCGCGAGCGGCCGCAGTGCACGGTGCGGCGAGCGGAACGGCGGCGCGAGCTCCTCGACCTCGAGCTCCCACGCCGTCCCGTCGACCTCTCCCGCGAGCGGCACCTCGCCCAGCTCGCCGAGGGGGATCGGCGTCTTCCGCACGCGCGGTCCGTCCTCGAACGTCGTCAGCCAGAGCGCCGACTCGCCGGCCGGCGCGCCTCGCGTGCAGCGGATCCACGCCACGCCCGCGACGATCAGGTAGCGCACCTCGTAGCCGTTCACGCGGCGAGCAGCTCCTTCGCGCGGGCGAGCAGCCACTCGCGCTCGTTGCGACGCGGGTCCTCGACCACCTCGTCGAGCAGCACGTTCAGCGCCGCGCCGACCCGCGGTCCCTCGCGATAGCCGAGCGCGAGCAGGTCGGAGCCGTCGACCGCGAGGTCGCCGAGCCGGTGCGGCCGCGTGCGCTCCTGCTCGACGAGCCGTTGCAGCCGGTCGACTGCCGCGAGCTCGGGTTGCGGCACGTTCTTCGCCTGGATGTCCGCGCGCTTGTGTGCGATCAGGTCCCGCGCGAGCTCCTCGCCGTGCTGGCGGAGGAATCGGCGTGCGAAGAGCTCGTCGACGTCGTCGAGGAAGAACGCATGCGCCGCGACGAGTGCGACGACGTACTGGCGCAGCTTCGTCGGGTAGCGCAGCCGCTCGAGCACCTCGTCGGCGATCCGCGCGCCGAGGGCGGCGTGCGTCTCGATCGGAGCGTCCGGCTTGCCGAGGTCGTGCAAGAGCGCAGCGAGACGAACCTGCAGCCGCGGCGGCGTGTTCTGGACGACGGCGAAGACGTGCTCGTCGAGCGTCCGGCCCTGCCGCGTGCTGCCCGTGTCGTAGTCGATCGCGCGCGCGAACTCGGGCAGCAGCGCGACGAGCGCGCCGGTGTCGCGCGCGATTCGCAGCGCCTTCGCCGGCTTGCCGCCGAGCAGGAGCTTCGAGAGCTCGCCCCGGCCGTCGGCGTGCAGGCCGCCGCCGATCCGCTCGGCCGAGACGAGCCGGATGCCGAGCGCGTCCTGAGCCATTTGGCGCAAGGTCGCCTCGTCGGGCGAGAGGTCGAGCTGCGAGACGAGCCGCAGGCCGCGCACGATTCGGAGCGGGTCCTCGGCGAACGAGTGCGACGACACGGTCCGGAGCACGCGGTGCTCGAGATCCTCGGCACCGTCGAACGGATCGATCAGCTCGCCGTCGGACAGGCGTCGCGCCATCGCGTTGACGGTGAAGTCGCGCCGCGCCATGTCGTCCTCGACCGACGCGGAGGGATCGACGACGATCTCGAAGTCGTGCCGCCCGGGGCCCGTGCTCCGCTCGCGGCGCGGTGGTGCGAACTCGATGCCGCCGGGCGCGAGCTTGCGGACTTCGGCGTCGCGCGGCCACAGGCGCACGCCGACGAGCCGGCCGGCGACCTCGAACTCCTCCACCCTGCCGTGCCTCGCGAGCGTGTTCCTGAGCTGATCGACGTCGACGGCGGGAACGAGGAAGTCTGCGTCCTTCGACTCGATGCCGATCAGCTCGTCGCGCACGGCGCCGCCGACGAGGTACGCGTCGAGCCCGAGCGAACGGACGAAGTCCTCGAGCTTCCCCGTCACTTAGAGGACGGCGATCGCTTCGATCTCGACGAGCGCGCCCGACGGTAGCGCCGCGACCTCGACCGTCGAGCGCGCCGGCGGCAGGTCGCCGACGTGCTTCGCGTAGACCGCGTTCATTCCCTGGAAGTCACTTAGGTTCGCGAGGAAGACCGTCGTCTTCACGAGCCGGTCGAGTCCGCTGCCCGCCTCCGCCAGGATCGCGCCGAGGTTGGCGAAGATCTGCTCCGTCTGCTCCTCGACCGAGCCGCCGGCCAGCTCGTGCGCACCGGGCTTCAGCGCGAGTTGGCCCGACACGAACACGAAGCCACCGGCGCGGATCGCCTGCGAGTACGGCGCGCCCTGAAACGGAGCGGGCGCCGCTTCGGTGCGAATCACATCCTTGTCCGCCATCTCACTCCTTCGGTCTGCGCAGGCGCAACGACTGCCCGAGCGTGACACCGAGCGCCTTGAAGATCGCCTCGAGGACGTGATGCGTGTCGGATCCGTCGATCAGGCGCACGTGCAGCGTCAGCGAGGCACCCTCGACGAACTCGCGCAGGAACGCGGCGACGAGATCGGTGCCCATGCCGCCGAGTCGCGCGCCGGTCAGGTCGACGTTCGAGACGAGCAACGGTCCCTCCGCGGCCTCGAGCGCGACGTGCGCGAGGGCCTCCTCGGAGGGGACGACCGCGGAGCCGTGCCCGCGCACGCCCTCGGCGCGCAACGGCTCGAAGAGCGCGACGCCGAACGCACGACCTGCGGCACGCACCTCGTCCTCCGGGCGGCCGGGCGCAACTTCGAGCGCGATGTCGAACGACGCGTACCGCGCCAGTAGGACGAGCAGGTGGTCGAGGACCGAGATGCCGGTCGCGACGTTCGCCGCGCCGGTTCCCTTCACCGTCACGCGGACTTGGGTCCGGGCCTCGTGCTCTGCTGCGCTCACGGTGGAGCGAGCGTAGCGGACAGGCTTTACCGGTTGAAAAGATAGGCCGGACGGCCCATCACAGGAAGCAACGCCCGCGTTACGTTCCACGAAAGGGGATGAGGGCCCGCTTTCAGGCGCACGCGGCCGGCGCCGTGGTCGCGACCGTTCTCGCGGTCGGGTACGGCGCCCCTGCCCAGGCATCCCACTTTGGGACCAGGGCTAGCTCCCCGCGCCCTGCTTCCGTCGCCGTCGGCTACCGCTCGCGCGCCGCGCTGGCCGCCGCCCTCGCGCGCGTGCAGGCGCGCGTCGTCCGCCGGATTCCCGCCCTCCACGTCGCCCAGGTGACGATCGCCGCCACGGCTGCCGCCGAGCTCTCGCGGCTGCCGGGCATCACGTTCGTGCAGCGGCAATCGCCGCGCCACGACAACGCGGTTCGCGAGCCTGCGCTCGCGCAGGCGTTCGGCAAGGCGATTCCGTGGGAGTGGCAGTGGGCCGTCGCGCGGGAGGATGCCGTGCCGGACGCGGTCCTGCGCGCGGCGAGCGCGCTCACGATCGCGGTCGTCGACACCGGCGCGGACTTGAGCGCTCCCGACCTCGGCGCAAAGGCGCCGCTCACGTACAACGAGCGGACCGGGACCTCAGACGTCCGCGACGGCGCCGGTCACGGAACGTTTGTCGCTGCGCTCGCGGGCGGCTCGATCACGAACGACGACGGCATCGCGGGGTTCGGCGGCGACGCGAAGCTCATGATCATCAAGGCCGGCTCCGGCGACGGGTCGTTCACCGACCTCGACGAGTCGACCGCGATCGTCTATGCCGTCGACCACGGCGCGCGCATCGTCAACCTCAGCTTCGGCGGCCCGTCGACGTCGGCGACCGAGCGCCGCGCGATCGACTACGCGACGTCGCACGGCGTCCTCGTCGTCGCCGCAGCGGGCAACGAGTTCTCGTCTGGCAACCCGGTCGAGTATCCGGCGGCGCTGCTCCAGCCGGCGGGATCGAACGGCGCCGGCGGCGTCGGCCTCTCCGTCGGCGCGTCGACGATGACGGGCGCGCGTGCCTCGTTCTCGAACTCCGGCGGCTACCTGTCGCTCGTCGCGCCCGGGGAGAACGTCTTCTCCGCGGTGTCGGCCGACTCGTCGCCGGCACGCTTCCCGCGCGTCGCGCTGACGGGCTCGCTCGCCGGCGTCTACGGGTACGCGAGCGGGACGTCGTTCTCGGCGCCCGAGGTCGCGGGCGCAGCGGCGCTCGTCTGGGCTGCGAATCCGCTGCTCGACGCGACGCGCGTCGCGGGGATTCTCAAGGAGACCGCGAGCGGGCACGGGACGTGGACCGCGGACCTCGGCTGGGGCGTCCTCGACGTCGGCGCAGCGGTGCAGCGCGCGATGGGAGCCACCGCGCCGACGGCGATCGCCTCCCTGACGCTCAACGCGCAGCTTCTTCGGCCCACGCAGCTCGCTGCGGCGGCGCTGCGGAAGGCCGCGATCGTCGCCACGCTGCGGCCGTCCGCTCCCGGCGTCGCGGCGGGGCCGCGTCTCCTCACGCTCGAGCGCTTCGACGGGGTCGCGTGGAGGTCGGTCGCCGGCGCGCAGACGCGGGTGGACGGCCAGGCGACCTGGATGGTGACGCTCAAGCCGGGAACGGTGCAGCTGCGCGCGCGCTGGGCCGGCTCCGGCGACCTCACCGGCGCCGTGAGCGGCACCGTCAGGCTCCGCGTGGCCTAGCGCTCAGCCGGCGAGACGCTCGATCTTCGCGCCGAGCGCGCGCAGGCGCTCGTCGATCCGTTCGTAGCCCTTGTCGATCTGGTACGCGGCGCCGATCGTCGACTCGCCCTCGGCGCACAAAGCGGCGAGCAGCATCGCCATCCCCGCGCGGATGTCCGGGCTCTCCATACGCTGGCCGACGAGCCTCGCCGGACCGGTGACGACCGCGCGGTGCGGGTCGCAGAGGATGATGCGCGCGCCCATCGACACGAGCTTGTCGGTGAAGAACAACCGGTTCTCGAACATCTTCTCGAACATCAGCACGGTGCCGAACGCCTGCGTCGCGATCGTGAGCGCGACGGACGTGAGGTCGGACGGAAAGGCCGGCCAGGGTCCGTCCTCGATCTTCGGGATCATCCCGCCGAGGTCGTCCTCGACGACGAGTTGCTGCCGCGACGGCACGTGGACGCTGTTCTCGCGGAGCTCGACCCGGATGCCGAGCCGCGCGAACGCCGGCACGATCGAGACGAGGCTCTTCGGCTCGGCGTCCACGATTGTGACGTCGCCGCCGGTGAGCGCGGCCATGCCGATGAAGCTGCCGACCTCGATGTGGTCCGAGCCGATCCGCCAGTGGCCGCCGCGCAGGTGCTCGACGCCGGCGATGCGGAGGACGTTCGACTCGATGCCCTCGATCGACGCGCCGAGCGACACGAGGAAGCGGCAGAGATCCTGCACGTGCGGCTCGCAGGCTGCGTTGCCGATCACGGTCTCCCCCGAGGTCAGCACCGCGAGCATCACGGTGTTCTCCGTCGCCATCACCGACGCCTCGTCGAGGAAGACGTCGCCGCCGCGCGGCGAGGACGCGCGCATCTCGAACCGTTCGGCGATCTCCGTGACGACGCCGAGCTCGGCGAACGCGTGGATGTGCGGATCCAGACGCCTGCGGCCGATCACGTCGCCCCCGGGTGGCGGCATCGACGCGCGGCCGAAGCGCGCGACGAGCGGCCCCGCGAGCAGGAACGACGCGCGGATCCGGCTGCAGAGGTGCGCGTCCGGGTTCGAGCGCGTGACGTTGGCCGTGTTGACGCGGAGCTCGTTCGGTCCCGTCCAGATCACGTCCGCGCCGAGCTCCGAGAGAAGCGAGACCATCGTGTCGACGTCGCGGATGTGCGGGACGTTCGACAGCGTCACGGTCTCGTCCGTGAGCAGGCACGCCGCGAGGATCGGCAGCGCGCCGTTCTTGTTGCCCGCGGCCCGCACCGTTCCGGCCAGACGCGCGCCTCCTTCGATGACGAAGGCCTCCACTACGCGATCGGCGACGGCGGTCTGCATGGCTTCAACCGCAGAGTTCGTCTCGCGGCGGCGGCTATCCTACCCGTGCGGGTGACCAGCGAATCAACGCGTGACCGGGCCTGGGAGACGCTGACCCGCTACACGAAGAGCGAGTCGCTGCTTCGCCATGCCCTCGCGGTCGAGGCGTCGACGCGGGCGTACGCGCGAAAGTTCGGCGAGGATGAGGACTTCTGGGCCGCGACCGCGCTCCTGCACGACTTCGACTACGAGATCCATCCGACGCTCGACAAGCATCCGCAGGACGGCGCGCCGATCCTGCGCGAGGAGGGCTACCCGGAGGAGCTGATCGAGTCGGTCCTCTCCCACGCCGAGCATCTGGCGCTGCCGCGCGACACGCTGCTCAAGAAGACGCTCTTCGCGTGCGACGAGCTGTCCGGGTTCGTCCATGCGTGCGGGCTCGTCCGTCCGACCGGCCTCGACGGCCTCGAGCCGAAGTCGGTCAAGAAGAAGCTCAAGCAGCCGTCGTTCGCAGCCGGCGTCCACCGCGACGAGGTCTACAGGGGCGCCGAGGAGCTCGGCGTCGACCTCGACGAGCACATCGCGACCGTCATCGCCGCGCTCCAGCCGATCGCGAAGGAGCTTGGGCTACGGACCGCGGACGCCGCGGGCTAGGCGCTCGAGGTCCGACTCGTCGTTCCACCAGCCGCACGACGCGCGCACCCACGGCGTACCGGGCAGGTTGCGCACGACGACGTCCTGCTCGAGCAGACGCGCCGCCACCTGCTCGGCGTCGCCGTCGGGCTCGAACGTCACGAGGCCGGCCTGGTCCGGGGCGGTGACGACGCCGTTCAGCGCGTCGCGGCAGCGTGCCGCGAGCTCGGCGATTCGCTCGTAGCCCCACTCCGGCCCGAGCGAGAGAGCCGCCGCGAGTCCCTTCAGCGTCGCGAGCGACGTCCAGCCGGAGTCGAACCGCTGCGCGCCCGGCTTCGCGACGAAGCGGCCGCCCGGCTCGAACGACTCCTGCGCGAAGTAGCTCGGCCGCGCGACACGCAGCGCGTCGGGGTCGGCCACGTAGAGCGCGCCCGTCGAGTCGGGACCGCACAGCCACTTCTGTCCGGAGACGGTGTAGAAGTCGAGCGCGCCGACGTCGACCGGGATCGCGCCGACGGACTGCGCGCCGTCGACGAGCACCGCCAGCCCGGTCCGCGCCTTCAGCTCGTGCACGTCGAGGACCGCACCGGTCCTCCAGAGGACGTGCGAGACGGCGAGCAGCCGCGTGCGCGGCGTCACCTCCGCGACGATCGCGTCGAGCAGCGGCTCGCCCGACATCGTGCTGGCACGTGCGACCCGGACGGTCGCGCCCGACGCGAACACGGGACCCGCGAGTCCGAAATGCTCGGCGTCCGTCGTGACGATCTCGTCCTCTGGACGCAGGTCGAGTCCCGCGAGCACGATGTTGCAGCCGTCGGTCGTCGACGAGGTGACGGCGACGCGGTCGGCGATCGTGCCGAGCAGCCGCGCGATCCGGTCGCGCACGTCGGACCGCGTCGCGAGCATCTCGTCGAAGTACGGCTTGCCGCTGCGTCCGTGCTCGACGTCTCGACGGGCCTGCTTTGCGATCGCGTCGGCGGTGGCGCGCGCGAGCGGCCCAAAGGTGCCGGCGTTGAGGTAGGCGGCGTGCTCGAGCACCGGAAAGAGCCCGCGGGCCTCGTCGTGCGTCACGCGACCTCGATCTCGACCGGCGCGTGGTCCGAGACGACGACGCCGTCCACTGCGTGCGGGAGCCTGCGCAGGCCCGCGACGACGTCGAGGCCCCGCACGAGGACGTGGTCGATGCCGGAACCCGCCTTGGAGAAGCCCCACTCCGCCGCCGTGACGTCGCGTAGCGTCCGCGATCGCTCGCGCGTGACGTTGAAGTCGCCGGCGACGACGACCGGCTCGCCCGGGCGCGCGAGGCCGTCGACGAAGACGAACGCGCGCAGCAGCTCCGCGTCCGCGAGCCGCTCGTCCGGTCGGTAGCCCGTCGTGTGCATGTTCGCGACGAGGAGCGTACGCGCGCCGTCCCCGAGGCGCGCCACCTGGCAGACGCGCCGCTCCTTCGCCCACGCGAGCCGCGCGCGCACGCCGAGCTGGAGCCACTGCGCCTGCCGCCGCCGGAAGGCGCGCGCGTTCAGCGTCACGACCTGCTCGTCGAGGAGACGAAGGCGGGGCGCGACGAGGATCGCGTTTCCCTGGCCCGAGAACGCGGACCGCAGGACACCCGGATGCAGCGACGTGAGCGCCCGACCGATCCCGCTCGTCGAGGGCAGCGGGCCGACCGAGGGCCGCGCGGCGAGCGTCGCGAACGCCGCATAGCCGCTCCATTCCGCGAGGCGTGCGAGTCCCCAACCCGGGATCTCCTGCAGGCAGACGACGTCGGGCTCGCCGTCGACCGCCAGCCGCACCGCCTCTTCGAGGAACGACCGCCGCTGCGGCGGGTGCGCGTTCCCGTGGAAGAGGTTCCAGGTCCTGATGAGCACGCTGCTCTACGGTAATGCCGTGCGCGTCGCGCTCGCCGATCCTCCCGCGTTCACGCCTCCGTACGACCACGCGCTCGCAGCCGCGCTTGCGCGAGCGGGCGCGGACGTGACGCTGCTGACGTCGCCGTTTCGCTTCGGCGACGTTCCTGCACCGCAGGGATACGAGCGGCGCGAGCGTTTCTACCCGCTCTCGTCGCGGTTGTTCCGCCGCTCGCGTGCGCGGCTGCCGCTCAAGGCGCTCGAGCACCTCGCGGTCCTGCGCGCCCTCGCGCGCGTGGACGCCGACGTGCTGCACGTGCAGTGGCTCGCATGGCCGCGCCTGGACGCGCGCCTGCGGCTGCGCATGCCGTCCGTCTTCACCGCGCACGACCTCCTGCCGCGGCGCACGGCGAAGCAGCTCGACCTCTGGCGTACGCTGCTTGCGAAGTTCGATCGCGTCGTCGTCCACTCCGAGCGCGGACGCGAGCGCCTCGCCGAGCTCGGTGTCGACGCGCGGGTCATCCCGCATCCGGTGTTTCCGAGCGACCCGGTGCGGACGGACGACGGCGAGACGGTGCTCGCGCTCGGTGTGATCCGCGACTACAAGGGGATTCCCGATGCGGTCGAGGCGACGCGACGCATCGGCGCACGGCTCGTCGTCGCCGGCGACCGCGCGGATCCCGTCGAGCTGGCGGCGCCGCACGTCGAGCTGCGGCTCGGCTACCTGCCGGAGCCTGAGCTCGACCGCGCGCTCGGCGACGCGACGGTCGCCGTCTTCCCGTACAGGCCGGAGCTCGACCAGAGCGGCGCGCTCCTGCGCGCGCTCGGTGCGGGCGTGCCCGCGGTCGCGTACGACGTCGGCGGCATCGCGGAGCCTGTGCGGCGCTTCGACGCCGGCATCGTCGTTGCGCCGGGCGACGTCGACGGGCTCGCCGACGCGTTGCGGACCGTGCTCGACGAGCCTCAGCGCTACCGCACGGGCGCGCGGCGGGCTCGCGACGAGCTCACCTGGGACGCCGCCGCGGCGGCGCACCTCGCGCTCTACCGGGAGCTCGGTTGATCTTCGGCCGGCGCCGCTTCAGCGACGTGATCGAGAGGCAGCTCGCGCTGTTCGTCGAAGAGGACGGCGACCTGCTCGAAGATGTCGCAGCCGCGCTCGAGCGGTACAACCGCGCCGACCGCGACGAGGCGGAAGAGCTGTTCGGCGACTACCAACTGGCCATCGAGGCCGCCACCAACAGATTGACCGAGCTCCGGGACGCGTTCGCGCGCTCGCTCGAGGAGGACGACGCGGACGAGTACGTCGCGGAGTTCAACGCCGCCGTCGTCCGCCGCTGGGCCGAGCTCGCGCTGACGATCGACGACTGATCGGCGTCGCCGCCTGGACGACTGCGAGACTCCGCGAGTGGCGCTTCGGATCGAGGACTACGCGCTCGTCGGCGACCTCCAGACGGCGGCGCTCGTCGGCAGCGACGGCTCCGTCGACTGGCTCTGCTTCCCGCGCTTCGACTCCGGCGCGTGCTTCGCGGCGCTGCTCGGGGACGAGAGCCACGGCCGCTGGCTGCTCGCGCCGGCCGACGACGCAGCGCGGTCGACGCGGCAGTACGTCGACGACACGCTCGTCCTCGAGACGACGTGGGAGACGGACTCCGGCGCTGTGCGCGTGCTCGACTTCATGCCGCCGCGCGGCGAGGCGCCGGACATCGTGCGCATCGTCGAGGGACTGCGCGGCAGTGTCGAAATCCGAACGGAGCTGATCATCCGCTTCGACTACGGGAGCATCCTCCCGTGGGTGCGGCGCATCGACGACACGCTCGTCGCAATCGCGGGTCCCGACGCGGTCTGTCTCCGCACGCCCGCCGAGCTGCGCGGCGAGGACATGACGACCGTGGGCGAGTTCACCGTCTCCGAAGGCGAGCGCGTCCCGTTCGTGCTGACGTGGTTCCCGTCCGCGCGCGAGGTGCCGAAGGAGGTCGATCCCGAGCAGGCGCTCGACGACACGCTCGCGTACTGGACGGAGTGGATCGACAACTGCGGCTACGAGGGCGACTTCCACGACGCGGTGCACCGCTCGCTGATGATCCTGAAGGCGCTCACGTACGCGCCGACCGGCGGGATCGTCGCCGCGCCGACGACGTCGCTCCCCGAGCACCTCGGCGGCGTGCGCAACTGGGACTACCGCTACTGCTGGGTGCGCGACGCGACGCTGACGCTGCTCGCACTCGTGTCCGCCGGCTACCGCGACGAGGCGGACGCGTGGCGCGCCTGGCTGCTGCGCACGGCCGCGGGCGATCCCGCCGACCTCCAGATCATGGATGGACGCGCTCTACCAGGCGCGCGCCCACGGCCTGGAGTCGAGCGAACACGCCTGGTCGTTGCAGAACGTGCTCCTCGGGCACCTCGAGCAGCGCTGGCGCGAGCCCGACCACGGCATCTGGGAGATCCGCGGCGAGCAGCGCCACTTCGTCCACTCGAAGGTGATGGCCTGGGTCGCGTTCGACCGCGCCGTGCGCTCGGTGGAGGAGCAAGGTCTCGAGGGAGACGCCGACCGCTGGAGTCGCGTGCGCGACGAGATCGCGGCGGACGTGATCCGTCACGGCTACGACGAGAGCCTCGGCTCGTTCACGCAGTACTACGGCTCGGACACGCTCGACGCGAGCCTGCTCATGATTCCGCTCGTCGGCTTTCTCCCCGCGAGCGACGCGCGCGTGCGCGGCACGATCGACTCGATCCGCCGCGACCTCGTCGATGACGGCTTCGTCCTCCGCTACCGCAGCGAGGAGGGCATCGACGGGCTGCCCCCCGGCGAGGGGGTCTTCCTGCCGTGCTCGTTCTGGCTCGTCGACTGCCTCGAGCTGCTCGGCGAGCACGACGAGGCGCACGCGCTGTTCGAGCGGCTGCTCTCGGTGCGGACCGAGCTCGGGCTCATCTCGGAGGAGTACGACCCGGCGTCGAAGCGACTGCTCGGAAACTTCCCGCAGGCGTTCACGCACCTCGAGCTCGTCAACACCGCGTTCAACCTGTCGCGCGAGCATCCCGCGCCCATGGAATCACGGCATGCGCGGCGCTAAGGTCGCGGCATGGCGGGTGCCGCGTTGCGCGGCGATCTCCCGGACGCCCTGCGGCGCCTCGGCTTTCCGATCTCGGTCACCGACTCGTCGGGACGAGTCGCTTGGCAGAACGACTCGATGAGACGGCTCGTCGGCGACCGCATCGGCCGTCCGTTCGGCGAGCCGGTCCTTCCCGAGGACCGCCAGCGCTTTCGTGAGGAGTTCCTCAGCACGCTGACGCGCGCCGAGCCGCGGGATCTCTCGATTCGCTTCCGTGGGCTCGACGGTCGGGTCTACAACTCCGAGGTCAGCTCGGCTCCGCTTGTCGAGGATGACCGTGTCGTCGGGATCTTCGGCGTCTTCCATCCGGAGCCGGACGAGTCGTACGCGCCGCCGCGGCAGGTCCATCTGACCCCGCGCCAGCAGCAGGTCCTCGTCGAGCTGGCGCGAGGGTGCTCGACGCCCGAGATCGCGGAGAGGCTCGGGATCTCGGTGGAGACGGTCCGCAACCACATCCGCGAGATCCTCCGCCGGCTCCGCGTGCACTCGCGGCTCCAGGCAGTCGTGCGTGCGCACGAGCTCGACCTCGTCTGAGAGCTCGCAGCGATTTGACCCACCTGTGTCAGGTCGAGCGTTGCTCGCAGCGGCAACGATGGTCAATGATGGACAACCGCAGGATCGCCCACGAGCTCGCCAACCAGTTGACCGTGATCCGCGGCTCGGCCGAGTTGGTGAACTCGCGGATCGCACCGCACGACCCGACGGCCCACGACGTCCGCGCCATCGTCGACGCCGCCGACGCCTCGATTCTGCTCGTCAAGGAGCTGAGCGCCTCGTGCTACCGCCGTCAGCGGTGGCCGAAATGGTGGGCGCGCGGCAGGGCCTGACCGACGTCGAGATCCGCGGCCTCGCGCGCGAGCGGGCTGAGCGACTCGAGCCTGTCGACGAGGATGTTCATGTTGCGGCCGCGCCGCTCGAAGCGGCCGTGCGCGAGCAGAAGCGGCTCGCCGCGGACAAGCGCGCGGTGACGCTCGTACACGTGCGGCGGCACGATCAGGTTCACCTGGCCGTGCTCGTCCTCGAGCAGCATGAAGACGACGCCCTTCGCGGTCGACGGACGCTGACGTGCGATCGCCATCCCTGCGACGCGAACCCGGCGGCCGTCGCGGCAGCGCGTCAGCTCGTCGCTCGTCAGCACGCCGGCCGGCAGGTGCACGCGCAGCAGCGCGAGCGGATGGACGCCGACCGACAGCGACGTCAGCCGGTAGTCCGCGAGCATCCGCTCCCACGGCGTCTGCTCGCGCAGCTCCGGCGTGTCGACCGTCGGATCGAGGGGCAGCGCGAGCTGCTTCGCCTCGCCCCCCGTGCCGGGGACACTCTCTGGCCGCGGCACGAGTCCGAGCTCCCAGAGAAGCACCCTGCGTGGCTGGGAAAAGCAGTCGCACGCGCCTGAGGAGACGAGCGCGCGCAGCGCGTCCGGCGAGAGCGCCGTGCGCTGCGCGAGATCGCGGACGCCGGTGAACGGCTGCGCGGCCTCGACCGCCTTCGCGTCCTCTTTCCCGACCGACTGAACGTACTCGAGCCCGACCCGCACGGCGTCGGCTTCGACGAACGCCTTGGCGCGGGATCGGTTGACGTCCGGTGGGCGCACCTCCACCCCGCGCCGCTGCGCGTCGCGCACGAGCGACGCCGGCGGGTAAAAGCCCATCGGCTGCTCGTTGAGGAGCGCGCAGAGGAACTCCGCCGGAAAGTGGTGCCGCAGCCACGCCGACTGGTACGCGAGCAGCGCGAACGCGGCGGAGTGCGACTTCGGAAAGCCGAAGCCCGCGAAGCCGCGCACCTTGTCGTAGATCTCGTGCGCGAGCCGCTCGTCGAGACCTTTCTGCAGCGCGCCCTCGACGAAGCGGCCGCGGAACGCCTCGATCGCCGCCTCGCTGCGCTTGCGGGACAGCGCGCGGCGCAATCCCTCGGCCTCGCCGATCGAGAAGCCGGCGACGGCCATCGCCACTTCGAGCACCTGGTCCTGGAAGATGATCGTGCCGAGCGTCTCGCGCAGAGGCTCGGCGAGCAGCGGATGCTCGACCGGCGCGACGAAGCTCGGGTCCTCGCGCAGCTTTTGGCGCCGGTCGACGTAGGGATGCACAGACTTCGACTGGATCGGCCCCGGTCGCATGATCGCGACCTGGATCGTCAGGTCGTCGAGGTTCTCCGGCCGCGTGCGCAGCAGCGTCTGCATCTGCGCGCGCGACTCGATCTGGAAGGTGCCGATGGTGTCGGCGCGCTGGATCTCGTCGTACACCGCTCTGTCGTCGAGCGGAACGCGCGACAGGTCGATCGTCTCGCCGCGTTTCCGCGCGATCTGCTCGACGCAGTCCTCGACCGCCGAGAGCATGCCGAGCCCGAGCAGGTCGATCTTCAGGAAGCCCGCGTCGGAGCACGAGTCCTTGTCCCACTGCACCATCTGCCGGCCGGCCATCGCGCACGGCTGCACGGGGACGAGCTCGACGAGCGGCCGCGACGAGATCACCATGCCGCCCGGATGCTGCGAGATGTGCCGCGGCAGGCCCGCGATCTCCGTGCAGAGCTCCGCGAACGCGCGCCAGCGCGGCGAGCCTCGCTTGACGTCGGCGTCCGGCAGCAGCGCGAGCTCGTCGCGCACGCGCTTCGCGTTCCAGCCGTCGGTGATGCGGGCCAACCGTTCGAGCTCCGCAAAAGGAAGGCCGAGCGCCTTGCCGACGTCCCGGATTGCGCCGCGCGAGCGGTAGGTCGCGAACGACGCGACGAGCGCCGCGTGCTCGCGGCCGTACTTCTCCGTGACGCGGACGATCAGCTGCTCGCGGATGTCGCGGGGGAAATCGAGGTCGATGTCGGGGACCGTCGCGAGCTCGTCGTTGAGGAAGCGGCCGAGCGAGAGGTCGGCGGCGACGGGATCGACGTGCGAGAGGCCGGTCAGATAGCAGACGATCGAACCGACCGACGAGCCGCGGCCGCGGCCCGGCGGCAGCACCTGCCGCGCAACCGAAGAGCCGCGCACCTCGACGGCGACTTCGCGTGCGAGGTCGAGCACCTCCCAATGCAGCAGGAAGAAGCCGGCGAGCCCGAGCCGGTCGATGAGCGCGAGCTCGTCGTCGAGGCGCGCGTGGGCCTTCCGCTTGTGGCCGTTGAGCCCGGAGTAGCGCTCCTGGAACAGGCGCTCGCAGAGCCGCCGCAGCTGCACGCCCGCCGGCTCGGGCCCGTCTGCGAAGTCGGGGTAGCGATAGCCGAGCTCCTGCGTGAGGTCGAACTGGAGACGGGCGGCGAGCTCGGCGGTGCGCGCGACCGCGCGGCGGTCTTCGGGAAACCGCTCGTGGACGTCTGCCGGCGCGAGCAGCACCGACTCGTGGTTGCCGCGCCGCTCGCGCTCGCTCCCCTCGAGCGACGTACGGTTGCGGATCGCGACGAGCGCGTCCTGCAAGCCGACGCGCGAGCGCGCGTGCGCGTGCGGGTCCCCGGTGACGACGGTATCGACGCCGAGCGCCTCGGCGAGGTCGCGCAGCGCAGCGTTGCGGCTCGCGTCGCCGCGCTCGTAGGGACGCTGCAGCTCGACGAAGAAGCGGTCGCGTCCGAACGCACACGCGAGGCTTGCCGCCGCGTTCGCGTCCCGCACCGCGAGCCCGTGACGTGCGCAGCCGGAGAGGCAGACGAGGCCCTCGTTCAGCTCCTCGAGCAGCGACTGCTCGAGCGACGGCGGCAGCAACTCGTTCTCGCGTCCCGGCAGGCGCGTGTGCGCATGTGCCGCCGTGAGCAGCCGGCAGAGGTTGGCGTAGCCCTGCGGCGACTCGACGAGCAGCGTCACGTGCGACGCGTCCGCGAGCGTCACCTCCGCGCCGGTGATCGGCCGCACGCCGAACGCCTTCGCTGCGTGCGCGAACTCGAGCGAGCCGTAGACGCCGTCGTGGTCGGTGAGCGCGAGCGCGTCGTAGCCGAGCTCCGCCGCGCGCACCGCGAGCTCCTCCGGCAGCGAGGCGCCGTCGAGGAACGAGTAGGCGGAATGGGCGTGCAGCTCGACGTACGTCATGGGCCCCTTGTAGGGTCGAGTCGGTGGAGCGCATGGTGGCAGGGGTCTTCCGCTACGTCCTCGTCTCGGAGACGAGCGGCGAGCCGCTCGGCGCCGCGACCTTCGAGCACGGCTCCTGGGAGGTCGGCGACCTCATCCCGTGCCACGGTCACATGTTCGAGATCCGGCTGGTCGAGGACTCGACGCTCTACGTCCGCCGCGTGCTCTAGTCCTCGCGTCATACGAACGTATGTTCTACCCGGACCACGCGTTCCGCAAGCGCGATCCGCGAAAACTACGGATTGTCCAAAGGCGGCACGCGTGGGACGCTTTGGACGTCCGCGCCATGAGGGCCGCTGCGACCGGACGCTATGGGGGAGGACCCATGAAAGGTCGCATGGCCGGGACGCCTCGAAGCAGCGCGGTCCGCTTCGTCGCGGTCGCAGTGTGGGCCGTGCTCGCAGTCGGGGCGACAGCTGCCTCGGCGCCCGCCGGTTCCGCCGCAAGCAGAGAAACGAACGGGCCGTACTCGATGACACTGAGGGCGCTGACGGGACCACAGGGCGCGGATCTGCTGGTCACGATGCAGGCCGCGCCTGACGCGGTTCCCCTCGAGACGCTCAAGAAGGTGCAGGTGAAGATCTTCGACGCCGTCGGCGAGGTCGCCGCCG
>WNFU01008070.1_pt1 | contig 21885 bp, 15 predicted proteins | sample 5400121 | NCBI WGS metagenome assembly WNFU01 (sample SAMN13153360, study PRJNA577476) | soil metagenome | isolation source: 100 cm soil or saprolite under grassland replicate 1 | place: USA:California | collected 2016-06-15
AAGCGGTATTCGTCGTCAATCGTCGCGCGCGCTCGTGATCGCGTCGATCGCCTTTGGTGGTCTTGTCGCTGGAGCGACGGTCGTCGCGGCCGCGGTCTCGGACACGCCGGCGAAGCATGCGACCGCAGCGAAGGCAGGACGACCGCAGAGCAGCAAGCGGGAAACGCGCCTCGCGTACCACGCTGCGCGCGCCAGCCACGCGAAGCTCGGTGGTCCGTCGTCGCGGCGGCATGTGTTCAGTGGCGCCTACAGCTCCGCGGTCTTGGCTGACAGCCCGGTCGGCTTCTGGCAGCTGAATGAGACGTCGGGCACGACGGCAGCGGATTCGAGCGGCAACGGTCGCAACGGCAGCTACGTGAACGCGCCGACGCGCGGGGTTTCGGGGCCGATCACGACGGAGTCGGCGAACACGGCGGTGTCGCTGAACGGGACGAGCCAACGGGTGACGCTGACCTCGCTCGCGACACCGCGGACGGTCGAGGCGTGGGTGAAGCTGTCGACGAACACCGGCACCTTGCCGGTGTTCAGCAACCGCGACGGCTCGAGCGGACACTCGATGATCTTCTTCGGTCTGAGCGGCGGCAAGGCCTTCGTGTACGTGAACACGCGCTCGCCGTACTCGCTGAGCGGAACGACGCGGATCGACAACGGCGCCTGGCACCAGATCGTCTACAGCTGGGACGGCACGACAGGAAAGATCTACGTCGACGGCGCGCTCCAGACTTCGGCCGCGCAGGCGGATGGGTTGCCCTACACGGCGGTCGGCTCGATCGGCTACGACGTCCCGAACGGCTCCTATTTTCCCGGTTCGGTCGACGAGGTCGCCCTCTACGGCAGCGCCCTAACGGGGACGCGGATCGCAGCCCACTACACGGCGGCAACGACGATCACGGCGCCCTCGAACGTCTCGCCGCCCACGGTCAGCGGCTCGGCGCAGGTCGGCGGCACCCTGACGGCCGCCACGGGCAGCTGGGACGGGCCACCGACCAGCTACGCCTATCAGTGGCGGCGCTGCGCGGCGGACGGCACGGGCTGCGCGGACATCGCCGGCGCGACCGGCCAGACGTACGCGCTCGTCGCGGCCGAGCTCGGCCTGACCTTTCGGGTCGTCGTGACGGGCTCGAACAGCGTCGGCTCCAACTCGGCCAGCTCGGCGCTGACGCCGACGATCATCAACACGTACCGCAACATCGTGCTCGCCGACTCGCCACGCGCCTACTGGCGCCTCGACGACACGAGCGGCACGACCGCGGTCGACGCGAGCGGCAACGGCCTCGACGCCAGCTACGGCAGCGGGATCACGCTCGGCTCGAGCGGCGCGCTCGGCAACGACACGAACAGCGCCGCCACCTTCGGAACGAGCTCGGTCGTCAGCCGCTCGATCGTGACGACACAGACCGCCGGCGTCACCCTGGAGGCTTGGATCTATTGGACAGGGACCTCGGCCGCGAGCTACTTCCTCTACAACGGCAACGCCGCCTCGAACGGGTTCGGCCTCTACGTCTCGAACGGCTCCTGCGGCGCGGGCAGCTCGCTGTACCTGCTGCTCGGCGGCTCGCTCTGCAACGGGATCAACTCGGCCGGGACCGTGCCGACGAATCAGTGGACGCACGTCGCGCTCACACTCGAGACGAACAACACTTTCACGATCTACGTGAACGGCGTCGCCAAAAGAACCGGGAGCGCGAACTTCGTCGCCCCGAGCGGCACGACCAGCGTCGGTAACAGTTTCGCGGGCAAGATCGACGAGGTCGCGATCTACAACACGGCGCTCTCGGCCAGCCGGATTCTCGCGCATTACAACGCCGGCAACCCAGGCACGTGGCCGGTGATGACGTCGGCTCCGACGATCAGCGGCACCACCGTGGAGAAATGGACGCTGAGCGCGAACGACGGCAGCTGGAGCGGCAGCCCCACATTCAGCCATCAATGGCAGCGGTGTGACGGCAGCGGGTCCTGCAGCGATATCGTCGGCGCGAACGCGCAGACCTACACGCTGACGGCGGGCGATGTCGGCAAGACGATTCGCGCCAAGGTGGCCGCCGCAAACAGCGGAGGCGCTGTTCCGGCAATTACCGCAGAGACCTCGAGCATCGCCTCATTGGCGACGGTCATGCCACCCGCACCGACGACGCTGCATGTATTTTCGCGCGGATTGACTGCCGGACCGAAGGCACCGAATGGGCGCAAGCTCGGCGGCTGCACTACCGCTGAGCAGGACTACAACGGCCCATGGATCACTCGTTATCGCTGGAACTGCGACGGCACGCTTGAGTTCGAGCGACGGAATCCGGGCGGTGCCGCCGGCGGCTGGTACGACCTCATCATCCGCTGCGAAACGACGCCGGGCTGGCCGGGCAACACGTGCGGCAACGACTCGCAGTCCTACGACGGGATCGGCGGCTACTTGAGCTTCCAGCAAGAAGTCTGGGACGATTTCGGTCCCGGTGGCGGGCAAGGTGCCGGCAAGCTCGTCAGGGTCACCTGCCTCTCGCCGGTTTGCTTCAAGCGAGTAGGCCCCGGAAGCGGCTTTCCGGACGAGGCGGCGCGTGGCGACTGTGACGCCGACGCTTTCACGTCCAATCCCACCGAGTGTGACGGCGACCCGGTGAATGGCGCGACCGGCGGCTTTCGTTACGCCGCCACGGACCTGACGCTACCTGGCCGGGGACTGCCGCTCTCGCTCGCGCGCGGCTACAGCTCCGAAGATGCCGGCACCGGTGGCTTCGGCGCCGGCTGGACGTTCAACTACGCCGCCGCGCTCGCCATCCAGGCGAGCGGCAATGTCGTCGTGCGCGCCCCGACTGGCCAACGGCTCGACATGTTCCGTCAGACGAACGGTTCGTATGTCGCCGTCGCTTTCAACGGCGCCTTCGCAGCCGTGAGTGGCGGCTACGAGCTGACGAGCAAGGACCAGCGCGTCTACCACTTCAACTCAGGCGGCGTGCTGCAATGGGTGCAGGAGCGAAATGGGAACCGCGTCGCGCTCGGCTACAGCGGTGCCGGCCAGCTGACGACGATTACGGACACCGTCGGCCGCGTTGTCCAGGTGCAAACGAACTCGAGCGGACAAATCACCGGGTTCACACTCCCCGACGGACGCAGCGTCGCCTACCACTACACGAATGGGCAATTGACGTCGTTCACCGATCTCCGCGGCGGCACGACCACCTACGGCTACGACACGAATGGGCGGCTTGCCTCGATCGTTGACGCGAACAACCACACTGTCGTCCAGACGACATACGACGAAGCGGGCAGAGTCACCGCGCAGACCGACGCGAACGCCAAGCAGACCACCTTCAACTGGGACGTCGCGACCCAAACGCTGACCGCGACCGACGCGCGCGGCAACAGCTGGACCGACGTCTACTCCAACAACAAACTCGTGAAGCGGATCGATCCGCTCGGCAACACCACCCATTACAGCTACGACACCAACTTCAACCTGACCAGCGTCGCCGACGCGCGCGGCAACACCACAACTGCGACCTTCGACACGCGCGGCAACGCCCTGACCGTGACGGCGCCGGCGCCGCTCTCCTACCAGCAAACGACCACGTACGACGCGCAGAACAACCCAACCAGTTTCATAGATGGGCGCACCAACGGGACCGCCTACGGCTACGACAGCCCAGGCAACCTGACCAGCATCACCCGGCCCGGCGGTTCGACGATCCAGTTCGCCCGCAATCCCCAGGGCCTGATCACGAGCGTCACCAACGCCCGCGGCAAGACGACAACGCTCGGCCGCGACACGGCCGGCAACCTGACCAGCATCAGCTCGCCACTCGGAGCAGTCACGACGATCGCCTACGACGCCGCGAGCCGCCCCACGTCGCTCGTCGAGCCGCGCGGCAACGTCGCAGGCGCGAACCCCAACGACTACACGACGACCTACACCTACGACCCCGTCGGCAATGTGCTCACCGCAACCGATCCGCTCGGCCACCAGACAAGCTGGACATACGACGCGGCCGGCAACGTCACCAGCCGCACCGACGCCAACAGCCACACGACGACATACCTGTACGACCCGGCGAACCGGCTCGTCTCCGTCACCGCACCCGGCGGCACTCAGACGAGTTACACCTACGATGCGGTCGGCAACCTGCTCACCAAGCAGGACCCCAACGGCCACACGACGACCTTCGCCTACGACACAGCGAACCAGCTGACCAGCGTCACAACGACAAACAACAAGCTCTGGACGTTCGCCTACGACGCGAACGGCAACCTTACCCGAGTCGTCGACGCGAACGGCAACGCGACCAGCGACCCGAACGACGGCATCACGAACTACTCATATGACGTGCTCAATCGCCTGAGCTCGATCAGCTATAGCGACGGCACCCCGAGCGTCAGCTACAGCTACGACGCCGCCGGCAACCGCACCTCGATGATCGACGGCGCCGGCACCCAAAGTTATTCCTATGACGCGCTCAACCGGCTAACCGCCGTCACCCGCGGCGATGACTCGTTCGGCTACGCCTACGACGCCGCCGGCGAGATCACCCAACGCACCTACCCCGGCCGGCAGACGAACTACGCCTACACCGATGACAGCTCGCTCACAACCGTGACGAGCGGCGGCGCCACCACCAGCTACACGTACGACATCGCAGGCAACCCGGTCCGCGTTGACTTGCCGGCGGCGAACGGCTACGCGGAAACGCGGATCTACGACCGTGCCGGTCGCCTGAACGAGGTCCGCAACGAGAGGGCGGGTACGACCCTCTCGTTCGCCGACTACGTCTACGACCCGGTCGGCAACCCGATCCAGATCACGACCGGCGACGGGCTCGCCGCTCTCAGCTACGACAATCGCGACCGCCTGACCGAGGTCTGCTACCAGGCGAGCTGCCCGGGCGGCAGCGATCCGTTCATTCGCTGGGCCTACGATGCCGTCGGCAACCGGACGAGCGAGGCGCGCCCAGCCGGCACGACGACGTACAACTACGACGCCGCCGACGAGCTCACGGCAAGCAGCGGCCCCGCCGGGACCACGAACTACACGTTCGACGCCGACGGCCGCCAGACGCAGGCCGACGATCGCAGCTTCGCCTGGAACATCGCGAACGAGCTCGTTTCGACCAGCGCGGGTAGCGCGATGGCGACGTACAGCTACGACGGCGACGGCAACCGCCTCTCGGAAACGATTGACGCCGCGACAACGAGCTTCGTCTGGGACGTCAATCACCCGCTGCCGCAACTCGCGCTTGAGCGCGATACGTCTGGCACCGAGCTGCGGAACCACCTCTACGGGCTCGACCCGATCGGGATGAGCAGCGGCGGCCACGACTACTACTTCCACCGCGACGGAATCGGCAGCATCGTCAACGTAACCAACGGAACCGGCGACACCGCGTGGAGCTACAGCTACGAACCGTACGGCAATGTAAAGATGGCAACACAGAGCGATCCGTCGGCGCCGGAAAATCCCATCCGATTCGCCGGCGAATACGTCGACGCCACCAGCGGCCTGATCAATCTTCGCGCGCGCCGCTATAACGCTACGAGTGGCAGCTTTCTGTCGAAGGATCCAGTAGCGGCAGCGCTTCGCGATCCGGCGATTTCATCATATGCCTACGCTGACGATCGGCCGACGGTATTTGTCGATCCGAGCGGCATGATGTCGAGAAGCGCGTCCGATCCCAACGAAATAATCGACCGAAGCACGTGGAACGTTGGCGAATCACACGCCGAGTGGACCAACGACCGGCGAGGCTGCACGGGACTCCGCGGGAACTTGGAGTGTGGCCGTGAATGGTTCGCTCGAGGCCAATTATTTGCTGACCTATACCACGGAATCACCACGCAGCCGGCTGAAGTGACGACAGGAACCGCCGTGGCCGCGGCAGGGGCCGGCGGTCTCGTCGGTTCGTGGCTGGCTTATCGAGCGTGCTCCACCGGCGGCAAGGAAATACTCGACACGATCGGCCTCCTGCATGGTGTCGACTGCGTCACGATCGGCGGAATCCTCGCAACGTCCAGTTTCACGCTTTGGGCGACTGGTGCATACATGATAGGTGAGGCGGAGCGAGGAAAGCGGCCGTCATGAACCGTAGCGAACGTGCGCTTGTAATGTGGTTCGGCGCGCTTTGCGTGACACTCCTCGTTGCTCTAGCTGTAGCAAACGTCCTCGAGAATTACGTGAGCGCGTGGTTCGACATCGCTTGGGCAGGAGCAGCGATTCTTGGAGTGATCGGTTTGGCAGAGCTGAGGCGCTTGGACAGCCGGACAGGGCCGTCGAGATCCGCCGGTCGCCATGCCGCGCGGCGTGGCCGGCTTCGGGCAACACTTCGTGCGGCCGGCCTCATCGTCTTTGCCTGCTGCGTCTCGTTCATACTGATTTGGGTGATCATCGGGCTCAGCGCATGGCTTGGTGTAATCGGTCTCGCAGCGATAACGTTCGTGCTGCTCATTGCCGTTACTGCCGCCCTAGATCGGTGGCGCACACGGTCACAATGAGCTAGAGAACCAGTCCGCGGCACTTTCATCCTGAAACTGTGTCACTAGGCGCATGAAACCAAACTGCATCATGATCTAACGGACTGTTTGGATGAGTCGTTACGTGATACTCATCGCAGCGCTTCTCATTGGATTCGCGTTAGTTGTGTATCAGCGACGCTTTGGTGCGATCCTCGAACGGTTTGTTCGACGTCTGCTACCCGGTTCGGCTAGCCGACGCTTGGTACGCGCAGCGAGTCTCTCCATACTAGTCGCCTTCACATCGATCACAGTCGTCATCCTTATGACGGTGGTCCGTTGATCGAGCGTTGGGATTGAGCCGGATCTGACTGCGTGCGCTGCTCTTACGACAGTGGTCGTAGGCGCCTTTCTTGTTCTCGTTGCGATCGCCCTTTGGACCGGTGGGTTCGCTCCATACTCGAGGCCGCGATGGAATCGCTCGGGCACGTCGTACGATGTTAAGCGCGCGGGGATGATCCCGGGTTGGCTCATTTTGTTATCCATCGCCGCATGTTTGGTATCCCTTGCACTCCTCGAGGAGTTTGGATGCTCGAGTTAGTCTGGCGTCGTGACATCGGGGTCGGACCCCACCTATCCGGAACCGTCGGCAACGGCTGGGCGTTCCTCAAGCTCCATCGCCGCACGCGTGACCCGAAGCAGCTCGAGCGTGCCCGCCGCTTTGCGATGCACGCGATCCAGCAGCGCAAGGGGGCGCGGCCTCTACGAGGGCGACGCCGGCGTCGCGCTCTACGTCAAGGCGTGCCTCGACGTCGACGACCGCTGCCCGCTGCTCGACGTCCTTTAGCTGGAGTTCCTGAACGGGCAACAACGGGAAGGCGAGTTCAGATGTTGCACACTCGACACTCTCGAGCCTTGACAACGGGCGCTGTTCCATAGGCGGGGTCCGACACCGATGTCAGTGAATCGTTTGCTCTTACTACCAGTCGCCGCAGTCGTAATCTGGATGTCGATCCTTTTCTTTGTTGGGTCGCGGTCGTCCGGTCTGTTTGCGCCGCCGTTAATTTTCGTCGGAGCGCTGCTTTTAAGTCACGGCGCCTACCGAATCGGAACCCCGGATTGGCGCAGCCAATCGTGGTGGCAGACGCATAGACTTCTGTCTTATCTTCTCGGCGGTTTCTCCGGAACCAGTCGGTACGACTCGGGACGCATGCGAGAATATCTAGCCGCATCTATTCAAGTGATCGCGGCGTTTGCGTTCGTCCTGGGAGGAATCGCGGCACTTTCATCCTGACACCGTGTCGCTGTGCACTTTCGCTCAAAGAACGATCTCAGGTCGCCGGTCGCGAAGTCGCCTTGACGCCGACCGAGGAAAGCATCTTCCGTGCTGGCCCTCCTTCGGCGAGAGGTGCTACAAGGAGTGAGATGGAAGGGCGTGCGCTGATCTCGTCCGACATCCTCGCGCGGTACGCGGGGGACGCGGCGCTCGAGGTCGAGGGCGTGAGTTCGCTCGTGCCGAGCCAGTTGCACCGGCACAAGGGCGTGCGGGTGCTCGACGACGGCTCGCGTGTCGAGCTGCACGTCAAGGTCGACTGGGGCGTGAATGTGAACGCCGTCGGCCGTGCGGTGCAGCGGCGTGTCAGCGAGTACCTCGCGTCGATGGCGAACAACGGCGTCACGGCGGTCGACGTCGTCGTCGACGAGGTCGAGACGCCGTGAGCACGCGAGTCGCCGGCCTCACCGGCGCGACGATCGAGACGGCGCCGACGGTGTGCCATCAGTGTGTGTGGTGGCAATCGCGCGGCGGGCGCCAGACGGACAAGCGCCGCTGGATCGAGAAGGTCGAGGACGACTGGGGTGCATGGGGTGCCGTCTACTACGACGACGACGGCAAGCTGCTCGGCTCGATGCAGTTCGGCCCCGCGCGCTTCTTTCCCCGTGCGCAGGAGCTGCCGGCCGGACCGCCGAGCGCGGACGCGGTGCTCGTCACGTGCGCATACCTCGTCGAGCGCTCGGCGCCGTGGGTGATGCAGTCGCTGTTCCTGACGGCGATCGGCGAGGCGCGCGAGCGAGGCGCCGGCGCGCTCGAGACGTTCGCCTACCGCTACGCCGAGGGAGAGTCGCCGTACGAGCGGTTCGAGGTGCACCGGACGGTCTTCCCGCGCGACTTCCTCGCCGACTTCGGCTTCCGCACGGTGCGCGCCCAGGGCCGCGTCGAGCTGTGCCGCCTCGAGCTCGGCGGCCTGCAGCCCGTGCTGGAGGGAAAGCGCGCGGAGGTCCTGAGCAAGCTGAAGGAGATCTTCGCGCCGGCGCCCGTGCCGCAGCGGATTCCGTAGCGCCCCTCAGCGCGCGAGCGAGAGGACGGCACGCAGGCCGTACTCGCCGCCGGGCCACAGCTCGGTGACGACGTCGCGGCCGGCTCGTCGCACGACGTACGCGAGCACGGCGGCGACGATGATCGCGTCGTCGAGCTGGCCGGCAACGGGGATGAAGTCGGGAACCAGATCGAACGGCATCGCGAGGTACGGCACGAGCAGCGCAAGCGCGACCTTCGCGCGTCGAGGTACGCGGTCGTCGCCGAGCAGACGCTTGACGAGGACGATGCAGTCGGGGATGAAGGCAGCGAGCTCGCGCGCTTCGGTCTTCCGCCCGAACAGGACGAGTGCGAGCACGAGCAGCAGCCACACCGCGAGCGTGACGCCGAGCCCGACGAGCAGCCAGAGGTAGACGTTCAGGCCGCGGCGCGCTCGCGCGCGAACAGCAGGTCCGCGATCTGCACGGCGTTCAGCGCCGCGCCCTTGCGGAGGTTGTCTCCGGCGACCATGAGCGTCAGGCCCCGCTCGACGGTCGAATCGCGTCGGACGCGGCCGACGAGCACTTCGTCGCCGCCGGCCGCCTGCGCGGGGCTCGGCGCATCGACGAGCCGGATCCCCGGCGCCGCGGCGAGCAGCTCGCGCGCACGCTCGGGCGAGAGGTCGTCGTCCGTCTCGAGCCAGACCGACTCGAGGTGGCCGACCAACACCGGCACGCGCACGCACGTCGCCTGCACCGGCAACTCGGGAAGCTCGAGGATCTTGCGCGTCTCCTCGCGGATCTTCGTCTCCTCGTCGAACTCCCCGCCCTCCAGGTCCCAGTCGCCGCGCGCGTCGTTCTCCTCGACTCGCTGCGTGCGCAGCCGCTCGATCGCCTGCGCGCCCGCGCCCGACACCGACTGGTAGGTCGCGAGACGCACGCGCCGCAATCCCGCTGCGTCGTGCAGCGGTTTCAGCGCGACGACGAGCTGGATCGTCGAGCAGTTCGGCACGGCGATCACACCGTCGTGTTCGTGCGCGCGTGCGGCGTTCACCTCCGGGACGACGAGCGGGACGCCGGGCTCCATCCGCCACGCGGACGACTTGTCGATCGCGACCGTGCCGCCGCGCACGGCGTGGGGGACAAGCTCGCACGAAGCGGATGCTCCGACGGCGAAGAAGCAGAGGTCGAGCTCGCCGGACGCAAGGACGTCCGGCGTCGCCTCCTCGACGGCCTTGCCGTCGAGCTCGGAGCCTGCGGAACGCGCCGACGCGAAGTAGCGGACCTCGTCGCGTCCGCGCAACAGGTCGCGCAGCACGCCACCGACCGCGCCGGTCGCTCCGACGACGCCGATGCGGGGTGCGCTAGCCAAGCTCGAACGCCTCGTGGAGCGCGCGCACGGCCGTCTCGACGTCGTCCGTTGGGATGTGGCACGCGATCTTGATCGGCGACGTGGTGACGACGACCGGCTCGATCCCGTGCGCCCGCAGCGTCGCGAACGTCTTCGCCGCGATGCCCGGATGGCTCTTCATCCCCGCACCGACGATGCTCACCTTGCCGAGGTCGTCCCGCGAAGACCAGCGCACGCCGAGCGCGTCGAGCGTCCGCTCGACGTCCGCGGCGTCCTCGGTCGGGGCCGAGAAGACGACCTCCTGCGGCGTCACCTGGATGATCGTGTCGACGTTGACGGCCGCCTCGGCGAGCGCCTCGAAGAGCGCGTCCGGGCCGGCGCCTTCGGTGCGATAGACAAGCTCCTCGCGCGTGTGCACGACGCCGGAGATCATCGCCTTCTCGAGCATCGGATCGTCCTCCTCCGTCACCCAGGTCCCTTCGGCGTCGCCGAACGTCGAGCGGACGTGCAGGCGGACACCGTGGTTCCGTGCGAACTCGACCGAGCGTAGCTGCAAGACCTTCGCGCCGCTCGCGGACATCTCGAGCATCTCGTCGTAGCTGAGCGCGACGAGCTTGCGCGCGTTCTCGACGATGCGCGGGTCGGCGGTGAAGATTCCCTCGACGTCGGTGTTCATCTCGCAGACGTCCGCGCCGAGCGCCGCCGCGAGCGCGACGGCCGTGAGGTTCGACCCGCCGCGGCCGAGCGTCGTCACGTCGAGCGACTCGTTCGACACACCTTGGAAGCCGGCGACGAGCACGATGCGTCCCTCGTCGAGCGCCTCGTGGATCCGCTTCGCGCGCACCTCGACGATCTTCGCCTTGCCGTGCACGGTGTCGGTGACGATCCCCGCCTGCGAGCCCGTCAGCGAGATCGCCTCGTGGCCGAGGTCGACGATCGCCATCGCCGCGAGCGCGCACGAGATGCGCTCTCCGACCGAGATCAGCATGTCGAGCTCGCGCGGGTCGGGCCGGTCCGACACCTGGCGCGCGAGGTCGAGCAGCTCGTCCGTTGTGTCGCCCATCGCGGAGAGGACGCCGACGACGCGGGCGCCGCGCTCGCGTGCGCCGACGAGCCGGCGGGCAACCTGCTTCAGCCGCTCCGGCCCTTCGACCGACGTGCCGCCGAACTTCATCACGACGGTGCCCGCATGAGGAAGGCGCTCGTCGGCTGCGATTTCGGGAACGGCTTGAAATGCGGTCTCCGGCACCGTTTCATTGTGCCTGTGGATCCGCAGCTTCTCCGCCGCTGCTACGAGACGGCCGATTTCGAGCCGCTTCGCGCCGCCTACGCGCCGCAGGCGCTCTTCGACGCCTTCATCCCCGGCCGGCGCGTACGCCTCAGCGGCGGCGACGCGATCGTCGCGCAGCTCGCGTCCTGGTGGAGCTCTCCCGGCAAGCTGCTGCGCTGGTCGACCGACGAGTTCCCTTCCGGCCTGACGATCGAGTTCGAACGGGAGGTGGACGGCGGGCGCGTCTGGCGGCAGCGGCAGTTCCTGCAGTACGCCGACGGAAAGATCGTGCGGCAGCAGGTCTACTCGGCGCGTCCGCAGAGCGCCGCCGGCGCCCCGCCCGAAAGCGTGCTCGCTGAGCAACTCCTCGCGGAGGTCGGAGAAGTCGTCTCGATCGAGCCGCTTGTGCACGCCGGGCAGGCAGGCGGCTGGATCGAGCGCGCGACGCTCGCAGACGGGCGCAGCGTCGTCGTGAAGCGCGTCGTCGCGGAGCGGGATCTCCTCGGCCGGCTGTCGGGCGGGGAAAGTCGCGAGGCGCTGCTCTGGAAGAGCGGCGCGTTCGCGAAGCTGCCCGACTGGATCGACACCGCGATCCTCGCAGCGGGTCGCGAGCACGGCGAGACGGTGCTCGTGATGCGCGACGTCTCCGACGCGCTGCTCGGCGTCGCCGGAGCGCTGACGCGCGCCCAGAGCGCGAGGCTGCTCGAAGCGCTCGCGGCGATCCACCGCAGCTTCGCCGGCGAAACGTACGACTTCCTCTGTCCGTTGCGCTCGTTCCTGACGCTCATCTCGCCGCAGCGACTCGAGCTCGTCGCGGATGACGTGGACTACATCCCGAAGGTGATCGCCGTCGGCTGGGAGGTCTTCGCCGAGCACGCGCCGGCGGAGGTCGTCGACGACGGCGACTACCGCTGCGCGAACCTTGGGCTCGACGGCGAGCGCGTGATCGTCCTCGACTGGGGAATCGCCGCGCAGGCGCCGGGCGTCGTCGATCTCGCGTGGTACGTGTTCGTGAACGGCTGGCGCGTCGAGGCGGCGAAGGAGGATCTGATCGCGGACTATCGCGCCGCCGCCGGCGACCTCTACGACGAGCGCGCGATCGGACTCGGCCTCGCCGCCGGCCTGGCGTGGTTCGGCGGACTCCTGTCGCACGAGCTGATCGAGTCGGACGCCGCGAAGCGCGAGCGCGCGCGGCGCGAGCTCGACTGGTGGTGCGCGCGAACGCGCGAGGCGGCGGAGCGGTGGCTGTGAGCGACTTCCGCGACTTCGAGGTCGCCGGCTGGAGCGAAGCGGGCCGCGCCGAGCGCTACGACACGCTCGTCGCACGCGTCACCGCGCGCGTCGCGGAGCCGCTGCTGGACGCAACGGGCGTGCGCGGCGGTGCGCGGGTGCTCGACGTCGCGTGCGGGCCGGGCGCGCTCGTCGCGGCGGCGGCGAGCCGCGACGCCGACCCCGTGGGCGTCGACATCTCGCCGGACATGGTCGCGTTCGCGCGCAGCCGCCACCCGAACCTCCGCTTCGAGGTCGCCGACGCCGAGGCGCTGCCGTTCGCCGACGGGTCGTTCGACGTCGCGGTCGCCGCGTTCCTCCTGCACCACGTGCCCGATGCGCAGCGGGTCGTCGGCGAGCTCGCGCGTGTCGGCCGCCGTGTCGCCGTCGCGCAGTGGGACACCTTCGACCGCGCGCGCCTGCTCGGGGTGCTTTCGGAGGCGATCCGCGAAGCGGGCGCCGTCTCGCATGGTCCCACCGGTCCGTCGCGCGAGCTGTTCGCGTCGGAGGAGCTGCTCGAGGGTCTCTTCCGCACGGCCGGGCTCGAGGATGTGCGCGTCGAGACGCTCGCGTTCACTCATCGAATCGAGGACGCCGACGCAGTGTGGGACGGCGTCCTCGCCGGCAGCGTCAACACCGCCGCGACGATCAATGCGCAGGACGAGCCGGTGCGGCGCCAGATCCGCGAGCGCTTCGACCAGCTCGTCGCGGAGTACGAGCGCGACGGCGCGATCGAGCTGCCCGTCTCGGTGAAGATCGCGAGCGGCGCGCGCCGCTAGGACATCTCGCGGCGGCCGGTGAGCGCTCGGCCGAGCGTCACCTCGTCTGCGTACTCGAGATCGCCGCCGACCGGGAGACCGCTCGCGAGGCGCGTGACGCGCACCTTGCCGCGCAGGCGGTCGGCGAGGAACGCGGCGGTCGCCTCGCCCGTCATGTTCGGGTTCGTCGCGAGGACGACTTCCAGCACGCCGTTCCGATCGACGCGCTTCACGAGCTCGTCGATCCGCAGGTGCTCGGGCTCGACGCCGTCGAGCGGGGACAGCGCGCCGCCGAGGACGTGGTAGAGGCCGCGGTACTCGTGGGTGCGCTCGAGCGAGACGAGGTCTTGCGGCTGTTCGACGACGCAGATCAGCGACTGGTCACGGCGCGCGTCGAGGCAGATCGCGCAGCGTTCGTCCTCGGTCAGGTTGCCGCACTCGCTGCAGAACCTGACGCGCTCCTTCACGTCCTCGATCGCCTCGGCGAGCGCGAGCGCCTCCTGCTTCGGCCGCGAGAGGAGGTGGAACGCGAGCCGCTGCGCGGTGCGCTGGCCGACGCCCGGCAGCTTCGTCAGCTGGGCGACGAGGTTGTCGACGGCCGGAGAAACCACGGCCGCATTGTGCCTGGGTCAGTCGGCCGTCAGAAGCCGAGCCCGAGGCTGCCGAGGTCGCCGAGCGCGCCGAGGTTCAGCTTCGACTTCGCGAGCGTCTCCGCGCTCTCGAGCGCGTTGTTCACGGCGGCGAGGACGAGGTCGGCGAGCGCCTCCGGGTCGTCGGGGTCGATCGCCTCCTTCGAGATCTCGATCGCCGTGATCTTGCCGGCGCCGGTCGCCGTGACCTTCACCGCGCCGCCGCCGGCGGTGCCTTCGACGACCTCGTTCGCGATCTCCTCCTGCGCCTTCTGCACCTGCGCCTGCATCTGCTGGGCCTGCTCGAGCAGCTTGTTGAGGTCCATGCTCACTCGTCGATCTCCTTCGCGTCGAAGGTCTCCTTCACGAGCTGGTAGATCTCGTCCTCGCCGATCGGCTCCTCCGGCTTGTCGTCGCCTTCGCCCTCTCCCTCGCCGAGCACGAACTCGATCGCCAGCGTGCGACCGGTGAGATCGTGCAGCGCGTCGCGGAGCAGCGTCACGTTCTTCGGTTCGTCCGCGACCGAGCGGTGGAACGCCTGGTTCGGCGGGAACTCGATCGTAAGCGTGTCGTCCGCGAGCGCGACCGGGCGCGCATGCGCGAGCAGCGACGCGGTCGGGACGCCGCCCTTCTCCTCCACGGTCGCGAGCACGCTGCGCTGCCACGCCTCCTGCAACTGCTCCAGCTCGACCGAGGGCAGCTCCTGACTTTCGTCACGGTCCCGTTCGCTTCCTCCTTTGGTGTCTGACACCGGGACCTGGCTCGAACGGACGGTGCCGCGCTCGAGCTGGTCGAGGCGGAAGGCGAGCGCGTCGCGGGCGAGGTCGGACGCCGGGCGCGTCACCTTGACGAGCGCGAGCTCGAGCGGCAGCCGCGGGTCGCCGCCCTGGCGCATGTCGTCGACGGCCACGGCCAGGAGATCGATCAGCCGGACCGTGGCAGCCTCGCCGAGCTGGTTCGCCTGCGCGCGCAACCGTTCGCGCGTCTCGTCCGTCAGCGGCAGCGAGTCGGGAACCTCGCCCATGTGCTGGACGAGCATCAGCGCGCGCAGGTGCTCGAGCAAGTCGAGCACGAGCCGACCGATGTCCTGTCCCTGCGCGGCGAGATCCTCGACGAACGTCAGCGCGCCCGCGGTGTCCTGGTCGACGACGAGGTCGCCGAGCCGGAAGAGCGCTTCCTCCTCGACCGCACCGAGCAGCTGCAGCACCGCCTGCACCGTGATCTGCCCTTCCGTGGCCGCGGAGAGCTGGTCCAGCGTCGACACTGCGTCGCGATGCGAGCCGCGTGCGCCGCGCGCGATCAGCGACAGCGCCTGGTCGGGAACGTCGATGCCCTCGCCGTCCGCGACGCGGCGTAGATACGACACGAGCTCCGCGAGCCGCGGCCGCTGGAAGACGAACGTCTGGCACCGCGACCGCACCGTCGGCAGCACCTTCGCGAGGTCGGTCGTGCAGAAGACGAAGACGAGATGCGGCGGCGGCTCCTCGATCAACTTGAGGAGCGCGTTCCACGCCGCGTCGGTGAGTTGGTGCGCCTCGTCGAGGATGTAGACCTTGTAGCGACCCTCTGCGGGCTGCAGAATCACGCGCTCGCGGATCTCGCGGATGTCGTCGATGCCGCGCTGCGACGCCGCGTCCATCTCGACGACGTCGAGCGACGAGCCGTTCGCGATCGCGACGCACGCGTGGCAGACCTTGTCGGGCGTCGGCGTCGGCCCCTGCTCGCAGTTGAGTCCCTTCGCGAGGATCCGCGCGAGCGACGTCTTGCCGGTTCCGCGCGGCCCGGCGAAGAGGTACGCCTGCCGCACCTCGCCGCGGCTGATCGCGTTCTTCAGCGTGCGGACGATCGGCTCCTGGCCGACGACCTCCTCGAAGTCCTGTGGGCGGTACTTGCGGTAGAGGGCGGTCACGCAGTCACCTGGCTTCCGATTCAAGCACGTCGGCGTAGGATGGCGTCATGCGCGCCGAGCCTGCGGTCGAGACGGGTCTCCTGACGCCGGAGCGCCTGCTCGAGCTGCGGCGGCCGGTCGACGTGGAGGTCTCCGCCGACGGCTCGCGGGTCGCCTTCACGGTTTCACCGTCCTATCGCGAGCAGGGCGAGGGATTCGAGACCCGGCTCTGGCTGGACGGCGAGCCGCTGACGGAGCCGGGCGCGGCCGACGCAGTGCCGCGGCTCTCTGCCGACGGCTCCCAGCTCGCGTACGCATCCGACCGCGGCCATGCGGGACGCATGAGCCTCTGGCTGCACGGCCGCGGCGAGCCCGGCGACATCGCCGGCTCCGTCGAGGACATCCGCTGGTCGCCAGACGCGGCGCGGCTGCTCGTTCTCGCCGCCGACGTCGGCTCCGACCGGGCGGGCGCGCAGAGCGCGACGAAGATCAAGGAGGCCGGCGCCGAGGAGGAGGATCCGAAGGTGATCCGGCCGGCGCAGCATTGGCGCCGCCTCTACCTCGTCGAGGTCGCGAGCGGCGAGACGCGCGAGGTCTCGCCGGAAGGCGTCAACGTCTTCGAGTTCGACTGGGCGGGCGGCGACGCCGTCGCGGTCTGCACCGACGAACCGTCGGAGAGCGCGTGGTACGACGCGTGGATCGGGCGTCTCGACCTCGACGCGCGCACGGCCGAGCGCGTCCACACCGCCGAATGGCAGCTGCAGTCGCCGCGAATCTCGCCCGGCGGACGCCTCGCGTGGATCGAGGGCTTCGCCTCCGACCGCGCTGTCGTCACGGGGACCGTGCACGTGCTCGGCGAGGGACCGCTCGCGCCGGAGCTCGACGTCACGTGGATCGCCTGGGACGGCGACGAGACGTTGTGGTACGCCGGCTCGCGTCGCGCCGGCTCGCACTTCGGCCGGCTTGCGGTGGGCGGCGGTTACGAGGAGCTGTACGCGGGCGACGCCGTCGTCGGCGTGCGCTTCCAGCAGCGAATCGCGGTCGGCGGTGGTCGCGTCGTCGCGGCCTTCGAGAGCGTCACCGAGCCGCCGGAGGTGGTCGACTTCGTGAACGGCGAGGCGCAGGCGCTGACGTCGCTGAACGAGGACCTCGCCGCGGTCGCGGACGTCGCCGACTGGAGCGACTACACCTGGGAGTCGTTCGACGGCCTCGAGATCCAGGGACTGCTCTGCCTGCCGCGCGAGCGCGGCGACGGACCGCTGCCGCTCGTCGTCTACGTCCACGGGGGCCCGACCGGGACGTGGACGTGGCAGTTCCCGTATTCGACGTGGACGTTGCTCGCCCAGGAGGGCTACGCCCTGCTGCTGCCGAACCCGCGCGGCTCGAGCGGCCGCGGCCAGGAGTTCGCACGGGCGAACCTCGGCGACATGGGCGGCGGCGACCTGCAGGACATCCTCGCGGGCGTCGACGCGCTCGTCCGCGACGGCGTCGTCGACGACGCGCGCGTCGCGATCACGGGCGGCAGCTACGGCGGCTTCATGGCGTCGTGGGCGGTCACGCAGACCGACCGCTTCGCCGCGGCGATTCCGTTCGCGGTCGTCACCGACTGGACGAGCTTCCACTACACGACGAACATCGGGCAGTTCGACGTCCTCTTCCTGCAGGGACGGCCGGACGACCCGAACGGGCCGTACCCGAAGTGGTCGCCGGTGTTCCAGGCGCGCAACGCGAAGACGCCGACGCTGATCGTGCACGGACAGGAAGACCTCTGCACGCCGCTGCCGCAGGCGACGGAGTTCTACAACGCGCTCGTCGAGGCCGGCTGCGAGGCGGAGCTCGTCGTCTACCCGCGCGAGGGTCACGGCTGGACGGAGCGGGAACACCAGCTCGACGCCTGGAACCGCATCCGCGACTGGCTCGCGCGTTTTCTCGCGTAAGCGCCGAATCCGCTCGCGCGGATCCGGCGCACGCGAAGACCCCTGAAGCGGCCGCTTCGCGGCCGGTCGTATCTGTCCATCTTCCGGCTAGGCTTCCCCTGCCGCGGCACTGAGAGGATCCGAACCGCGTCAGGTCCGGGAGGAAGCAGCGCTAAGGACTCCCTCTCAGGTGCCGCGGTTCTTCACGGTCCAACCGGATTCCAACCGGATCGCACCCGCAACACCGCGCAACAGGCGGATGGTCTCGTTATGAGGGTGCGCTTGGGAACGGGGCCCGGCTGCGTCTGCGGCGCGCGCTGGGCCCCGCGCACCCACTTCACCGGGAACTGAGCGCGCGCTCGTAGCGCTTCCACGCCCGGCGGCTGCGCCGCCAGTGCAGCGCGCCGATCGCGAGCGGAACGAGCACCACGAGTCCGAGCACTGCGGCCGGCAGCGCGAGCCACGTCTTCGACAGCGCCGCGTCGCCGCGCGAGTCGAGCCACGGCGAGAAGTCGGGCTGCGCGAGGATGCGCGGCGGCGACCTCTTCTCCGGCGCGAACGAGGCGGCGGGGACGAACGAGTCGATCAGCCACCGGTCGCCGCGCTTCACGAACACGACGGTGTACGCGATCGCGCCCAGCTTCTCGGTGCGCGTGGGGTGGAGGAGCACGTCGACGCTGAGCTCGCGCGGATGCGAGTAGCCGAGGATCCAGCCCCACTCGTCCCGCGCGTGGTACGGGAAGACCGGCAGGTCGCCGCGCGCCCAGGCCGCACGCGAGACACCCGAACGGAACGCGGGAGTGACGAGCGGCAGCGCGCGCAGCGGATCCTTGCGCTCGACGGCGGCGGGGATGAACTGCGCCAGCAGCTCGTCGACCGCGTGACGCCGCGCGGGCGTCATCGGCACCGCCTCGGGCGTGCGGACGAACTGCGTCGGTCCGCTCCCGTGGACGACGGGGATCGTTCGTCCCTCCGACGGCAGCAGCACGATCGCGGCCGCGACGGCGGCCGAGACGGCGACGATCGCAGCCGCCCAGCCGGCCCGCCGCCGCACGCGTGCTGAGCCGAACACCGTCAAAGTCATTTCACCGGTGTTGTAGCGAATCTCCCGCCGGGCCGCAAGTAGCATCGCCGCGATGCCGAGCAGCACCGTCTGCCTCTCGTTCGACTTCGACGCGCTCTCGGTCTGGTTCGGCTACGAGCACACGACGCAGGCGATGCTGAACCGCGGCGAGTACGGCGCGCGCGTCGGCGTCCCGCGTGTGCTCGACCTCCTCGACCGGCACGACGTACGCGCGACCTTCTTCGTGCCGGGGCACACGGTGGAGTCGTTCCCGCACGAGACGGAATCGATCCTCGAGCGGGGCCACGAGATCGCACACCATTCGTACGCCCACGTCGATCCGTCGCAGCAGACACGCGACGAGGAGGTCGCCGACATGGAGCGCGCGCTCGCTGTGCTCGACAAGGTCGGCGTACGCCCGCTCGGCTACCGCTCGCCGTCGGCTGACCTCTCCGACTCCACGCTCGCGCTCGTCGAGGAGCACGGCTTCGTCTACGACTCGAGCCTCATGACCGACGACTACCGGCCGTTCCATCCGCGCATCGGCGACCGCGTCTCACGCGACGAGCCGCTCGAGCGAGGACGCGAGTCGTCGTTGTGGGAGCTGCCGATGTGCTTCGAGCTGGACGACTGGCCGCACTTCCAGTTCAACTTCGAGCCGCATCGCCGCGGGCTCGCGGCGCCGAGCGCCGTGCTCGAGATCTGGCAGGGCGAGTTCGACTGGATGCACGAGCACGTCGATGGCGGCGTGCTCACCGTCTGCATGCATCCACAGGTGATCGGGCGGGGACATCGGATCGCGATGCTCGACCGCTTCGTCCAGCACTGCCTCGCCGCGGGCGCCCGCTTCGCGCCGCTCGGCGACGTCGCAACGGCGCTCTAAAGAGCGGGCTTTACGAGAAATTTACGCGGAGCCAACGCAAGCCCCGCAGCCGGGATCGATCCTTTCTTTCAGGTACCCAGCCCAGGGAGGAACTGAAATGCGGAAAGTGACAACGATTGCGGTCGCCTTTGTCGCGCTCGCTGCGGCCAGCATCGCAATCGCCGACGGATTCAGCGCGAAGTCGGCGAAGCGGGTCAGCGCGACGTTCGCGGCCACAACCGTCGCATCGGTCGACACGAGGACGTGCACGACGTCCGACGGCAAGTCGATCGCCGTGACGAAGGGGACGTACACCGGCACCGCGACCGGTGACGCCGATCTCACCGGCGCGGCGAAGGTCCAGCTGCAGGCCGTCATCAACACGACGGACAACATCGGTGCGATTGGCGGAACGATCAAGATCGACACCGCCGGAGACCGCAACACCGTCGCGCACTTCGACGCGGTGTACGACGGCGGCCAGCTCGCCGGTCTCGCGACCGGTCATGCCGGCAAGGACACGAAGCTGCTCGCGAATCTCTCGGCCGGCTTCACCGCGGCCGGTGGTCTGACCGGCGGCAAGCTCGGCGGCGGCACGACCGGCGGCTCCGCGGTCGAGCTCGGCCCCGGCAAGTGCGCGAAGACGAAGTCGGAGCACAGCGAAGCGGTCGGAACAGTGAGCGCCGTCTCGTCGACGTCGATCACCGTCGCCGGCGTGACGTGCACGGTGCCGGCGAGTCTCGCGACGAAGGTCGCAGACGTGAAGGTCGGCGACCGCGTTGCGATCCGCTGCGACGTCGTCAACGGTGTCTCGACGCTCGCGAAGCTCAGCAAGCGCGACTGACGTCCCCGGGATACGACGAAGCGAAGGGCGCCCGCGAGGCGCCCTTCGTCTCTAAGGGCGGATCTCGAAGCCGCGCAATCCCTCCGTCGGCTCGTCGACGACGTCGACGCTCTCGACGTCGGCGCCGCGCGGGCCGCGCTCGCACCACGCGACCAGCGCCGCGACCGCGTCCGATTCCCCTTCGAACACCGCTTCGACGGCGCCGTCGGGCCGGTTGCGGACCCAGCCCGCCACGCGGCGAGCTTCCGCCGCCCGCACGACCGCGACGCGGAAGCCGACGCCCTGCACGAAGCCGTGGATGACGACGCGCCGCCTGATCACGCGCGGCAGCGTACGACGTCCGGGAACGCGAAGGGCCCGCCGGAGCGGGCCCTTCGCCGATCGTCGGCTCAGCGACGCCTAGGCGGCGTGGGCCTGGTGGTTACCGCTGTTGAGCGTGCCCGTGACGGACAGGACGACCACGTTGCTCGCATCCTTGATCGTCAGTTTCACCGAGTCGCTCGTGCCGGGCTCGCCGGCGTCGGTGAACGTCCACTCGGCGGTCGCTCCCGGGACACCGCTGTACGTGCCGGTGCCCGAGCCGGTGTACGTGTCGAAGTCCGCAGTCGGCGGCTCCGGCGCGATCGCCGGATCGTCCGTGCACGACGCGGAGTCGAGGCTGGTCAGATGGAACCGCTTGCCCTTGCCCCAGTTGACCTCGAGGTTGCTCGTCCCGTCGGTCGGCGAGCAGTACAGCTCGAACCCGTGCGTGACGCGCACGCCGGAGCTCGTGAAGGCGCTGCCACCGCCCGTCATGGCGCCGTGGTTCTCCTCGCTGACGCCGCCGGTCCCGCACGTGCCGGTCGGAATCTCGAACGCGGCTGCGCGCATCGGCGAGTAGGCCTCCTTCGACCACATCACCTGGATCGGAGCGAAGGTGTGCGTGTCGCACTCCAGATCCTCGTCTCGGAAGTTCACGTCGCCCGGGACGGTCGTCGCGAAGTCGAAGGCTGCGGCCTTCGTCGTCTTGTCGATCACCCAGACGTGGTTGCAGCCGTCCGAGCCCTGGAACAGGAGCTGGCCGCCGATCGCAAGCCCGCTGTTGTAGCAACCCGTGCCCGTCCAGGGGAACGACTCGACCGCCACGCCCGTCAAGTCGTACGCGACGAGCGTCGTCGTGAAGCAGTCGTCGCTGTAGTAGATGACGTCGTCGAGCGCGCCCGGGCCTCTCGCGTCGAACGCGAGGCCGTCGTCGAGCCCGCAGAAGTCGCCGGTCTGGAACGCCGGCGCGATGCCGGTCGCGTTCTGCGACCCGTCGAGCGTGATCTGGTAGAC
>WNFU01003178.1_pt1 | contig 21862 bp, 14 predicted proteins | sample 5400121 | NCBI WGS metagenome assembly WNFU01 (sample SAMN13153360, study PRJNA577476) | soil metagenome | isolation source: 100 cm soil or saprolite under grassland replicate 1 | place: USA:California | collected 2016-06-15
GGGCGAGGGAGGTTTCACGGAGGCTGGCGCGCTCAGTCGTCGTCGGCGACGGGAACGGCCGGCGCGACGGGCTCCTCGGTCGAGGCCGGCTTGACGACGTTCCTTCCGCCTCGCACCCGCTGCAGCTCGAGCTCAAGGGTCTTCTCGCGGCGCGCGCGGTCCTGGAGCGCGGCCTGGAGCCGCTGCGCCTCCTGGGCGCGGAGCTGGTCGCGCCGCCCGAGCTCGTCGCGGAAGCGCGCCTGCGCCTCCTCGACCGACTTCACCGCGCGCGCCTCGGCCTCGCGCCGCTCCGCGGCGAGCTGCTCGATCCGGCGCGCGCCCTCCGCCGCGCGCGCCTCGGCGGCGCTCGCCCGCGCGGTGAGCTCCTTCTCGAGCCGCGCGCGGGCCTGGCCGGCCTGGACGAGCTGGGCCTCCACCTCCTGCACGCGCGCGCGCGCCGCCTGCGCGAGGCCCGCCTCGCGCGCGGCCTGCTCCGCGCGGGCGGCGAGCTCCTGTGCGCGCGACTCGGCCCGCCCGGCGCGCGCCAGCAGCTCCGCCTCGACGCGCTGCCGCTCGCGCTGCGCCGCCTGGAGCGCCTGCTCGCCCTCGCGGGCGTGCGCCTCGGCGCGCTCGGCGCGACCCTCCGCCTGCTGCAACGCGGCGTGCGCCTCCTCGGCCCGGCGCCGCAACTCGTCCGCGGCGTGCTCGTCCGCCTCGCGCGCCGTCGCGAGCGCCGCGATCCGCTCCTCCGACTCGGCCGCCCGCCGGCGCGCATCGTCGGCGCGCGCCGCGGCGGCCTCGGCCGACGCCCGCTCGCGCCGCTCGGCGGCGCGGAGCGCCTCGGCGCGCGCCGCGAGCTCCTTCTGGAGCGCCTCCTCACGCTGCGCCCGCTCGCGACCGAGCGTCTCCAGCCGCGCGTGGAGCGCCTCCGCCGCCTCGGTCTTCTTCGAGAGCTCCCCGAGCAGCTCCTCCTCGCGGCGCGCGTGCTCCGCCTCGACGGCGGCGAGGTGGGCGCGTGCCCGCGCCTCGGCCTCCGCCCGCGCCTCGGCCTCGGCGCGCAGCTCGCCGTCGATCCTCGCCCAGTCGGCCTTCGCGCTCGCGCGCGCCGCCGCGTCGGTCCGCGCCTGCTCGCGCAGCCCGGCGCGCTCCGCGTCGCGCGCCTCGAGCTCCGCCGCGAGCCCGTCCCGTTGCGCGCGCACCTCGTCCCGCTCCTGCGTCGCGCGCTCGAGCCGGGTGTCGAGCTCCTCCGCGCGCGCCCGCGCGGCGGCCGCCTCCGTCTCGAGCTCGGTCGCGCGCGCCGCCCCCGCCGCGCGCGCCTCGGCGAGCTCGCCGGCGAGCCGCGCCGCGTCGGCGCGCGCCGCCTCGAGGACCTTCTCTGCGTCCGCAGCGCGGGCCTCGAGCACGGCGCCGCTCCGCTCCGCCTCGCGCGAGAGGGCGTCGAGCGCCTCGCGGCGGCCCCGCAGCTCGGCCTCGAGCTCCCCGATCCGCTCCTCGCGCGCGTGGCCCTCGCGGCGCGCCTCCTCCGCGAGCGCCTCCGCGCGGCGGACCTGCTCCGCGCGTGCGGCGACGTCGGCGGTGAGCTCGCCCTCGCGCCGCCGCGCGTCCGCGAGCGCCTCGGCCGCGCGGGCCGCCTCGGCCCGGAGCTCCTCGCGCTCGCGGTCGGTCTCCGCGCGCAGGGACTCCGCGGCGGCCCGGTGGTCCGCGAGCTCCGCCTCGAGCGCGTCCCCGCGCTCGCGCTCCGCGGCGAGCCCCGCCTCGAGCTCGGCTTGGCGCGCTGCCGCTGCCGCCTCGACCTCGGCGCCGCGCGCGGTGAGCCGCGCGACGTCGCCCCGCGCCGCCTCGATGGTGTCCGCGAAGGACCGGGCCCGCTCCTCGGCCGCGCGGGCCCGCTCCTCGGCGGCGTCGCGCTCGCCGGCGAGCCGCCCCGTCTCGGCCCGCGCCGCAGCGAGCGCACCGCGGGCGGACTCGAGCTGCGCGTCGCGCTCCGCGAGCCCCGCGTCGCGCTCGGCGAGCGCCTGGCGGAGCGCGTCCCGCTCGCGGCCGGCCCCGTCCGCGAGCGCGCGCTGCCGCTCGCCCTCCTCCTGCGCCGCCGCGATCGCCTTCCGCGCCTCCTCGCGCTCGGCCTCGCGCGCCGCGTCGCCGCCCTCCGCGGCCTCGCGGGCGGCCGCGAGCGCGGTCTCGAGCGCCGCGGCGGCGGCGCGCGCTTCGGCGAGCGCCTCGCCCGAGGCCGCGAGCGCCCGTTCCGCCTCCTCCGCCCGCCGGGCCGCGTCGCGCGCGGCATCGAGCGCCTCGTGCTCGGCGCCGACGTGCTCGGCCACCTCCGCCTGGCGCAGCTCCTCCATCTCCGCGCGCAGCTCCTCCTCGCGATCGGTCATCTCGCGGGAGAGCCCCTCGATCTCGCCCTCGAGCGCGCCGATCTGCTGGAGGTGGTCCTGGATCTCGCGGGAGAGGTCGTCCTCTCGCGCGCGCGCGCCGTCGCGGAACTGCCGGTACTCGTCGTCGAGCAGCCGCAGCTTCTGCTCGCGGTCGCGCAGGACGCCCTCGCGGTCCTCGATCCGCGCCTGCCACGCCGCGCCCGCCTCGCGCGCCTGCGCGGTGCCCTTCTCGAGCGCCGCCTCCGCCTCCGCGAGCGAGAGCTCGAGCCCTCGCGCGCGCTCCTCCTGGCCGGCGCGGGTCCGCTCCGCCTCGGCGCGGAGCTGCTCGCGATCGGCGACGAGGGCGCGCTCGCGCTCCTCCGCCGCGGCCCGCGCCTCCTCGCGCGCGCGCGCGGCGGCCTCGAGCTCGCCGCGGAGCCCCTGGACCGCAGCGTCGAGCGAGGCCCGCTCCCGCTCGAGGGCCTCGAGCCGCACCCCGGCCGTGCGCGCGGCCTCCTCCGCCTCGCGGCGCGCCCGCGCGAGCACCTCGGCCGCGGCGGCGTTCTCCTCGGCGCGGCGGGCGAGCTCGGACTGCAGCTCCTCCTCCCGCACGGCCGAGCGCTCGAGCTCGGCGCGACCCTGGCGCTCGAGCCGGGCGATCTCCTCCTGCGCCTCGGAGAGCGCGAGCTTGCGTTGCGCGAGGTCGTCGTCGCGCCGCCGCAGCTCGCGCTCGAGCTCGTGGTTGCGCCGCTCGTTCGCGGCGACCACCTCGATGAGCTCCTTCTCCTGTCCGAACTTCTCGACCAGGAGGTCGTCGATCGAGGCGCCGAACTCGCGCTCCTTCTCGACGAACAGGTCGCGGGCGTCCGCGAGCCGCCGCAGCAGGTCCTCGACCTGGAGCTTCAGCCCCTGCACCTCGACGTCCCGCTCGTGCATCCTTTCGTCGAAGGAGGCGAGCTCGCGCTCGCGGACCGCCCACACCTCGGCGAGGCGCGCGAGCTGCGCCTCGCGCCACTTGAGGTCGTCGCGCAGGAGCTGGAGCCGGCCCTCCTGCGTCTGGAGGAGGTCGCGCCGCGGCGGCGGGCGGCGGCGGTGGGACTCGGCGACGAGCGCGTCGCGGTGCTCGGCGACCGACTGGAACACGCGATCCGCGAAGATCCGGTCCTCCTCGGTCAGGACGGAGCGCTGCGGCCGGCGCGCGATCGGGGGCGGCGCCTCCCCGCCGGGCGCCGGGTCGGCCGGCGCGGGCTCGTTCGCGGCACCCTCCGCCGGGGCCGAGGCGGCGCCGGGCTCCTCGAGGACCTCCTGCAGGTCCGCGTCCTCGATCACCGCGTCGTCGGCGCTCTCGACCGGCTCCGCCGCCGCGAGGATCCGCGACGAGAGGACCCGCAGGGCGCCCGTGTCGAGCGGCATCGCGAGGTACCCGTTCGCGGCCCAGGGCGTGCGCGCGTGCTCCGCGAGCGACTCCGGCGCCGTCTCGGAGGAGTAGAGGACCACCGGAAGCCGCGCGGTCGCCGGATGGTTCCGGAGCCGCGCGCAAAGGGAGAACCCCGAGAGGTCCGGCAGCTCGACGCGCACGACGACGAGGTCGGGGCGCCGGCTCACGATCTCGAGCTCCGCCTCGGCTGCGCTGCCGGCGACTGCGGTCGCGCAGCCGTCCTCCCGATACAACGACGCGAGCGACAGCGCGAACGCGCTGTCCGGCTCGACGATGAGGACGCGCTTCGGTTCCATCGCGGAATCCGGGCGGGACGCCCGGCCGGGCCTCGGAGTCTAACCCCGGCTTCGGCGGCAATCTAGCCATCGAGATCGCGCGCGCGCGCGCGCTCCCGAGCCGGGGCGTGGCGAACGGCCCGAGACGCCCGCGGGCAGTTGCCGCTCGGCGCCTCGCGACCGATCGTCCGGCAACCGGGACGCTCCGGCCGGGACCACATGCACGCACCTGCGCTTCTCCTCGTCACCGCCCTCACCACAGCGGCACCGCCCCCGGTCGAGCGGGCGCACGCGCCGGAGAACCTCCTCGCAGGACCGGCGCGGTGCGTGCTCCGCTACCTCGACGCCGTCCGGCTCGCCGGCCCGCACGCGGTCGCGGTGCGGCACGGGAGCTCGCCGGCGCCGGACGAGCGCGCCTACGGCGCGGCGAAGCAGCTCACGGCGCCGCGCACGCTCGAGGAGATCGACCGCTGGGCTGCGCGCGGCGCGGACCACCCGCTCGCGCCGTGGCGCGAGGCGGCCCGGTCGCGCGTGCTCGAGTCGTTCCAGCTGCTCGCCGCGCGGCGCGCGCCGCGGGGCGCCGCGGTCGTCACCGTCCGCGAGCGGTTCTGGCTCGCCGACCTCGATGACGGCGCGCTCGACCGGACGGTCTCGGAGTACCTCGTCGCGCGCGTCGGCGGCGAGTGGCGGGTGGTCGATCGCCGGCCGGGCGCCGCGTTCGACGACCTCGCCCTCGCCGAGGGTTACGCGGGTTTCTTCGACGCGGCGCCGGCCGCCCGGTAGATTGGCGGGATGAACCGAGGCCGCACCATCGTCGTCGGCGACGTGCACGGGTGCCTCGAGGAGCTCGAGGAGCTCTTCGTCGCGGCGTCGTACGTTCCCGGGAACGACCGCCTCGTCTTGCTCGGCGACCTCCTCGACCGCGGCCCGGACCCGATCGGCGTCCTGCGGCGCGTTCGCTCGCTCGGCGCGGAGTGCGCGCTCGGGAACCACGAGGAGAAGCACCTTCGCTACGCCGCGCACGAGGCGCGGCGGCGGAGCGACCCACGCTACCGGAACCCGATGCGCGCCTTCGACCCGCGCCGTGCGGACGAGCACGCGCGCCTCGAGCACGAGGACCTGCTCTGGCTCGCCTCCCTCCCGCGCTTCATCGGCCTCGGCGGCGGGTGGGTGGCGGTCCATGGCGGGCTCGTGCCCGGCGTCGCGCTCCGCGCGCAGCCGCCCGACTGGGCGGTGAGGCTGCGCTACGTGGACGCCGCCGGGAAGCCCGTTCCCCGCGACCTCGGCGACGCCGGGACGCCCGGCGTGCGCCGCTGGGCGGAGGCGTGGACCGGTCCGGAGTCGGTCGTCTACGGCCACTTCCCGCAAGGGCTCGGCGCGCCGCGGCGCGACGAGCCGCGCCCGGGCGTCGTATGCCTCGGCATCGACACGGGTTGCGTCTACGGCGGCGCGCTCAGCGCGCTCGTCCTGCCCTCGCGCGAGATCGTGCAGGTGCCCTCGCGACAGCGGGCGCAGCCGGCGGTCGACCCCGAGGACTGAGCAGCGGGCCGCTCACCCGAGCTGCGCGGCCGCGAGCACCTCACCTCGCCGCTCGCGCGCCCGCGCGACGTCCGCCTCGTGCTTGAGGACGAGCCCGAGCGTGTCGTCGAGCAGCCCCGCGTCGAGCGTGCCCGCCCCGAGGAGGGCGAGGGCGCGGACCCAGTCGAGCGTCTCGGAGGTGGAGGGCGGCTTGCGCAGGTCGAGCGTGCGGAGCTTGGCGACCGCGGCGACGACGGCGCGGGCGAGCGCCTCCGCCGCGGCGGGCGCGCGCAGCCGAACGATCGCGAGCTCGCGCTCGCGGTCCGGGAAGTCCAGGTGGAGGTGCAGGCACCGCCGCCTGAGCGCGTCCGACAGCTCGCGCGCCGCGTTCGACGTGAGGACGACGCGGGGGATCGATCGGGCGTGGACGGTCCCGATCTCGGGCACGGTCACGCTCCACTCCGAGAGCACCTCGAGCAGGAACGCCTCGAGCTCGGGGTCCGCCTTGTCGAGCTCGTCGACGAGGAGCAGGACGGGCGCCTCCGCGGTGATCGCGCGCAGGATCGGGCGGGGCAGCAGGAACCGCTCGGAGAAGAACACGTTCCCCTCGCCCGCGATCCGGTCGGCGGCGTCCGCGAGGCTCGCCGCGCCGCGCACCGCCTCGCCGATCCGGTCGGAGAGGAGCTGCGTGTACAGGAGCTGCTTGCCGTACTCCCACTCGTAGAGCGCGCGCGACTCGTCGAGCCCCTCGTAGCACTGGAGCCGCACGAGCGCGCGGCCCGTGGACTCGGCGAACGCGCGCGCGAGCGCGGTCTTCCCCGCGCCGGCGGGTCCCTCTACGAGGATCGGCTTCTCCAGCCGATCCGCGAGGAACACCGCGGTCGCGATCTCCCGCGACGGGAGATACCCCGCGCGCCCGAGCCGCTCCGCGACCTCGTCCACCGACGCGAACATCGCCGCGAAGGTAAGTCGGCCGGGGTCGCAGGACACCCCGACGTCGCCTGCGACCCGCGCTTTTACAGGCACGTCCCGCGCTGGGGGCGCGCAACGCCGCGATCTCGCACGCGCTCGCCCGCGCGGGGGTCCGGCACGCGGATTGAAGTCGTTCCCACCGAGTCCCGCCGGAGGCCGGTCACGGACGCTGCCATGACGTACCCTTCCACAAGCTCGTCTCGCAGCGCCCACCTCCCGTCACACGTCCATGTCGAGACGAGGCCGGAAGCTCGACTCCTCCCCCCGCCGCCCGTCTCATGTGAGGCGAACGGCGAAGTGCCTTGAGTCCCGGCGCGCGGGCGCAGGCGCAGCCTGGTCCGGCTGCGCCTGCGCTCGCACCCGAGATGCCGCGACGCAGGCGCCCCCGCGCGGACGACGCCGCTACACCTCGATCCGGACCCGGAGCGGCCCGCCCTGGACGTCCACGACCTCGGCCGACGCGCCCTTCGGACCGCGCGCGAACCTGAGCGTCGCGCGCGCCGGGCCGACGCGGAGCCCCTCGAGGATGATCTCGTCGAGCCACCCGGGGAGGCGCGGCGCCACGATCCGGAGCGTCGCACGCGGCGCGTCGGGGAAGAGTCCGAGGGCGGCGCGCAGGAGCAGGAACCAGGCCGCGCTCGACCACGCCTGCGGCGAGCACGCGACGGGGTAGTGGACCGGGAACCGGCCCGCGTCCCGCGAGAGCCCGCAGTAGAGCTCGGGCAGGCGGAGTTGCCGGAAGTGCTGCGCCGCCTGCCACAGGCCCGTGAGCACCTCCCCCGCCTCGGCGGTCATCCCGTACGCGGACATCCCCATCGCGCAGAGCGCGTTGTCGTGCGGCCAGACGGTGCCGTCGTGGTAGCTCAGCGGGTTGTAGGCGGGCTGCCCCGCCGCGAGCGTCCGGATCCCCCACCCGCTCCACATCGCCGGACCGAGCAGCGACGCCGTGACGGCGCGCGCTCGATCGTCCGCGATCGCGCGGGAGAAGAGGAGATGACCCGCGTTCGAGGTGACCGCGTCCACCTGCCGCTTCGCGCGGTCGAGCGCGAGGGCGTACGTCCCCTTCCCCGGCATCCAGAAGCGCGCCTCGACGAGGTCGGCGTGGGCCCGCGCCGCCGCCCGCAACCGCGCTGCGTCCTCGACGCGGCCGCGCCGCTCGAGCATGTCCGCCGCGCGCCGGCGGGCGTCCACCGCGTACCCCTGCACCTCCACGAGCGCGATGGGCGCCTCCGCGGGCGTCCCGTCGGCGAAGACCACGCCGTCGTGGCTGTCCTTCCACCCCTGGTTGCGCAGGCCCTTGCGCGTGCGGCGCGCGTACTGGACGAGGCCGTCGCCCTCCGCGCGGCGGTCGATCCACCCGAGCGCCGCCTCCGCAGCGGGCCAGAGCGCGTCGACGGTCGCCGTGTCGCCGCTCCACAGCTCGTACTCCGAGAGGAGGACGAGAAAGAGCGGGGTCGCGTCGGCGGAGCCGTAGTACGGCGTGTGCGGGACCTCGCCCGCGGCCGCCATCTCGCCGAACCGCATCTCATGCGGGATCTTCCCGGGCTCTGCGTCGCGCGCGGGATCGTCCTCCCGCGCCTGGAGCCGCGCGAGGAAGCGGAGCGCGTCGCGCGCGAGATCGGGGGTGGCGAGGAGCGCCTCGAATCCGGTGATGAGCGCGTCGCGCCCGAACGGGCAGGTGTACCAGGGGATCCCGGCGGACACGACCGGCTCGCCGAAGTGGTGGACCGTGAGCGCCTTGAGGTCCGCGATGCCGTGCGTGAGCGCGACGTCGAAGATCTCGTGCGAGGTCCGGAAGCGGGTCGCGTGGCGCGCCCACGCCGCGTACGCCTCGTGCGTCGCGCGGGCGCGGTCCTCGAACGAGCGCGCCGTCCTCGGGGGCAGCGGTCGCTCCTCGTCCGGACCGCGGCGCGTGCCGGCCGCCCCGCGCTCGATCCCCGCCGCGACGAGGAACGCGACCTCGACCCGCTCCGCGGGGGCGAGGTGCAGCTCCACCCGCGCGCCGGTCCCGACGATGCGGGCGAGCCGCGCCGGCCCGGCCCCGTCCCCCGCGAGGTCGAGCCGGATCTCGGTCGCGTACCGGCGTCCGTCCCGGCCCTCGTAGCGGAGCACCGCGCAGCCCTCCTCGACGACCGGCGCGAGGTAGCTCCCGCGCGCCGGCCGGCGCGCACCGCGGATCTCGAAGACGTCGGCGAAGTCGGCCGCCCAGTCCATCTCGATCCAGAAGTCCACCGGCCTTCCGAGGAAGTTCGTGAGGACGAGGCGGTCCACCAGCACCTCGTCGATGAGCATGTCGCGGCGCAGGTGGAGGTAGTTCACCGGCTCGTGGCCGAGCAGGTCGCCCGCGTGGAGGCTCGTGACGGTGAAGTCGATCTGCGCCACGTAGTCGTCCGAGAGCTGTGACGAGAGGCAGAGAGGCGGCCCGCCCTGCACGGCGAGCCGCCAACCGGACAGGTGCCGGGTGTCTCCCTGGAAGAGCCCCAGGTCCCGGGCACCCACCGGCGCCACGTCCCCCACCGCGTTCGCGACGAGGAAGAGGTTCCCGCGCTTGAGGACGAGCTTCTCGACCCCCGTCGCCTCGGGCTGCGCAGAGGGGTCCGCGTAGCCGAGGAGGTCCTCGGCCCGCGCCGCGTTCATGATCACGTGACCTGCGTCCATGCCTCCTCCGCCGCGACGTGCGGGGCGCGCCCCCGGGCGCCCGCCGCGCGGTAGACGGAGACGTAGTCGCGCGCCATCCGGTCCGCAGAGAAGCGGATCCGGGCCCGCGCCTGGATCGCGGCGCGGTCGAGCCCGCGCGCGGCGTCGAGCGCGTCCGCCATCTCGTCGGGGCCGGCCGCGGCGGGAACGAGGAAGCCGTCCTCTCCGTGCAGCACGAGCTCCGGCGCGGAGCCGCGCGCCGACGCGATGACGGGGCACCCGGCGAGCAGCGCCTCGATCATGACGAGCCCGAACGGCTCCTCCCAGCGGAGCGGCACGAGCAGCGCGCGGACGGTCGCGAACAGGCGCCGCTTCGCCGCGAGGTCCACGGCGGGGATCCAGCTGACGCCGGGGGCGCGGAGCGCGGGCTCGAGCACGTCCTCGTACCAGCGGGGCGGCGCGTCCTCGGGGTGCGGCGAGCCGCCGACCACGATCCGCAGCCCGGCGCGGCGCGCCGCCTCCACCGCGACGTCCGGCGCCTTCACCCACGAGAGCCTGCCGAGGAAGAAGGCGAGGTCGCCGCCCGCGCCGCGGTCCGGGTACATCGACGGGTCGAGGCCGTGGTGGATGACCGCGTCCGGCGCGGGGGAGACGAGCTCCGCCTGCTTCGCCGAGATCGCGACGCGGCGGATCGAGGACGGGACGGAGGCGTAGTACCGCGCGAGGGCGGCGTCCGCGGCGTGGTGGATCGTGTAGACGAGCGGGGCCCCGAGCTCGTCCGCGAACGCGAGCGTCGCCGGCGCGTGCGAGTGGACGACGTCGAAGCGGCCCCGGGCGATCTCCCGGGCGGCGGCTCGGCAGTGCACGAGCTCGGCGTACGGGTCCGGCGGCCAGACCGCGCGCGCGAACACGGAGTGGAGCCGCGGCGCGTGCGAGTCGCCCGTCGCGAACACCGTCACCTCGTGACCCATGCGGCCGAGCGCGCGCACGAGCGCGTCGACGACGAGCTCGGTCCCCCCGTAGGTGGGCGGCGGAAGTGGCACGAACGGCGTCGAGACGAGTGCGATCCGCACCTTTACACGGTAGTTGCTCCCCGCCCCGGCGACCACGCGGAGCGGCCGCCCCCTCGGTCGCGCCGCCGAGCGGGCTCCGGAGGCGGTCCCGGCCGCCCCGCCCGCGGCACGAGAGCCGGCTCCGCAGCGCACGTCGCCCCACACTCGCTGACGCTCGCCGCCGGGAACCTTTGGACCCCAGGGGGTCCGGGGTACACTCCGCGCCCATGGAAGGCCAGGGTCCTCTCTCGGAGGAGATGTTCCATTCGTTCCTGCAGCTCGCCGTGAAGCGGCAGGCGAGCGACGTCCACTTCGAGGTGGGCTACCCGCCGACGTACCGCGTGTTCGGCGAGCTGCTCGCGGCGAAGTACCCGCCGCTCACGCACGCGGACACCGAGGCGATCGCCAACTTCGTGCTCCAGGCGCCCGGCTCGGGGTTCTCGCCGCTCGACTTCCGGGAGGTGGACCGGAGCTACTCGCTCCCCGGCGTCTCGCGCTTCCGCGCCTCGATCTTCAAGCAGCGCGGGACCTGGGGCGCGGTGATGCGGACGATCCCGTTCCAGATCCCGGACTTCGAGACCCTCAACCTGCCGCCGGTCGTGAAGACGATCGCCGAGGCGCGCCGCGGGCTCGTGTGCGTCACCGGTGCGACGGGCAACGGGAAGTCGACCACGATCGCGTCGCTCATCGACTTCATCATTCGGCAGGAGCGGCTGCACGTCATCACCGTCGAGGATCCGATCGAGTTCATCTTCGCGGGCGGCAAGGGGCTCGTCATCCAGCGCGAGGTCGGCTCGGACACCGCGAGCTATTCTGACGCGCTGCGCGCCGCGCTCCGCCAGGACCCGGACATCATCATGGTCGGGGAGCTGCGCGACCGCGAGGCGGCGGACATCTGCCTCAAGGCGGCGGAGACCGGCCACCTCGTCATCACCTCCCTCCACACGCCGGACGTCCCGCGGGCGATCGGCCGCATCACCGGGCTCTTCCCGGCGGAGGAGCAGGACAACGTTCGGGCCCGGCTCGCGGACAACCTCCAGGCGGTCGTCGCGCTCCGGCTGCTCATGCGCGCCGACGCGACCGGCCTCATCCCCGCGGTGGAGGCGCTGCTCGCGACCTCCACGGTTCGCGAGCTCATCCGGGACGGCACGAAGGTCGCCGAGCTGAAGGGCTACATGGAGACGGCCGGGGCCGACCTCGGCATGCACTCCTTCGACCAGTACCTCTACAAGCTCCACGAGACGAAGCGGATCTCGCTCGACTCGGCGCTCGCGAACGCGACGAACCGCGCCGACCTCGAGCGCCGCATCATGATGGAGACGGGAGGCCGCTCCGCGTGACGGCAGGCGCCCCAGTGGCGTCGCGCGTTCTCGTGGTGGGGCAGGACGCCGACGTCTCGATCGCGCTTCACCTGCACCTCGAGCGGGCGGGGTTCGCGGTCTATTGCCTGCCAGGGCCGCAGGACGTCGAGCCGATCGCGCGCGCCGTGGCGCCGCACGTCATCATCCTCCTCCTGCCCGCCTCGCCCGACGGCACCTGGGGCATCGCGCTCACGACCGCGCAGAACGCGGCGAAGGTCGGCGTTCGCGTGGTGATGGTGGCGCCGTCCCGCGACATCGTCGAGCCGCTCGCGGCGGTCGCCGGGGCCGAGCGCGCGCTCGCCCGGTCCGAGGTGCTGTCGAGGCCGCTCGTCGTCGTCGAGCGGGCGGTCGGTCCGGGGCTCCTCGGCGGCGCCGCCTCGCCGCCGCCCGCGCGCGCGACGACGCCACCCGCGCCCGCGGGGCAGTTCCGCCAGCCGACCCTCGAGTCGCCCGGCGTCGCCCCCCCGGCGCGGGCGCGCAGCGGCGTCGACCTCATGGCGCTCATCGACGAGGAGCTCGTCGACGAGCCCAAGACGCGCCCGCTGCCGACGCGCGTCGAGGTGAACGTGAGCCTCGTCTCGGAGCACAACTTCTACGTCGGGCAGACCCGGCGGATGGACTCGGGCGGCGTCTTCATCGCGACGGCGATGCCGCCGCCGGTCGGGACGCGGCTTCAAGTGAGGCTCGGCCTCGCCGACGGCCGGAAGATCGACGTGGAGGGCGAGGTCGCGTTCGTGCGCGAGAAGAGCGCGACGATCGGGCGGCAGCCCACCGGCTGCGGCGTGCGGATCCACGGCGTGCCCGGCTGGGCCATCGACGCCGTCGAGCGGTTCATCCTGGCCCGCCAGCCGATCGTCTACACGCCGCTGTAGCCACGCGCGTCGAAGCAGCCCCGGCTGCCCGACGTGACCGCGCGAGCGCTCGGCGCCGAACCGGCGCTCACTTCCCCTCTACCGGTCTCGCTCGACCGCGCCTGTCGCTCGCTTGTGTGCTCCCGCGCCATTCCGGACGGTGCCGGCGACCGTCGCGAGCTTCGTCCGGATGCTCTCGCGTTCGGGCGCCGCGTCGCGCGCCGCGAGCAGGTGGACCGAGGCCTCGTCGATATCGCCGCGCTCGAGCGCGCGGGCGCCGAGCGCCTCGAGCGTGTCGGCGAGCAACGCGAGCCGCCTCGCCGCGCCCCCGTGCGTGGGAACGAGCCTCCTCGCCTCGACGAGGTGCTCGAGCGCGCCGTCCGGGCCGATGAGCCGGGCCTCCGACAGGCGGCGGTCGGCGGCGGCGATGTGGGCGTCCGCCGCGCTCCGCTCCGGCGTAGCGGGGGGCGGCGCGAGAGGGCGGCGCGAGAGGGCGGACCAGCCGATCCACCCGATCGCGACCGCGACCGCCGCCACGATCGCGAGCCCGCGCGCCACGCGTCCGCGTCGGGCGCGCGCCTGCGCGGTGGAGGGCGCGACGGGGGCGGCATCCGCCGCGGCCGCCGGAGCCGCGACGTCGGCAGTCGCGTCCGCGACCTCGAGATCCTCGAGGTCGCCCGGATCCGCCTCCGGCACGTCCTCGAACAGCGATGCGCTCGCCGTCGCGCGGGCGGCCGCGGCGGTGCTCCACGGCGCGCGCGCCGCCCCGGCCGACGTGGCGGGCGTGGCGTCCGCGACGGCCCGGAGGGTCGCGGAGGCGCCGGCGCCGGCCGTCGACGCGGTGCTCGCGCGCCCTTTCCCGGCAGGTGCCGGCGGGGGTGCGGGGGCCGGGGCCTGCGCGGCGGCCGGCTCGGCGCCCTCGAACCGGACGAACCGGACGTTGAGCACGGGCCTCGGCCCGCCTTCGAGCCGCGCGTCGACGAGGGCCTCCCCGCGGAGCGCGCCGCCGTTCCTGAACTCGAGCGTCACCTTCACGCGCGCGCCGATGGGACGCGGGTTCGCGGTCGGGATGCGCAGCCCGTTCGCGGCGATGCCGTCGGCGAGGCGCGCGTAGAAGTCGCTCTCGTCGGCGCACGGCAGCCGGACGCGCAGCGCCGGAACGCGCTCGGCGCTCATCGCTCGCCCCGCCCCCGGCGCGCGAGCGCGGGCGCGGCGGGCGGGACGACGTTGCCGCCGGCGCAGGCCGCGAGCGCGAGGAGCGCGGCGGCGAGGAGAAGACGACTGTGCATGGACGAGCCCCCCTGGTGGGCGATCCGATTCGACCGGGCGACGGCCCGGGTGTCAAGGCTCCGCGCGCCGGGGACGCGGCCGCCCTGCATACGCGGTCTTCGTACGGTAGGCGGCGGGGCCGTCGATCCCCTCACCCCGACCCCCGCTCCGCGGGGGCGAGGGGGATCCAATTCCGCTCCGCTACTCTGCTAGTCGTCCACCGGCCGGTCCGTGCGCCGGGTACCGAGGAGGTAGGGCTCGACGAACTGGTCGAGGTCGCCGTCGAGCACGTCGTCCACCTTGCCCGTCTCGACCCCGGTCCGCAGGTCCTTCACCATGCGATAAGGCTGGAGGACGTAGCTGCGGATCTGCGAGCCGAAGTCGATGTCCTTCTTCGTCGCCTCCTCCGCGTCGCGCGCTGCGGCGCGCTTCTTCTCCTCGGCCGCGTAGAGCTTCGCTTTGAGGATCTTCCAGGCGACGTTGCGGTTCTTCTGCTGGCTGCGCTCGTTCTGGACGGCGACGACGATCCCGGTCGGCAGGTGCGTGAGCCGGACGGCGGAGTCGGTCTTGTTCACCTTCTGCCCGCCCGCGCCGGACGAGCGGTACGTGTCGATCCGGACGTCCGCCTCCTTCACGTCGATGACGATGTCGTCGTCGAGCTCCGGCGTCACGTCCACGGCGGCGAAGCTCGTCTGACGGCGCGCCGCCGCGTCGAACGGGCTCATCCGGACGAGGCGGTGGACGCCCTTCTCCGCCTTCATGAAGCCGTATGCGTACTCGCCGCGTGCGATGAACGAGGCGGAGCTGATGCCGGCCTCCTCGCCCGCGGTCAGGTCGGCGGGCTCGACCACCCAGCCCTTCCGCTCGCAGTAGCGCGTGTACATCCGGTACAGCATCGCGGCCCAGTCCATTGCCTCGACGCCGCCCGCGCCGCTCTTCACCTCGACGATCGCGCCGGCGCGATCGTGGAGACCGGAGAGCATCTTCTGGAACTCGAGGGCCCCGAGGTCACGCCCGACCGCCTCGGCGTGCGCGGCGGCCTCGGTGCGCGTCGACTCGTCCCCCGCCTCCTCGGCGAGATCGGAGAGTGCCTGCGCGTCCTCGAGGGCGCGGCGGACCTTGTCGTACGCGCCCGCGACCTGCTCGAGCTGCGCCTTCTCCTTCAGGAGCGCTTGGGCCTTCGCGTTGTCCGTCCAGAAGGACGGCGCCTCGGACATTCGGGTGATCTCGTCCACGCGCCCGCGCTTGCGGTCGACGTCAAAGCGACCCCCGGAGCGCCTCGAGGCGGCGCGCCAGCTCGGCGAGGCGTTCTTGCGTCGGTCCGGCCATCGATCAGGTCTCCCGGTGCTCCGCCGCGCGGCGGCGGCCCGCGCGCAGCGCCGCGCCGAACGCGGCGACGGTCGCGGCGGCGCACGCCCACGCGAAGAGGTCGCCGAATCTAGTGTAGAGCGTGGACCCTCGCAAGCGAGGCACCGCTGCGAGGAGGAGCCTCGGCGGCTCGTCGGGATCGGGTGCGCGGTCGGGGTCGACGGGGCCGACCTCGAGCGCCCCCGGCGCCACCTCGCCCGTCGGGAGGATGACCGCGGAGACGCCCGCGTAGGCGGGGCGCACGACCGCCTTCCCCGCCTCGATCGCGCGCATCCGGACGATGGCGAGGAACTGGTACGGCCCGGAGGAGTAACCGTACCAGGCGTCGTTCGTCGGGTTCACGAGGACGTCCGGCTCCGGCTCCGCCCGCGCGAAGGCGATGTTGATCTCGGGGAAGATCGCGTCGAAGCAGATCATCGGCGCGAACCGGACGCGGTCCGCGGCGCCGAGCACCTTGGACGTGGACGTGGGCGTGGGCGCGCTGGTGGTCGCCGCACTCGGCGCCGCCGTGCCCTCGGGCTGCGCCGTCGGGGCCGGCATCTCGAGCACGGTGAGCGCGTGCCCCGGGATGGCCGGCGCGAAGCTCGGGACCACCTGCTTGAGGAACGGCAGCCATTCCCCGAGCGGCACGTACTCGCCGAACGGTACGAGGTGGTGCTTCTGGTAGACGCCGAGGACCTCGAGCGACGGCGAGAGGAGGTAGTCCACGTTCCCGATGCGAGGCACCCGCTCGCCGCGCGCGCCGCGGATCCACTCGACCGTCGCGGCGCCCATGAGGAGGTGGGCGCGGGAGAGCGCCGGGAGTCCCGACTCCGCGCCGGCGAACGAGCGCGTCCCCGGCCGCACGTACAGCGGATAGGACGCCTCCGGCCAGGCGACGAGGTCCGCGCCGCGCCGGTCGGCCTCGAGGGTGAGGGGGACGAGCCGGGAGAGGATCCAGTCGGCCCGATCCCTCGCCCGGTTCTTCGTCGACTGGTCGATGTTCGGCTGGACGATCCCGACCGCGAGCGTCGGCGCGGCGGCGCTCCGCGCCCGCACGGCGCGGAGCCGCAGCACCCCGTGGACGAGGGCGAGCGCGACGAGCGCCGCCGCGACCGCGAGCGCGCGCCGCGGCAGCCGCGCGCCCGCGCGGCGGGCCGCGAGCGCCTCCGCGATCACCGCGTTCACGAGCACGACGAGGGCGGCGATGCCGTACGGCCCGGCGAGCGCGGCGAGCTGCGCGACGGCCGGCGTCCGGACCTGCGAGTACCCGAGGTTCGCCCACGGGAACCCGCTGAAGAGGTGGTTCCGCGTGAGCTCGAGGGCGGCCCACACGATCGGCAGGTGGACGTGCAGCGGCCAGCCGAGCCGGTCACGCACGGTCCAGGAGATCGCGAACGCCGCCCCCCAGTGCGCCGCCATGAAGACCACGAGCAGGGAGAGCCCCACGAAGGCGACGCCGAGCGGGAGGCCGCCGAAGGCGGTCATCGCGTGCGACACCCAGTGGATCGCGGCGTAGAAGCAGGCGAGTCCCGCGACGAGCCCGCGGCCGAACGCGGCGCGCGCGGTGGGAGCCGCGCGCACTGCGAGGATCGCCGGAACGAGCGCGATCCACGCGACGAGCTCGAGCCGGCCGGCCGGATCGAGCTCGCGCAGCGACACGAACGGCACGACGAGCGGGAACGCGAGCGCGACCAGGAGGCCGGACGCGGCCGCGGCGGCGTACGAGCTCCATGCGACGCGGCCGAGCCGCCACATCTCTCGGGGCCCCCTGGGGGGCGGGAGCGCGCGCTTCATCGGGGCCTTGGTTCGAGCGGCGGCGGGTGCAGTCAGCGGGCCTTCTTCACGAGGTCGCCCGCGTCCACCGAGATGTCGACGTCGTCCTGCGACGCCGCGGCGGGCGGCTGCGACGCGGCCTGGGCCGCCCCGTACGCAGCGGCGGCGGCGAGGTAGTAGGCGACCGCCTCGCGGACGAGGTGCCCGACGGGACGTCCGAGCCGGGACGCGGTGGCGCCCACGGTGTCGGCGAGGTCGGCGGGCATCCGCACCGTGATGACGCGCGCCTGCGCGAGCGACGCCTCGAGCCGCTCGAGCGCCTGGCTCGGCCGCGACACGCGGAAGTCGCCCGTCTCGATCATCTCCTTGATCCGGCGCGCGAGGTCCTGGCGCGTGTACCACGCGCCGTCGAGCCAGACCGACTCGGAGTCGAGGTCGATGTCCGCGAACGGGTCCATCTCTTCGGTTCCGCGCCTTCCCGGAGCGCCGCGCCGACGAGTCCTTCGCCGTGCGCGAGCGCCGCTTCCTTCTCTGCCATCCGCCTCGCGTCCTCCGCCCGCTCGTGATCGTACCCGAGCAGGTGAAGGATCCCGTGCGCGAGATAACGCTCCAGCTCCTTCGCGATGGAGCGCCCCTCGTCGCGCGCGCGGCGTGCGGCCGTCTCGAAGGACAATACCACGTCGCCCAAAACCGGCCCAATCCCGGGCGGATCCGATAGCGGGAAGGAGAGGACGTCCGTCGCGCGGTCCTTCCCCCGCCACTGCTGGTTGAGGGTACGGATGCGGCGGTCCCCGACGACGAGGAGCGACAGCTCGGCGTCCTCCCGGCCGAGCGCCCGGAGGTAGGCCCGTGCACGGGCGGGCAGGCGCCGAGCGGAAGGGGCTCCCTTCGGGAGCTCGCAGGTCAATCGGACGATCACGTCTTCGCCACGAGATGGATCGGAAGCTGCGGGGGGGCGGCGGGGTCGGGGCCCCGGGCGGGGTACTCGGGGCGCGTGTGGTAGATGGCCTCGAGCGCGCGCACCATCGCGGCCGCGATCGCGTTCAGATCGCGCAGGGTCAGCTCGCACTCGTCGAGCTGCCCCTCGCTGAAGACCTCGTTGATCCGCTTCGACACGAGCGCGCGCAGCGCCTCGGCCGTCGTGTCCTCGAGCGCGCGCGACGAGGCCTCACACGCGTCGGAGATCATGACGAGTGCGGCCTCGCGCGACTGCGGCTTCGGCCCCGGGTAGCGGAAGAGCGCCTCGTCCACCGCCGCGGCGCGCGGGCCGCGCTCCCCGTGGGCGTGCCGGTGCCCCTCCTCCGCCGAGCGCTGCGCCTTCGCCCAGAAGTAGGCGACGAGCCGCGTCCCGTGGTGCTGCGGGATCGCGTCGGAGACGAGGCGCGGGATGCGCCAGTGACGCGCGAGCTCGAGCCCGTCCGTCACGTGGCGCTTCACGATGAGCGCGCTCATCGACGCCGCGAGGTGGTCGTGCCGGTTCTCGCCGCGCTGGTTCTCCGCGAAGAAGAGCGGGTTCCGGATCTTTCCGAGGTCGTGGTAGTAGGCGCAGACGCGCGCGAGGAGCGGGTTCGCGCCGATCGCCTCGGCGGCCGCCTCGACGAGCGAGCCCATCAGGATCGAGTGGTGGTAGGTCCCGGGCGCCTGGACGATGAGCTCCTTCAGCGCGGGGTGGTTCAGGTTCGCGAGCTCGAGCAGCTTCACGTCGGTGACGTAGCCGAAGACCCCCTCCACGATCGGGAGGACCCCGACGACCGCGATGGGCAGCAGGAGCGAGCCGCCGGCGAGCGCCGCGAGCGCGGAGATCGCGACCTCGCCCGCCCCCTTGCCGGCGAAGAGCCCGATCGCCACCGCGAGCGCGACGCCGACGAGCCCGACCCCGAGCCCGGCGCGGAACAGCCGCGTCCGGTCGCGCTGGCCCGACACGAGCCCCGCCGCCGCGATCGACGTGAACGTGGCGTACAGCGCGTACGACATCGACTGGCCGGCGAGGAGCCCCGCCGCGAGGCCCGCCGCGACAGCGAAGAGGAGCGCCGCCTCGGCGGCGAGCACCTGCCGCACGATCATCGCACCGGCGGCGAACGGCACGAGGTACTGGAGCGACGGCGGCGCGAACGCGGGGAACCGCTCCTGGAGCGCGTCGGCAATCGCGATCCCGACGAACCCGAGCGCGAACGTCCCGACGAGCAGCGCGGCGAGGAGGAGGGCGTCGCGCCGAGCCGGACGGAAGCGCGGCACGCTGCGGCGCGCGAAGCGCCACAGCAGCGTGACCATGAGCGCGACGAGCGCCCCGGCCCCGAGCCGGACGTGCGCGAGCACCTCCCCGCGCCGCTGCGCGCGCATCCCGTCGAACACGACGAGGTGCCGCTTCTCGATCCGCTCGCCCTCGCCGATGATCTTCTCGCCGCGCTTCACAGGGATGACGACCGGCTTCACGCGGGCGGCCGCCTCGTCCCTGCGCCGCGCCGTCTCGACCTGGTCGTGCGCGAGGGTCGGCCGGGCCATCGCGATCGCGATCCGCTGCACCGCGCCGCGCAGCGCCGGCGGGTCGCGCTCGAGCCGCGCCTGCGCGGCGCGCGCGACCTCCTCGGCCGCCGTCGGGAGATCGCGGACGAGCGCGACGTCCGTCACCACGCGCTCGCCCTGCAGCGCGCCGTCGCGGAACGTGCGGACGACGAACCCGCGCTCACGCTCCGCCGCGAGGAGGGCGACATCGCCGACGACGACCCCCTCGAGCCCCCGCCGCGCGAGCGCCGCGACCTCCTGCTCGACCGCCTCGGAGAAGCGGGCCTGGGCGAGCGCCGCGAGGTCCTCGTCGCGCACGAGCACCTGGAGCCGCGAGAAGAACGTGTCCCGCTGCGCCGCATAGCGGCGCTGGAGCTCGGCCGGATCGCGGACGCCGTGGCGCGGGGGAAGCGCCGCCGCCTCCTCCCGCATGAGCTGGAACCCGGCGTGGACGCGGGCGCTCGCCTCGTCGGCGGCCCCCTCGTCGAGGACGTAGACCGGCCGCTCCATCTGCGCCGCTTCCGCGCGGCGGCGGGACGTCGCGTCCTGGTCCACGACGTCGTAATCGCGGTCCGCCTTGACGGTCTCGGTCGCCAGCGTCCCTAGCGCCTCGGACCCGGGGAACCGGCTCGCACCGGCCGGCGCGAGCAGCCAGGCCGCCGCCGACGACACGACGGCGACGAGCAGCACGCGCAGCAGGCGGCCCGCCCAGTCGCCGCGGGCGAGGCGCCCGAGGATGCCCTCGTGTGTAGGTGGATGTGATGCGGCGGGATCGGTCACGGCGCGGCAGCCTGGCACCGGGGTCCGCCGAAGGCAACGAGGATCCGGGGCGTCGTGGGAACCCCCGGAGGCGGCAGGTCCTTTCGGCCGGGACCCGTCCCTACCCCGTCGAGCCGTGCCCCTCTGCGCCGCCGCGGTCGCCCCGGGAGGGCTCGCCGCGCTCGGGCCGGGTCCCCTCGGCGCGCTCGGCCTTCGCCGCCTCCGCCCGCGCGCGCCGCTCCGCCTCGAACGTGTCGTAGGCGCGGACGACCTCCTGCACGAGCGGGTGGCGGACGACGTCCACCTCGCTGAAGTGGCAGAACGAGACACCCTCGACGCCGCGCAGCACGCTCTGGACCTCGACGAGCCCCGACGCGCGTCCGGAGGGGAGATCGACCTGCGTCACGTCGCCGGTGACGACCGCCTTCGAGCCGTACCCGAGCCGCGTGAGGAACATCTTCATCTGCTCGCCGGTCGTGTTCTGCGCCTCGTCGAGGATCACGAACGAGTCGTTCAGCGTGCGGCCGCGCATGAAGGCGAGCGGCGCCACCTCGACCGTGCCGCGCTCCATGAACGCGGTCGCCTTCTCGTAGTCGACCATGTCGAAGAGCGCGTCATAGAGCGGGCGCAGGTACGGGTTCACCTTCTCGGCGATGTCGCCGGGGAGGAACCCGAGCTTCTCTCCTGCCTCGACCGCCGGGCGGGTGAGGACGATCCGCTTCACGCGACGCTCGACGAGGAACGACACCGCCATCGCCATGGCGAGGTAGGTCTTGCCCGTTCCGGCCGGCCCCACCCCGAACACGATGTCGTCGTCGCGGATCGCCTGGATGTAGCGCTTCTGCGCGAGCCCCTTCGGCGTGATGACGCGGTGGCGCGAGGAGACGAAGACCGTGTCGCCGAACACCTCGCGCAGCGGCACGCCCTGGCCGGCGAGCTTCGTCGCCTGGTCCACGTCCTCGAGGTAGAGCGGGTATCCCTCGGCGACGAGCTCGTAGAGCTCGCGCACGAGCCCCTCCGCCATGCGGAGCTTCGCCTCGTCGGCGGCGGAGACGAGGATCTGCCCTCCGCGAAGCCCCAGCTGGACCCCGAGCCGGCGCTCGACGAGCTTCAGGTGCTCGTTGTGAGCGCCGCACAGGGCGCGCACCTTGTCGTTGTCTGCGAACTCGAGCCGTGCCGTGTGGAGGGGTTCCGCCGCGCTTTGACCCAAGGAGCGTCCTTTCAATGGGGGAGCGCAGGCTCCCCCTCGTACCTCGCTGCCTCGACGATAACGGGCCTCGGGCCGGACGGCACGGCGCGCGCTCACTCCACGGGAGGAAGGAGGACGAAGCGCCCCTGCGGCCGTCGCCGGTAGTAGTACGGCTCCGGCCACGGGTAGGTGAGGTCGCGACCGCTCACGAGACCTGCCTCGACGAGCTGCGCGAGGGCGTCCGGGTACTCGCCGCGCTCGAGGCGGTAGACCTCGAGGGCCCCGCGCAGCCGCTCCAGCTGGTAGCGGGCGAGGAAGCGCTGCGCGGTGTTGTCGCGGAGCGCCGTCCCGCCCTCACCACCGAAGGCGAGCCCGTGGCGATCGACCCAGTACGCGATGCCCGCGAGCGCCGCGGCGATGGCGAGCGTCGCGACGATCCGCGCCGCGCCGCGCCGGATGCGCGCCTGCCAGTCCTGCGCGTACGCCCCGACGGCAGCCGCGGCACGGTTCGCGAGCGGCAGCGCCTTGAGGTACCCGAAGTTCACGAGGTTGAGGAGCGCCTTGCACGTCTCGAACTCGCCGA
>WNFU01003180.1_pt1 | contig 21856 bp, 19 predicted proteins | sample 5400121 | NCBI WGS metagenome assembly WNFU01 (sample SAMN13153360, study PRJNA577476) | soil metagenome | isolation source: 100 cm soil or saprolite under grassland replicate 1 | place: USA:California | collected 2016-06-15
TTCGGCGATCACCCCGAGAACGCGGTCGCGCGCATGCGCTGGGCCCGCTGCCTGGTGGACGCGGTCTTCGCTGGCTCGCGGCCGCCAGTCACCGGTACCGGAGGGTTGGCCCGGCTGCCGGTCGCCGACTCCGCCCGCGCGGCGTGAGCCAGGGCTGCCCATCGGCTCGGTCCGTCGCGTCCGGTACCCGGTCTCGCGAATAGCCAGGAGGGGATGGGCTTCGAGCCGGGCACCGAGTTCGCCGGCCTGCGGACATGCCTGACGTCACAGACTCCCGGACAACGCCCTGACCAGGAGACAGACTTGACAGTCGCAGATAACGTCGGCCGCGGTGCGGACCAGGCCCTCGATCTCGATCGGGGTGAACGCGGCGCTGATGCCGACCAGCACAACGCTGGCCATGCCCGGCCCGGCGTTCGACGGCCGGCCGGTGTCGTCGATGTGCCGCGTCGCGTGGATGATGGGGGCCAGCCGGTCGGCGAGGTGGGCGTAGGACGCGCGTTGGTCTTGCGCGATGCGCGCGATGGTGCGGTACCCGTTGGGGGTGGGCTCGACGGTGATCGAGTCCGGTGCGTTGCTGGGCGGCGTTTCCGGCCGCTTCGCGCCGGCGCGGGCTTCGGCCGCGGTCTGTGCCCACTGGTCGGCCGCGACGGTGAGGATGTGGTGGATGGTGCGGACATCGGCGACTGGCAGCAGCAGCGGGACCAGGTCGGCGCCGGGTGTGGGCAGCCAGGCCACCCCGCCCGCGGCCAGTGGGTCGATGTCGCGGCGGCGCAGCAGCGGCCGGGTGCCCTCGGGTTCGGGAACCCCGTCGCGGTCGGCGTCGTAGACGAGGATGTGGTTGCCGCCGGCCGTTTTCGCGCTGTACATGGCCGCGTCGGCGCAGCCGCGGGCGTAGTTGGCGTCGCCGCCCCGGCTTTCGGCGATGCCGACGCTGGCCCGGGGTTGCATGCGGTGCCCGGCGATCATGGCCGGGCCGGCCATTGCGGCGCCGATCGCCGAGGCGAGCGCGGCCGGGTCGATGCCCGCGGCGAGGAGGGTGAACTCGTCGCCGCCTTGGCGCACCAGGCAGCCACCCGCGGGCACCGCGGTGGCCAGCCTCTCGACGACGACGTTGAGGTATTGGTCGCCGGCGGCGTGGCCGAGGCTGGTGTTGACCGCGTGCAGCCCGTCGACGTCGACGAGGGCGACGGTCATCGGCGCGCGGTCGCGGGTGGCCGCGGCGAGGATCTGGTCGGCGAGCCCCCGGTTGGGTAGGCCGGTCAGCGGGTCGCGGCGGGCCTGCGCGACCGCGGCGCGGCAGCGGTATCGGTAGCGGGTCGCGGCGGCGGCGTAGCCGACGGAGTAGGCGCCGATGTTGGCGAACACGGCGGCCTGCGCCAGGACCGGGTGACCGGTGATGATCGCCAGGATGGTGTAGGCCGGCAGCACCAGCACGCCCAGCGTGGCCAGCGCCAGGATGCGGTCGGCGGCCACGGGGTGGCGCTCGGCGAAGGTGTCGAGGACGGCAGACACGGTGTGCTCCTCACGTGATTGGCGATGGCGCGCAACGCAATGCGCGTGCGGAAACTCGCCGGTGGCCCGCCGCGGGTGGCTCGCACGCCCGAACCCCTGTCGGTCGGGGGTTGGCGCCCGCGTCGGCCCAGGGCGCGGCGGGGCGGCACGGACCGGCCGGTGGCGCGGTCGGGCGTGACCGGGGCCGGATCGGCGCGAGGTCCCTGGGGAGGCTGGGGCGACGGGTTAGGTGCGCACCCGCATGAGGGTCTGGGCCAAGATTTCGGCCTGGGACTCGTCGGTGTAGCGGACGGTGCGGTAGCGGTGCGCGCGTTGGCCTACGTCGGCCACGGTGAGGTCCTCGCCCCCGGTCTGGACGACGACGTCGCCGCGGCGCAGCTGGTGCACCGGTACCAGCGCGACGCCCTCGGCCGGCTGGATCTGGTCGGTGGGGAAGGCCCGCTCGTCGGGCTGCCCGTCGGCGTTGCGCGTGTACCGCACGGTGACCCGGGTTCGGCCGATCTTCGTCACGGTGCCGGCCCGCCAGTTGCCGTAGGCGTGGACGTGCACCGCCTGGTCGACCTGGAAGGTGCGCGCCGACGGGCGGGCGGCTGACGGCGTGGCCGGGGCGGTGAAGCGGACGCCGGTGAGGCTGTCGCGCAGCGGGCTGTCCTGCGGCTCGATGCCGAACAGGTCGGCGATGACCTGGCGGGCACCCTGCCGGGTATGCGCGAGCGAGCGGTGCGCGCCGCAGGCCCATTCGGCCTCCCACCGGCCGCCGCTTTGCACCGCGAACGCGTCGGGTACCAGCAACGCGACGCGCAGCAGCACCGCCGCGACGGCGAGGTCGTACGGCAAGCGGCGGGTGGTGCAATGCGCGGTCGCGGTGGGGATGCCCCGCGGGTGGCGCGGCAGCGGCGCGAACAACTGGAAGGCGTCACCGTGCAGGCTGCGGGTCGCGTCCCCGTTGAACGCGATGCCCTCCTCCAGGTCGACGACCGGGGCGCGCAGCCCGTCCGGGCCGGCCAGCACGATACCTGTAGCCCGGATCTGGTCGAGGATGCGGCGGGTGTCCTGCACGATGGCCGGCCACGCCGCGCCGTAGGCCGGGTGGCTGGGCTGGTAAGCCCAGTAGTTGGTGTAGCCCATGAGCGCAGGCTCCTTCCGGTGACGGTGGAAGCCCGGACACAGCCGCGACGGCCGGGCCCGGGGATGCGCGGGTGCGCGATGTGGTGGCCGGGCAACGGCCGCAGGTCTGGGTGGGGTTGGGTTGCTTCGGATGCGTGCCGACCGGGCCGCTTCAGCGACCGCCGGGGGATGGTCCGGTCCGACGCCTGGCCGACACGTCGGTGCGTGCAGTCAGGTCGGCGGCTCATGGCCTGCCGCGTGGCGACGCCGACCCGGGGGCGCGGCTCCCGGCGACGAATACCCCCATCCGCGGCCCAGGGCACGGCAGCGGGCCGCGCCCGGACTCACCGAGATGCGGGGTATGGTCGGGCAACGGCCGTGGTTGATGGTTTTGGAGCGGTGCGCCGGTCGCCGGGTAATCGGCCGGCGACGCGCGCCAGTCGGATGCGCGAACGGCTCCCGTTGCCCGGTTCTAGCTGCGGCGGTCCGCACGGTCAGCGGGGTGGGCGCCGCTCACCATCGCGGCGACGTGCGCCGGGACCATGCGGGTGCCGGGCCAGTTATCGTCGAGCCAACCGGCCAGCAGCCTGTCGGACTCGGCGACGAACACGACATCGGCCCCGGGTGCCAGGTCCCCGGTGGTGACCTCCGGATACCGTTGGGCGAACGTGGCCCACATCGCGTCGCGGGCGGCGTCGGCAGCCTGCACGAACCGGGCCCGCCGCGCCTTCACCTCGTCGATGACCGCCACGATCAGATCGACCAGCTCGCGCATGGAGGTGCGTTCGGGCACCGTCACCGCCCAGGTGTCGTCGCTGTCGGGCCCGACGACGAACTCGCTGGTGTCGGCGGACGGGTTGCGGTGGCCGGGTGCGTCGAACCAGCCCGGTCCGGCGGCCGCCGACCAGCGCGGGTCGCCATGGCGGTCCGGAGCCTGCCGGCCGGCGTAGAGGGTGGCGGTGTTGCCGCCGGTGTGCTCCACGTAGGCGTGGTGCCCACGCTCGTGCAGCGCGTCGGCGACCGCTTGCAGGTCGATGCGGGTGGGCTTGCGGCCGTTGTCGAATGCCTCCCGCAGTTGTTCAAGCAGCTCGGTGTCGATCTGTTCCGGCAGGTTCAGGTCGGCCCGGATCCTGGACGCGGCCCACAGTTGTTCGTCGGTGGGCGGGGGCGTCTGGTTGCCGGCGCTGGCCTCACCCCAGGCGGTGACGATGTCGAGGTGTTCCCGCCAGCGGGGATCGTCGGGGTCCATGCGGTACTCCTCCAGTGGTTTTGAGGTGAATGTGCTGCACGCCGAACACACCTGGCGCCGGCCCGCGCCTACAGGGAGCCCGGTGGCATTCGCCGTGCGGCGATCACGGGATCAGGAACCGGCGGTGCCGCGGGCGCGCTGCCGGCGGCGCAACTCGGTGAGGGTCAGCGGCCGGGATCGGCCGCCGTGGCGGTCCCGCAGGATGGCCACGTCGCCAAGTTCGTCACGCAGTTGCTGCTCCTGGGCTTCGGCTTCGGCGTAGCGGTCGGGGAAGACCTCCAGCAGGTGCAGCCAGTGTTTCTGGCCGCCCCGCACGCACACGCCGCCGCAGTTGTTGTGGCTGAAGGCCTTGTCGTACAGGAGCGGGGGCCGCACGCCGAGGCTGGCGCACCAGTCGAGCATGTCCTGTTTGGACAGATGCGGCGGGTCGCACATCGGGAACCGCACCGTCCACGGCGCCCAGCCGCGCTCGATGGCGGGGATGCGGCGGGTCTCCGACCAGTCGATGCCCACGTACAGCACGGTGCCGGCCGGGTCGGCGTGCGCGGTCAGCCAGTCCCGGCTCGGTCGTTGCTTGAGGATCGCCGAGCAGGGCGCCAACCGGGAGTTGCCGAGGAACCGTTGGTCCCAGAACACCTCGAACGGGGTGCGCCCGTCGGCCACGACGGTCGGCGGCACGCCGATATGGACGGTGCTGTCGTGGACGAACCGCCACAGGTCCGGGTCTTCGACCCGGGTGTCCGCGACGAGGAGTACCAGGTTGGCGGTGCCGTGTTCGGCGATGACCCGCTGGGTCGCGGCCCAGCTGCCGATGCCGCCCGAGTACTGGACGACGTGCAGGGTCATCACAAGCCGCCCAGCAGCATCCCGAACGTGTCGTCGGCGTGCACGGCCTCGCGCAGCGCCGCGCCCGGTGTCATGCCGGCGTCGTAGGCGTCGCGCCACGCCCAGTCGGCGATGTCGAACAGGGACACGCCGAGCCCGCGGGTGCAGGTGACGTCGGCGACCAGCAGCCAGGCGGCGAACCCGCGGTCACCGTCGGCGTAGTGGCGGCAGTCCTGGCCGCGCTGGGAGTCCAGCACCGCGCTGATCGCGGCACGGCGCGCCTCGTCCTGCTCGTCCCACCAACTCATCAGACCGCCACCTCGATCCAGGACAGGACCTGCGCGTAGTCGGCCTCGTAGCCTTGTTCCACGACCTGACGCAGGTTGCGTGCCTGGCCGGTCAGGTAGGCCATGGCCGCGTTGACGATCAGGTTCATCGCGTCGCGCAGACCTTCGTCGCCGGCGTGCACCGCGGCGAGGATGTCGTCGGCGGCGCGGTTGAGCGCTGCGCCGATCTGCTGCTCGGTGAACGCGGCCGGCGCCGGTTGGACGGGCCTGGTGTCGTTGGTGGTCGCCGCGGCACCTCCGTAGGCAACCTCCGTCTCCGCGCGGTACTGGGGGTTGGCGGTCTGGTAGGTGTCCAGCAGCAGGGACACTTGGTTGGCGATGTGCGCCAGGGCGGACAGCACCGAGGGGATACCGCGCTGGTCGCGGTCGGCGAAGTCTTTGATGTCCTGGTGCAGGGTGGCCAGGCGTATTCCGCTGGTCAGGTCGACGCTGATTATGGCGCCCTGGTCCAGGATGTCGCCGTCGGGGATGAGCCACAGCTGTACACGGGTGATGTCCGCGCGGCGGTGCAGGCCGTCGGGCTGGGCGGCCAGCACGTCGTCGACGGTGGCCAGGAAGCCTTCCCCGCCGGGGCCGGTCAGCTCGTTGTCCACGCCGAGGCTTTCGGCACGGGTGAAACCGTCGGTGTCGCTGGGCCTCTGCAGCCATGCCTGCGCGGCGGTGGGATCGAAGGTGAGTGCTCTCGTGCGGTGCACGGGTTCCTCCATCGGGAAGCTCACCGGGACGCCGCCGGCCGCGCGCCGCCCGGGGCGACCCTCGGGGGATGGCACGCGGCCGGTCAGGTCCCGGAAGGGTCGATTCGGGTGGTGTTCGGGTCTGGGGCTACCAGTCCCAGGTCGGAAGGTCGTCGACGCGGTCGGCGTCGGCGTCGAACCGGACGTAGTCGCAGTCCAACCCGCGGGCGTAGCGCTGAATCGCCAGCACCTCGGGCGGTAGGTCAGGGTGGTCGTCGGCGTGGGTCTGCGGGTCCGGTGGGACCCACATCAGCCAGCCGTACGTCGGCTCGGAGGCGGTGACCCCGTCGTGGCCGGACAGTCCGTGACTGCCGAGATGTTCAGGTAGGTGTGCGGTGGACAGGTCCAGGAAGCTGCGAACGGTGGCGGCGCAGATCGTCGTCGTCTTGACAGTCGCCGGTGTAGGTCGCCGCGTCATGCCGCACACGGCGGGGTCCGTGTCCCTAGTCCCGCGTCACTGCGCGAAGCGTTGCCGCCAATGCGGCTGTCTTGTTCGCCGTCCGGAACATCGAGACGGCATTGGCCGGGATGTCCGCGACGCCGTCCTCTCGCTCCTGGCGAGTGAATGGCAGTCTCGCGTGTGGACCGACGCGGAACGCGGGCAGGTTGTAGTGCTGACGGGCGACGACGTTCGCGTCCGGAATCGTGTACTCATCGAAGGCCCCGAAGTCGAGCCCGTCGATGTCCGTCTCCCGGTTGCCGGTGCAGACGACAACCAGGTCGTACGTACGGCCATCGATGAGTCCCATGCCGGGCAGCGCGACTGGCCGTGCCCGGCGACCCAACACATTCAGGCGCCGCACGCCGAGACGGTCCGGCCGCAGGTAGCGGCCAATAGCCTGGTACCGGCCGCGAATGTCCTGCCGCCATCCTTCGCACGTGGTCGGCAGTTGCTCGGAGTACCAGTCGATCCGGTCCACACTGTCCAGTGCGGCAGCAGCCATGAACGGTTGCGGCGCGATACCGAGGAACGACTCGACGGCGCACTTGGCAGAGTCACCGCCACCGACAACCGCAACGCGACGGACACCGCGCAGCGGCCACATGCTTGCCATGCGCGCCATGAACTGCGGGAAGGTGAGGATCGTTGTGCCGTTGGCCACGTCCTGGTTGCCCGGATCACCCAGTCCCCGTGCGTCGATGACACGCCCGGCGAGCAGAGGGTCGCGATCGGCAATCTCGATCTCCACCCCTGTTCCGTCACGGGAGACGGACAGGACCTTGGCGTTGGTCACCACCTCAGCGAATTGCGCCAACGCCAGCCGAATGACGAACGCCATGTCCGTGTTGGTCTGGTACTCCACCATGGACACGTTCGCTGCCTGGATCGGTGCGCCCGGCAGGTAGTTCAGGCTTGCCCCCTGGTCGCCTGCCAGTCCTGCGCTTCCCGCGCGGTTACGGGAGTTGAGGTAGAACGTCGGCCGCGCGGTCATCGCGAAGGTGCCACCGGCCCGTTCGTTGCGTTCCAACACAAGTGGCTTCGGGTATCCACTCAGGACGCGGACTGCTGCGTACACCGCTGCGTGGAATCCGCTGCCGATGATGACCTCGCGGTCGGTGCTGCTGGAGGTCAGCGCGTCCTGCTTTCGCGGCTCGTCCGACCAGTAGGTGTCCAAGACCTGGTTGGCGAAGCCGCGACCGTTCGGGTCCACGGCAATGCCGGTGAGCTTGGCCTCCAGCGGGCTCGGGAAGTCTGACTCCCGTTCCATCATCGCCCGCATTCCCGCAGAGGCTGCCCGCCTCATTGCGACGGCGGTAAGAAGGGACTCGATCTGCGCGGACGGCTCGAACATGGTTCCTCCCTCGGGAGTTCACCGGATCACCGCACCGGGCCGCATACCCGCCCCGGGGCGACCCCCGGGGTTGCGGCACGCGGCCGGCACGGTTTCCCGGAAGGGTCAAACGGGTGGGTGGCTGGGTCTGGCGGTTACCAGTCCCAGGTGGGCAGATCGCCGACCTGGTCGGCGTCGGCGTCGAACAGCACGTATTACTCCGAGCCCGTGGTTATCCCGCGCGTACGCGTCTCGATCAGGTTGCGCTGGTGAGGCGCCCGAGCCGCGCGGGATAATCCGCGTGGTCAGAGACTGTCGAGGAATGTCAGGACGGCATCGGGGGCGGTGTACCGCTCCGCAGCGTCTTTTGTGGGTGGTGCGGTTCGGGCGAGGGCTCGCTCCTTGATTTCCATGTCCGCGTGCAGGTAGATCATCGAGGTCTCGCTGGACTCGTGGCCGAGCCAGAGCGCGATCACCGCGATGTCCACGCCGGAGTGCAGGAGCGCCATCGCTGCGCTGTGACGCAGGGTGTGGGGGGTGACGTTCTTGCTCCGCATGGTGGTGCAGCTCGATGCGGCGGTGGTGGCGTGTTTGGCCACGAGACGTTCGACCGCGTCGGCACTGAGTGGAGTGCCGCGACGGGAAGGGAACAGCGGATCATCGAGGTGGCCGCGGCGTTCGGTCGTCCATACCCGCATGGCGGCCGTGGTGTGGCCGGTTAAGGGGGTGACACGGTCTTTGCGACCCTTCCCGCGGCAGTAGATGTGCGGCCCTCGACCCAGCTGTATGTCGTGGTTCTTCGCTCCGGTCAGCTCGGACACGCGCAGGCCGGTCTGGCAGGCCAGATGGAGCAGGGCGTAGTCGCGACGACCGTGCCAGGTTGCGCGGTCGGGGGCGGCCAGGAGTGCTTCGATCTCGTCTTTGGTCAGGTAGCACAGCATCGTGCGGTCGACTCGCTTGGTGGGGATGGCCAGAACCCGTTGGATGAGCATGGTGTGTTCGGGCACCTGGAAGGCGGCGTAGCGAAACAGCGCGTGCACGGCAGCGAGTCTGGCGTTGATGGTGGTGGCCGCATTGCCGCGCTCGGTTTCGAGGTAGCGGAGGAACGCGCCGATCAAGGGCGCGTCCAGGTCGTCGAGAGCGAGTTGCGCGGGCTGTTTGCCGATCTGCCGCCAGGTGAAGTGCATCAGCAGTCTGATGGTGTTGCGGTAGGCGGTGATGGTGTGGGGGCTTGCCTGACGTTGCCGGATGAGTCGGTCGGTGAAGAATCCCTGCAGGATGGGGGCCAGGGTGCTCATGGCAGGTCCCCCAGGAAGCGGTCGAGGCGGTCGGCGGCCAGGGCAAGCAGTTCGGGGGTCGCCTGCAGGTACCAGTAGGTCGCGGCCGGGTCGACGTGCCCCAGGTAGGTCGATAGCAGCGGCAGGCTGGCGTGGACGTCGACGCCGGTGCGGCACCAGTCGAGGATGGTGGCCACGCAGAAGGTGTGTCTCAGGTCGTGTACGCGGGGATGTCGACCGCCGGGCGCGGGACCGACCCCAGCGGCATGACACAGGCGGGCGAAGACTTCGGGAACCTTGTTAGCGGCCTGCCGCCGGCCCCGGGTGTTGACGAAGAACCCCGCGGTGCTGGCCATCGGGCATAGCTGGTCGCGCTGCTGGTCGTGGTGGCGCAACGCCTGGCTGGTCGTGGGATGCAGCGGCACCTCACGGGCCTTGCCGAGCTTGCCGGCGCGGATGGTCAGAATGCCCGCGTCGCAGTCGACGTCCCGACGGTCGAGACCGCACGCCTCACCGACGCGCATGCCGGTCGTGGCCAGAAGCCCGATGAGCGTCATATGGGTCAGTGCCCGAAGCCGGGGCTTGAGATCGCCGGCCGCCCGCATCAGCGCATCGATGTCCTGCGGTGTGAACAGGTGCGGGGTGACGCGTCGATAGTGGAACGGCATCAGGTCCGCCGGAGGGATCTCCGTCGTGGGATCCCAGGCGTGTACATGGGTGGCGAACATGCGCACCACTGTCAGCCGTGCGTTGTGCTGGGCCCGGTTCGTCCCGGGCCGGGTGTTGGTCGCCCACGCCACCGCCAGGTCGGTGGTGATGCTGGCTGCTCCGACCTGGTCGATATGGTCCAGGAAGCTCGCCAGCAGCCGGTCTTGGCCGCGCATGCTGTAACCCAGGGCTCGTCGCATCGCCAGGTACTCGTCGGCGGCATGTCGAAGGTTGTTCATCGCGCACCTGCCGGCCATAGGCGGGCCAGGGTCCGCAACCGAGTGTGGTCGATCTTGGCGTAAGTCGCGGTCGACATCTGCCTGCGGTGACGCAGGACCTGGCCGATCTCGGGCAGCGACGCCCCAGCACCCAGCAGATCGCTGGCTACGGTGTGGCGCAGCCGGTGAGCGCCGATGCGGGGAATGCCAGCCCTCACGCAGGCGCGGGCGACAATCTTCTGGATCGCGTTCGGCGAGGCCGCCCGCCACGGCGCGCATGCGGAGACCACCAGGTTTCCCATCGTGCATCCGGTCGGCCGTCCATTGACGAGATAGTCGACCAGCGCCTGTCCCACATCGGTGGGCAGCGGCAGCTCGTCGCTGTATCCGCCCTTGCCGCGCACGGTGAGAACTCCGGTACGCCAGTCGATATCACCGACCTCGATGGCGGCTACCTCACACGTTCGTAACCCCAGCCGGATCAGCAAGGTCAGGACCGCGAAGTCGCGGCGTCCGATGGCGGTGTCTCTGCGACAGCTGTCCAGCAGTAGCTCTGCCTGGCCGGGGGCCACGCGACGGGGCAACGAGCCGAGCTTGCGATTGGCAACGGTCGGCACGACCGAGGCCAGCTCGTGGCGGATCCGGCCCGTCACGAACAGGTACCGCAGCAACGACCGTAGGGCCGTGACCAGGCACTTGCTGTCGGCCGTGCTGCGTCGGCGGGCCTGCTCCATCACGAACTCGACGACGTCGCGGGCCGACAGCTGCGCCAACCGTTGCTGCACCGAACCGCTTCCCCGGGACAGGAACAGGCGAACCACGAGCATGTAGCGGCGAATCGACACCGCAACTAGTCCTCGTTCGCAGGTAAGGTACCGCCGGTAGTCCTCCAGCAACGCCGCCATGTCGTGGTCCTCATCTCGGCTGGTCAGCTGAGCCACAGGCACGACATCGATACCGCGGACATAGAACAACAGCGGCGCGAGCGCACGTTCGGTGAACCCCGTGCGGTAGCGGCGACGTCGATCTTCCAGGTACCGTCCGATGACCTCGCCGGTCAGCTCAGCCGGCTCCAGATGTTCGCCATCGAGCCAACGGCTCAGATGGGCCATCAACCGCACAACCTTGCAGGCGGACTCGCCGCTGTACCCCTGCCGCTCAAGCTCGGCACAGAAGCCACCGCGGTACGGCTCCAACGGCCCGGTCACCAGGACACGTAACGGATCACGCACATACATGATCGTCTCCTTCTGTTCGGACTTGTTACTCCAAACAGGTCAGGTAGAGATCATGATGCGGGAGCATGACCCGCAATGACGACGGTTGTACCTGGCCGACCAGTCGAAGACGGCCCGGGCCCGCGAGCGCCCCGCACCCGTAACGCTGCGCTACCCAAGACGCTATGCCACACAGGCGTCAAGCCGAGCGGCTCCGACAGGACCATGCCATCTGCCGATGAGATGACATGCATCGGCTCTGGTCGGTGGGGACCGCAGGGCTGTCGAGTTGCCCGAGCTGACTGCGCCTGAGGGTTGACAGGCAGTGGTGGGCGGGGCCTCCTCAGCTCAGACGCGCGGGAGGAGCTCGGGGGCTCTCGAACGCGTGGGACATCAACGGTCACGGAGCTTGAGGAGGTCCCGCGATGTCCATCGTAGGAGGACTGGACATTCACCGAAACCAGCTGACGTTCGACTGGGCGGACAAGGACAGCGGGCGGTGGGAACGGGGCCGGATCGCGCCGGCCGACCGTGAGCACCTGGCCCGCTGGCTGACACAGTTCGATGCCGGCGCCCGGGTGGCGTTCGCGTTGGAGGGCTGCACCGGGTGGCGCTACGTGGTCGACGAGATGGCCAGGGCCGGGGTGCAGCCGCATCTGGCCGAGCCGGCCGACACGGCGGCGCTGCGCGGGCCGAAACGGCGGGCCAAGTCCGACCGCGCCGACGCCCGGCACCTGCGCGAGCTGCTCGACGTCGGCATGCTGCCGGAGTGCTACATCCCGCCGGATCGGGTGCTGGAGTGGCGGGCCACCCTCGAGCTGTACAGCGATCTGCGCATCGAGCATTCCGGCTGGGTGCAGCGCATCCACGCGGTCTGCTTCCACCAGGGCATCACCGCGGTCGGCCCCGCCGGGGTGGTCCGCGGTAGCCGGGAACGGCTGGCGCGCATCGTGGCCGATCAGCTGTCACCGGTCGGGCGGCTGCAGGTCAACACCGCGCTGGCGGTCATGGACGCCCTCGACGAGCACCTGGCACGGCTGCGGCGGCGGATCGTGGCCACCGCCGAGCACGTTGCCGGGGCGCAGGCGCTGCGGCAGGCCATCTACGGCGTCGGGCCGATGACCGCGCTGGCGCTGGTGTCCTGGCTGGGCGGCGCGAACCGGTTCACCTCCTCACGCAAGGCGGTCCGGTTCGTCGGCCTGGACATCACCGTGCACTCCTCCGACGGCAAACGCAGTCCCGGACGGCTGTCCCGGCAGGGCCCGGAAGTGTTGCGCTGGCTGCTGTTCGAGGCGGCCAAGACCTCCGCCCGCAGCTTCGCCCCGGCACACGACTACCACACCACGGTCCGGCAACGCCACGACGGCAACCGGGCGGCACTGTCGCAGGCCCGACGCATCGTGCGCCACGCTGTGCACATCCTCACCGACCTCGGCGACGACGCCTTCACCGCCACCCCGGCCGTCACGTCCACGGCGGCCCGGTAACCCCGTCTGGGGTGTGAACATGGACCGGCAGCCACCATCCCGATGGGGGTACCACCGCGGCCAGCTCCCGCCCGTCCGCTGTCAGACCGCGTCACCGCCGGCGTGCCGGCGCCGTGGACGGCCCTATGAGACTGAGCGGCCGCACTCCCCGCCGGCGGGGAGCCACCCAATCGATCATCATGTCGCCAGGCACCCAGCACATCGTGCCTGCAGGCCATAGGTAAGCCTGGCTGCCCCCGCCGCACCCCATCGACCGCCATCCGCTAGACACCAGGAGCCGCCCACCACCACCGCCTCGCCAAAGGCCTCAACGTCCTCCCCGCCTCCGGCGCCTGATCATCCGTCCGCGCGGCCGGCCGCGTCAACGGCGCCTGCGGCGTCGCAAGCGACCGCGTACCGCGGCCCCCTTGACCCGACCACCCACGACCACCGGCACCGATCGCAGGCAGGAAGGACAGTGGATTACCGCCAACCCACGGTGATCGACACGGACCCCCCTCGTTGACACACCAACTGCATGCAGGTAAGCGACCTTGTTATTGTCTGGACGGCGGCTGTGGCAAACGGTTTGGGTCGCGAGATGATTCAGGGCGTTCCCGTCCCTAGTGGATCTCGTTATGGCGTGGAGGTTTGCGATGGCCGATGTTGAGGCGGTATCCCTGACGGACTTGATCTACCAGCTGCGCGGTGACCTGTCTAGGGCGGCGTGGCAGGGCGAGGGCAAAGATCCGAAGTTCGTAGTCGGTCCGGTGGAGCTAGAATTGAGTGTGATGGTTGATGCCTCCCGTGGGGGTGGAGCTAAGGCGGCATTGTGGGTATTGGACGTGTCGGCCGAAGGCAAGCGGTCGGCGCAGACGATTCATCGAATAAAGCTGACATTGCAGCCAGTCGGCCTGGACGGCCGACCATCGACGATCTCGGGCACGGCGATGGCCGGCGAAGAAGACCCGGGCTGAGCCATTGCGGTGAGCGTATCCGTTTGCTGTGTCCACCTTGATACGGCGGGCAGAGATGGGTGTGGACGGTCGTCGAGTAGCCGAGGTAATCGCCGACTTTTCGAACGGCAGCCAGGAGCGCGGGTCGGGATTCTTGCTGAGAGCGGATGTGCTACTGACTGCGTGGCATGTGGTGGCCGGCGCGGATCGAGTGCGGGCAGTGTTCGAAGCAGGATCAGATCAGCGTCGCACGGCAATGATGCGTTCTTTGATCCGGATAGGGTCGTCCGATGTGGCCGTCGTCCGCCTCGATCGGCTGCCGCGAGATGCTACTGCAATCCCGGTGGGTGGCTTTGGCCAGGGGGCCGCTGTCGTGGGTGTGGAGGCGTTCGGGTTTCCCCGATTCAAGATCCGCAACGTCGATGGCACAAATCCATTGCCGGACGATGGGAAGAAAAAGTTCCGTGAGCTGGCGCAAGTACCTGCGGTGTTGGCGCCGCAGGGCAACTGGCGCACTGGGCGCTGCGAGCTGATTGTCGTCTCCCCCGACCGCGACTCTGATCCGAACCGGTCGGCGTGGGAGGGCATGTCCGGCGCTCCGGTCTTCGACCAACAGTCCGGCATGTTGGTGGCGGTGGTGACCGACCATCACCGCCCGGAAGGGTTGTCACGCTTGGCGGCTGCCCGCCTGGATGCGTGCTTAGCCGCGCTGCCGTCCGATGAGCTTGCACTGTTGCTGCCCATTCTTGGGATGGAGTCGGCGGACCGCCTGCCTATGGCTGGAGTGCCACCATGGATCGGGCGGAAGCAACAAGCGTTAGCCGATGAACTCGCTGAGATCGTCCCGGCAGGAGGTTTGCAGGCTCGCGACGAGGAACTGGCTGAGTTGACCGCATTCTGTGCCGGCTCCGATTCTTATTCGTTCTGGCAGGCGCCGCCATGGGCGGGGAAGACCGCGTTGATGGCCACCTTTGCGCAAAACCCGCCGGCTGGGGTCACCGTGGTCGCGTACTTCGTTACCGCGCGACAGTCGGGCGAAAACGACAGCACCGGATTCCTGCGGGCGGTGTCGGCGCAGTTGGCGATGCTGATGGGCGAATCTCCGCCAACGATCATGACGGCGCGAGAGGTATATCGGACGTTTCTGGCCGAGCGGGCTCGCCAGGCGCGCGCGGCCGGACACCAGTTGCTGCTGCTGGTCGATGGCCTAGACGAGGACACCGGCACTCGCGCTGGTTCTGGCTTACCCAGTATCGCTTCGCTGTTGCCCAGGAAACCGCTGCCGGGTTTAAAGGTAATTGTCGCCGGACGACCCGACCCAAAGCTCCCGGCCGACCTGGCCCCCGATCATATACTGCGATCCTGCCCGCGACGAGTTCTACGAGTGTCGCCATACGCCGCTGAGATCGAGCGGGCCGCGCGGCTGGAACTCATGGAAGTTCTGTCCCGTGGCGGGATCAATCGAGATGTCGTGGGGTTGATTGCCGCCAGTGAAGGTGGCCTTTCTCTTTCTGATCTAGAGCAACTCGCCGGACAGCCTAAGGACGTACTGGAAGACCTATTAGGATCGGTTTTCGGTCGCACCATTCGCGGGCGCCTCGCTATAGGCGCCGCCACCCCTCAACACGCATACCTGTTCTCCCATGACACATTGCGTGAGCAGGCATTCGATATATTGGGGGACAATCAACTATCATCGTACCGACAACCATTGCATCGATGGGCTGATGAGTATCGTGCAAGAGGATGGCCAACTGCCACACCGCGCTACCTCCTGACCGGCTACCAGAAGATGTTGGCAGCCACAGTCGACGTCCAACGTCTCGCGGTGCTTGCCCAAGATAAGGCACGGCATGACCGGATGCTTGAAGTCCATGGTGGCGACGATACCGCGTACTCCGAAATCCACGCCGCGCTGAGTCATTTGGCAAGCATCGATGAGGCCAATCTTGCGACAATTGTGCAGATCGCCCGCGAACGAGATCGGCTCCGACAGCGGAACCGCGACGTTCCGTTCCATCTCCCACGAGCATGGGCGATGCTGGGTCAAAGCTATCGTGCTGAAGCTCTAGCACGTAGCATTCCCAATCCGCAGACTCAGACGGAGATGCTTGTTGAGCTGGTTGAGACGGTAGCGGCGACGGATGCCGATCGTGCGCGGCAGCTCGGCGTCGCGGCCGAACAGGTCGCGCGCACCATTCCTGACTCAATCGACCAACATCGTGCCCTCGTGACCGTAGCCGGAGCGTTGGCAGCCGCCGATCCCGACGGGGCCGAGCAGATTGCCCGTAGCATTCCTGACTCGTACGAGCAGGCGCGGGCGTTGATGAGAATACATGATCCGCCTTCATCGATCGATCGAGCACGCGCAAGACAGCTCACTGCCGCCATTGAAAATTTGACCGTCACCATCATGTCTGAGTACGAACGCGTGGAGGTGCTTGTCTGGCTAGCGGAAGCGTTGGCGGCGACCGACGTAGACCGCGCTGCGCAGCTCGTAATAGCCGCCGAGCAGATCTCACGGCGTATTCTTCATGCAGGCGCTCGGACGGAAGCAATGGCCCTGTTGGTGCGTGCTGTTACGGTACTCAACGTCGATTGGGCCCGGCGGCTTGCCGCAACTGCCGAGCAGGTCGTTCGCGCCAATCCCGATTCAGACCAGCTCTTCCTGCCCGTGCTCCGCTTGGTTGAAGCCGTGGCGCTATTCGACGCCGATCGCGCTGAGCGGATTGCACATAGCCTTACCTACATGGCGCATCGAATGGAGGCGCTGGTGCGACTAGCGGGCGCGGTGGTGGCCACCGACCCAGAGCACGCAAGACAAGTAGCCGCAGTTGCTGAACGTATGCTTCACCGTGATTGGCCCCACCAGGTTAGCTATTTTCGAGCGCGAACGCTATTAGATCTGGCGGAGACGTTTTCTGCGGTGGACCGTGATCGCTCCGGCCATTTTGCTGCAGCTGCTGAGCAGGCGGCTGTCGAAATCATTTCCGAACAGCACCGAGCCGAGGTGCTGGTGAGGATAGTTAAGGTGGTCGGGCGCCTAGACGCCGAGGCGGTCAACCGAATTGCCAATGCTGCGGAACAGGCCGCCCGCAGTGTTCGTGATCCGGAGTATCGGTCACATGCGCTAGCAGTTCTCGTCGAGGCAATGGCTTCCATCGATCACAGCCGCGCCGAACAGATCGCGTACAGCATTCCAGATCCAGACTACCGGGCACAGAGCCTGGTCAGCGTGGTCGAGGCCATTGCGGGCTTCGATGGCGACCGTGCCAAGCAACTCGCCAACATGGCTGAGCGCACCGCTCGCACTGTTACACACCCAAGCTACCGAACCGACGTCCTAACCAGACTCGCACAGGTGTTGGCAGTGATCGACGTCGATCGCGCCGAGGGGGTTGCACGATGCGTCGACGACCTGCACGGTCAGATGCGCATGCTCGTTGGACTCGTGGCGGCGGTAGCGCCAGTGGACTTCAACCGAGCCGACCGGATCGCTCAAAGCATCATTCACCCGATCTATCGGACGCAGGCTCTAGCCGAGCTCGCATGTGCGCTGGCGACATCCGATGCCGATCGCGCCGAGCGAATCGTCCGCGGTATCTCCGACCCCGACTTCCAGGCGCACGCGCTAATCCGACTTGTGGAGGCGTTGACGCCAGTTGACTTCTCTCGCGCCCGGCGCCTAGCAGCGATCGCAACCCGTGCCATCAACAACCTCACCAACAGAGATGACGAACTCCGGGCCTTAGCCAGGTTAGCAGCGGCGCTGGCGCCAATCGACACCCGCCGCGCTGCCCATATCGTGCTAAATATGTCAGATTCGAGATATCGCGTCCAGGCGATCACGGGCATGGTTTCCGCATTGGCGACAATCGACACCGATTACGCCGAGCAGATCACCCGCCGCATCTCCGACCCGACAGACCAGAGACACGCCTGGCTCGTATTGATACGGAAGCTCGCTTCGGTGAATCCAGACCGAGCTGTACATATTGCTTGTCGCATCGTCGATTCAAGTGACCGGACGCTCGCACTGGGGGAGCTGGCAGCAGCGTTGGCGCCGTTCGACCCCGGCCGCGCGGAGCAGATCGCCCGTGACATCCCTGCATCACGTCACCGTTCAAGAGCACTCGCCAAGGTGTCGGTGAGGGGCCACCGAATGCCATGGCAGGACCCTCACTCTAAGCAACTTGCAGTAGAGTCAATATTGCTGGGTGGGTCGTGGCTCGACATACTTGAAGCCCTGCCGCCGTCCGCCCTTACCATGATCTGCGACGAATTCCTGGAGCGCGATCCGCCTGTTTGACTCGATACGACTCGCGGCGCGGCTCCATAAGGTTGCTTCGGTGGAACAAACATGGATTGCCGGATAGTTCCTCACCCAACTGCATTACCGATGCGCGGGAACGAAACTAGTCGACCGCGCACGACAAGGTGCCCAATCATGCCGATGAGGGCAACGCGACAATCGCCGATCCAGCGCGGCCCTGCCGCTTGATCGGCGCGCGCTCATGCCGCGATGCGCATGCCCCGTCGTCCAAGCGTGTCGAAGAGCCAGCTCACCGGTCGTAACTCGGCGTTACCGCGATGTGGCGTTGCCGGCGGTCAGGCGGAGCCGGCGACGACCATCACAGTCGGGCCAGTCAGACGGTTGGGATCACCCCAATTATCCCGTTCACAAGTCAAGCGACTCCAGCTCGTCAACCCCCGGACCACACCGGTTCGGGATAACCAGGGGCTCGGAGTAATACGTCTTATCCCGATGTCGGGATAAGACGTAGTCGCAGCCCAACGCGCGGGCGTAGCGCTGGATCGCCAGCACCTCGGGCGGCAGGTCGGGATGGTCGACCGCGTGAGCTTGCGGGTCCGGTGGGACCCACATCAGCCAGCCGTACGTCGGCTCGTACGCGGTGACCCCGTCCTGGCCGGACAGTCCGTGACTGCCGAGATGTTCCGGCAGGTGCGCCGTGGACAGGTCCAGGAAGCGGCGAACGGTTGCCCCGCCGGTGTGGTCGTCGGTGCTCACGAGGCACCGGCGATCGGGTTGCCGGCGCCGTCGACCAGATCACAGAAGATCTGGACGTGGTCGACGATCAGGTCGGATTGGGTGCGGGCGTCGAACCGGCTGCCGGAGCCGCGGCAGATCCACCAGTCCGGCTGCCTGTGCGCCAGCCGGTCGGCGATCTGCTCGTCGGCGGGCATGGTGTCGAAGCACTCGTCTTCGGTCAGGTCCTCGCCGGTGTCGACGCGGTGGACTTCGAAACTGCGGCCTGAGTTGCGGTCCGAGTCGTCGTCCCAGACCAGTTCCCGGACGCTGACCGGGATGCCGGCGACGGTGCGGGTGCCGTGCTCGATCTCGTTGATGATGTGGCCCACGATGGTGCTGCCTCCTTCCATCGGTTGGGCCGGCTGGGTGTACCAGGCGCTGACGAATCGCCGCAGGAGGTAGGCAACGAACGCGTCCCGGTCGGGGGGCCCGTCTTCGGGGAACCGGGAGACGGCCAGCAGTGGCGCAAGCGCGGTGTCGATGCCGTTGCGCGGCGCGCGCCGCGCAGGTCCTGGGCCAAGCCGCACCAGCTGTGCCCGGGCGGCGGTGTCGGCGGCCCACAGGTGCCGGCGCAGGTCGTCGGCCTGGCCGTCGCCGGTGCTCGCCGGGACGTTGTGCAACCTGGTCTTGGCGTCGTCTGGTGATGGAACGTTCAGCTTCCTACAGGTCTGTGCGGCGGCTACGCGGTTGGCGTGGCCGGCCGCTGGCGTCCGTCCACTGCGGACGGTCGTGGTCGGTGAGCTGGTCTGGTTCGGGTTGCGGATGTGGCCTGGTCCTGGCCGGGGTCGCGGTTTCCTGTTCGGCCGTGTAGCGGTCGGCGGCGGTCGTTGGCCGTGTCGCCCCGCCGTCACGTTCGGCGATGGCCGCGCGGAGGAAGTCCATCGCGCGGCGTATCTTCTCGGCGAGGATGTCCGCGCCGCGCTGGAGGCTGCCGACGGGCTCGGCCACCCAGCCGTCGTCGCGCATCCGCAGCCGGAAGGCCACCCGCTCGGCGTCGTGGCGCGGCGCAGCGGTGGGCACGACGTAGCAGCCGTCGTCGACCACGCCGGGCTCGTTGGTCGGGTAGAGCGACAGGTACTCGGTGTGCCAGGCGTAGAACGCCACGTCCGGCGCGAGCCGCACCCCGCACGGCTGCGGGGTCCGATCGGCCGCCCCGCCCGCCAGCGGCCAGCTCCGATCGGCGTAGAACGGCCACCAGCCAGGCCCGTAGACCACGTTTGGTGTCGTCGAGGATGTATGCCCAGCTGTCGTCGCGGGCCCGCGGCAGGCCGGGTGGCATCTGCCACGCCGGGCGCGCCGGTTGGGTACTCATCGGTTGATCTCCATTCGGTCGCGCGAAGGTGCAATGGGTTGCCAAGGTGTGGCGATCGGTCACACGGGGTGCGGCGACAGGTCACCGCTGTCGCCAGATGGACCGGCAGCGTGGACACGTCACGTCGCGCAGCGCACCTTCGGTGTGCGGGCCGCGAAGACCCGCGCCGCACTCGGCGGTGGTGGACCAGCCCTGCCGTAGGATGTGCGTGCGTGAGGTGCGCCGGCCCGTGGTGCCGAGCAGGATGACGGGCTGCTTCGGTAGGCCGAGGACGCGGCGGACGCCGGCCATGCTGTGGATCGGGGTAGCCTCGTTGGGTGACACGCCGCAGCGCCACGCGACCTCGAACGCGTCGACGTCGCGTAGAACTGGGCGGTCACTTCGACATCGTGGTAGCGGGCGATGACGTCGTGACCGTCTCGGATGGTGACGGTGGCGCCGAGCCGGCGCAGCTGTCTGGCGAACTGAGCGGCAGTGGTTCGGGCCATCAATCCTCCTCCCATGGGGTGGGTCGGTCGCCGGTACGAAGTTGATGCCGCGTCCAGCGTTTGGTTGCTGTGGCGTGGAGCCGGCGTCTGTCGAGACGGGACTGTCGCATTCGGCGGCCTGGGTCAGCGTGGGGCTGGTGGGTGGGTCTACTCGTCGAGGTCGAGGACGTGAAGTTCGTCGCCGTCGGCGTCGATGGCCTCGAAGTAGGCGTCGCACCAGTCCACCGCCGCGGCGAGGTGATCGGTCACGAGGGATTCGTCAGGCCATTCCTCGTCGGTGTCGATGTGCCACAGCTGCCGCCCTTGGGCGGTGTATGCGGCGACCAGGGTGGCCGACGGCCCGTCGATGTCGTCGGTGAGCCGGAAAACGAGCCGGGCCACTGCGGGGAATACGGCGCGGGCGGCGATGCCGGCCTCGGCGGCCAGCAGATCGGCGTAGCGCTCCGCGGCCCGTTTGGCCTGCTTGCGGGCGGCGGCGAGGACGTCCTCGCGGGTGGACTCGGGCAGGCGCGTGTAGCCGGTGGTCTTCGCCATGGCTTCCTCCAGGTGTCGTTGGTGTCGCGGCGCGCGGCGCTCTTCCGGCCGACGTGCGCGGCCCGTCTGGGCTTGGTGGCACGACACCGGTGCGTGTGTGAAAACCGTTGCTGGTCGAGGGATTGCGGCTGGTCCACCGAAGCGCTTCTACGCTGCGAGGGGCGAAGCGTGCGCGGGCCGCGGGCAGAGGGGTCGCCGGTGGCACGTCGATCTGGGCTGTGCTGTCGTGCCGGAAGCGGATACCGATCGGGGTCGTCGCCCCCGGGCGTCGGGGAGCACCAGCACCAGGTTGTCGGTGCCGCGGTGCGACCCGCTTATTGCGCGGCGGCTCGGCGGCCGATGCCGGCGAACTGCCCGACGTACGTTGGTCACCGATCGGTCCTCGTGCCGAGATGATGACCGTCTCGGGCTCGCCGGCGCGGTGGACCGGTTGAGCAGCCGGCGGATGGCAGCGCCGGTTGGGGGTGGTGGGCGGTCGCCCGGTGGGCGACCGGTTGTCGGGTTCGGGACCTGTCGTGCGCGGGGCTGGTCAGCCGGCCCGGGCCAACGGGCGGGCCGGGTCGGGCGGGGCGGGCGGGGTGCCCAGGCCGAGGCGGCCACCGATGATCGGGCCGAGCCGGACCGCGGCGACCGCGGTGGGCAGGTGGCGGCGTTGCCACCCGGTCAACGCGCCGGCCAGGTCGGCGCCGTGGCGGTGGTGCTGGCGCAGCGCGGCGACCAGCCCGGCGGCCTGTTCGATGCCGTTGTTGACGCCGGGGGCGGTGTGCGGCCGGACCGGGGCCAGGGCGTCGCCCAGCAGTACCGCGTGTCCACCGCCGATGGGCCACACCATGCGGGTGGGTGGGTCGATGTCCATCACCGGCACCGCCATCCGGATGCGGGTGGCGTGGACCATGGCGGCGTGGTCGGCGGGCAGGTGTTCTGCGGCGTGCGTGTCGACCTGCTGCCGGCCGGTTTCGCTGACGTGGTGCGGCAGGGCGAAGACCCGCTGCAGGGGTGGGGCGCCGAACCAGGCCGTGTACTGGTCGGCGGTGGCGTTGAGGTAGAAGGTCCAGTCGCTTCCGGTGGGTATCGGGGCGAT
>WNFU01009625.1_pt1 | contig 21853 bp, 12 predicted proteins | sample 5400121 | NCBI WGS metagenome assembly WNFU01 (sample SAMN13153360, study PRJNA577476) | soil metagenome | isolation source: 100 cm soil or saprolite under grassland replicate 1 | place: USA:California | collected 2016-06-15
ACGAATCCCGCGCCCGCGACGGCGAGGGCCGCCGGCTCGAATTGAGTCAGCGCCGCCGCAGCGCGACGGCGTCGATGTCGAATGTTACGGTATCCGCCACGCGCACCGTGCCCCCGGGTCCGCCGCGATAGGGGCGGATTCCGAAATCCGTCTGCTTGACCGTGAAAACCGTAGACGCGCGCAGCGTATCCCCCACCAGGCTGATTCGCACCACCGGTGCGACGTCTTGCGTCTTGCCTTTCATCGTGAGCGCGCCGAACAGGTGGAGCGTGTCACCGCTGCGCTCGACGGTGCGCGAGATGAATGTGATCTCGGGGTAGTCCCCCACATCCAGCACGTCATCTCGCATCGCGGCAGTCACCTTGCGGATCTCGGCAGTGTCCGGGGGTGTCAGCACCGCGAGACTCTCCGTCGCGATCGTTATCACGACGTGTGATAGCGCGGGCTGATCGGGATACAAGACGACACGTCCCGCAAAGCTGCGCGCGCGGATCCGATGCTCATGGCCGGCGAAGCCGAGCAGGCCGGCTTTGCCGGTGCGCACGTCGAGCCGGCTCGCGGGGGGGGGCGCAAGGAGGTACACGATCGAATCGTGGTCAGCGCCCGTTTGCGCCGGCACCGCTGTAGGAGCCAGTGCCAGCGCGGTCAGGATGTAGAGGTGCAGGAAGGTCTTCATCGGCTTGCGATGGGCCGACCGCCCGATTTCTCCCAGTTGACGAATAGGAAGCCGCCGGGGGCCGCGAGGGCTGGCTCGCCCGCGCCCGGCAGGATCTGCAGCTGCAGCTCCTCGATCTTATTGCGCGAGCAGTCCCAGCATGCCAATGCATAATCGCCAGCGCGGCGCGTGCGCGACAAGAGCATCACATGCACCGCGACGTTGTCGCTGATCAACGTGTCGTTCCTGTACAGATGCCCGAACGCCCATAGCGCCACCGTGCTGTTGATCGTCGGGACGAGCGGGGTGTGCACTGCCGTGTTACCGTGATAGTAAAGGCCGAAGATCACGCCGCCAAAGCGTGGGTGATGGGGCACGTCGCGCGTCTGCACGCGATCCAGCAGCAGCTTCCAACGGGCGCCGTCCTGCGTCACGAATTCCGCGACGCCGTCCACTGAATCCCTTACCGCGCCCTTGTCCCAGGCGCTGAACGTGAACGTTCCCGAAATCGCGGCGACGTTGTTGGAGTAGGGGCCGTTCTGTACCTGTGACTCGAGTCCCTCCCGCTCGTCGCCGAATTGCGGCAGGACAGGCGCGGCGCTGTCGGCGAAGGGGAACGGACCGGGGAGAATCTGAATCACGCGCCCGCCGCCAGTGACCCGCATGGCGGTTGCCCCCGGAGCTGCGGCGGCGTGGTCATAGCCCATCGATTCCACGCTCTGCGGCGCAGCAACGCGCAGCTCCGTCTCCATGCCGAGCTTCTTGTGGGAGTCGCCACCCACCGGGCAATACACCTCATAGGTCCCGGCCGTGAGCGTGAGCGTCAGGGTGACGCTCGTGCCCGGCTGGATCGTGCCGGTCTCCCGTTCCATTCCTCGACCTTCGACCTCGAACGCGTGCGGGATGGTGCCGGCGTTCGTCACGACGAAGGTCACTGGGCCCGGGGCGACGGTCTTTTGTGACAATGCGATGTTCCATTCCGAAAGTCGCACATCGACCTGAGTCGGTGGTGTGGGGGCGAACAACAGCCCGATAAGCGTCGCGATCAGATACATGCTCTCCTCCATGCTGAGAGAAAGAAGGTGCCAGCGTCGGGAGCCATGACACGTCTCGCGCCGTTGTTATTCCCGGGAATATTCCAGACGCGCGCCATGTCTAGACACGAAGGAGCCGATTTGGAGCCGAACGAGCTCGAGCGGTTCGAGGCGGTGGTGTTGCCGCATCTCGACGCCGCGTTCACGCTGGCGCGCTATCTGACCGGCGATACGCAGGACGCGCAGGATGTCGTGCAGGATGCCGCCCTGCGCGCGGTGAAGTATTTCGGCGGATTCCGTGGCGCCGATGCGCGCGACGGCCGGGCGTGGCTCCTCGCGATTGTGCGCAACGCGGCCCACTCCTGGTTACAGCGGCGCGGCGCCGATGCCGGTGCCGTCTTCGACGAGGAACAGCATAGCGAAGGCGTGGCGGATGAGGACCCGGCGGTGGAGTTCGATCGCACAGAAACACGCGACCGATTGCGCGAAGCAGTCGCGCAATTGCCCGCGGAATTTCGCGAGGTGATCGTGCTGCGCGAGATCCAGGACTTATCCTATCAGGAGATCAGCGACATCACGAGCGCGCCGGTTGGGACGGTCATGTCCCGGCTGTCCCGGGCGCGGCAGCGCTTGCGGCGCGCCCTCGTCCGCGCCGGAAAGGAGCCGGTGCCGTGACCGACTCGCAGTTTGAGCGCCGGCTCAGCGTCGCGATTCGCCGGGAGATGCCGCCACTCCAGGCGCCTGACGACCTGCGCCGTCGCGTGCGCGCGGCAGTGCGCGAAGCAGGGGCGGGAACGGGTCGTCGCTTCGTGCCGGCGCGGGTGGCGCGGTGGCTGGCCCTGGCGGCATCCCTCGCCGCCGTCACGGCGGGCGGCTGGTGGCTGGGCCTGCGCAGTGCTGGAGAAACGGCGCTCGCGGATCAGGTGCTCGCCAGCCACGTGCGCTCGCTCATGCCCGGTCACCTGACCGACGTGCTTTCGTCGGACCAGCACACGGTGAAGCCGTGGTTCAATGGCAAACTTGATTACTCCCCGCCGGTATTGGACTTCCCGGGGCAGGGATATCCGTTGATCGGGGGACGTCTGGACTACGTGGGAGGGCGGCCGGTGGCGGCGCTCATCTACGGCCGGCGCCAGCACATCATCAACGTCATGCTGTGGCCCGCGACGGCACGAACGGACGGCCCCGCGCTGCGCACGCGCCAGGGCTATCACCTGCTCCATTGGACGACCGCCGACTATACGTACTGGGTGGTGTCCGACCTCGGCATGCCCGAGCTCCAGGATTTCGCGCGGCTCCTGAGGGCCGGGGTCTAAGGCTTCGGGTTCAACCCGCCCGGCATCAGGCTTTTTGGTCCGAACTTTTCACGCACTCGATCGACTGCGCGCGACAACCCACGATCACGATCGGTCTCTTCGGACAGGATCGAGAGTTGGTCGGCGGATTTCGCCGGGGCCAATCCTGACAGCCGTACACCCACAAGCCGCGCGGGCACGCGCCGCGCCGTTCGCAAGCTCGTGAGCAGCTCGTGTGCGACTTTCAAAATCACGCGATCGGATATCACGAGATCGGGCAACGTGCGCTGGGCGGACCGCGTCTTGAAGTCCCAATCACGCAGTCGCACCGCGACGGTGCGCGCCGTGAGGGCATCACCGCGCATGTCGGCCGTGGCCCGCGTCACGAGCCGCAACAGCTCGCGCTCGATCTCCTCGTCCTCGCGCAGATCCTTGCCGAAGGTCTCGTCGCGACTGATCCCTCGATTCATGACGCGATGGGCGACCGTGCCGTCGTCGCTGCCGTGGGCGCGATTCCACAGCCAGCTCGCCTCGCGCTGGCTCATCCATTTCCCGAGCGTCGCGAGGTCGTGCCGCAACACGTCTTCGATCGTGATCAGGCCGTGCGCCGCCAGGCGTGCCTGGAACTTGGGGCCCACGAGCGGGATGTCGGCGAGCGTGCAGGAACGCAGGAACGGCGCTTCCGAGCCCGGTTCGATGATGAGTACGCCATCGCCGCCGCGACTGGGCTTGGCCCGATCGACCGCCATCTTGGCGATCAGCTTGTTCGTTCCGCCACCGATCGAGAGCGTGAGTCCTGTCGCATCGCGTATCCCCGACCGGATGCGCTCGGCGGTCGCCGCGAGCGGCTCGTGGTGGTAGACGCCTTCCGTCCCCGTCATGTCGAGATACCACTCGTCGATGCTCGCGCCTTCGACGATCGGGGAGTACCGATGGAGTAACTGCCGGATCTCGGCGCTCTTTTGAACGCACGCCTTGAAAGGGACGGGGACGCACGTCGCGTCGGGGCAGAGCCGCAGCGCGCGCGCGATCGGCATCGCCGAGCGCACGCCGAACTTCCGCGTCTCATAGGAGGCGGAGCAGACAACGCCGCGACTGTCGCGCGAGCCGCCGACGATGAGGAGGGGCGCTTTTCCCGCGCCGTCGGGATCGACGGCGCGCGCGACGGCGACGTAGAACGCGTCAGCATCGGCGAGGAGAATGCGACGCATGGAGCAGCCCAACGTGGGAGACTACCGAAGATATCCCGAATCGACGCCGGCTGCCAGCTCAGCTCAGAATCGGGACCGCCAGAATGCGGCTGCGGTGGGGAACAGCTTTTCCGTCACGGCCACGGCCAGCGTCACGAACGCGCCGTGCCCGCCACGCACCGAGAAATCTGGATCGCTCAGATTGCCGAACCGGTAGCCGGTGGCGATTTCCAGGGCCGCGACGGGATGCAGCACTACGGCGGGAGCTCCATCCCACGCCGTCGCTCCGGTTGTGCGCTCCATGAGCAGCCGCCCATCGCTGCGCAGGCTCACCCAGGGATTGAGGTCGAGATTCACGCGCCCGCCGACGTAGTCTGCCCAGGCGGTCAGCGTCTGCGGCGTGCCGTCAGGATATAGCCGCGCGGCTTCGGTGCGGCGCACGGCGTAGCGCGTAGAGAGTTCCAACGCCGGCCGCAGCGTCCAGATCAGCTCCGCGGCTCCGATCGCCTTACGCTCTTCTCCGCGTGCGACTAACACGCCGCCACCCACGGGATTCCGGTCGTCGCTCCACTGGAACTTGGCCAGGATGTTGAGCCGATCGGTGTGCGCCGGCCGCAGCGCCAGGCCCCACAAGCTCGAGAGGCGGCGGGACAACGGCACACCCGGCAGCGCATTCTGCGAATACTCCTGCCGCGTCAGCAGCGCGAGCGAGGACGCGAACGCGACGTCACCGGCAACGGTGGCCAGCCGGGTGGACTGCAGCGTCCCATCCTTGTACTCGCCGCGGGCAGTCAAGCGATACGGCGCACCCTTGGGCAGCAGTTCCAGGCCGGCACCGGCGGACCAGTAATCGGCTTCGGTTTGCAGGAACGGGAGCGCGCGCACCGGGTCGGCGACCGAGGCGCGACCGACTCCCTGGCGGCGCTCGAACAGCACATTGACCGCGAGGTCCGGGGTGATCTGCATCCGGTTGCGGAGTCCGATGATCGCCGCATTGCCCGCGCCGCTGACGCCGCCAGTCAGCTGATAGCTTCCCCAGGCTTGCGTTCCGTGACCCATGTCCGCCCGCATGCCGAAGCTCGTGACCGAGTATTGTTTCTGGCTATCGGGTCGTGAGACGTAGCGCTCGCTGGCCTCGAGCGAGAGCGTGGGCGCAACTTGATAGCTGGCGCCGACGCCCCACAGCTCGGGGGAGAGTTCCGGCCCTGACAGGCTGAGGTGACGCCGCGCTTCGGTCCAAATCTGGAACTTGGGCGAGGCGCTCCACTTCGCTCGCAGGTCCGCCGCGGTCACGTCGCTCGGCGCCATGCTGGCTCCGCTCACGTGATCGCTCGCCACACCGCCGTCGACTTGCAGGCCGGCGCCGAGGCGCTGGACGATCCCCACGCGGGTGTGCTCGCGATCGACGCCCTGCAGCGCAAACTCCTCGTGGGAATGCTCGGCCCGCAGCTCCGTCGCCCCGAGCTTGAGCCCGGTCCGGAGGCTCGCTTCGGCCAGGCCGGGTTGCAGTGCCACGTTGGACGGATTCGTGAATTCACGCCCCACGTGCATGTAGCTGGCCCCGAACGTGAGCGTCCCGCCGAACAGGCTGTAGCTCGCCTTCGCCGACGTCGCGAGACCGGTGGAGTCGCCGAGCTCCGCGTACGCGACTTCGCCGCCCACATCCAGCGCCCCCGTGCGGAACAACCGCACGTCTCCACCGATCAGCCGGTAGCGGTTGATCGCCTGCTCGGCGTTGACTGCCGTTACGCCGATGCGCAGCGAGTCGAGCCGCAGCCCGTCCCCGACCAGTTGGCGCACGTCGAGCGCGGCCCGGGCGCCGGCCACGAGATGCTGTTCCGCTCCGCTCGCCGCCTCGAACGTCACCGTGATGAACACCGGATTGCCGTCCGCGTCGGTCGCCGGGATCGGCTGCTTGAAGAGCACGACGCCGCCCGTGTAGTCGATCTGGTAATCCACGAAGCGGACGAGAGCCTGCGTCGCCACCGCTCGCTCCGGATTCGCGCGATCGCGCGTCTCGACACGCACGTACTCCGTGCCCGGCACCATGTCGGCGGCCAGCTGGTACGGCCCGGAAATGCCCGCGCCCCGCAGCTGCAGTTGGCGCAACGCCTGCGCTGTCAGGCTGCCGAACGCGCTCCACGTGAGGGGGCCGGTCGTCACGTGCGCCGCCACCCCAGTGACCGCCCGCCGGTACTGGGCGAGGCTCAGGCCGCTCGCGAAGCCGCTCGTCGAGAGATCGCCGAACGTGGCCCAGTCGTAGCCTCGCTCGAGACGAGCCGAGAGCCAGGTCTGCGAGGCCGTGCGCTTTTGCTGAGCGCTCGCGTCGCCGAGAATCGGGTACTGCGATTCCTCCAACGGATCGGCGCTGCGGTCGAACGCGTTGCGCCCGTCGTTCAGGCGACGCGAGTCGAGCCCCAGCGTGAACGAGGTGCGCGAGTCGAGCCGGCCGCGCGCAGTGAGAGCGCCGTACGCGTCCGGCGCCGCGCCGGCGCCAACCAGCCCCGAGCCGGCCACGGTGAGCCCGCGCACTTCGGGGAGCAGCTCGAGCGGCACCGTCGCCGTCGCGTCGCCCGACTTGAGCTCCAGCTCACCCGGGCCCACGACGCGCCCGGGCCGCAGCTCGATGGCCAGGCGGCCGGCGGCCGTCGAGAGCAGCTGGAGTCCCACGGAGGAGGCATCCGCGTCCGCGCCCCGCGGCTCGGCGCCTTTCGCGCGCACCGTCACGTACGCGGGCTGCGCGACCGGCACGCCCCAACCGTCCACGACGCGCACATTCACCACCGCTGTCGAGCGCCCGTCGGCGACGAGCATCAGTGACCGAGCGTCTTGGGAAATTTGGAACCGGGCAGGCAAGCCGGTCACGTGAACCGCGACGCTGTCCCAGCGTTCCTGGCCCCAGGAATTCTGCACCGCGACGCGCAGCCGGTGCGGGCCGCGGGCGAGCGGCACGGCGATGAAGTCGAAGACGCCGTCAATCCGGGTGCGGGCCGTATCGAGCGGAGTCGCGCCGTCGTACAGCACGACCCGGACGCTGGGCTCGCCCTTCACGCCGACGTAGACCCGGTCAGCCGAGAGCACGGCGCCGTCGCTCGGCGTGAAGATTTCGACTCCGGGCTCGGCGGCTTGACCCTTGGGGCCACCCCGGGCATGCGCCACGACCACCGTGTCTTCGAACGGAGGGATCGAGGGCCTGCTCGAATCCGCGGGGACCGACGCGGGAGCGGGAGCGGCGGCGCTGACCGGGGGCGTCGTCTGCTCGGTGAACTCCGGGACCGGAACGGCGGCGTACACGGGAGTCGGCGCGCTCCGCACCGGCGCGCGGACGCTCGACTCGGTCCGGCCCGCATATCGGCGTTGCGTGGCATTTTCACCGGCGTGCGGCGGCCACGCCACGACGTGGACCGCGGCGGAATCGCGCCGTTCGGACGACCACGCGGCGATGCGGATCTCCGCGCCGGGGCGCGCAAACGGGATGGGGATCGCACGCTCCAGCCAGCTGTACTTCGTGAACTGCACGCCATCCACATACACGACGGCCGAGTCCGCCCGCGGGCTGAACACCACCACCGCGTCGAGCGCGACCCCATGCGACTGCCGGATGCTCACGTCGTAGCGCACCATCGGCCGGTATGGCGTGGGCAGCTCGTGCTGGAAGGCGAGCCCCTTACTCGCCGCCGTATCGGGGAGGCGCACCGCCGCGAAGGAGAATTCCACAGTCTGCCGGCTCGCTCCGATCCGCGCGTTCGGCGCAGCATCGGCCAGGGTGTGGCGGTCGCGGGCGTTGGCGCCGGGCGCCGGTTGCGTCGCCACGCCGGCGCGCGCGCTCGTCGCCACGAGTCGGAAGTCCACCCGAGGCGTCGTCCAGCCACTGGCGTCCACGAGCTGGATGTCTTCCGTGGCGAGCCGGTAACCATCGGGAATCGAGCGCGGGTCGAGCCGGAACGCATGGCGGCCCGGCCGCACGTTGGTGAAGGAGAATTTCCCCGTGGAGTCGGTCGTCGCGACCATCCCGTCTTCCGTCCAGATGTCGACGTTGGCAAGGCCGCCCTCGCCGGCTCCCTGCCTCCCGTCCCCGTTCGCATCCACCCAGACTTTGCCGATCGCGGCGCGCGTCTCCATCGGCCAGGCGCGGCGGATTTGAACCCACGCGATCGCTTCTGGTGAGCCGGCCAACCCACCGGTGACTTGGCCCGTCGCCACAGCGCGCGCCTCGGCAACGGTGCCCGGCGCGGAGATCAGAGCGGCCACGTAGCGCAGTGTCCGGCTCGTGCCTGGCGCGAGCGGAGCCGCACTGTACAGAACCAGACGCCCGCCCGCCACGACGCCCGAGTCGGCGCCGATCACGCTGCCGGCCACGTAGCGCGCACCCACCGGGAGTTGCACCGCGATCTGGAGGTCCGTCACCGTTAGCGTGCCCGGATTGCGCACCGTGGTCGTGTAGGGAATCGCTTCGCCGACGCCGACCTCGAGGGCATCCGCCGCCAGGTCCAGTCCGAGCGCTGCGGTCGGCGGCCCGACCAATGCCACCTGCGGCGCCGTCGCCGCCACGGCGGTCGTCCCTTGTCCCTGGATGTACGCCACGTTGAGCGCCACTACCGTGTCGCGCACGGTGGCCGCGACAACCAGCACAAGATCGATCACGCCGCTGTCGGCCGGCGCGAGCGTTCCGAGCGACCACGTCAGCACCTGACCGGCAATCGCCGGGGCCGCTGTCGCGCTGACGTATTGCAAGCCTTGCGGCAGCGTATCCGTCAGCACGACGCTCTGCGCGGTGCCGGCCCCGGCCGCGTTGCCGTAGCGCAACCGGTACTGCACCTGCTGGCCAACGAGTGCCACCGCCGGGCTCGTGAGTTGCTTCGAGAGCGACAGCGCCGGCGCCAGGATCGTCGTCTGCACGGCGTTCGAGACGGTCGTATCGGAGCCGCCGCTCCAGGTGAACGCGAGATTGCCGCGATTGAGGACCGTCGCAGGCGCACCGGAGTTGACGCGCGCCTGGAACGTGACGGAACCCGCCGAGCCTGCCGCAACGGTGCCCAGGCTCACCGCGACGACGCCGTTTCCTGAGGCAACCAGGCGCCCTGCGTCGCCGTCGGCGGCATCGGTCTGGAGGATGCCGTTGAAACGGATCGTTCCGGCCACGTAGGACGCGCCGACCGGAATCGTGTCCGCAAGCTGCACCGCGGACGCGCTGTCCGTTCCTGCGGCGACGTAGTCGAGCGTGTAGGTGAGAACATCCCCGACCGCGGCAGTGGCACGATCCACCTGTTTGGTGACACTGAAGGCGATCGGCGCGGAGGACACGCTGAGGAGGTCGCGCACCGAGCCGCTCACGGCGCCGTCAAACCCGCTGGTCGCGATCACGGTGATCGTATCGGTCACCCCGGCGCTGCCCGAGGCGGGAATTGCAATCTGCACCAGCAGTGCGGCGGTGCTCCCCGAAGCCAATGCCACCGGGCCGGTGAGCGCGGAATCACCACCGTCCAGAATCCCGTTGCTGTTTACGTCGCGGTAGAGCGTCAGGGGCCATGCGTGGGCGGATGTCGCCGCGACGCTGAACGAGTCCGGTCCGTTCCCGAGGTTCGACAGTGTGTGGGCGAAGACGACAGCGGTCCCCGGGCTGGCGCCGCTCGATTGCGGAGCCTGGAGACCTACCCCCGCGAGCTGTGCAACGACGAGGTCGACGGTGTCGGACGGCATGACGTATCCGAAGCCGCTCGACGTGTAGGCGAGTGTGGCCCAGTTGCGGATCTGGGATCCGGCGGGAGTACCCTGGGCCGAGAGCTGCGGCCCCACGAGCAGGAAAGCACCGAGGGAGGCGGTCGCCCAAATCGCGAACCGCCTCGCCTCACCCGCTCGAGTGCCGAGCCACATGGGCTACGGCCCTTAGTTGATGCTGACGCGCAGCTCGAACGTCGCGCTCGCGCTTGCCGCCAGGACGCCGCCCGTGCCCGTGTAGTTCGCGGTCACGTTTTGCCCGACCACCGCAACGGTCCAGCCGGTGCTCGAACTGGTCGAGACGTAGGTTACCTGCGCCGGCAGCGCGTCAGTCACTTGCACGTTGGAAGCGGAGGTAGCCCCACCGTTCGTGATGGTGAACCGGTACCGGATGACCTGTCCCGGGGCGACGCCGCTCGCGACGGGTGTGACACCGTCGTCCAGATACGCCGCCTTGGTGAGCGTTAGGTTCGGCTTGATGACGGTCAGGTCCATGAAGCCCTGGTCGGTCGTCGCCGGCTGGCCCACGGAGCGGCCGAGCAGCGCCAGCGTATCCGTCGACCCGCCCGCCACGTTGGCGACGTTATACACGACCACGATGTTCTGCGAGACGGCCGGGGCCAGCGAGATGCGGGCGCTGTCTCCCGCCACACCATTCACCGACACGATCGTGATCACCGGAGAGCCGGGGCTTGCCGCAATCACGTCGAGGTTGTCGTTGCCGTTGCCGTTGTTCTGGACGGCGAAGGTAAACGAATAGCCGTTGCCCGGCAGACGCTGCACGTTTTGCCCGCCATCGGGGCTGACGGCTACGCCGTACACGGTAATCGGCGTGATGGTGCTGGAGGCGTTGGCCGAAGTCGCCGGCGTGCGCCGCGAGGTCGAAGTGAGGGTGTAGACGGTGGTCACGCCGCCTTGCCCGCTCGCCACGTCGAACACGACCTTGATGACGATCGAGCCGCCCTGCGCGATGCCGACAGTCGCCAGCGCCCCGTTCAGGGCGGCGAGGGTGCCGTACGTCGTGGCGCCGTAGCGATAACCGGTCACCGTGATCACCCCCGCAACGGAGATGCCCTCGGAGATCGTCATGCTGTCGATGCCGTTCCCGACGTTCGTGACCGTGAACGTCATCGTGTCGGCCGTACTCGGTGATGCGCTGGCCGGACTCGGCGTGTTGGCGGTCACGGTTACGCCCGCCTGGAACCCGACGGTCACCGACACCGACCCACTGACCGGGGCGTAGGCGTTGCCGTTCGCGTCGGTGTAGGTCGCGGTCGCCGTATTCGTGATGACCGTGCCTTCCGGCGTCTGGGCCCGCGCCTCTGTCGCAACGGCAAGCAGCGCCATCGCAATCAGGGCGAGGCTGATGGTCCCTCCCCACTTCAGGTGCCTGAGCATCTCGAGCTCCCTTCCAATGGTGCGATTCATTGACCGGGCGCCTTACTCACCCGGGCGTGAAATTCCACCGACACTTGCGCCCCGCGCGCCAGAGACCCCACGACCGTCCAGCGGACGTGCGTGTAGCGCTCCGGCGGAGCGGGCTTCTGCACGGTGATCCCGCCTTCCACCACGCTGATCGTCGGCCGGGCGCCGTACATCCGGCCGCTGTCAATCGAGTACTCGACGCGGACCCGCTGGTCCGATGTCGCCGAGCCGAGCGTGTAGACCATTCCGCTCGGAATTGGATCGACGAACTGGACGTTCTTGACCGGGCCCGCCGTGACGTTCGTAAAGACGAGCCGATAGCGGATCTCATCGCCGGGCTGCGCCACGGTCTTGTTCATCCGTCCGGCGGTCTCGGCCGTCACGTTCTGCGCGGTCACGACCAGTGATGCCGGCGTCCGCTCCTGTGCCGCTCCGCGCGGCGTCCACAGCAGGACGGCGCTTGCCACCAACACCAAGAATTTTTGAGTCATCGTTTCGCTCGTTTCGATGAGGACGACTTCTCGTCTCGGCTCTTCGTCGAGGCGCGCTTTCCGGTCTTGGCTCCGTCCGCTTCGCGCCACGCGAACACCGCGCCGCACGTCGGACACACAACCAGCTCGCCTAGGACCTGCGTTCGGCCGAAGAACTTCAGCGCCGAACAGCCAGGGCATCGTAAAACCATGGGTTCATGCTCCTTTGGCGTGGCTGGAAGGCACGTCCTATGCCCTGCGGTGCCAACACCGTAAGTCATTGTGATGAATGCTGTTTACTGGTTTCTCGAGTGCTCACCCGAGCAATCCGCGAGCGGACAGCGGTTACCGTTTGGTAACGCCGCCGGTAACCTGGGAGGGACTCAGCTTCCTCAGCGGATCTGCGCGATCAACTGGAATGTGGCGGTGTTGTTGGGGGCGGTGGCACCGACCGGATTCTGAAACGTCCAGCGGACGCGGTTCACGCAGCGATCGTAGCCCGCGGGCGCACTGCAAGCGCCGCTCGCCGGTACGTATGTCCAGGTCGAACCGCCGTTATTTGAATACGCGACGATGACGGAAACGCCAGGGGGCAGTGTGTTCGCCACGCTTCCCATCTTGAACTGAACCGTCGGTGCGAGTGTGTCCACGACGACTATGCTCGTCGCGTTGTCGCTTCCGTTGTTGGTGACCGTCACCGTGTAGGTGAGATCGGTGCCCGGCGGTGAGGTGCCGGCGGGCGCGACGGTATTGCTGAGCGTCAGATTCGGGCGCGCCGCACCGAGGACGACGTCGTTCCCCGTGCCACCGGCGTAGCTGATCGTGAAGCTTTGCCCGCTCAGCACGACGGTGGATCCCTCGGGTAATCCGGCGAACGTTCCGACAATCGCGTCGGCGCCGTCGTTGTTGATGATCGTGAATGTCGTGCCGGTGGGTGGCGAGAAGCCCATCGTGCCGCTCAACGCCGCGCCGCTCAGGTTCACCGTACCCGTCACGCTGAGTTGATCGTAACCGGAGCCCGCCGTCGTGCCGTTCAACTGGACGACAAAGGTTGGGCTGCCGCTGTTCCAGCTCACGTTGCCGCTACTCAGAATCCCGGGACCGGCTTGTCCGGGCGCCACAGAGCCACCCGCGGCCGTCGAGGTGATGGCCCCCACAGTGCCGGTCCCTCCCAGCGTGCCCCCGTTCACGCTCACCGCGCTCGAGGCCTGTGAGCCGTTCACGATCAGTGTGCCGGCGCTCGCGGTCGTGTTGCCGGAATACGTGTTGGCTCCTGACAAGATCAGCGTGCCTGTTCCGACCTTCGTCAGGGCGACGGTGCCGCTGCCGTTTTGGATGAGGCCGGAGAACGTCGTCGTGCTGTTGTTGCCGCCGGCCGTGAGCGTGACTAGACCCGCGGCGCCGCTTGTTACCGTGCCGGCGCCGGCGAGTGAGCCGATGACGTCGCTGAAACCGCTGAGATCGAACGTCGCTCCGGCGGCTACAGTCACGGCGGTGACCGCGCCGATTGCGTTAGTCGTGCCGAGCCGCAACGTGCCGGCGCTGACCGCGGTCGCACCGGTGTAGGTATTGACGCCCGACACGATCAGCGTTCCCGTGCCTGCCTTGGTGAGCGAACCGGCGCCGGCGATGATGCCGCCATAGGTCAATGTGGTGGCGGCGTCGGTCGAGATCGTCCCTGGCCCGGGTAACGCAATACCGCGATTGGCCGCGAGTGTGAACGTCGCGGTGGTGCGGAGCGTACCTCCGCCAAATACGAGCTTGCCCGGAGTAGCCGCGCCCGGCGCGGCGCCCAAACCCGCATCGGCCGCGATCGCAATCGTGCCCGCATTGATGGTCGTCACGCCGGTGAAGGTATTGGCGGCACTCAGGACCAGCGTGCCGGCGCCGCTTTTGGTCAACCCACCCGCGCCGCCCACCACTCCACTTATCGTCAGCGTGGTCCCCGCGTTGCTCACCGTCACGGTGCGCGTCGCGGCGAACGTCACCGCCAGGCTGATCGTGTTCGTACCGGCGACACTGCTGTCAGCGAGACCGCCGGCGCCGAGCGTGATCGTTTTGTTGCTCAGCGTGTAGCCGCTGCCCTTGATGGTGATCGAATTGAACGTGGCGTTGTTGAGGATGTTATTTGTGGCCAGGTTCGCCGCGCCGCTGGGGAACACGAGGTTCTCCCCGCCCGCACCTGACGGCGCGACCCCGCCCGCCCAGTTGCCACCGACGCCCCAATTCGCATTCTGCGCGCCGGTCCAGGTGAACGTCTGGGCGAGACCCGGCGAGACGACGACGCCCAGGGCGAGTCCAATGAGCAGCGCGACCGCGCGAGAATGTCGGAACTCCAAGCGTCTAGGCATCGCGGCTGCAATCCTCGCAAGGCACGTACCTCTGCTGGGACGACGCCATGTCGTTTGGCAATGGGGACTTAACAGTCAGGTCGCAACAGCGGATCTGTGGCCGATGTTACCGAACGGTAACCGATCAGGTATCACGGAGTGAGTAGACCGTGTTTCTTGCGCTTCTCCCACAGGTTCTTGCGGGAGATGCCCAGCAGCTCGGCGGTGCGCTGGATGTCGCCGTCGGTCGCCTCGAGTGTCAGTCGGATGTACTCGCGCTCGGCATCGACCAACGTGAGACCCTTCGGCAAGCCGAACGTCTTCGTGTCGGGCGCGCGCCCGGGGACAGAGTCGAGCGGACCCAACCGCGGCAAATCGGATCGCTTGAGGACCGGTCCGTCGGTGAAGATCATGGCCCGTTCGATCACATTGCGCAGCTCCCGGACGTTGCCGGGCCAATCCCACGCGGTGAGCGCCGCGAGCGCCGGGCCGTCGATGCGATCGACCTTCTTCTTGAACTCCTGAGCGAATAACTGGCGGAAGTGATCCGCGAGGAGCGGGATGTCGCTCATGATTTGGCGCAGCGGCGGCAGCGTCATCGCGGCGACACTCACGCGATAGTACAAGTCTGAGCGGAACCGGCCGGTTTGCACCAGCTCTTCCAGGTTGCGGTTCGTGGCCGTCACGAGCCGCAGCGCCACTTCCAGCTCCTCGGTTCCGCCGAGCCGGCGGAACCGGCGGCTCTCGAGGACGTTGAGCAGTTTCGCCTGCAGCTCTGGACTGAGCTCGGCGATTTCGTCCAGAAACAGCGTGCCTCCGTCGGCGACCTCGATCAGGCCGCGCTTCGCTTCACGGGCATCCGTGAACGCGCCCTTTTTGTATCCGAACAGCTCGGCCTCGAGCAGAGTGGCGGGGAGGGCGGAGCAATTGATCTCCACGAAGCGCCCCGCCGAGTGCGGGCTCGAGTAGTGGATGGCGCGCGCGACGAGATTCTTGCCGGTGCCGCTCTCGCCGAGCAGCAGCACCGTGGGGCGGGGGATCGCCGCCATCGTGCGCACGAACGCGCGCACGGCTTCCACCTTGGCGTGGTCGCCGAGGATCGCCTTGACGGAGAATTGCTCATTGTGCGCCTGTTCGAGTGAGGCGCCCGCTTCGACGAGCGGCCGGGCTGCCAGCGCGCGCGTCATGAGCGTCATGAGCTCGTCGATGTTGACGGGCTTGGTCAGGTATTCCGTGGCGCCGGCCTTGAGCGCCTCGATCGCCGTCGCGATGTCGCTGTGCCCCGTGAGCACGAAAATCGGGATGTGGGGGTCGGTCCGGCGGAGCCGGCGCGTGACTTCGACGCCGTTCAGGTCGGGCATGACGAGATCGGTGATGATGGCGTCGGCGGGCTCGTCCGCGTGATGCGCCAGCAAGGCGTCCGGCCGCTCGAAGACGCGGGTGCGCACGCGGCCAGGGGATCCCAGATTGGCGGCGAGCAGCTTGGCGTACACCACGTCGTCGTCGAGAACGTAGATCGTGGGAACCATGGGCCTGTCGTTGTCCCGCGCCGGAGTCAATATTGGCGACGGTGCCGGACAAAGACAGGCCCATGGCCGAACCCTTTCGGGCGCTGATCATTGACGACGACCCGGACCTCCTCATGCTCGTGCGGCGCACGCTCGAGTTCACCGCCGGCTGGGAGGTAGCGACGGCGTCCTCGGGTGTGGCCGGGATCGACCGCGCGCGCACCACGCGGCCGCCCCTGCAGGTGATTCTGGTGGATGTCATGATGCCCGAGATGGACGGCTACGAAGTCTGCCGGCGTCTCAAGGCCGATCCCGAAACTGCCGCCGTGCCCCTCGTGCTGCTCACCGCGCGTCGCGATCTCGACCCACGCAAGCTCGCCGAATCGGGAGCGGCCGGTGTCGTCCTGAAACCCTTCCAGCCTGCCGAGCTCGCACAGCAGGTTCGCGGGTTCTGCCGATGACCGGCCCCGATCCGTTCGCCGAGGTGCGCGCCGAGTTCGTCACGGGGCTCGCGCGCCGCGTCGAGACGATGCAGGGTGCGCTCGCCGGATTGGAGAGCCGGTTCCAAGTCGACCAGGCAGAGACGCTGTACCGGACGGCGCATTCGCTCAGCGGTACTGCCGCGAGCTTCGGGGCCGATGACCTCGCTGATGCCGCCGGCGATCTGGAGGAGCTGGCGCGTGGCTGGCTGGAGCGCGGCACCGCGCTGGCGGATGAGCGGCGTGCCGCGGCGGCCGCGCTCAAGGAGTTGGACGGTGCGGCGCGGGCGTACCGGGCGACGGCGACGGCAGGGAGCGCGCGCTCGCCGGCGGCGCGGCTCGCGGTGGTGGGAGAGCTCACCTCGCTGATCAGCGCCGCCGTCGACATGCGCGAGCTCTTCCGCGGCGCCATCCAGAAAGTGCAACGGGTGCTCGACTTCCGGCGCGCGAGCGTCGTGCTGGTCGACGAGCCGGCGACGCACTACTACATCCAAACATTGTTCGACAAGGCCCGCGGGGGATTCGTGGTCGGCGACGCGGCGTTTCCCATCGCGCAGGGATTGACGGGCGAAGCGATCCGCACCGGGCGGCCGCTGCGGGTGGACGCGCTGCCGGGAACCGAAGGCATTTTGCTGCAGGAGGGCCGGCGCATCTCCGCGATGATCGTGCCGCTGCACGTGGGCGACCGCGTGATCGGGGCGCTGAATTTCGGGCATGAGGACGAGGGCCACTATACCGAGGACGATCTCGACTGGGCCGTCGTGCTGGGCCGGCAGATCGAGACCTCGCTCTATTACTCCACACTGCTCAACACGATCGCCCAGCAGCGGGAGGCCTTGGCGCGCGAGCACGCGACCGTGCAGAGCCAGCGCAACCAGCTCGAAGCGCTGATCGACGCCAGCGACGCGGCGATCATGCTCGTCGGATCCGATAGCGGGATCGCGTACGCCAACGCCGAAATGGCCCGGCTCGTCGGAATTCCGCAAGAAGCGATGGTGGGGGCGAGTGTGCAAACCATCCACCGGTTTCTGCGCGGCTCGTTCGTGGACGCCGCCGCGCTGGTCAGCCAGGAAAAGGTGCTGTCGCTCGACGCGTCGCTGCGAGACCGGGTCGAGCTCACTTTCCCGCGGCAAGCCACCTACCAGCGCGTCGTCGCACCCGCGCGCGACAGCAGCGGCGCACTGCTCGGACACATCGTGCTCTACCGCGATGTGACCCATGAGGTGGAAGTGGAGAAAGCGAAAACGGAGCTCGTGTCCATGGTCAGCCACGAACTGCGCACGCCGATGACGTCCGTCAAAACGTCGCTGGCGCTCCTCCTCGAGGGCGCGGGCGGGGCGCTCGAGCCCGCGGCGCACGAGTTGCTCGAGGTCGCCCTCCGGAACGCGGACCGGCTGATCCGTCTCGTGAATGACCTGCTCGATCTCTCGCGGCTGGAAGCCGGCCGCATGGAACTCCGGCTTGAGCCGGTCGCGTTGGAGGACGCGGTTGGCGCCAGCGTCGAAATGGTCGCGGCATTCGCCGAGTCTCGGGGCGTGACGCTCCGGACAGAGCCGCCCGCGGAGCCGCAGGTCGTGCGGGCGGAGCGCGACCGAGTCGTGCAGGTAATCGTGAATCTGTTGTCGAACGCAATCAAGTTCTCGCCCCAGGGCGGCCGCGTGGACGTGCGGTGGTGGCCTGAGGACGGATTCGTCGTCACCGAGGTCCGTGATCGCGGGCCCGGCATCCCGCCCGATCAGCTGAAGCTCGTGTTCGATCCCTTCAAACAGCTCGACAGCTCCACAACGCGCGAGCACGGCGGCGCGGGGCTGGGGCTCACCATCGCGCAGCGGATTGCGCAGGCGCTGGGCGGAGAGCTCAACGTCCAGAGCGCAGTGGGCAAGGGATCCAACGTCCAGAGCGCAGTGGGCAAGGGATCTCGCTTTTTCGTCAAGCTGCCCTCGACACCGTCCACCGGCACGGCCCCATGACGCGTTGATGAATTGACAGTACGGGCCTTCTCGGCCCAGTTGCACGTGCTGATGGAAGTGTGACCTGTGGCGCGCTCGCCGTTGCGTTCGGCAACCCCGTTCCTCATTGTGTCGGTCTCGCCACCGCCAGGGGAATGTATGCGCCGGTTCCTATTGTCCGCCACGACCGTGCTGATGCTGAGCGTGTTGCTGCCAAGCGCGTGCGATAACGACGTGACGACGCCGACGTTTGGCCTCTCGCTGTCGGTGGTGTCGGGCGATGGGCAATCCGGCATCGTCGGCCAGGCACTCGCCAGCCCAGTTGTCATCAGGGCGACCGACGCCAAGGGTCATCCTCAGAAGAATCTGCAGGTGAGTTTCGTGGTGACCTCCGGTGGCGGCTCGGCGTCGCCTGCATCGGCCCGCACCGACCAGAATGGCCTCGCGAAAACGTCCTGGACGCTTGGCACCTCCGTCGCTCAGGCGCAAGGTCTCGAGGCGCGCGCGGGCAGTGCGTTGCTGGGTACGTTCACCGCGACGCCCTTGGCTGGTCCACCGGCGCAGCTTGCGGTTCAAGCGGGTGATGGTCAGTCCGCTGTACACGACACGCCAGTCTCTGTTGCTCCGACGGTGGCGGTGCGGGACCAGTACGGCAACGTCGTGCCCGGTGCTTCTGTGACGTTCACAGTCACGGCGGGTGGCGGCAGCGTGACAGGCTCACCGGCGACATCCGGCGCCGACGGTCTTGCGACGCTCGGCAGCTGGACGCTCGGTTCTCCGGTAGGGACGAACACGCTCCAGGCCAGCATCGCGGGCGCGAGCGCGGCGACGTTCACCGCCACGGCAACCCCAGGCGCAGCGGTGAGATTGGCGCTGGACGCCGGCGACAATCAGACAGCCGAGGCGAACACGCAGGTTGCGATTCGGCCCGCCGTGCGTGTTACAGACGCCGCGGGCAACGCGGTGGCAGGCATCCCTGTGTCGTTCGTTCCTATCCTGGGCGGCAACTTTGTATATCCGGACACTGTGTCGTCAGGAGCGGATGGTGTCGCGGCACCGAGCTTCTGGCTGTTAGGAACGAATACCGGCGCGAACACCATGCGGGCGACTGCGGTCGGGATCGCTGATACCGTCGTATTTCACGCGACCGCTACGTCGGGGCCCGTCGACGCCGACCATAGCGGCATCGCCGCGATGCCGGACAAGATCACCACGGGCAGCACGAGTCGCATTTACGTGATTGCGCGATCGGCCATCCTCAATCCGGTCCCTGGTGCCACGGTCGTCTTCGAAGCGACCGGTGCAGGAAACACCATCGTGCAGCCGTCCGCTCCAACGGATGCTGCCGGATACGCGGAAGGTCAACTCAGCTCGACGGTCCTGGGACAGAAGATCGTGAGCTCCACGATCAACGGCGTCCGGATCACGCCGACGTGGACCGTGACCGTACAGGGCGGGCCTCCGGCGCACCTGAGTCTGGTCGCCGGCGACAATCAGACGGCGCAGGTCAACGCGACTGTGCCGATTGCTCCGGCGGTGGTGATTCGCGACGCCAACGGCAACCCGGTGCCAGATGCGATCGCGATCTTCGTCGTGATGCAGGGCGGCGGCTCGATCGGTGGCGCCATCGCGTCATCCGGCCAGGACGGTGTCGCGGCGGCCACCTTCTGGAAGCTCGGCACCACGGCGGGGAGGGTCATCGTCCGCGCCACGGTCCAAGCCGTCCCCGACACCGTCTTCTTCACCGCGATTGCGCTGGCGGGCCCGGCGACGACGATCGTCGTGCAGGCCGGCAATAATCAGAGCGCCAGTGCCAGCACCGCGGTCCCGATCGCGCCCGCGGTGGCGGTCAGGGATACCTTCGGTAACCCGATTGCCAGCGTCAGCGTCGACTTCGCGGTGACCGGCGGTGGTGGCAGCATCAGCGGCGCCAATCCGGCGACCACCAATCAAGCGGGCATCGCCGCCCCGGCGACCTGGGTCCTGGGAGCCACGCCGGGGACCAACACGCTGACGGCCACCGCCTCGGGCGTGGGCAGCGTCACGTTCACGGCGACCGGAGTCGCACCGGTCATCGCCGTGACGAGGAGCAGGGTCACCGTCTCGCCGCTCAGCATCGTCGCCAGCACGGGCTCCATCACGAGCATGATCACGGTCAGCGCGCGCGACACGAACAACAATCCGGTCGTGGGCGCCAGCGTCACGTTTACGGTGGCGGGGACCGGCAACACGATCACGCAACCCACTACCGTCACGGACGCGAATGGTGTCACGACCGGCGCGGTTAGCTCTACCGTCGCCGAGTACAAGCACGTGTGGGCGACGATCACCGGCAAGACCACGTTTCCCGCGACTGTCGAAGTGACGGGCGGACCGCCGGTCACGATGGTCGCGTATGCCGGTGACAATCAAGTCGCGACGGTGGGCACAGCGTTGGCGTTGGTGCCGCAGGTACTGCTGCGTGACCAGTTCGGCAACGGCTCGTACGGCACCGTCGTCACGTGGCAGGTCACCAGCGGCGGCGGGAGCATGGGCTCCTTCAATGCCGGGACGACGGCCGGCGGCGTGTCGACTGGCGGGATTTGGATCCTCGGCACGACCCCAGGTCTCAACACGCTGCAGGCGACAGTGCAGGGAACGCCCCTGGCCGTGACGTTCGGCGCGACCGGCGATCCGTCGTTCTGGACCAGCCACGCGGCGCTCCCCACGTTCCGCTTTGTCCTCGGCGCCGCTGCCGTGAACGGTCTCGTCTACGCTGTCGCTGGGATGAACTTCGAGGACATGGCCACGGTCGAAGCCTACGACCCCATGACGAACAGCTGGGGCGCACGCGCACCGTTGCCCAGCCCGCGGAGTGAGCTCAGCGTTGCCACGGTGAACAATGTGCTGTACGCCATCGGCGGCATCCGCGACCGCGCGGTCGTCGGCACCGTGGAGGCGTACGATCCGGTCACGGACTCGTGGACGCCGAGAGCCCCGATGCCCACCCCACGCTCGGACTTCGGTGTGGCCGTGGTGAACGGGATCATCTACACGATCGGCGGAGCGAGTGCCACTTCATCGTCGGTCGGTACGGTCGAGGCGTACGATCCGGCGACCGATACCTGGACGACCAAGGCCGCGATGCCTACCCCCCGGTTGTCGCTCGGCGCCGCGGAGGTCGGCGGCATCATCTACGCGGTCGGCGGGTCGAGCGACGCGAGCTTCTGGATGGCGACAGTCGAGGCCTATGACCCCGTAGGCGAGACTTGGACCACGAAGTCGTCGCTGCCGACGGCACGATTTGGTTTGGGCGTTGCCGCCATCGATGGGCGCGTGTACGCCCTGGGTGGATACACGCCGGTGGAGAACTACGCGAACCTCACGCCAGTCCTCGAAGCCTACGATCCGGCGACCAATACCTGGATGACGAAGCCGGCGATGCTGGAGCCGCGGGTATACATGGGCACCGCGGTGCTGCAGAACCTGCTGTACGTCGTCGGCGGCATGGGTGGCAACTCGGATTCTCTCGAGGTGTACCACCCCTGACCAAATTTGGGCCACACATTCCGCGCACAACGGCCCCGCAACGCACTTCCGTTGCGGGGCTTCTTCTTCTGTCTATCTTCTTGCCACTATGGCAAAAGGCACGATCGGCATCCTCACCGGCGGCGGCGACGTCCCCGGCCTCAATCCCGCCATCCGCGCCATCACGATTCGCGCCCTGCGCGACGGCTACAGAGTCATCGGCATTCGCCACGGCTGGGGTGGCCTGGTGGACTACTCGCGAGAGAAGAACGCCGATAACGCTGAACAGATCC
>WNFU01003184.1_pt1 | contig 21851 bp, 19 predicted proteins | sample 5400121 | NCBI WGS metagenome assembly WNFU01 (sample SAMN13153360, study PRJNA577476) | soil metagenome | isolation source: 100 cm soil or saprolite under grassland replicate 1 | place: USA:California | collected 2016-06-15
AGTGTCGTGGCGATGGCCGGGAGGGGCTCGGAAACCCCTCCTGACCAGGGCGTTTCTCCGTGGGCGCTGGTGGTTTCGAACCACCGACCTCCGCCTTGTAAGGGCGGCGCTCTTCCGCTGAGCTAAGCGCCCGAATTCACTCGATGATGGGCTCCTCGCGCCAGGACGTCCCTGCGACCAGGCCGCACTGCCTGCAGACGACCTCACCCAGCATCACCGACAGCCGCGTGCTCCTGCAACGCTCGCACCGCTCCAGGCTCTCCATCCAGTTTGGCCGATCGATCTGACATTGCGGGCAGACCAGCACCTGGCGGCCCTCGGACACTCCGCGGCTCCATGGCTGTTCTTTCTTGTCCGGGTCATAGGTGGGGCGGCCACAAAGCATGCATCCCGTCCCGACGGATGGGCCGCTCACGCTCACCCCACGATGGTATAGGTTCGGTCGCGCGAACCCATTGGAGAACTCGCTGGACTTCGAGACGATTCGCTACACGGTGGACGACGGCTTGGCCAACATTACCCTGGCCCGGCCCGACAAGCGCAATGCCGTGACCCAGGCCATGTTCGCCGAACTCGGTGACGCGGCCGAGGAAGCTGCCGCGGACCAAGCGGTTCGTGTTGTGCTCGTCACCGGAGAAGGCCCCTCGTTCTGCGCGGGAATCGACCTGGGGCTCCTGAGCGAGCTCGGCCCACTTGCTGCGCAGGCATCGGATGATCAGGATACGTTCGGCTCCTTCATTCGGAGGGCTCAGCGGCCCTTCCGCGCCCTCGCCCGGATGCCCAAGCCGAGCCTGGCCGCAGTCCAGGGACACGCACTCGGAGCGGGTCTTCAGCTCGCCCTGGCCTGCGACCTGCGGGTCGCCTCCACTGATGCCAAGCTCGGCATGCTCGAGCCTCGATACGGACTCATCCCAGACCTCGGCGGGCTCCACCGGCTCACCCGACTCGTCGGTCCCGCCAGAGCGAAGGACCTGGTGTGGGCAACCAGGATGGTCGAGGCAGACGAGGCCCGCCGTATCGGGCTGGTCGACAGGATCGCCCAGCCCGACGACCTTCTGGCCGAGGCCCTGGCCCTGGCCCGGCAGGTGGTCCAGCACTCCCCCACGACCGTGGCCCTGATCAAGGACCTCGTCGAGCGAGCCTTCGAGACCCCACTGCATGACGAGTTCGAACTGGAGGTGCAGGGGCAGACCAGGGCGGTCCAGGCCTGGCGCTCGACCGATTAGAGAGTCGCTCCCCGGATCGACGCGTCCAGGATCTGCACCGGATGATAGATCGGCAGGGGCCGGCCCATCGCCTCCAGGTGTGCCGCGATCTGCAACGTGCATCCAGGGTTGGCAGCGGCGATCGCCTCGGCACCAGTTGAGAGCAGGTTCTCGGCCTTCCGCCGACCCAGCTGGTCCGCGGCCGCGGGCTGGAGGATGTTGTAGAGCCCGGCCGAGCCGCAGCAGACTTCCCATTCGGGCGGCTCGAGCAGCTCCATGCCGGGCACGGAGCGAAGGAGTTCCCTCGGCTCGCGCCTGATCCCCTGAGCGTGTGCGAGGTGACAGGCGTCGTGGTAGGCCGCGCGGATGGGAACAGGGTGCCGCTCAGCAGTAGGCTCACTCTCGGCGAGCAGCTCCGTCACGTCCCGGACCTTTGCCGAGAACCGGCCCGCTCGATCGGCCCATTCGGGATCGTCATCCAACAGATGTACGTACTCTTTCATGGCCGAACCGCACCCCGCCGCGTTCACTACCACCACATCGCACTCGTCGAACGCGGCGATCGTGGCTCTGGCCAGCTCGAGCGCTTGCGGCTCGTCGCCGCTGTGCAGCTGAAGCGCTCCGCAGCAGCGCGGCAGTGTCGGCGCGAACACCTCAAAGCCCTCCGCAGCCAGGACCCGCGCGGTGGCCGCGTTCACTTCGTGGAAGAACACCCGCTGCACGCACCCCTGGAGCAGGCCCACCCGTGCCCGCCGCGTGCCCCAAGCCGGCGTCACCCCTGGCAGACGGGCCATGGCGTCGCGCACACGGGGCGATGGAACCAGGCGCTCCATGGCCCGGAGGCGGGGGAACCGAGCGAGCACGCCCGTTCGGGCCACCCGCCGGAACCCGATTCGCCGGTACGCCGCAACCACGGGCGTCAGGGCCCGGAGACGCCCCGGGTGAGTGAACAGGCCGAACAGGAACCGTCGGAAAATCCGATCAGTGAAGGAGCGCCGGACGTTGCGCTCTACCTGAGGCCTGGCGGCCTCGATCAACCGGTCGTACTGCACCCCCGACGGGCATGCTGTCACGCAGGCCATGCATCCCAGGCAACGGTCGAAGTGCACTGCCATGCCCGGCATGTCGCTCCCGGCCTCGAGGCCGTGCCGCATCAACACGATGCGCCCCCGGGGCGAGTCCATCTCCTCGCCCCACAGGACGTATGTGGGGCATGTGGGAAGACAGAACCCACAGTGAACGCAGGCATCGATGAGCCCCGGTTCGGGTGGCCGGTGTGCGTCGAAGGCTCGAGGAGCCATCAGATGCCTCCCATGAACACGCCTCGGTTACAAACGCCGGCGGGATCGAAGCCAGCCTTCACCCGCCGCATCAGCTGGAGCTCTGGACCTTCTGAGCTGCCCCACACGTCGACCTTGTCCCTGACGTGCCCAGGTGCGTCCAGGACCACGCACGGAAATGGGGCCAGAGAAAACCGCAGGTCCTCGAGAGCGGCAACGACGTCATCCGAGCTCAGCGGGGGGAGCCACACCCAGCAGATGCCCAAACCAGCCCGGGCCACCAGCGAGCCCTGAAGCCGCTGCACGATGCGTATGATCCGGGCGAGTTCCGATGGCAGGGCAGAGACACGCACGAGGGTGGCCTCGTCAGTCCTGCTGTTGTCGCTGTCCCACAGATACTCGTCTCCCTCCTCGACCTGAGCGCTCAGGCCAACCTTCGACATGAGTCGAACTGCCTCCTGCGCGCGAGGCTCGGGAGCGCCTCCCGCGCATCGGGCCATGACCTTCCCGCTCCAATCCGGCCACTCGATGTCCAGGGACTCCAGCTCCAGTGGGCTGTGGGCCAGGGCGATCGCCGCGCGCTGAACCGCATCTGGATCATCGCCGAAACCGACCGCGCTGACGCGGCGGGGGGGAAGCGGATGCAGCCGCACGGCTACGCGAGCGATCAGACCGAGTGTGCCGAAGGATCCCGTGAACAGCTTCGCCAGGTCGTATCCGGCGACGTTCTTGATGACCTTTCCGCCCGAGGTCGCCACGGCCCCGTCCGAGAGCGCCACGGTCATCCCGAGAAGAAGGTCCCGGGGAGCACCGTATCGATGGCGAAGCGGACCCGAATCTCCCGTCGCCACGATTCCCCCGATGGTTGCGGCATCTGCTTTCCCCAGCGGTGGATCGAGCGCCAGCATCTGGCCGGAGGCCGCGAAAACCGCTTGCGCTACGGCCAGCGGCACCCCCGCCTCGAGCACGGCCGTCAGATCGGCCGCGTTGTGCTCGAGGATCCGATCCATCCGCTTCGTCGAGAGGACGACATCGGGCTCACCGACCGGACTGCCCCACTCCAGCTTGGTCCCGCCGCCCCTGAATCGGACGGCCACGCCCTCGGTAGCGGCGGAACGCAGCAGCTCTGCCGCCTCGTTCGCCGATCCCGGTTCCTCGACGATCACCGTCCGGCCTACCCCTAGAACCGCTCGGCCACTCCGGCCCGCTCCAGCGGATGCTGCCGGTACGGGCCGGGGACCTCCCCGCACAGCCTGGGAGTGGGCATCACTTTCCCCGGGTTTGCCAGCTGTGACGGGTCGAATGCACACCGGAGGCGTTGGAAGGCATCCAGGTCCATCTGGGAGAACATCTTCGACATGTGCTGCTTCTTGTCGATCCCCACACCGTGCTCCCCGGTGATCGACCCCCCGGCATCCACACACGCCTCCAGGATCAAGGCGGCCAGCTCTTGGGCCCGCTCGGTCTCTCCGACAGTCGAGGCGTCGTAGCAAACCAGGGGATGGAGGTTGCCATCTCCCGCATGGAAGACGTTGGCGACCCTGAGCCCGAAGTCCTCGGAGAGGGCGTCGATCCGTCGAAGGACCTCGGGAAGCCTCGTCCGGGGGATCACCCCGTCCTGGACGTAGTAGTCGGGCGAGATGCGGCCCATGGCGGCGAAGGCGGCCTTCCTCGCCTTCCAGATCAGGTCGCGTTCCGCGTCGTCCTTGGCCACCCAGATTTCGGTGGCCGAGTTCTTCTGGCACAGCGCAACAACCTCGTCGAAGCGGACCTGGCAATCAGCCAGCGGCCCATCCAGCTCGACGATGAGAGCCGCCCCGGCCTCGAGGGAATAGCCCGCGTGCGTCGCTGCCTCGCTCGCCTGGATGGAGAGGCGATCCATCATCTCGATCGCGGCCGGGACGATCCGAGCCGCCACGATGTCCGAGACGGTCTGGCCAGCCTGATCGGTCGTCTCGTAGTAGGCGACCAGGGTCCGTTTCGCCTCCGGGGCAGGGACCACGCGCACCGTGATCTTCGTGGCCACCCCCAGCGTTCCCTCCGAGCCGACGAACGCTCCCACCAGGTCGTACCCGGGGCGATCGAGCTCCTTTCCGCCCAGCGTCACGACATCGCCGTCCGATAGCACCACCTCCAGGCCGGTGACGTAGTTCGTGGTGAATCCGTACTTGAAGCAATGCGCTCCGCCGGAGTTCTCGGCCACGTTGCCGCCGATCGAGCACACGATCTGGCTCGAGGGGTCCGGGGGATAGACATGGGTCGGTCCCACGGCCCGAGTGATCTCGGAGTTCGTGACACCAGGTTCGACCACGACACGCTGGTTCGGCAGATCGACTTCCACGATCCGCCGCAACCGGGTCAGCGCGATCACCACGCCCTCCTCCAGCGGAAGGGCGCCGCCGGAGAGTCCCGTGCCGGAGCCACGCACCACCCACGGGATCCCCTCCTCGAAACAGGCCCGAACGACCGTTCGGACCTCCTCGGCCGTATCGGGCAGGACCACCACCTTCGGGACGGTCGCGTACTGAAGCAATCCGTCGGACTCGTAGGCCTGGAGGGCATGGCGATTGGTGATCACCCGGTCGGGTGCGCAGATCTCGATGAGTCGGTGGATGAACCGGTCCATGTCGGAGGCCGAACTCAAGCTAGCACAGGTGCCGAGACTCCTCGGCCGGCTCCGTAGTCCGGCAATAGAGTGGAACTTGTACACGTCGATCCAACCTCTCGTGACCCATGAGTGCAAAGAGTCCTCGGTTCCTCCTGGAGGGAAGGCCGGGCATCGGCAAGACCACTATCGCCCGTCGCCTGGTGGAGTTGCTCCGGGAGCACGGCGTCCCCCTCAGGGGCTTCACCACTGAGGAGATCCGTGAGGGGAAGCGCCGGATCGGCTTCGCGGTGGAGACCGTCCTCGGAAAGCGCGCGGTGCTCGCGCACGTCGACCTGCCCGGCCCACCCCGGGTGGGAAGATACGGGGTGGATCTTCCGGGGTTCGAGAAGCTGGCGCTCCCGGGACTGAGGACGCCCAAGGTCGGCGGAGTCGTCATCATCGACGAGTTGGGGAAGATGGAGCTCGCCTCGGCGCAGTTCAGGGAAGTGGTCACCGCGCTCTTCGAGCGTGAGGTCTCCATCGTGGCCACCGTGCACGTTTACCGGCATCCGTATACAGAGTCCCTCAAAGCCAGGCCGGACGTCGAGGTCGTTCGAGTGAACGCACACAACCGGGACGATCTGCCGGCGCGACTGTGGGAGCGCCTGACCGAGGGTTGAGAGTGTCGAGCCCGAGCTTACGTGAGGTGGGTTCGACGGGGCTGTTCGCTCCCCCGGCCGGGGATTTGGCCCGAAGGATGCATCCAGGTCGTCCTGGCCCCACGTCTCCGCCGGAGGAGGCAGAACTGAGCCGCCCCGCTCCAGTCCGAGCTTGTACTTCCAGGCGAACCTGAGCATCTCCCGGATCATTCCCGGCGGACATCCCTTGATGAGATAGCAGTACACCCCCGATTCCTGCGCTCCTCGCTGCAGGCCGAGGTCACCGTAGGCCGACAGCATGATGATCTGCACCAGGGGAGGAGCGTCTTGAGAGCCACCTTGACCTGCTCAGGTCCTCCGCCGAGCTGGGCCGGGCCTGCTTCGAGTCAGCGATACCGAGGGACCGTGGCAGCGCCGCTCACACGGCGGCGCACAGCGCGTGCACCACCAGGATCCAGGGGGACGTCCGTGGGTAGCTCATCCGGCGAGAGCTAGGTCGATGGAACGACCTGAATGCGGACCCGAGGAGATCAGAAATCCTGGCGGCCGTCGAAATGCGCGGCGGCCTCGGGCCTGGTCAGCTGGTACAGGGCGAACCGGTGACCGCCCGGAGTCCGGAACGAACAGCACGGGCCGTGAGGGATCTCGAACGTGCTCTCCCGCTCCCATCCTCTTGACTCGAGCCGCGCCAGCGCCGACGGCAGATCCGGCACGCGGTAGACGAGGATCGGCCCGTCTCCCTCGAGGTGGTCGGTCAGAAGCAGCAATGGACCGCCTTCGGTGAGCTCGATGGCGGCGACTCTCGTTCCCATCGCCTCGACGGCGAAGACCACACGGCCGCCCAGGACTTCGCTCAGATACGCCATGTCCGCGGCAACGTCGCGGCTGGGCGTGTACAGGAAGTCGAGGTGCTCGAAGGGCCGGGCCGTCTCAGCCATGGGCCGATGATGCACCCGTTGCTCCGACTCAGTGGCGCTCCAGGACGCCGATCCACTGCAGGTACCGCCGAGCCGATCGGTCCACGGCTTCGATCCCTCCAGCCTGCATCACCCGGTCCCACCACCCGCCGTACACGCGATCGAACGGATATGGACGGACTGCGTCGACGATCTTTCGCACATCCGACTCAGGCATCGGGATCAGATTCGGGTAGCTGCGCATGAAGCTCACGTAGCGAACGTCTGGCACGACCGTCATGGTGTCGCCCACCAGGAGCGCCCCCCGGCCCTCCGCCCCGGCCTTCCAGTGCAACACTGCGCTGCCGTCGAAATGGCCGCCACACTGCACCAGTGTCAGGTCGGAAAGCACTTCAATCGTTGCCCGCCACAGCCGGATCGCTGGGTCGGACCGCTGGACCCAATCCATGTCGGCCTCCGGAACATATATGGGGACGCCGTCGAAGGCGCGACTCCACTCGACCATGACCCCGTAGAAGTGCGGATGGGACATGGCGATGCCGGTGAGACCCCCTCGGTTCCCGATCGCTTCGACGGCCGCTTCGTCGATGTACCCAATGCAATCCCAGAGAAGGTTGCCATCCGAGGTCTGGACCAGGAGTGCCCGCTGCCCGATCCCGACCGCCGGCTCGATCCCGACACCGGTGAGCCCCGGCTCGAGATCGCGAAGCTCGACCCGGTGGCCGTTCTCCTTCAACTCGGTCAGGGTGGTCCAGGCCTGTCCGCCCTGGCGAACGTACTGCCGTTCGTCCTCGCAGATCGGGCAATGGCCGGGAGGCTCATCCGAGGGGGCCTGTTGTACCCCGCACGTCACGCAGATGCAGGCCTCCACAGCCGTCAGTCCCCGTGGAACGCGGCCAGGTGCTTCGCCTCGTCCTCGAGCTCGCGGCGAGCCGAACGCGGGAGAGGATCGAACAGCTCGAGTCCCACCCGCCCGCGCTCGTACCGCCACGTCCCCGCCACGGCTCCGTCCACGAGGAAGGTCGATACCGAGTGGGGGGTGGAAGTGTCGAACACGAGGGGACGATGCAGCTCAGGAAGGATCTGCGCGCGGCGGGCGTGCACGAGCAGTGTTGCATCCCAGGTTGGCAGGAAGCGGACCGGTGCCTGCGTCTCACGGTCTGGCAATGGGGCCCCCGGCACATCGAGTAGCTCGCCGCCCTGCTCATCGCGGAAGCGGCGCAGCCGCATCCGCTCGACGGCTGAGAGAATCCTCGTGACCGAGAGCCCGGCCCAGCTCGCCACGTCTTTCGCCGAGCCGGGGCCGAATCCCTCCAAGTACCTCCGGATCAGGTGCTCCAGCCCCTCAGCCTCCGTAGGTCTCGGTCCGTCGAGCCATTCGTCGGCAAGTCCGTACAGGTCAGCCCGCCGCTGTTCCCACGTGCCCGAAGGCGGGACGCGGACCACATCGACCCAGAGCCCCACGCCCGACCATACGACGGGCGGGAAATCGTCGGCGCTGAGTCGATCCTTGAGCTGCGAACCGCGACGCGGTCCTTCCGCGAGGAGCGCCCGCACTCGCGCCGCAGCCGCCTCCATGTCGATGCCATCGATCTCCTTGCGGTGGACGCGGAGCCACCAGTCGCGCCGGTCCTTCCTGATCCCTGCGGCGAAGAGCGGGAAGTCGTGCGCGGAGACGATGTGGATGGTGACCCGCATCAGGGTCGCCTGGACGACACGTCGCCGATAGAGCGCGGTCGTGAGGGCCTCTCGTCGGAAATCCTTCAGACGCGACCAGAGCGAGACGTACGCCGAGGGCGCGTATTGAGTTTGCAACCCTCCGATGCGCTCGATCGCCCGCACAAGCGGCGCCGGCGAGCGCCCGAGCAGGAGCTGGCGGGCCAACAGGGCGCGGTTGAGCTCGCGGGTGGAAAGGACGCGCTCGGTCACCGCCCTAGACTGCCACGGAATGCCCCGGGTCCGAGCGCTCACCGACGATGATGTGCGTCGCCAGCGGATCATCCGGCCAAGCCCGTCCGGCTGATCGAACCGATGCTGGAGCGTGACGGACTTCTGACGCGACGGGAGATCGCGGAGCGCCTCCGTCGTCATCGGATCCGTACCGAGGGGGCCCAGGCGGGCCTGGAACGGCATCGAGGACCGGCTGGTCGAGGTGCGAACGGCGCAGGGCGCGCGTTGGATGCTTCGCTCCCAGAAGGAGAGGGCTCCTCACGGGATTGTCCGACTTCTCGTTCGTTCGACGAGTACTTACTGGGATGGAAGGACCGCGGCTTTGCGGTATCCGCCGAGAATCGACTGATCAACTCCCGGAAGCTCAGTTCCAGGCGACGGATACGACATCCACTTGGACCGATACACCCTTCAGCGCGACGGCACGAGGCTCGGACGTGGCGTACGAGGCGCCTCCTTCCGCAGCAGTCTCGGCAGATGCCAGCACCTGCCCACCGTCGGCGAGGGCGGCGATCCTGGCGGCCACGTGGATGCCCTTGCCGCTGTAGTCGGTGCCGCGCCGGTGCGCATCGGCCGCGTGCACTCCGATCCGCACCGGCGGAGCGAATCCATGGGTCCGGCGATGATCGGCGAGAGCTCGTTGGACCGCGACTGCGCACCCGATCGCTCGAACTGCCGAGTCGAAGGCTACGAAGAACCCGTCGCCGGTCCCCTTCACCACTTCGCCACCGTGCCGCACGAACAGCGACCGTAACGCTTCGTTGTGCCAGCGCAGGAGGTGTTCCCATGCCTCGTCGCCCATCGCCTCCACGAGATTCGTCGAGCCCACGATGTCGGTGAAGACGAATGTCTTCCTGGTCGTGACTGCGGCGGCGTCGCGTTCGCTCACCGCTCGGATGGCCGCGGCCGCGGATGCCTCATCTCGGACGGCTCCGAGCCGTTCGAACTCCGCCCTCGCAGCCTCGAACTCCAGGTCGGCTTCGTCGTCGTGTCCGACCTCCTGGAGCGCCGAGGCCAGGACCATACGGTCCCTCGCCACCTCATATGGAGCGCCAACCTCCTGCCAGTAGCGCAAGCCCGTCCGCAGCTCGCGGATGGCCTCGTCGGCATTTCCCTCGGCAAGGAGGACGCGACCCAACGCGCCGTGCTTGCTCGCGTGGAGGGCGGGCGAGCCGTACGACTCGGTGATCCCGGTGAGCTCCTCGGCAGCTTCCCTGGCCGTTTCGAGCTCCCCCGCGGCAACCGCGATCTCGACCTGAGCGGGAAGCATGCGAGCGCGCGCCCAGCGGTCCCACGTCTGTTCGGCAAGGGCTGAGCTGATGGCGCCGAACGCCGCCCGGACCTTCCCCTCAGACAGCCGGATGAGGGCAAGAGCGGGCTGCGGCGCCCGTCCCAACGAGTGGGCCTGCCTGAGAGCGTCCTCGGCTCCCTCCATGTCACCCAGGCGCAGGCGGATCTCCCCGAGGGCATAGAACCCGTCAGCGAGGGGCGGTGTTGCGTTGTATGCGGCAAGCTCTTTGGTAGCCTGCTGCAGCTCCTGCTCCGCGCGATCGAGCGCGCCCTGGAGGGCGACGATCTCGGCCCGGTGGACTCGGCAGACACCAGGGAAGCCGCTGATGGCCTGTCGTTCGCACCACCTGTGGGCGGCATCCGTCCACTCGCTGGCCCTCCGATAGTCGGTCGTGTCGCGGCACGCGGCGATCATGGAGCAGTACGCCACGCCAGTGGTCAACGGCCCGAGCTCCCCGTTCACGGCGGCGATGGTGGCCTCCTCCATCAGCGGGAATCCCTCGTCGGTGCGTCCCACGGTGACCAGCAGGGATCCCTGCTGGATGAGTCCCCAAGCCTGGAGGTCGGGGTCGCCGAAACGGGCCCCGAAATCGACGGCCGTCATCGCGAGCTCGATGGCGCGATCGATCTGGCCGGCCGCCTGTGCGGCCCAGCTTTGCGAGAGGGCGAGGTAGCCGTGGGCGAAGCTCTCCGGCTCGCCCTGCAAGAGGCGCTCCCCCCGGCCCACCCAGGCCGAGGCGATCGAAAGTTTCTGCTTCATCACGTACTCGTGTCCGATGTCGAATGCCAGCGCCGCGGCTCGGGTCCGATTTCCTCGGTCGAGATACGCCTTGTAGGCTCGTTCCTTCGCCTCGATCGCGAGATCGGCTTGTGCGGTGAACCAGGCGGCCTGGGCCAGCGCCTCGAGATCCCCCGGCTCCAGCGCCCCATCCCTGTCGGCCTGGGACAGGAGGTCGAACGCCTCCCTCCACCGGTGATCTTCGAGGGCCGCACGGGCGGCGGGGATGGCGGCCGAGCCGCCGCGTTGCTTCGTCTCCATGGAAGAGCATTGTCCCACCGCGAGCGGGCGGGCCGCCCGCCCTCTTCAGGATCTCAGTGCGTCGGGCCTTCCCCGGGGGGGAAGTTCTGCTGCGGATCGAGGACCCGGCCGCAGTGAAAGGGACACACTGCGAGGGGTTGGATCCATCCGGGGCGGAGCCGGCTATTCTGCGGTCGAGGCCAGTGTCGAGTGCGGGCGTCGGCGAGCCAGGCCGAGGAGGTGTCGAGGTGATCAGAGGTGTCAGCAAGGTCGTCATCGACGTCGAGGATCAGGAGCGTGCCAAGGAGTTCTGGACCGAAAAGATGGGCTTCGAGCTCGTCCAGGACGTCCCGTACGGGAATGAGCGCTGGCTCGAGGTGCGGTCCCCCGACGGAGCGGTGAACCTCGTACTGGACCTGCGAGTGAGGGAGGCGGGAGAACCGCAGGAAGCTCCGGACACCCTGCCGAACTCAAACGTGATGTTTCGCTGCGATGACCTTCGGGAGACATACGAGGAACTGAGGGCCCTCGGCGTCGAGTTCCCTCAGCCACCCGTCAAGCAGCCGTTCGGCTGGTGGTCGATGTTCAACGATTCCGAGGGCAACCGGTTCGGCCTCGAGCAGACGTAGCCCGGCGCGCCGTGACCACGATCGACGGCTTTTCCGGAGAGCTGCTCGAGCCCGCCGATCCGGGCTATGAGCGTGCCCGACGCTTGTGGAACGCCATGATCGACAAGCGTCCGGCCCTCATCGCCCGGTGTCGTTCGACCACTGACGTGGTTGCGGGCCTCGCCCATGCGCGGATCGAGGGCCTCGAGGCCGCGGTTCGGGGAGGAGGCCACAGCGTCTCGGGGCTCTCGGCCACGGACGGGGGCATCATGATCGACCTCCAGCCGATGAACGGGGTGGTCGTCTACCCGGATGTTCGACGGGCCTGCGTCCAGGGGGGTGCGCTGCTCCGAGATCTGGATCGCGCGACCCACGAGCACGGCCTGGCGACCACCGGCGGGATGGTGCATCACACCGGCGTCGCCGGGCTCACCCTGGGGGGCGGGTTCGGGTGGCTGGGAAGGCTGCACGGCTTGGCCTGCGACAACCTCGTCTCTGCACAGGTGGTTACGGCGAGCGGCGACGTCATCAGAGCCTCGGACGAGGAGAACGCGGACCTCTTCTGGGGAATCCGGGGCGGAGGAGGCAACTTCGGCATCGTGACCGAGTTCGAGTTCCGGTTGCATCCGATCGGCCCGATGCTGTCCGTCCAGTTGCGGTACTCGGGTGAGGACGCCCCCGCCGTCCTTCGCGCATACCGCGACGCCATGGGATCGGCGCCACCCGAGCTGTGCACCCTGGTCGGCATGGAGACGGGCCGGGGTACGGGTCGGCTGGGGGAGGTTGCAGCCAGTCGGGAGCTGTACGTGTGGTACACGTACGCCGGGACCGACCAGGAGAAGAGCGAACGGTTCGACGCCCAACTCCGCAGCGTCGCTCGGCCGCTCGCCGAGCAGCTCGACGTGATGAGCTACCCGGACCTACAGTCCGCAACCGGCGAGGCGTCGGGGCCCGGCCGACGGCATTACTGGAAGGGGTCGCTCATGTGGGAGCTTTCCGATCTCTTCCTCGACGCATTCGTCGAACGAGGCCTGATCACCAGTCCGGGCTGTGGGATCGAGCTCTTCTCGCTCGGAGAGGCCATCTCGCGCGTGGGCGAGGATGACACTGCCTACACGCATCGGGGCGCGGCCTTCGACCTGCTCCCTGCGGCAACGTGGGATGACCCGCAGGACGACGAGCACAACATCTCCCTCACCAGGGAGAACTGGGAGGCACTCAGTCCGTATGTGCAAGGCGGCGTCTACGTGAACGACCTGGGCGCCGATGTCAACGAGCGCGTTCGCGAGGTCTACGGCTCGAGGAAGTTCGAGCGTCTCGCGATCCTGAAGGATCGGTGGGACCCGGAGAACCTGTTTCATCTGAACGCGAACATCGCCCCCGCATCCGTGTAGTGGCCACATGAGATCTCGGGAGCCAGGGGAAGCTCGGTCAGCCCGGTCAGCCCGGTCAGCCCTCCTTTTGACATCCCCTTGCCCGAACGAGGGCCGGCGTGGGCGTCCGCCGAGTCCGCGCGCAGAAAGCCTCACCTGCACGGCAGGAGCCTCGATGCCTGTTTCGCCCGAAGAACCCTGAGCGCCGACGCGTCCACGACGCGCCTGAAGGCCGGGCGGGCGGCCGCTCGGGATAGGACGGCCTGATACATGGCCTCGGCCGGCGCGACGGTCTTGGAGATGATCATGTCGCCCCCTGCGAGCAGAAAGTCGATGGCCCGCTGGCCAGGCGGGATGCTCGCCACAGCGGTGGCCGCGCCCATGTCGTCAGAGATGACGACGCCGTCGAAGTGCAGCGCCCCCCGCAGCATCTGCTCGATCACCACCGGCGAGAACACGGCGAGGTGGTTCGGGTCGATCTTCATGTACGTGGCCAGGGCTACCATGACGAACGGGACGTGGGCTGCGACCGAGGCGGCAAACGACCTCAGATAAGGGTCGTCCGGCGTGGTGGCCACGTCGATGACCCGGGCCGTGAAGTCGGTGTTGCCGGCGACACGGCCGAGGCCGGGAAAGTGCTTGGCGCTCGTGGCCACCCCCGCCTCCTGCATACCTTGTTGGAACGCCACGCCGTGCTTCGCCACCGTGCCCGGGTCGTGTCCGTACTCGCGCTTCAGGACCCCGATGGGCTGGTTCTGGGCATCGGTCCCGGGCGGCACGACGTCCATCACCGGGGCGAAGTTGAGGTTCACCCCGGCGGCCCGCAGCTGTCGCCCCCACAGGGTGGCGTCGGCCTTGAGCGTGGACCGGCTCAGAGTGCCCTGGTCCACGGCGCTGAGGATGGTGGAGAAGCCCGGCCCGGTCAGCGACTGGATGATCCCGCCCTCCTGGTTCGCGGCCACGTAGAACCGAACCCGGGCCGTGGTCCCCGTTGTGGCCAGCGACTGCACCGCGTCGGAGACCCGGCGGATGCCGGCTACCCCCGCTGAACTTTTCTCCACGAATGACACCGAACCCAGATGGTCGGCCCGGATGGCAGACACCTCTGACGGACCAAGTCGGTCCCCGACCAGTCCGAGCACGAACAGCTGCCCGACGCGCTGCGCCACGGACATGCCGGACAGGACCCGTTCGGCACAGGAGGCGGTGGGCCTGGGCGACGGGGAGGGCGCTGGCGAAACTGTCGGGCTCGGCGACAGGGGCGGGCTCACGGGCGCCGGGGTGATGGACTGCAGCGCGCCCGGTGTCCCGTTCGGTCCACACCCGGAGCACGCGAAGGCGAATGCAAGCGCCACCCCGACCACTCGAGCGCCCATCCTCATGCGTGTCCCTGGCCCTTCCATTCGCACAGATCTCACCCCCTCCGCGCGCACCTCTTCTCCGGGAGCATCACCCAGAGAATCCAGCGGGCCGCGGCCGCGGTCAAGCATGGGTCGGCCTACGCTTGCCTTCGTGGGATCCTTCGTCCTCTACGTCGATCTCGACCAGTTCATCGCCGCGGTCGAGCTGCTCCGACGCCCGGAGCTCCGGGGCAAACCCGTTGTGGTCGGAGGCGACGGGGACCCCACGAAGCGCGGGGTGGTGTCGACGGCGAATTACGAGGCTCGGACGTGCGGGATCCACTCAGCTATGCCACTTCGGACCGCGTACAAGCTCTGCCCCGAGGCCGTCTTTCTGCCGGTCGATGCCGAGGCCTACCAGACTGCCTCCAGGGCCGTGATGGCCACGCTTCGCTCGTTCCCCGCAATGGTGGAGGTGGCCGGCTGGGACGAGGCCTCCATGGCTGTGGAGACCGCGTGTCCCGAGACCTTCGCCCGAGAGGTCCAGCGGGCCGTCCTGGACCGGACCGGGCTGTCGTGCTCGATCGGTGTCGGCGACAACAAGCTCCGGGCGAAGCTCGCTTGCGGGTTCGCCAAGCCGGCCGGAGTGTTCCGCTTGACCCGGGAGAACTGGGCAGAGGTGATGGACGGGCTCCCCACCGAGGCACTGCTGGGGATCGGCGTCAAGACCGCCGGGAAGCTGGCTGCCCTCGCGATCCGTACGGTCGAAGAGCTCGCGACCGCCGACGAGGAGGAGCTCGCCCGCACGTTCGGCCCAACTATCGGACCGTGGCTCCGACACCTGGCCACCGGCGAGGATGCTACCCCGGTGACCGGCGAGCCCCACGTCCCCAAGGGGCGGGGGAAGGAACGCACCTTTCAGGAGGACATCAGAGATCCGGACGAGATTCGCCGCCAGGTGGCGAGTCTGGCCCGCGAGCTCGCAGGGGAGCTGGCGAGCGGGAGCCGCCCGGTGGTCCGCCTGGTGGTCAAGGTCCGGTTCGCTCCATTTGATACTCACACCCACGGCACCACGCTCCCCGAGCCGACCCTCGACCCGGATGCGATCGAGGCAGCCTCGATGGCGGCTCTCGACCGGTTCGTCCTGGATCGCCGGGTCAGGCTCCTCGGGGTACGGTCCGAACTCCTCCCGCCTGGCCATGAAGCCAGGCCGACGCTGCCTGGGGACGCGGCAAGCTGATGGACCGCCCACGGCGCAAGAGGTACTCGGCTTCGTCGTGAACGATCCCCGATAAGCAGCACCAAGGTCCTCGCGATCGTGAGGGGCCGCAGCCCACGGCGACGGGGTGTTCCAGGGATCACGACAGCACTGATCATCGAAATATTCTGGTGCGGAGACCCAGATCGAACCGGCTCCTGCCGCGAGGAAACCCGAATAGCGCAGGTCGAACTGGGCGACCACCCTCCCCGTGTCGATGTCGATTCACCGCAGCGTGGGGGGCCTCCGGGTCGGCGACCCAGAGCGTGCCGTCCAACACAGCCATGGTCCCCCGCACCTTCTGGATGTCCCCACCACTCGGTTGGACAGTGGATCGATTTCGACGTCGAAACATCGCCCCTGTTGTTGACCCAAACGAATCCGCCGCCCACGGTGACCTGGTACGACGAGCTGCCTACCGGGATGGTTGCCTCAAGTTGATCGTATCGAGCGTCGATCTTGGAGACTGTATCGTCGTTGGCCTTCCCGACCCACAGAGTTTCTCCCTCGCCGAGAGGCTCCCCGTCGAAGTCGACGTACTCGGCTCCCCGGCCAACGCGGAAGGCGCGGACGATCCTCCCCGATGATGGATTGATGCGCAGCACCGCCCCGCGTGGATGGCCCGGCGGGAGCAGGGCGACCCACACATCGCCCGCGCCGAAGACCACGCCGCCCGGGACGTCCGGCAGCGGAATGCTCTCGTCCTTCTTGCCAGATCTGGACATCCGAGCGACGACGTAGGGCGGCGCCAGACAGTTCGTGACCCAAACGCCCCCGCCGGGATCGGCGGCCACGTTGCACGGTCCGGTCAGCCCGCCCTGCGTCGCGTGCACGGCATCGGTTCGCGGGTCGATTTGGGAAATCGTGTGATCCTGCCGGTTCACCACCCACAGAAATCCGCCGGAGAAGGCCACGGCTTCGGGCTGGGCACCGACCGTGATGTCGGCCGAGGCCGTGTTGGTCCTCGGATCGATCCGAAGCACCGAGTTCTGCCTCACCGGAATGGAGCCAGACGTTCCGGTAGAGCCCTCTCTACCTTCTCGCCCCATCGTTGGGGGGCTGTCCGGTCGGCCCGTTGGAGGATGCGATCAGTGCGACGACAACGATGAGCCCGATCAACCGTGGCGGCGCCCCCTGCCAACAACGGTGTCCGAGCGCGACGTGAGACCATCGGCGCCCAGATGCGGCGACCCGCTCCGCTCGCTCCGCGGGATCCAGTGGAGCCGGCCGAGAGCTTTGCCCCGAACAGCTCAGCCTCGCCCGTGTGCAGGCCGGCTCGGATGTCGACCCCCCCAGGTTGCGGACGGCATTGCTGATCTTGCAGGCGCAACGCACAGCATCGGCCGGACTCGTGAAAGCAGCAAAGAACCCGTCTCCGGCCGTATCGAGCTCGCGTCCTTTGAACGCCTTCAACTGCCGGCGGACGATCGCATGATGCCGCGCCAGGAGTTTGCGCCATCGTTCGGTACGTCAGCTGCGTGACGCCTGGGGCGTCGACGACCTGAACGAGGTCGAACTCGACAGCTTCCGGGCTCGAGACCGTCCAGCACGCGGACCCCGCGACCGAGCACAATGGGCACCAGATTGATGGTGAGCTCGTCGAGCAGGCCGGCCCGTAGGCACTGCTGAACGATCGTCGCCCCCATGAGGGCCACGTTCTTCTCACCGGCGGCCGTCCGCGCTTGCTCGACGGCGCGTTCGATTCCCTCGGTGACGAACGTGTACGGCGGATCACCCCTCCGGCACATTGTCGGGAACGCGGTGGGTCAGGACGAACAACGGGGCGTCAGGCATCGGTCCGCTCCCGCCTCCGCCCTGGACACGTTGTAGGTGCGGCGCCCCGTGATGACCGCGCCGACCCGGCCGACCGCCTCATCGAAGAACTTCGCGCTGACGGCTGACATCTTGAACGAGGGGTAGTACCGGCTCGGGGTGTCACCGTCGCGGAGCCAGTTGAAGAGTCGCTCGCCGCCGATACCCGACGGCTGCTCCGAACTGTCGTCGGCGCCCGCGATGAACCCATCGACCGATGTCGAAAGTCCAGTCGCCACCATCGTCATGTTGTCTCCTTTCGCCCAGGGGACGCGCCTCCGGCTGTTGTCAGCGACGACATAGGTAGGACGAACCAGGCGTCACAACTCATCGCCGGACCCACCTATAGCGGCATGCGCGTTCCCGTCCAGACCGACACCCGGTTTTCACGACCGGCTCGTAACGGGACTTCTCCCGCTGTTCCCTTGGCCGGCTACCCCAGCTCCTCAGAAGATGAACTACGCAATCGCAACCCGACGCCAGCCCCCGGCTCGAAGTCAGCAGCGGGCGCGCTGCCGCCGGGCCGCCATCGATGGCGGCCCGCCCCACGGCGCCGAAGACGTCCGGCACTCCGGTGAACCAGCTGTTCCGCCGCCCGCCTAACGGGTGGCGTCGACGGCCTCTTCCTTGTCGAACTCGAGAGCCTGCTTGATGTAATAGCGCATCGCGGCCTTGTTGACCTCCTTCAGGTCTTTGATTCGGACGTTCTTGGAGACTTTGCCGACACCCTCAAGCAGGCCATATTTGTCCTCGAAATCCGCGCCACGGGAGAAGGCGAACGTTATGCCCTTCTTCGTCGGGCTGATGACTGCGAGCGCGTGCTGTTGCCGATAGACGGGAACCCCGTAGCTGATGACTTCTTCGGCCTCCGGAGCACATTCGCGCATCAGCGCTCGCAGTTCCGCCACGATGTCCTGGTATTCAGGTAGAACTTTCTGCTCCACGAACTCATCTACAGTCATCAGAACCTCGCCTTTCAGCGTAGAAACTTACCCCTCCCTGCTCTACCAGCCCCCGCTCCAACTCATGGGCTACCATCCCGAGCGCCACCCACGCCGCCCGCTCACGGCGCTGAGAAACATCAGCTCGGGGCGGGACCCGTCACGGGTTGGCGCTTTACCACGTGGCGCGTCTCAGCTCGTAGGCGGACTTCGATTCCCTCGCGACTCCGCAACGTCCGGCTCCCGCACCTAAGAATCGCCCGTCCTCTGGGAGTGGGGTCCCTTGCTCGCGCTGGCGGCTGCCCGCTCGGGCGCGACCGTCGCCTCTGCGCCCTCGGGCCTGGGCCGTCCGGCCAGCTCGTAGACGTCCGAGCCGTCGATCGTTTCCCGCTCAATCAGAAGGTCGGTGACCCTGCCGAGCACGTCGCGGTGCTCCTCCAAGATGCGGGAAGCACGCTCGGCCGCCTCCTTGAGAAGTCGCGAGACCTCCTCGTCGATCAGCGCTTGCGTCGCCTCCGCGTAGTCGCGCGACCGGACCTCCTGGGTCCCCAGGTACATGGGCCCGCCCCCGCCGAACCCGACCGGGCCCAGGCGCCCGCTCATCCCGAACTCCCGCACCATCCGGATGGCCAGCTGGGTCGCACTCGCCAGGTCGTTCGCCGCGCCGCTCGAGACCTCGCCCAGCACTAGCCGCTCCGCGGCCCGGCCCCCCATCCGAACGGCCAGCGAGTCGAGCAGATAGCTCTCCGGGTACAGGTGTCGTTCGTCCACCGGGAGCTGCTCAGTCACCCCGAGGGCCTGCCCTGCCGGCAGGATGGTTACCCTGGCGACCGGGTCCGCGTGGTCCGAGTAGACGGCGATCAGAGCATGGCCGGACTCGTGCACCGCCACCGCTCGCTGCTCGGCAGGCATCAGCGCGTTCCCGGCCTCGCGCCGTCCTAGCACCAGGCGGTCGCGGGCCTCCCAGAAGTCATCGGTGGTGACCCTGTCCCGTCCGGCCCGGAGGGCCACGATCGCCGCCTCGTTGGTCAGGTTGGCGAGATCGGCTCCGGAGAACCCGGGGGTGCCGCGGGCCACCGCGTCCAGGTTGACGTCGGGCTCCAGCTGCTTCCCCTTGACGTGGATGCCCAGGATGGCCGCCCGCTCTCGCAGGTTCGGCAGGGGGATCTCCACCTGGCGGTCGAACCGGCCGGGGCGAAGCAGCGCGGGGTCCAGGATCTCGGGGCGGTTCGTGGCTGCGATGACCACCACGCCGATCGCGGGATCGAACCCGTCCATCTCGGCCAGGAGTTGGTTGAGGGTCTGCTCGCGCTCGTCGTTGGAGACGATGGCCCCGCCACGGCGTTGGCCGATGGCGTCGATCTCGTCGATGAAGATGATGGAGGGGGCGCGCTTTCGGGCGTTGGCGAACAGGTCCCGCACCCGTGAGGCGCCCAGCCCCACGAACAGTTCGACGAAGCTCGATCCGGTTACCGAGAAGAAGGGGACGCCGGCCTGCCCCGCTACGGCCCGGGCCATCAGCGTCTTGCCGGTGCCCGGCGGACCGATCATCAGCACTCCCCGGGGACCCACGGCCCCGACGCGTCGGTACCGGCCGGGACTCTGGAGGAAGTCGACGACCTCCGAAACCTCCCGCTTGGCGCCGTCGTAGCCGGCGATGTCCGCGAACGTGGTCGACGGGCGCTCCTCGTCGTAGAGCTTGGCCCGCGACCCGGTTATCCCCGAGAGGCCGGGAATCCCACCTCCCAGCTGTCGCCCCGCCCGCCGCCCCATGTACCAGAAGACGCCGAACAGCAACAGGAACGGCAGAAGGTTGACAATGATGGCGCCGAGGATGTTCGACCCTGCCTTCTTGCCCACGATCTGGACGTGATGTTCCCGCAGCTGCTGGGTCAGGGTCGTGTCCTGGAGGGCCACGGGGATCTGCGATGTGTAGTCGGTGCCGTTCGAGAGAGTACCCGAGACGGAGCCGTCGGAATCGATGGTCGCGGACCTGACCTGGTTAGCGGCCACCTTGTTCAGGAACTGCGTATAGCTGAACTCGGTCGAGCCGGCCTTTCCGAGGGGCAGGAAGAACAGGAGAAGAGTGAACGCCAGGCCGATGTAGAGGAGCCAGTTCCGCCACGTGGGAGGGGGCGATGGCGCCGGGCCATGCCTCTTCTCGCCGGCTCGAGGGTCACGCGACTTGGCCGGACTGGTCTGGTGCACGATCCGTCGGATCATCAGGTCTCCTCTTTGGTTGCCCTCTCCCATCCTGTCCCAGGATCGCGGACACGTCTAGCTCAGCCACCGGAAGTGGCATCTTTCCGGCGAGCCATCCGACCGGCGGGGATCCCGCAGATGCCGGCCATGCTGACTGCATCCCGCAACGATTCCCAGCCAACCCCCAGGGTGCACAGAGATAGGCCTAAGGTCCGGATTCGATACTCGCCGCGTTGGACACCGTGGTTTCAGACGAAGCGCGGCTCTCGAGGAGGCCAATCGTGAACGCTAAGAAACGGCGCTTCCCGGCGCGACAGGCGGATCAGATCACCGCGGCGAAGTACGAGGGCCGGCGGTTGGCGAACCCCCACGAAGACATCTTCGACCAGGGCCTGGCGTTCGATCTCGAGACGGTGCTGGACCGACGCAGGATGCTCAAGCTCATGGGTTCCTCGGCCCTCGGCGCCGGTCTGTTGGCGCTGGTCGGCTGCGGCCCCTCTACAGGAACCGGTACCCGTGCCGGAAGCTCGGCGACAGCCAGCGGCGGGGCGACCGAGGATTGCGCCGTCATCCCTGAGGAAACCGCCGGACCGTATCCCGCCGATGGCTCGAACGGCCCTGATGTCCTCAGCCAGAGCGGGATCGTCCGCGGCGACATCCGGTCAAGCTTCGGCGGCTTCTCGGGCACGGCCGAAGGCGTCCCGTTGACGATCAGCCTCGTGCTCAAGGACGCGTCGAACAGCTGCTCACCGCTCGCCCGCGCTGCGGTGTATCTGTGGCATTGCGACCGCGACGGGAACTATTCGCTGTACACGGTCACGGACCAGAACTACCTGCGCGGGGTCCAGGTGGCCGGCAGCGGCGGCGTCGTAGAGTTCACGAGCATTTTCCCCGCCTGCTACTCGGGTCGTTGGCCGCACATCCACTTCGAGGTTTATCCGAACCTGGCCGCGGCGACCGACGACGCGAACAAGGTCGCCACGTCGCAGATCGCCCTCCCGGAAGACGTCTGTAATGCGGTCTACGCGACCGATGGCTACAGCCAGAGCGTCACGAATCTGCAGCAGGTGAGCCGACAGACCGACAACGTCTTCGGCGACGATGGCGGGGCACGTCAGCTCGGCACCGTCAGCGGTAGCGTCGGAGAAGGCCTCCGGGTAGAGCTGACCGTCCCCGTCCAGACAGCGTGAACGACACGGGAGCCCCGACGCGTCGGTGGGGATGACCCGGCAGGCGAAGGCGCCCAGAAAGGGGTCGCAAGCAGCCATATCTCGAACCCTGCATCTCCATCGGGCTCCCCGACGCAATTACCGCGTGTAGCTCGCCGGATCCTCCTTGAAGTCCTCCAGGCACCCCATCGAGCAGAAGTAATACGTGGTCCCCTGGTACTCGTAGGAACCGGCGACACTCT
>WNFU01009733.1_pt1 | contig 21837 bp, 24 predicted proteins | sample 5400121 | NCBI WGS metagenome assembly WNFU01 (sample SAMN13153360, study PRJNA577476) | soil metagenome | isolation source: 100 cm soil or saprolite under grassland replicate 1 | place: USA:California | collected 2016-06-15
TTCGGCCTGTCCATGGACTACGAGGTGTTCCTGCTGTCGCGGATCAAGGAGGAGTACGACCGCACCGGGAACAACACGGCGTCCGTGGCCATCGGCCTCGAGCGGACCGGACGCCTGGTGACGGCGGCGGCGGGGCTGCTGGCGGTCGTGTTCATCGCCTTCGCCACGTCGCAGGTCACGTTCATCAAGCTGCTGGGGGTGGGCCTGGCGCTGGCCGTGCTGATGGACGCCACGCTCATCCGGGGCACGCTCGTCCCCGCGTTCATGCGCCTGGCCGGGCGGGCGAACTGGTGGGCCCCGAAGCCGCTCCGGAGGCTGCACGACCGGATCGGGCTGCGAGAGGCGCCGTCCCCGTTCCCGGCCCCCGATGCCGGCGGCGATGGACTGGCCCCGGCACCCGTGGGAGAGTTCGCCCGTGAGTGAGCAACGGCTGCCCGAAGAGGAGACCATCTCCGCCGCGCCCCGGCGCCAGCGTCGCCGGGCCCGGCGGGGCGAGGGCGCCGCGCTCCGCGAGGAGATCCTCCAGGCCGCCGAGCGCCTCCTGATCGAGACGGGCGACCAGGAGGCCGTCTCCATCCGCGCGGTGGCGGAGGCGGTCGGCGTCACGTCGCCCTCGATCTACCTGCACTTCGCCGACAAGAACGAGCTGGTGTTCGCGGTGTGCGAGCGGGGCTTCGCCCGCTTCGACGCGCTCCAGGAGGAGGCCGCGGCGCGATCGGACGACCCGCTCGAGTCCCTGTTGCTGCGGGGCCGGGCATACATCAAGTTCGGCCTGGAGAACCCGGAGCAGTACCGGGTCCTGTTCATGACCAAGCCCTCGCGCACGCCCGACAGCTGGACCCCCGACACGATCGCCGGCATCTCGGCGTTCGGGCACCTGGTCGAGGCCGTGCAGCGGTGCATGGACTCGGGGGCGCTGCGGCCCGGAGACCCCGTCGTGTTCGCGATCGGCTGCTGGTCCTCCGCCCACGGCATCACGTCGCTGCTGCTCTCGCACCCGCAGTTCCCGTGGCCCGATCGCGATGCGGTGATCGATCACATCCTGCTGGCGCCGATCGACGGGTTGCGGCCGAAGTAGCTACGCCGGAACGAGCGGGGGGCGACCGGTCCAGGCCAGGTCCTGCTCGAAGGCATGGGCGGCTCGCAGCACGGTGGCCTCGTCGAGGGCCTTCCCCGTGAACTGGAGCCCCACCGGGAGGCCGTCGCCGTCCGTCCCGCAGGGCACGGAGATGGCGGGCACGCCCGCCAGGTCGGCCGGGATCGTGAAGATGTCCGACAGGTACATGGCGACGGGGTCGTCGGTCTTCTCGCCGATCCGGAACGCGGTGGTCGGGGACGTCGGCGACACCAGCAGGTCGAACCGCTCGAACGCCCGCTCGTAGTCGCGGATGACCAGCGTGCGGACCTTCTGGGCCTGGCCGTAGAACGCGTCGTAGTACCCGGCCGACAGCGAGTACGTGCCCAGGATGATGCGGCGCTTCACCTCGTCGCCGAACCCGGCGCCGCGGGTCTTCATCATCATCTGCTCGACGTCGCCGCCCTCGTCGACGCGGAGGCCGTAGGCGCTCCATGCGGTCGATCGAGGCCCGGATGGCATCGCGGACACCGGTCTCGACCCCTTCCGCGAACGACTCCTTCGTCACGCCGATCCTGAGGCCACGGAGGCCCTGGTCCAGGCCTCGCGTGTAGTCCTGCGGGGGCCGGTCGACGCTCGTTGCGTCCCGACGATCCTGGCCGGCGATCGCGGAGAGCAGCACGGCCGCGTCACGAACGGTGCGAGTGAACGTCCCCACGTGGTCGAGCGACGACGCGAACGCGATCAACCCGTACCGGGACACCAGCCCGTACGTCGGCTTCAGGCCGACCACCCCGCACAGCGACGCAGGCTGGCGGACCGAGCCTCCGGTGTCGGTGCCCAGGGCCCACACGGCCTCCCCCACGGCCACCGCCGCGGCCGAACCCGCCGACGAGCCGCCGGGAACCCGGTCCAGGTCCCACGGGTTGTGGGTGACGAAGTAGCCGGAGTTCTCGCCGGAGGATCCCATGGCGAACTCGTCGCAGTTCGTCTTGCCCACGAGGACCGAGCCGCCGGCCGTGAGGCGGGCCCACGCCGTGCAGTCGTACGGTGGCACGTAGGTCTCCAGGATCTTCGACCCGCAGGTGCTCCGGATCTTGCGCGTGGCCAGCACGTCCTTCAGCGCCAACGGGATGCCCGCCACCGCTGGAAGGTCCTCGCCCCCGGCCAGCCGCCGGTCCACGTCGGCGGCCTGCTCGCGGGCCAGGTCGGCGGTCACGGTCAGGAACGCCTTGACGTGATCGTCGACCTGCTCGATCCGGCGGAGGGCCGATTCCGTGATCTCCGCGGAGGACGCCTCGCCGTCCCGAAGCAGCCGGGCCAGCTCGGCCGCGTCGAGGTCGCAGTAGTCTGGCATGGACTACTCCTGCTCCACGATCCGGGGGACCTTGAAGCGGTCGTCCTCGACCTCCGGCGCGCCGGCCAGCACGTCCTCGAGGGGCAGGCACGGCTCGACCCGGTCGGGGCGGAAGACGTTCGTCCGGGGGACCGCGTACGCGGTGGGGGGGACGTCCTCCCCCGCGACCTCCTGCACGCGGGCCGCGTGCTCGAGGATCACCCCGAGCTGGACGCGCAGGCGTTCCTTCTCTTCGGGCGTCAGGGCCAGGCGCGCCAGGCGCGCGACGTGGTCGATGTCGATCTCGATCGGCATGGCCGATCAGTCTATCCGCGCGCCGGCGACGGACGCCGACCGGCGAGGGCTCGGTTACCGGTTAGAAGAACTTCCCGTTGTGCCCCGGCCCAGGAGCGCGAACTCGGTCACCGCCGTGTCGGCCCGGTGCGACCGGTACGTGAGGCCTGCCTCCTCGGCCGACCATTCGACCGTGACCTTCCCGATCGTGTAGGTCCCCGAACCGCTGTCTCTCGTCCCGCACGTGGGTCGTCTTCTGGCGGGTGGTTCCTTTCAGAGCAAAGGCCGGCCGGTCGGTCAATGCCGACCGCCTTTCCCCCGGCTACGCGCCCGCCGCCTGGAGCTGGTTCATCAGCGTCAGGGCGTCGTTGAGGCCCCAGTGCTCGACGATCTTCCCGTCGCGGAGCTTGTAGAAGCCCACGAACGGGATGTCGACCTTCGCGCCGTTGGCCGGCACGTTGAACAGCGGGAACCCGCCCTGGTTCGTCCCGGTGATCCGGGCCCGGACCGCGACGGTGTCGCCGTCCGCCACCAGGTCCTCGATGTGGACCTTCCGGTCCGGGAAGCTCTGCATCGCACCCTGGTGCGCCATCTTGGCCCCGGCCAGGCCCGCCGGCAGCCCGGGAATGCCGGACTGGCTGTTGTCGAACTCCGGCGCGAAGTACTGGTCCAGCGAGTCGAGGTCCTGGCTGTCCCAGGCCTCCTCCACTTTGCGCACGACTTCCCTGTTCTGCTCCGACACGTCGTCCCCTTTCCTCGATTCGGTGCGCCTACGTCGCCTGGGCCATCGGGTCGGGCCCCGGGTCGCCGCCCGGCGCCGCGACCTCCAGGCGTGGAAGGAAGTGATCCCAGCCGTGGGCGTGCTGCTCGATCTCGTCGTCGGGCAGGCCCCGGTGGGTGAGCCGAAGCATCGTGCCCTCACCGTCCGGCGTCAGGTCGACCTCCACGGTGCTGCTCCCCGGCGCAACGGGGTGGCCCCCCTCCCATCCCCACGTGAACACCACCCGGCGCGGCGGGTCGACCTCCACGTACTCCCCCCTGGCCACGGCCTGGTCGTTGATCTCCACGCGGTAGATGCCGCCGGGCCGGGCGTCCAGCTGGGCCTTCCTCCCCTTCCACCGCGCCATCTTGGCGGGGTCGACGAAGAACCCGAACACGGTCTCCGGGGTGGCGTCGATGCGGACCTCCCGGACCACCGTCCGCTCCGCCTCGCGGCGCTCAGCTTCCTCCTGGGCCATGCCCGTCCCTCCCTTCGTTCCGGGGCCGCCGGGGGCGGGGCGGCTTCTGCCTGGTGCCACCCCGGCGGGCCGGCGGGGACGCTTCCTTCCAACTGGCCATACGCTGCTCCCGCTCGGCCGCACGCTTCAGGGCGTCGAGGCGATCGGCCCAGAACTCCTCGAGGAACGCCCGTACCTCCGCCAGCCCCTCCGGCCTGGCTCGGTACAGGCGCTTCGTCCCCTCCCGGCGCTCGGTGAGGAGCCCGGCGTCCTTCAGGACCTTCAGGTGCTGCGAGATGGCCGGCCGCGACACGTCGAAGTGCGCGGCGATCCCGCCCGCCGACACCTCCCCGTCCCGCACCAGCCGGAGGATCTCCCTGCGGGTTGGCTCGGCGATCGCTCGAAGCGCGGCCTCCATCGTGGGGCCTAGCTTAAGTCTTCACTTACGTAAGTGTCAAGCGACGAATTGGCGGCCGCGTCACGGGCCGAGGTCGACGCCCGGGCAGGCGTCGATGCCCGCGAGGAGCCATCCGCCGTGGCCGTCGTCCTCGTACCGGGCGAACGCGATGGCGTGGCCGTCCCGATCGACCTCGACCTCGTGCTGGAAATCGGCCGTCTGGTTCCCGCCCGGCGGCACCTCCGCGCACTCCATCCCCGTGCGATAGATGCCGTCGGGATCGACCACGTGGAGCGTCGTGAAGCCCGTCGTGTCGCCGCCGTCCTGGTCGATGGTGCGGCACCCCACGAGCGCGGCGCCGGGCGGCTCGTCCATCACGATCTCGGTCGCCCCCGGCGGCGCGTCGCGACCCCCGCCCTCCCAGGAGAACGAGGCGTCTTCGCCCAGGCGGTTGGCGACGAGCACGTGGACGCCGTCGGCCTGGGGTCGGACCTGCGGCGTCGCGGCCGTGGTCCCGTTCTCGTCGCACACGACCCGGGCGACGTCCGGGGGCATGGGTCCTTCTCCTTCGTTCGGTGCGCTCGCGGGGGGACGGCCGGCGGGCGGGCACGCCCCGAGGACGAGGACGGCGAGGCCAGGAGGGCAGCCCGGCGCACGAGCATGCCGGTCAGACGGCGGGAGGCGCGGTCGGGATCCCGGGCGGGCGCGGCCATCACAGGTCCGGGGCGTGGTCGGGCCCCGGGGGCGGGGCGGCGTACCGGTCCCGGTACGCGACGGCGAGTGCCTCCAGGAACCGCTCGTCCTCGACGTCCGGCCGCACCGGGAGGCCGACCCGGGCGCGGATCGCCCCGGCCACCTGCGAGGCGAGATGGGCCCGGGCCGCCTGGTCCAGCGCGGAACGGCGTTGCAGGAACGAGCGGATCAGCGCGTAGTCCGGCTCGCCGAGCTTGGCCGGATCGACGCCCCGCCCGGCCTCGGCCGATGTGGACAGCGGGGCGAGGTCGAGCGGCGCCGGCGGCGGCGACTTCCGTTCCCGGATCACGATCGTCCCCGCGGCCAGGTCCCCGAGGCGCTGGGATCGCCGCGTCAGGAGCACCGCGACCGCACCGACGGCGTACGTCCCGGGGATGGCGTCCACGAACCGAACCAGGTTCCTGACCAGGACGGCAGCGAACGTGACCGGCCGCCCGTCGGCGCGCACCACGCGAAGGGACTCGGCTCGCTTCCCCGGCGTCCTGCCGTTCCACAGACCCTCGAACAACGGGAAGTACCCCCACACGATCGTGAACCCGACGATCAGGTAGGCGATCACGATGCCCGTGCCGTGCCCGTCCGCCGCGCTGAAGGCCAGCGACACCAGCACCAGCAGCGCGACCTGGATGAGGAGGTCGACGATCAGCGCGATCATGCGCGAGCCGAGCCCGGCCACGTCGACGTCCAGAGGCACGGCCTCCGGGGTGACGATCGTGCGACTTGTGGCTCGCTCCACCTCGCTCTCTATACTCCCGCAGACGGTGGACGTCGATGCCTACATCGCCAAGCACCGGCCGGAGTGGCAGGCCCTGGACACGGCCTGCCGCAAGGGGGCCAAGGGCATTGCCTCGCTGTCCGGCCCGGAGATCGCCGAGGTGGTGCGGCTGTACCAGCGGGCCTCCTCGCACCTGGCCGAGGCCAGGACCCGGTATCACGACCCCGCCCTCCACGAGTACCTGAACCGCCTGGTGGGACGGGCCCACGCCGCCGTGTACTCGGGGCGGCCGCGGACGGTCCGCGGCTTCCTCTCGCTGTTCGGGGCGCGGTACCGCGAGGCGTTCCGGCGCACCGCGCCGTTCATCGCGGTGGCCGCGGTGGTCCTGGTGGCGGTGGCACTGGCCACGGACCTGTGGATCGCGTCCTCCCCCGAGGCCCGGGCCGGGATCGTCCCGCCCGCCGCGCGCGATGCGATCCGCCACGCCACCGGCGGCCGCGCGGCCGAGGTCGGCCCCGCGGTCTCGACGTTCATCCTGGTGAACAACGTCCAGGTGGCCCTGCTGGCCTTCGCCCTCGGCATCACGCTGGGGATCGGCACGCTGTGGATCGTGGTCCAGAACGCGGTCCTGCTCGGGCTCCTGGGCGGGGCCTTCCAGGGGCTGGGAAAGGCGTCCGTGTTCTGGGCGCTGGTCCTTCCCCACGGGCTCCTGGAGCTGACCGCCATCTGCATCGCCGCGGGGGCCGGCCTGCGGATGGGGTGGAGCATGGTGGCCCCCGGGGACCGCCCGCGGACCACGGCCCTGGCGGAGGAGGCGACGCAGGCGGTCCTGGTCGTGGTGGGCGTCGTGCCCGCATTCGCCGTCGCGGCCTTCATCGAGGGGTTCGTGACCGGCACGGCGGTGCCGAACTGGATCGAGATCGGCCTGGGCGCGGCGGTGGCGGCCGCCTATGTGGCGTTCCTGGTCGGCCTCCCCCGGCGGCGTTCCCCGACGGCCCCTCGCCCGGTCACAGCCGGCCCAGGGCCTTGATCCTGAGGTAGCGGTCGGCCAGGGCTCCGGCCAGCCGCCCGGGAGGGCGATCCTCCACCGTGACCCCCATCCGGAGCAGGCGCGCCGCCGCCCGGTCCCGATCCAGCAGCGCTCCCGTCGCGGCCGCCTTCAGATACGCCGCTTCGGAGGATCGGGGGACAGCGGCCGCGAGCGCCTCCGCTTCCGGGTCCCTGACCGAGCCCACGACCAGCAGGTGCCGGCCGAGCAGCGCCGGCAACGCGGCGTACAGGGGCTCCAGCACGGCCTCTGCGGTCAGCTCGGTGACGAGGAGCAGGAGCGACCGGCGGCGGTACCGGGCGAGGAGGGCCGAGAACGCGCCCACGTAGTCGGCGGCCCCGAGCTGCGGCCGGAGGTCGAACAGCGCGTCGAGGATGCGCCGGGGCTGATCGGGCCCGCCGCGCGGCCCCACCATTGCGAGGACATTCCCGGCGAACACCTCCAGCCCGACCTGGTCTCCGGCCCGTGTCGCCAGCTCCGCCACGGCGAAGGCGGCGTCGATCCCGTGCTCGAACCGGGGAGCCCCGGCCACGTTCCCCGCCATGGTCCGTCCCGCGTCCAGAAGGACCAGCACCTGCTGGTTCCGCTCCTCCCGGTACAGGTTCGTGATGGGCTTGGTCCGCCGCGCCGTCGCTCGCCAGTTGATCCGGCGGAACTCGTCGTCGGGGTGGTACTCGCGAAGGGAGTCGAACTCCGTACCGCCGCCGCGGACGTTGGCCGAGCGCTCGCCCGCCTGGAGGGCGCGGGCCCGCTCCAGCCGCGAGCGGACCTCGGCACGCGCCGGGAGGGACGGATACACCTTGACCCGGGCATCGAGCCGCACCGTTCGCTGCTTCCCGCCCAGCCCCAGCGGTCCGGCCGTGCGCACGGTCACCGGGCCCACCGTCGCGTAGCCGCGCCGGGAGGGCCGGACCCGGGACACGAGCCTGGCCCACGCTCCGGGCCGAGCCGTCAGCTCGTGCCGGGGCGGGTCCCGTCGGAGCGAGGGCGGCGACGCGTCGCGAAGGCTCACCCGGAGGGGACGGGAGGTGGGGTTGTGGAGCACCAGGGCGACCTCCGCATCGGCGCCGGCCCGGAGCACCTCCGGAGCCTCCCGGCGCAGCCGCAGCGAGTCGGGGCGGGGGGCCAGCCGAACGTCCGCGACCAGGAGCCCCGCCACCAGCCCCACGCCGGCCGCGAGGACCAGCCAGGACGAGACCGGGACGGCCGCCGCGAGGATCCCGGCCGCCAGGGCCGCCGCCACGACCGCCACCGGGAACCGGAGCGAGGCGTACACCCGACCGCTTCAGTCCGGGACGGGAACGCGGGCCAGGATGCCCGACAGGACGGAGTCGGCCGTTCCGCCCTCCAGCTCGATCTCGGGACGCAGCAGCACGCGATGGCGCCAGGTCGGCGGGACGAGCGCCTTGACGTCGTCGGGGCTGACGAAGTCGTGGCCCGCCAACCAGGCCCACGCCTTGGTCGCCACCAGCAGCATGGCCGCACCGCGGGGGCTGACCCCGAGCGACAGGGACGGTGACCGCCGGGTCTCGTCGGCCAGGGTCAGGACGTAGTCGAGCACTCCGTCGGCCACGGTCACGGCGCGCACGGCGGCCGACGCGCCGTCGAGGGCCTCGACGCGGACCACCGGCACCACCCCCAGCGACGCGAGGTCATGGGGATCCTGCCCCCGGTGGTGCATGAGCAGCACCGATCGCTCGTCGGCCCGGGGCGGATAGCCCACGCGCAGCTTGAACAGGAACCGGTCCAGCTCGGCCTCCGGGAGCGGGTAGGTGCCCTCGTACTCGACGGGGTTCTGGGTGGCCACCACCAGGAACGGGTCGGGCAGCCGGTGGGTCTCCCCCTCGATCGAGACCTGCCGCTCCTCCATGGCCTCGAGCAGGGCGGCCTGGGTCTTGGGCGGCGTCCGGTTCAGCTCGTCCGCCAGCACGAGGTTGGCGAACACGGGCCCGGGCCGGAACCGGAACTCCCCGGTTCGGGCCTCGAACACCACGTTGCCGGTCACGTCGGACGGCATCAGGTCCGGGGTGAACTGGATGCGCCGGAACTCGAGGTCCAGTGACCGGGCGAGCACCTTGACCATCAGGGTCTTCGCCACGCCCGGCACTCCTTCCAGGATGACGTGGCCTCGCACCAGCAGGGCGGCCAGGAGGCCCCGGATCACGGGCTCCTGGCCCACCACGACCCGCCCGACCTGTTCCTGGACCCGGTCGAGGTCCCCGCCGGCTCGAGGTTCCACCGTCATCGCGCCGCATCCCCCCCTGGCCCCGACGCCGGCTCGTGGCCACGCGCCCATGCCGGCTCGTCGAGGGGCCATGCTCTCACGGGGACCGGCCCGCCGAGCCCGGCGGCGAGCTCCTCCAGCCGCACGCCCAGCGCGATCAGCTCGGCGTCGGTGCGGGGGCCCGTCCCGACCAGGACGTCCCTGACGTCCGCCTCCGGCCGCCCGGTCGTCCGGGCGAGCGAGGCGGCGAGGGCGTCCGGGGTCGTCTGCCGGTCGAGGCCCAACCGAGGTCCGACCCGTTCCGCGAACCCTCGCCGCAGCAGCTCGCCGCAGAAGGCGATGGCGCGGGCGTTCCGGTACAGGCCGGCCGAGGCCCGGACCAGCTCGCTCGCGGGAATCGGGACGATCGGCTCCTCGACGACCGGCCGGCCCAGTCGACGCCCCCGGACCAGCGCGAAGGCCACCAGCGCGATCCCCAGCCCGACCAGCGCGGCCCGAGCGCCGGCCGGCAGCGACGCCCACAGCGTGGCCGGCCTGCCCGCCCCGGGTGGTGCGGGCGGGCCAAACACCACCGGGCCGCCCGACCGGAACAGTCCCAGCGCGAACGTCCCGGCGTCGTCGCGGCCCAGCCGCTCGTTGACCATGAACGAGAACCCCCCCAGCAGGACGACGGTGCCGTTGCCGGTTCGCACCGAGAGCTCGTACGAACCGGCGGCATCCGGAAAGCACGCCACGGACGCGGCGGGGCCTCCGGCGAGCGCCGCGTCGCGAGAGTCCACCCGGATGGCGCGAACCCCCGCCGCCTCGGGCGCCACGCAGCCCGGGGCGAGCGACGCGTCGCCGAACAGCGGTCCCGACAGCGTCTCCGGCCGGACGTGGAGCAGCGCCGAGACCTCGGAGCGGGGGTCGGCCACCACCAGGCGTCCGCCCCGCCTCGCCCACCGAAGGAGCGCGCGAGCTTCCCCGGCGTCGCGGGCGTCCTCCAGCACCACGAACGTCCCGGGAGGAGCGGGCGGCACGGTCGCGTCCCGGACGTCGAGTCCCGACGAGGCCAGGAACCGGCGAAGCGCGAGCGTCCCCCCGGGCCCCGCCGACGTCGCCGCCGGCCCCCCGGCGGGCACCACGAGCGCCCCCACCGCCAGCAGCAACGCCGAACCGACGATCAGGAGCAGCAGCCCCCGCCGGGTCATCCCGAGGTCACCCCCCGAGCCACCGCCCTGGACACCGTCCGGTCCGCCTCCTCCATCCTGGCGACCTCCTCCACCCCCGGCGAGGACAGTCCGTACGCCACGCGATCGAAGATCCAGGCGGCCTCGGCCACGGCCGGAGCGAGGCCGGATGCAACCCCCGCCACTGCAACGCGCGTCTCGCCTGTGGTCAGGCTGGGGTCGTCCCGGACCAGGCCCCCCGTCACGAGCGTCGAGACCAGTGCGTGGTACAGGCACCGAACGGCCTCCCGGAGGTCTCCCCGGGCCCGCGCGGCCTCGGCCTCCCGGCGCCAGTGGAGGGCGGTCCGGCGGGAAGGCTGCACGATGCGAGACGAGCTGTCGGGCACGACCCGCACGCCGAACGTTCGCACCACCCACAGGGCTGCCCCCGCGATCGCCAGCACCACCAGCCAGGCCACGAGCGTGGCGATGCCATGGAGATGCCGAAGGTCGTCGGTCAGCGAGGCGAGCAGTCGCGCGATCGCGTCGCGGATCCGGTCCCCCAGGCTCCGGCCCGTCGCGATCCCGGACAGCGCTCGCGAGAGCGCGGCCCGTATCGCACGTTCGTCCGGCGGAGGCCGTGCGGCCGTGGCGGCCGCGGCCCGGGCCAGGGCCTCGAGGTGGGCTCGGGCGACCTCGAAGTCCCGGGTCGTCGTGCCGGCCAGCCCCTCGAGGACGGGATCGCGCTCGACGGTGACGATCGAGCCCGCCACCCGGACCTCCAGCGGCAGCGCGAGCGCGCCCCTGACTCGGGCCATGGCCCCCGCGGACGGTTCGGATGCCAGCCGACCGGCGAGCGCCTCGGCGTCCTCGAGCCGGTCGCGGTACTGGGCCACCGTACCGGGCGCGCGGGAGAGCTCCTGGGCCATGATCGCCAGGTCCAGCCCCTCCTTCCGGATGCGGAGATCGAAGTACAGGAGCACGTGCACCGTCGTGATGAACGGCGTCGTGACGACCGACGCGATCGCCCCGGCGACGGCGTTGGCGATCCAGCCACCCAGGAAGTGCTGGGCGGCGAGGCTGGCCGGGAGCACCAGGATCCCGGTGAGCACCCCGGCCAGGATGCCGGCCAGGAACACCGTCCCGAACGTGCTGAGGAAACGCTTCCTGGTCAGGCGCCACGACCGCCCCATGGCCGCCCGCCCGCGGCTCTCCTCCAGGACCACCACCTGGGGCGCGAAGAGGAACCGGACGTAGAAGACCAGCCCGGGAACGATCAGCAGGATGAAGCCCCCGATCACGGCCAGCGTCGAGAGGAACACGACGAGCAGGACCGGGCCCAGGCGGGGCAGGGCGGTGCGGTACGACCGTGCCACGTCTGGCTTCTCGCCCATGTAGCTGTCGCCGACGGCGCGAACCATGGCCGCCGTGAGCAGCGGCGTGACCAGCAGGAACGAGGCCACCGCGAACACCACCGAGACGATGAGGAGCCGGCTCGCGTCGTCCGTCGAGATGAAGACCCGGCCGTCCGAGATGAACGGATGGGTCACGGCCCGCCCGACGATTGCTCGAATCAGCGTGAACGGCACGATCAGGACGGCCACGATGGCCATGAAGACCTTCCAGTGCCGGCGGTAGAGGTTCACCGCCGAGTCCAGGATCTCGCCCGGCCGCATCTCCCGAAGGGGGACCACCCGGTCCGGCCGCGGCGGCGAGCCGGGGGGTGGGGGCACGCCGGGACCTTCCCAGGGCTGCTGCGGTGGGGGCGGCGGTGGAGCGGCCCCCCCCGGCGGGGGGACGCCGCGCCACGCGTCCGGTCTGTCCTGGTCCATGCGTGCTCCCTGGTCGGGGACCATAGTGCCCGCGCTCACGGGCTGTCGAACACGCCCCCGCCCCGGTGCGGGCCGCCGGCGGGCCTTCGACTACCGGCCGATCCGGCGGAGGAACTCCTTCTCGTCCACGATCTCGACGCCGAGCTGCTCGGCCTTCGCCAGCTTCGACCCGGGGCTCTCCCCCGCCACCACGAAGTCGGTCTTCTTGCTGACCGTCGAGGTCACCTTCGCGCCGGCCTGCTCGGCCGCCCGGGTGGCCTCCTCGCGCGACATCGCCCCCAGCCCACCCGTCAGGACGATGGTCTTCCCGCTGAGGGGCCCTTCCGGCGGGCGTTCCGGCTCGGGGTCCTCCATGCGGACGCCGGCCGCGCGAAGCTTCTCCAGCAGCCGCCGGTTGTGCTCGTCGGCGAACCACTCCGCGACGCTGCGGGCGATGATGGGGCCGACGCCCTCCACCTGGGCGATCTCCTCCTCCGAGGCCGCAGCCAGCCGGTCGATCGAGGGGAAGGCCTGCGTCAGGAGCCGGGCCACCGTCGAGCCAACGTGGGGGATGTTGAGGGCCACGAGCAACCGCCACACTGGCCGGTCCTTCGAGGCCTCGATCGCCGTCAGCAGGTTCTCGATACGCTTCTCGGCGAAGCCGGGGAGCTGTTCGAGCTGCTCGGCCGTCAGGGAGTACACGTCGGCGGGGTCCTGGATCCACCCCAGGTCGATGAGCAGGTAGCCCGTCTTGTAGCCCAGGCCCTCGATGTCCATGGCGCCGCGCGAGGCGAACGCGAACAGCCATTCCACGTTCTGGGACGGACACGCCCGCTTGTTCGGGCACCGCCAGTACGCCTCGCCCTCCCTGCGCACGAGCTCGGTCCCGCACGAGGGACAGCGCTTCGGGAACGTCCACGGCCTCGCGCCCTTCGGGCGCTTCGACAGGACCGGGCCGACCACCTCGGGGATGACGTCCCCGGCCCGCCGCACGATCACGGTGTCGCCCACCCGGACGTCCTTGCGGGCCACCTCGTCCTCGTTGTGCAGCGTGGCGGTGGTGACGGTCACGCCGGAGATGAACACCGGCTCGAGGCGGGCGAACGGCGTGACGATCCCGGTGCGGCCGGTGTGCACCTCGATCGCGCGCAAGATCGTCGTTCGCTCCTCCGGCGGGAACTTGTACGCCACCGCCCACCGCGGCGCGTGGGAGGTGGCCCCGAGCTCCTCCTGGAGCGGGATCTGGTCCACCTTCACCACGACGCCGTCGATCTCGTAGTCGACCGAGTGGCGGTGCTCCTGCCACCGCTGCGTGAAGGCGAACACCTCCTCGAGCGTGTCGACCACCGTGATGTGGGGATCGACGGGGAGGCCGGCGTCCCGCAGCCACGCGAGCGACTGGGAGTGCGATTCGAACCGCAAGCCCTCCGCCCACCCCAGGCCGTGGGTCCACAGCCGCAACGGGCGCGACGCCGTCACCGCGGGGTCCTTCTGGCGCAGGGAGCCGGCGGCGGCGTTGCGGGGATTGGCGAACGGCCGCTTCCCCTCGGCCAGGAGCTGCTCGTTCAGCTTCTCGAACGCCTTCACCGGGAGGTACATCTCTCCGCGGACCTCGAGCACGGCCGGCGGGTTCGCCACGCGCAGGCGCTGCGGCACCGCACGCACGGTTCGGATGTTCGCGGTGATGTCCTCGCCGGTGACGCCGTCACCGCGGGTGGCGCCGCGCGCATACACGCCGTCCTCGTACGTGAGCGCCACCGCCACGCCGTCGATCTTCAGCTCGCACGCGTACCGCGCGCCCGAGCCGATGAGGCGCTCGACCCGGCGGCCCCACGCCTCCAGCTCCTCCTGGGAGAACACGTTGTCGAGGGAGAGCATCCGGGAGCGGTGCTGGACCGGCGCGAACAGGTCGGACGGCGCGCCGCCCACCCGCTGCGTGGGGCTGTCGGGCGTGATGAGCTCGGGGAACTCGGACTCGAGGGCCTGGAGCTCCCGGAGCAGCTCGTCGTACTCGGCGTCGGAGACCTCCGGGTCGTCGAGCACGTAGTAGCGGTAGGCGTGGTGGTTGATCTGCTCGCGGAGCTCCTCCACGCGGCGCTTGGCAACGGCCAGCCTTCGCTCCGCCGCTCCGGCCGCTCCGGCCCGTCTGGCCCGTCCGGCCCGGGGTCGAGCCGCCGGCCCCGGCTGGGGGGGACGCGCTCGCCGCGCTCGCTGTGCCACCTACGCTGCGACCTCGAGGCCGCCCACCACGCCGATCCGCTCCCCCTGGAACACGACGGCCCCGTGGAGGCCCGGGATCTCCCGGAGGTAGGCCAGCGCCTGGCGGAGCTCGTTCGGCCTGGACAGAATGGCCATCGCGGCCGCGGACGCGGCGTCGGCCAGCATGCACGAGGACGCCAGCACCGTGAGGCCGTCCACGCTCCGCGCCGGGAGCTGGCCCCGGCCGAACGTCGTGGAGACCCCGTTCGTCACGTGCCGCGGATCGACGACCACCGACAGCGGCCTGCCGTCGGGGGTGTGGTGGACCACCAGCTTCATCCGCCGCTTCGAGCGGATGAAGTAGTCCCCACCCGAGGAGACCAGCACCTCCGGCAGGGCCCGGGCCAGGTACCGGCCCACGTGATCGGTGATCGCACCCTGGATCGTGAACACCGGGCCCACTCCCGCCACACGAGCGATCTCGGCCATTTCCCGAATGAGAGGCGCGGCGTCATCGCGGACGTCCACCGGCCGCTTGCTGGTCCGGAAGTGGGGATCCCGGACCGAGTAGGCCGACAGCTGCTCCCACACCGACAGGGCGGCAGCGCGGCATTCCTCGTAGTACTCCTCCGGCGCGGTCACCCGGAACAGGATGTCCTGGACCTGGAGGTTGAACGACTGGGGTTTCCTCTTGAACAGCCGCAACGCGCTCGCCCCCCGGCGCAACTCTTCGAGGAAGCGGATGATACCGGACCCCCCGACGCTCCCGGGAGGCGGCCGACCGTTCGCTAGGAGGCGGCGAACTCGCGAGCCTTCAGGACGGCGTGGCAGATGAGCCGGGCAGAGGAACCCTTCGGGAGGTAGCAGTACGCGCCGGCCTCCTCGGCGGCCACGCGCAGCCCGAAGTCGTCGTAGGCCGTGAGGATGATCACCTGGATGCCGGGGTGCTTCTCTTTGATCTGCTGCGTGGACTCCAAACCTCCCAGCCCCGGCATTCGCAGGTCCATCAGGACCACCTCCGGGCTGGTCCGGTCGGCCACGATGACGGCTTCCACCCCGTCCCCCGCCTCACCGACGACGGTGAACTCGAGGTGCTCCAAGATCTCGCGAAGGGCCTCGCGGTGGTAGGGATCGTCGTCGGCCAGGAGGACCCTGATCCCCCTGCCTCGCGCCGGCTCAACCGACACGCCTGCCGCCTCCCGCCCACCGTGGATCGTGGCCATGTCCCGGCTGCCCACCCTGTTCGTCGATCCCACTCGAGAATCGGCCGGAACCGACGGGATCTTGATCCCCGTCGTCGCCCCGGCCCGCGGGCACGTCCTGGCCGACCGTCTGGGGGAGCAGGGCCCGGATCACCGTCCCGCCCCCCGGTGTGGATTGGAGCTCCCAGTGGCCCCCGGCCAGCTCCAGCCGCTCGCGCATCCCGATCAGTCCGAAGTGGCCGTCCCGGGCCAGGTCCGCGATCGTCGTGGGGTCGAATCCGACCCCGTCGTCACGGATCTCGAGCTCGGCGAGGCCGTCGAGCACGTGCAGCGAGACCCAAGCATGCGTCGCCCGGGCGTGCTTGGCCACGTTGGTCAGGGCCTCCTGGGCCACCCGGTACAGCACGACCTCCTGTGTCGGGTCGAGCCGCGCGTCCACCGTGGCGTCGACGGTGCACTCGAGCCCGCTGTGCCTCCGGACGGCGTTCAGGTGATCCCGCAGGGCGGCGACCAGCCCCTGCTCGTCCAGGATCGGAGGACGGAGCTCGCTCATGACCCGGCGCAGGCCCTCCACCTCCTGCTGGAGACGGGTCCGGATCTCGTCAACCATCCCCGCGGGGTCGGCGGACCCCGGCCGGTCGAGGACGAGGCCGAGCCGCTCGAGCTTCAACGTGAGGGCGGCCAGATGCTGCACCGGGCCGTCATGGAGCTCCGTGGCCAGCCGCTTCCGTTCCTGCTCGGTGGCCCGGACGGTCCGGTCCAGCAGCCTCCCCCGCTCCGACTGGAGGGTCTCGAGCGCCCGCTCCGCCCGCTTGCGCTCGGTGACGTCTCGCGAGTTCAGCACGACGCCCCGCACCATCGGCTCGTCGAGCAGGTTCGTCGCCACCGACTCCATGTCCCGCCACTCCCCGTGGGCCGCGCGCCGTCGGTAGTCCAGGTCCAACGAGGCCCCGGCCCCCTTCACCTCTTCGAGCCCACGCGCGATCACCGTGGCGTCCTCCGGATGGACCAGGTCGAGGAATCGGGCGCCGACCACGTCCGCTCTCCGCGTCCCAAGCGTCCGTTCGCCCGCGGGGCTCTCGTACCGCACGAGTCCCCGGCCGTCGAGGACCGTCAGCACGTCGGAGGAGTTGTGGACGAGGGACTGGAACCGGGCCGTCTGGCGCTGGCCGGCCCGGCGGAGCAGCAGCCCCATGGCCAGGGCGGCGATCGCCCCCAGGACGCCGAGCACGACCCCCAGCCGGACGACGCCGCTCAGCGAGCGCTGGGCGTCGAGCGTCATCTGGCCCACCGCGTCGTTCGACGTGGTGGTCACCAGCGCGCCGAGGACCCGGAGGTGCTCGAGCTGGTCCGTGTAGCCGGAGCTGTCGGGCCGCATTCCCATGACGCGCGTTCCGGTGCGGACGAGGTCGTCGATCAGCCTCTTCTCCTGGGTCAGCTTGGCCAGGACTCGCCAGTCGGTGCTGACCGTGGGGATACGGATGTCCTCGTCCGCCCCCTGCACGGCGCGCACCTCCCCACCGTGGAGCAGGGCGCTCGCCGTGTGCTGGAGGATGGCGGCGTCTGCGCTGGGGTCCGCACGGTCCCCATGCACCGTGAGCAGCACGTCCTTGATGTAACGCTCCGCCAGGGCGGGCTGCCGCGCCGCGACGTTCACGACGAGGGTCTGGTCTCGCTGGCGGAGCGTGGCCCTGGCGTTGTAGGCCACGACGAACGTGATGACGAGGAGGAACAGGCCGATCACCGCGCCCAGCTTGCGCACGGACGTGGCGCCGATCCCGGGAGGCCGTCCCGTCTCCCGATGGCTCGGGGGGATGAAACCGCCGCGAGACATCGCCACCGGGTCTCGCTAGCTCACGGTGAACGACGCCCGCATGCCCGCCAGGTAGTGCCCCTCCATGTTGCAGAACAGGACGTAGTGGCCCGGCGCGAGGTGCAGCGTGAGGGTCGTCGTATCACCGAGGTCGATGGCCTCCTCTTCCCCGGCCACGTGCACCGAGGGTGCGTCTTCCGCCACCCTGATCCCGTCGGCGCCGAGCGGGAGCGAGGACGCGGGCAGGTCGGTGCGCGCCACCAGGAACTCGTGGGTCGTGGGCCCCCGCGAATGCACCGAGAAGCTGAAGGTGCCCGCCTCGCCCGCCTGTGCCGACACGGCGACGTGGAAGTCCCGAAGCGTGACGTCGACCACGCGTCCCCGTGGCGCGGAAGGGCCGGAGCAGGCCGGCGCGATCACGACGAGGAGGGCCAGGCCGGCACCGCACAGGCGTCGCAGTGCCAGCCCGAGGCGCGTCCCGCGCGTCGATTGACCGACCATCTCTCAAGACATCGGGGCCGGCCTTGGGGCCCTTGAGCGGTGCGGAGCCGGCTAGCCCGGGCGACGAGCCGAGCCGCTGGCGTGCGGCTTCACCAGGACGAGCGCGGGCGCGAAGTCGAACTCCTCCAGTGACTCGAGTTCGAACCCCGCCGCCCGGATCTCGGCGACGGTGTCCCGGTTCGGATGGCAGCCCCCCGCGACCCACCCCCAGGGGCGTTCCAGCCGGTCCTGCCACCGGGCCAGGCGGGGCGATCCCCGGACGTGCTCGAAGAACAGCAGCCGCCCCCCTGGCTTGAGGACCCGGCGGAGCTCGTGCAGGGCCATGTCGGGGTCCCGGACCGAGCACAGCACGAGCGTGGCGACGGCCGCGTCGAACTCGCCTTCCTCGAACGGCAGCGCTTCCGCGACCGCGTCCTGGAGATGGACGGGGACGGGAGCGACCGCCGCCGCGCGACCGGCCCGCCTGCGCATGTGGGGGTCGGGCTCCGTGGCCTCCACCTTGCTCACGGCGGGCGGGTAGTGGCCGAAGTTCAGCCCGGTCCCGGCGCCGATCTCGACGACCCGCCCGTAGGCGTGGGCCAGGAGGTCGCGGCGCCGCTCGGCCAGGCCGTGGCGCTCGGCCAGCCGGCCGAACCGGTCGTAGAAAGCCGCGAAGATCGGTCGCGCCATGCTCTCCTCGCGTCTAGCGCAGGGCCTGGACGATCCTGCCGCCGCCCAGCAGCTCGTCGCCCCGATAGAAGGCGACGCTCTGCCCTGGCGCGATCGCGCGCTGGGGGGCACGGAACTCCACGCGGGCCCGCGGCCCGTCCGCGGTCACGACCGCGGGGACGTCCTCGCCCCGATAGCGCACGCGGACCTCGGCCTCGAACGGGACGCAGTCCTCGGGTGGGCCGCCCGCGACCCAGCTGACCCGGTCTGCCTCGAGCCCCCGCCGGGCCAGGAGCTCCCCCGGGCCGACGACCACCTGCCGGGCGGCCGGGTCGACGTCCACCACGTAGTTCCGCTCGCCGGTCGACACCCCCAGGCCCCGGCGCTGGCCGATCGTGTACCTGAAGGCACCCCCGTGCCGGCCGATGGCCCGGCCGGCGGGATCCACCACGTCGCCCGGCCGGACCAGGTCGGGGGCATGCCGCTCCAGGAACGCGGCGTGGTCGGCCCCCGGTACGAAGCACACCTCCTGGGAGTCGGGCTTGGTGGCGACGGGCAGTCCCCGCTCCGCCGCGTACGCCCGGGTGGCGGCCTTCGGCTGCCCCCCCACCGGGAACAGCGCCCGCGACAGCTCCCGCTGGCCCAGCGTGTGCAGCACGTAGGACTGGTCCTTCCCCCGGTCCGCCCCCCGGAACAGGCGCCACCGGCCGTCCCGGTCCCGCGAGGACCGGACGTAGTGGCCGGTGGCCACGAAGTCCACGCCGAGGAGGTCCGCCCGTTCAAGGAAGGCCCCGAACTTGATCTGCTCGTTGCAGCGTACGCACGGGTTCGGGGTGCGGCCGGCGCGGTGCTCGTCGAAGAAGTCGGCCAGCACGGTGCGCTCGAACGCCTCCGTCATGTCGACCACCTCGAACGGGAACCCCCCCACGTCCGCCACGGCCCGGGCGTCGGCCTCGGCCCGGGGGCCGCAGCACCCGTGCTCGACGCCGCCGGTGTGGACCAGCCGCATGTGCGACCCCACGACCTCGTATCCCTGGTCGGCGAGCACGCACGCCGCGACCGAGGAGTCAACGCCTCCCGACATCGCCACCAGCACGGATCCCCTGTTCGCCACGGTTTCGAGGGTAGCAGCAGGCACGCGTGTAGGCGGCAGTTGGCCCAGGACTGACCTCGAAGCAAAGCGGGTATGCTCGCCCGCGCCACTCGCACGGAGGACCTGATGCCCATGAACGTGGTCGTTCTGACGAAGTACGTCCCGAATCCGAACGGCGTGCCGGAGCTCGGCGACGACTTCCTGCTCAAGCGGGAAGGGGTGGAGGGCGCGCTCGACCCGGGGGACGAGTTCGGCGTCGAGGCGGGCCTCCAGATCGCCGACGCCCAGGGCGGCGAGGTGACGGTGGTCTCCATGGGCCCCGAGCCGGCCATGGGAGCCATCCGCAAGGCCCTGTCGATGGGAGCGCACAAAGGGGTGCACGTCTCCGACGAATCGCTGCGCGGAGCGGATGCGCTGGTTACGGCCAGGGTCCTGGCCGCGGCGATCAAGCGCTCCGAGTTCGACCTCGTGCTGGCGGGCGTGGAGTCGACCGACGGCTACACCGGGACGCTCCCCATGACGCTGGCCGAGCTGCTCGGCGTGCCCAGCGTGACCTTCGCCCGCAAGCTGGAGGTGAAGGACGGGACGCTGGTCGTCGAGCGCCAGACCGAACTGGGCTACGACGTCGTGGAGTGCCCCCTTCCGGCCGTGGTGACCGTCACCGCCGGCGCCACCGCGCCCCGGTACCCCACGCTCAAGGGCATCATGCAGGCCAAGCAGAAGCCGGTGGACAAGCTCTCGGCCTCCGACCTGGGGCTCTCCGGCGACGACACGAAACGGACCCAGGACGTGACCGGCGTCAACGACGCGCCGGAGAAGGGCGCCGGCGAGGTCATCGAGGACCCCGAGGCGGGCGTGGAGCGCATCGTCGCGTTCCTGTCGGAAGCGAAGGTGATCTGAGGTGGCCGGCATCTGGGTGTACGCGGACGTGAAGCCCGGGAAGGTCGACTCCAGCGCGCTCGAGCTGCTGACGAAAGCCCGGGACCTGGACGGCGAGGTGTCGGCCGTGGCCCTGGGGCCCGGCGCGACCGAGGCGGCGACGACCCTCGGCGAGTACGGCGCGTCGACCGTCTTCGCCAGCGACGACGAGGTGTACGCCGACTACGTGGGCCAGCCCGCCGCCCACGCGCTGGCCGAGCTGGTCCGCGAGCACCAGCCAAGCCTCGTCCTGTTCGGCACGACGTACGACTCCCGCGACGTGGCCGGGCGGCTCCAGGCCATGCTGGGCTGCACGCTCATGAGCAACGCGAACGACGTTCAGGGCCCGAACGGGGCGCAGACGCAGATCTTCGGCGGGACGAAGATCGTGGACGTCTCGCTCGGCGGCCCCGAGCCCAGGCTCGTGCTGGTCCGGCCGAAGTCGTTCGCCGCCGAGCCGTCGGGAGGCCAGGCCAACGTGGTCCCGGTGAACGTGGACGTCCCGGACGAGCTGAAGAAGGCGAAGCGGGTGGAGCGGCACGAGGAGGAGGCCACCGGGCCGAAGCTCGAGGACGCGAAGGTCGTGATCTCGGGCGGCCGGGGGTTGCAGGATCCGTCCAACTTCTCGCTCATCGAGGACCTGGCGAAGTCGATCGGCAACGCCGCCGTCGGCGCGACCCGGGCCGTGGTGGACTCGGGGTGGGTCCCTTACAGCTACCAGGTCGGCCAGACCGGCAAGACCGTGAAGCCCGAGGTGTACATCGCGATCGGCGTGTCCGGTGCCATCCAGCACCTGGTGGGGATGAAGGAGTCCAAGCGCATCGTCGCCATCAACAAGGACGCCGACGCTCCGATCTTCAAGATCGCGGACGTCGGCGTGGTGGGCGACGCGCTGAAGATCGTTCCCCGGCTCACGGAGAAGATCAAGGCCAAGAAGGGCTAGAGGCCCAGACTCGCGACCGATGCGTGCACTAGAGATCTTGAAGCGCCTGACCGGCCTCAGCTCGCAGGTCAGTCTTGGCACTGGACAGAAGAAGTACACGCGTTCACCAGGGCGAGCAGGTAGACCGATGGACCGCTACCGCGTGCGCCCGACACCAGGACTGGCCCTCGTACCAACCCTCGGCTAGGCCCAGGGCGAGGCCGGGGTCAGGGACCGAGTGCCATCCCGTCCGGCCTTCGAAACACCGGGCGCCCGTCGACCAGCTCCAATCGGAAGCCGCCGGGCTGATGGACCATCCGGTGATGTCGCCGGCACAGCAGCAGGAGGTTCGGCAGGGCCGTTGGTCCGCCGTTCGCCCAGTGCACCACGTGATGGGCGTCGCACCACGTGTGGGGCCGGTCGCAGCCCGGGAACCGGCAGTGGCGGTCCCGGACGATCACGGCCCGTCGCATCGCCGGGGAGACCACTGGTGTGCGCCGGCCGACGTCAACCGGCTCCGACG
>WNFU01003185.1_pt1 | contig 21836 bp, 12 predicted proteins | sample 5400121 | NCBI WGS metagenome assembly WNFU01 (sample SAMN13153360, study PRJNA577476) | soil metagenome | isolation source: 100 cm soil or saprolite under grassland replicate 1 | place: USA:California | collected 2016-06-15
CACCGCGACCAGCCCGGCCGCCTCGTGGAAGCTGCGCGGCGTCATCGGCGCGGCCTGGCTGGCGAACGCGAGGTAGTCGTCGAGCCACTGCCCGCAGAGGGCGGTGTGGGCATAGACCGCGCGCGCCGCCACTGGGAGGGGCGGACAGAGGACTGGAAGCGCAGGCACCTGCGCTGGCGCCTCTGCCGCGATGAGCGCAGTGAGTTGGTGGTTGGCACGCGCGAGCGCACCCCAGACCTGCCGCACGGAGGGTGTGCCGCCGGTCTGGTAGGCGGCGCAGAGCTGGGTGTACACGGACCACCAATCTCCCATCGCTTCTGGCGTGGCTCCGTTTGGCGCCTGCCCGCTCAATAGGGCCTGAAAGGCGTTGCGAGCCGCCTGATGCTGCGTACTCATCGCCGGACCTTCATGACTCACGTGGCGGCGAATCGATCGCCTGCCAACCATCGAGATCGGCGTGATCCGCAGCGGTGGTCGCCAATGCACTGGAAAGATTGGGTGATCGCGATGGCATCGGGAAGGCGACGATCGCGCGGCGGATGATCTCTGAGCGACTGACTGGGACGCCATAGCTCTCGCTCAGGATGCTGGCGATCGCATCGGCCTTCGCCAGATGCTCGTCGCCGAGGTTGACTGAGATAATCGACATCGCGTCTCCTCCCCGCTATGAGCCAAACACAGTCCTTGCCACTGGTTACGCCAACCTGATTGTCACTATTATAACACTATTTTAGTGACAGTCAATATGTTAAAATGGGATGTGTTGCCTTCGTCGCAAAACTAGAGTAGGATAGGGCGTGAACTGACCGTCTATCAGCTGCTACCGGGGGTGTGCGGCCGTTCGTTGAATATGATCTGTTGAGAGGGAGAGTCGAACGTGGAGCACGACACGGAAAAACGGATCACGATCCGCATCCCTGCTGACATCGCGCAGCAGCTGTCAGAACAGGCAGAACAGGCTGGACGTTCGCTCCACGGTCAGATCATTCACACACTGCGGAAGGGCGTGGCGCCGGAGGGTTATCACGGGCCAGTGTCAGTGCGCATCTTCGGACGGCTACTGGAGGAAACCTCGCGTACGCTAGTCGCCCTCGACCAGGTGATACCCGCTGCGCGACCGGGCCGACGGGTCTACGAAGGTGTGCGCATCACTCAACCAGGCGAGAGCGCCCCGGTCACGGTGACGGTCGATGGCGAGCCGTTTACCCAGTTATATCATCAGGCGCTGGGCTACGATCTGCCCGACGTGGAATGGGGCTACCTCGGCGCAAGCCCGTTCGCGCTGGCGCGTGCGATCCTGACGTACGAATATGGATCCGAGATCGGTACACGCTACGCCCACATCTTCATGCGCGATGTGATTGCACTACTGCCACGAGAGCGTGGGGGGGTAGAGTGGTCCCTGGATGCGGAGCAGATCCACCTCTGGCTCACGTTGGTGAAGCTGATCGAGCAGCATGCCCCGCCGGAGGAGCAGCAGGAGATGCCAAGCACGGCGTATGCGGTGGATGGCCCGTGAGCTATTTCACGGCTCCACTCCTGGCTCTTCCTCTTAAGCTCTCAATGTAGAGGTCAGCACACCGGCTACACGTAATCAGCTGGCCTCCGAAGCAACCGGAAGGGATTCAAGTCTTGAATCTTGCAACCGGGATGCTTTGCGGTTGCATCCGCGTATGCTGTGCTCCAATCGGGATGCTGATCGTTCCAAAGAGGGTGTCGCTCGATCAGAACTGTCCTGCGAGTCGGATTCTGGTGGACATACCCTCGCAAACTCCCGAATTGAACGGGAGCACTATAGCCAAGCCGCTGTAATGTTGCTGGCGCTGACGCACTTGTGGCCGACACAATTGTCGTCCAGGGGTTCGTCGTGGTACTCCACGGAGAAGTCAGGTCGATGGTCGCTGTAGGATATTCAGCCAGTCGTGCCATATCAAGCGCCAACCGCCAATCAAGCAAGCCGTGATACGGTAGATTGTGGAAATCGCGCAGGCAGAGGTTGCAGGAAGTATCACATTCCACACCATGTCCTGATACCGGACCAGCAGAGGTTGTCAGCGTCGTCCATTTCGCAGCGATAGAATTAGAAGTATTCGGATCGCCTTGTTGGAGAAGCTGCTTAAACTCGGCGGAGTCAGCAAGGAATCGACAGTAGCCGGCGCCGTTCTCAAGCTGATCGCAGAGAAACGCCTGACCAATAGCGGAATATACGGGATCAGGTAATGTTCGAAAGCTGGCCTGCAACTCAAGCGCGTCAACGTCCATGTGCGCACCCGCAGCCAGACGCAGCCAGAAGGCGAAAGAGTACCACGCGGCGCGGCCCTCAACCGTTGTTGGGTCGGCAAAGACACCTGTAGGCCAGTTGTCGATATTCACCAGCAAGATATCGGTCATGCGGCGAGAGATCAACGCAACTCGGTAGGCGGGATCAGCCACCGAAATACGATCCCCAATTGTCAATGCTGACGCAGTGCTGCCAGTGGATGGTGGTGGAGCGACCGCATAAGCGCCCTGTTTGACCTGATTATCCACTCTCGTTCGACGGAAATCAAATCCACCTTTCCCGCCATCGTCGTTTACGGAGAGGATTCGATCGGTCAGCGTAACCACCGAAGAATTGCCTACCTGCGTTGTTGAAACCCCTCCAGACGTATTGATACTAAGCGAGGGGCGCGTGGAGCGCGGGTGCCATTCAAACTGACCATCGAAATCTTGGGGCTCGAGATCGGTAAAGAAGCCTTTGGGTTCGCGAACGTCGAGCGGCCGTAGTTCCGGCTGTTTACAGACAGGACAAACCTGCTTCGCCGGCTGAATGTTTCCGGGTGCGGGCGCAGGGAGCGGCGATAGCGGAACGACAGCCTGGCATTTGTCACACAGTCCAATGGGCGTATCATTTCCCTGCGGAAGTGGCGGGTAGAAGCCGTCCTCCGAACTGACAATACCACCGATGGGTTGCAACGCGACAACGCCGGCCGCCGTGTGAACCGCTTTGTCCTTAACGGTCTGTGAGCCAGGGGCAAACTGGCTGATCGCGAGATCGAGATCACGGTCAACTGTCCCTGCTTCAGGGGGCCACGGGTAGGCTTGTCGTGGCCAGCGAGTGTATAACAGCCGCACGCGGGTGGGGAATCCGAACATCGGCAAGAGGCCCGCATTGGAGAGCCGTTCGCTTAAGGCGTCTTGAGTATAGGCTAGATCTGAGGCTATCTTGGTTATATCCGCGATCAGATCATTATGAAGATACTTGAGCATCTCGGCGCGAAAAGTGTTTCCCGCGACACCAGCCCACGGCGTCTCGATACTGAGCGTTTGCAGTATGGACTCGATTGCCGGCTGATTGGCTGGGTCATATAGCCAATTGTCGATATCCTGTCTATAATCTCCCCATTTTTCCGCCAATCCAAATTCGCCATGTACGTTGTCACCGTCGCTAACGCCCATGAGCGTCTTAGTGCTTGCGAAAGCCTGTCGTAGCACTTCCTTGATTAGCACGCGCTTGAAGATCGGTTCGCTCCGCATGTCCACATACGGCGATGGCGGTGGATCGCCGGTAATGCTTTCGGGACGCTGGTAGTAGAAATCGTCATGGCTCCGACCGCGACAGAAAGTAACTGCCAGGGAGACGCCACTGCCACGCCGTCCAGCGCGACCGACGCGCTGCTGATAGTTGAAGCGACGCGGCGGCATGTTTGCCATCATGACGGCGTTGAGCGCGCCGATGTCGACGCCGGCCTCCATCGTTGTCGTGACGCTCAGGAGATCTACCCCCTGCACCTTCTTAATCTCGTTGGCAATAAAGACATCCTGGAACCACCGCTGTCGCTTTGGCCGCACGTCGCGATCAGTTTGTCCAGTCAACTCTTCGCAATTCATACGAAAGCACGTTGCATCCGCACGCTCGGTGAGAGTCGTATAGTAGTCGAAGTCAGGAGTCGTCGTATCCTGCACGACCGCTGTTACTTGTTCACATCCTGGACAGTTAACAACGTTGTGGAGATAAAACGCATTGCATTGTGGGCATCGATAGCCAGGGCGAGCGCCATTAATCTTTTCGGGGGGCGGTAATAGGGTCAGTTTATCAGGCGCCAAGGCTAGACCCGAAGATGATGGAATGCCAGCCTCAGATCGCACCAGTTGTTCTTGCACCTCAGGTTCGGTTATCCCACGATTGTTAATGTAACCGAGCGTGAAGGGGCGGAGGCGGTTCTCTGTTCCAGCGTAGAACGAGAACGAATACTGGTGTAGCCGTTTGATAGCCATCAGGCGGATGACCGCATCGGTCGTACTAATGGTATCAGGAGATGGATTGCTATATGGGCGGTAGCTCACCGAACCCTGTCCCAACCCCTCAAGCGTGCGCGCAGAATGTGGGAACAATGCGTACATCAGCTCACCAGTAAGCTGGTTGCCCATGCGCGTGATGTGGTTGGTCTGTGCCAAGCTTGCATTCACCTGTGGAACAGGGAGCGGATTTGTCCAGTCATAACTGGCATACCAAGGTTCCCATTGACCTGGTCCTGACCTATAGTGTTTGGTTGTAAACTCTGAACCCCCTGGACAAATGCCCCACGCAAGCAATGTATCGCCGACGGCACCGCGTAGGTTTGCCAGCGGAATGCGGCCGGGATATGCCTGAAGTAATTCAATCCACGCCGTCCGAGCCTGTTGGTTGACTGGAGGCATATTCATAAACCACATCAGCGCTTCGCTCACCACGGGTGTATGCGCTGTGGTGAATCGTTGTTGTCGAATGATATCGTCCAGTTGCTGTGGTTTAGCGACCTCTGTGTAGAGGGTGGGGTTGAGCGATTGCAGGAGCGGGAGATTGGTGCGGTTGGAGGCAAACGTGACGCGTAGAAAAGCGACCAGATTGGGCCAGTACTCGCGGAATGTCTGGATTAGCGTGAGGCGTACCATATCGCGGAAATGATCGCGCTCCATGCCTGCCGCCAGCTTCGCCGCATCCTGCCTACTGTCAGAAAAGATCACTAGTTTTCTGGACTTGGAAGATGCCGCATCCAACTCCATTTCGCGGAACAAGGCGCTGGCGATCACCTGACAAGCTTTTTGGAAGCCGGTGCGATGATTGCGCAAGGGTGTTTTGAACGTTTTACGGGCATGGTAATCGGCATCGCAGCGCGGACACTTGGTTGGCATAGACGGCTGGTTGTCCGCCTGATTGCCAACGACGTGGTACAGCCAGCCGGGAATCTCGTCCTGGCTAGGTGCCGTCGAACTTTGTATGAGTTCGCCGGTTGCGCGGTTCAGTTTAGCCTTTTCCCACTTACGCTTGATTTTATCGACCGTCCACTCCGAGTCCAGCGCCTTTGTCGACCAGGCAGGTTGATCGTGCGGCAGCGGCCAGAATACGGCATACTGCCCATGTCGTTGATCGAGGCTCACACGGTCAGGCATGTGTTCGAGGTCGGGTTGATCGGGGGTGAGGATCACGCAGGTTCGTGTACCAATCGGTCGTTTCGCTTTGTAGCCGCCTACGAAGACATCTCCACATACTTCGCAGACGATCAGATCGAGGATGCGCGAACCACATGTGCAGGCGATCCGATGAGTGCTATGAAGTGCTCCGATGGTCGGACGACGTGCTCCTGGCTCTTTCGCACGCTCGGCCTGATTCGCAGCAGTGCAATCGGGGTTGCAGCAGGCCCAAAGGTTAAGCAGGTGATGGAAAAACAAATGTCCACGCACCGGCTGGGGCGAGCGAGCCGACTGTAATAGGGTAGTCTTCAGACGTGACATCCCCAGCGCAAGGAGCACACCGCGGAGCGCATCCGATGCGAGTATGTCATTCGCGGCGGTAGCCGCGGCGGCGAGGAACAATTGCTGATCCAAGTGCGGCGCCTGTGTGGGACGCACTATTCCATTATGCACCATCTTACACGCATCGCGAAGCGCATCAGGCGCTTGAATACGCACCAGCGCATCTCCCAATCGTTCGACCGTTTCCTTGCCACGTGGCTCACCCAAGCGATCGGCTAATTGCCCCATCTCGGTCTTAGTATCGTTATCATTCGGGTTCGGCGGCCCCGCGAGTGAGGTTGGCTGGACTTTCCGTGCGAACTCCTCAAAGTGTTGCTGGTAGGGTATCAGCGCAAAACGAGCGCCCGCCGGCGGATCTATCTGTTGACCGCTAATGAACGCAAACTGGTCTCTGCCGAAGAACTCGCGCAGGAATTTTCGCCCCGACAGATTATCCTCCAGACTGGCGGTGGTTGTCAGGATGCGTAGTTTCGGCGAGTCAGGAGTCAGGCCTAGCCGGGACAGGAGCAGACGTAGAATATATGCGACCTCAGTGCCCGGTGTTCCTCGGTAGGCATGGAGTTCGTCGATGATCAGGAAGAACTCGCGCTCTGGATGTCCGTCTTCTGCGAGCCAGTCGCGAGTCGCATCAAAAATGTTGTTTTCAATGCTCCGCATCATCATGATGTTGAGCATCGAGTAGTTGGTGATCAGAATGTCCGGTGGGGTCTCTTGCATATCCCAGCGTGACCACATTTCGCCGCCATCCAGGCGGGGGAAATAAAACTTCACATCTGGATCAAGCGTCGGATCAGCTTGAAGCGCAGCCAGCACCTCGCGACGCTGCTGATCTAAATCTTGCAGTTCTTTACGTAACCGTGTAATCTTTTGGGGAGCTGGAGTTCCGGCGATCGGCGTCAGACCGGTATAGCGCCCAAAAGTGATTCGATTGCCGTCATGATCCCGATCCAGCCAGCGGTGAACGTCCTCGTCGTCAATTGCAGTTCGCAGCCGGCGTAGCTGATCCTCAACTAAGGCGTTGAGTGGATAGAGGATCACAGCCCTGAGCGCATGCGGCCGTTTTGTATGCGCCCATTGCCTAATACTACAACGAGACTTTATGGTATCATCCCTCCCTGATGGTATCAGTGAGGGAGCGAATGACTCAATTGGAACTCACGACGGCGCCTGTGCTCGACTTGACGCCCCACGACCTGGATGGCATCCTGGACGAGCTGCGTACCTATCACGCGATCTTCAGTCCGCTGTTCTTTCGTCCTGAACAGCGGGCCTGGGCCGAAACCTATCTGCATGGCTTGCTGTTGGACATCCCGCGCAAGTCGATCGAACCGATGATCTTGCATCTGCGTGGCGCCGATCGCAATGCGGTGCGGGCGATGCAGCAGTTTGTGGGCGAAGGAGCCTGGGAGGATACGGCCATCCTGCGCCGCCTGTGGCTGGAAGTCGCCAGCGATCTGGGCGATGACGATGGCGTGCTGATCCTGGATGGCAGTGACTTCCCTAAACAAGGCCTGCACTCGGTTGGGGTCAAGCGCCAGTACTGCGGCGAACTGGGCAAGCGCGCCAACTGCCAGGCGGGAATGTTTCTGGCCTATGCCTCTCAGCGCGGCTACGCGCTGCTCGATCGGCGGCTGTACCTGCCCGAGGATTGGTTTACCGACGCCTATGCCGACCGCCGCGCCGCCTGCGGCGTGCCGGACGACATCACGTTCAGCACCAAGCCCATGCTGGGCTGGGCGATGATCGAAGCGCTGGTGCGATCGGGTGGTCTGGCGTGCCAGTGGGTGACGTGCGATGAAGCATTCGGCTGCAACACCGATCTGCTGGACAAGATCGCCGGCCTGGGCCTGTGGTATTTCGCCGAGGTTCCGCACGACACGCGGGTGTGGCGTGAACGGCCAGCCAGCGCGGTGCCAGCGTGGTCGGGACGCGGGCCCAAGCCGAAGCGCGAACGGTTGCTGCCGGATGCGCCCACACCGGAGGAGGTGCAAGCGATTGCCGCAGCCCTGCCCGCCGAGCAATGGCAGCAGCACGTCATTCAGGAAGGCAGCCAAGGGCCACAGGTGGCCGAGTTTGCCTTTCTGCGCGTGGTGGCCGTGCGCGACGGATTGCCCGGCCCAGCCCTCTGGCTGGTGCTGCGCCGCAGCCTGAGTGAGGGTGAGTTGAAGACCTATCTGTGCAATGCCCCGCCCGATGTGCCGCAGCAGCGACTGGTGCGCACAAGCGGCATGCGCTGGCCGATCGAAACCTGTTTCGAAGTCGGCAAACAGGAACTGGGCATGGGCGATTACGAAGTGCGCTCGTGGCGCGGCTGGCATCATCATATGACCCTCGTCATGTTGGCGTTCGCGTTTCTGGTGCGGCTGCAAGGCCGGTTTGAGCAAACGCTCCAGCGCTGACACTGCCGCAGGCGCAGTTTCTGGTGGCCCACGTCATTCCGCACCGCACATTTGATGCAGGGTGGGTGCTGGAAGTCTTGGCGTATTGGCAAACTGCGAATCATCGGGCGTATCAATCACATCGCAAACGGCGGCTGGCGCGCCTGAACCAGCGCGAGTAAACCCTCGTTGTAATACTAACACGGTTGCCGTGGGGATTCGCTGTTGGATTCCACCACTGCCGATCAGGCGCAGTCGCGTCAGGCGCTTTCCAGATGGTTAGCTCGCGCGCCAACTGCGCTAGTAGCGGCAGGAGGAAGCATTCGGTTTTACCCGAACCTGTTCCGGTCGTGACAACAATGTCTCTATGGTTCACCACGACTTCGTGGAGACTTTGCCACTGATGCCGATAGAGTACCCGGTTATCGGGAAAGAGTTCCTGCGCTAGCTGCTCCAGTCCTACGAAGTCCTTCGAAAGTTGCTTCGTGAGCTGCGCTGTGGCATCGGCGAGTGTTAAACCGGATGTTGGGTAGACCGGTGCCACCTCGATGAGTGGCGGCTGACTCAACACCCCCTTCTGTTTCAAGAGCACATCTCGCTCGTTTCCCATGACTAAGGAGCGAAGTGGGAAGGCGCTCTTGATGTATAGCCGATACATATCGTCGAGCCGCTGGTATGCGCCGATCAGGTCATGCATAACACTACATCTCCTCGTATTGCAGATTCAGCTTGGCGCTCAATTCGGCGAGCAACTGTGGGCTGATCGAGTCATAGATCAGGCACCGTTGATTATAGTCGGGTAGTCGACCCGAGGCGAGCACCAAGACGCGCTCATACAACTCTGGCCAACGCCAGTCTTCGAAGATTGCCAATCGACCTGAGGTCGGATCATAGCGGATCGGACGCGGCGCGCCGCTCGATTGCAGCGCCAGGAACCGTAGACCATACCAATCGCCCCGCAGCCAGCGCCGCTTTGCGGCATCATAGAAGAGGATGTATTTAGGGCGAGCCGCAGCCGATTGATGCACCTCAAGCGGCCATAGCTCATAGAAGCCACTCTTCCGTTCATCAAAAATATCTTCTACAAAAGTGCGGCCATCGAATCGTTTGACGTTGAACATAGAAGGCACAATTCCTTGGAGATCCTGGAGAGTGTCCATCCAGTCGGTCAGTGCTGGCAACAAATGCGTCAGTCGATAGGCTATATTGTCAGCGATCCGAACCTGTTGTGTAACATTCCGTAGGCTTGCAGCCAACGCTTCTGCATCGGTCGCTCGCACCTGCACAGTCGTGGGGGCGGTACCGTCCATTTGTGGCGCCGATTCGACATCAGTGTTCTTTCGTAGCGCGTCCAACAGCGCAGGGTCTCGTGCGCCGCAAAGGACATAAGTCGCTTCACTGCTCTGATCGTCTATGCGCGCCAACACTGGTGGTGCGACTGTCCAACGCCTGCCATCAGGCGATGTTTCGATGTGTCCCAAGAGTCGCAGACGGCGGAGAATGCGCTGCGGCGTCGTTCCGTCGCTATCTAGCCCAAGCGTCTGACAAGCACCCCGAAAAACATCCCAACTGCCCATGCCCGCCGCTGAGAGCCAGAGCAAGAGGTGATTATATCGCTGGGTGCGAGTTTTAATCGCCTCTTCGTCTACGCCGCGGTTGCGAGTCGACGGCTCTATGTCAAACGGGTTCTCATCAGGAAGCGGTCGTGACCACACATAAGGAATAAGATGTACGTGACTATGGACATCGTATTCCGCTCCGACCATAGACCGAATCTCTGTAAATGTGAAATCATAGCCGGGACGTTCTTTGAAGTCAGAAAGACAAAATAGCGTCGATCGTAGTTCGTTCGGGATTTCCCCAAGAGACGAACTCTCGATCCCTAAAAAGAAGTAAAATCCTTTGCGCCCACCGCGTTTTTCCACACGCGCAACAGGCACAAATTGGCCCAATTTGTGGTGTTTAATGAGATCGGCTAGTCGGTTCACAAGCGCCTGTGGAGTGGTGTTCACAGCCTGAAAACCTTTGTACCAGCGTGGCATCGGCGATTTCCTTTAATTTGCTACGAGCTCGACGGTAGCGCCACAGACGCGCCAATCTCCAATACTGACTGACTCCCTATGCTCTGGCGCAGCCAAGTGCAAATGCTCCCAAGGAATAATTTTGACTAAGCGTTCGGCTCTATCTCCTGCGCATACGGCTTCGATTCGATAGTCACCCGGTCCAGGCCACTCGATATCGAAGGGAACACTAGTATCGTGCGGCTGTTCTATCACGACGTTCTCATCCGCGACACGAATGACACATACATCTGCTTGAGCCTGGAAGCCAAAGATCGTGATTCGTGGTCCATGCCCCTCAAGCCATCCACCGACTTTAGGAACGCATAAGCCACCGGCCATACTGATGCTCACACTGATGCTTGGCTGGAGCGCGTCGTACAATTCTTTGTTTTCGATCGATATGCCTGACCATTCTTGCGATTGAATCATGCAGTGTTGAAGTTCGACCCAATTCCCGTCGGCAAATGGGCGCTGCTCACCATCCCACTTGATTAGTAACTCAGCCTGTAGCTGTTCGAGTTGGGGAATCAATTGCTGCTGGCACAGTAAAATGAACGGTGTGCCAAGGTCTATCCTGCCCCAGGAAGCATATACCCCCGAATTGGGATTTTCGGGATCGGGTTTTAAAATCCAAAACTGGCGCTGGCGCAGAATCAACACATCGAGATCAGCAGGCTCCTCGATCGTGTAATGTCCACCATTGTCGAGTTCAGCTGCGCTGATTGGTCCGATTGGCGTATACCAACCTGGGCAATCGATCCCAACCGTATGCAGTGTCCCATCGAATCGAATCTGGACCTGGGCGGCATGTTGTCTGCGTGAGCTACGCGGATATAGGTAGTAGGCTACCGTGCCGCTGAAGATGTCTTCGGTGCGGTACAACCAAGCAAACAGATGCGGACTACGTGCGGCATCTGAAGCGCCTCGACCAGATTGCGGATCATCTTGCCAGGCCTCATAGACCTCATGGATGGCCTCGGCGAGCGCCTGGGAGCGCTCGTGAGAGTTCAGAACGCTTTGGAGATGTTTTGAAAGCGTTCCGGCTTCCCGCCGCACCCGCGCGATTAGCGTCTCTGCATCCCAATCCTCAGACCAGTGTTTGTCAGCGAACAGCCGGCGCAGTCGGTCTTTATCTACACCACGCAGGAGCGCCTGGGAGATGGGGTAGGCAATATATTTCTGAGCGCCTTCTTTGCCTCGAGAGGCGGAGGGTAGGAAACCTTGTTCTTGAAGCCAGAGTGTCCATTCACGCCAGAGCGATTCTTCCGCGCCGGCTTGCATCCCACGCGGTCGGCCATCCTCCAGAGGAAGATCAAGCACCTCCCGTAGCCGATTAAAATAGTCCAGATGCGAAATGGCTTCCTCATCTGCCATCCGCGATGCCGCGAGAACCATCGCTGCCAGAAACGCTACACCCTGCGGCTCGCCGGCCTCATTGCGCTCGTAAATCGTATTCAAATTGACGCGAGCGGCATGGATAACTCGGTTTCGTACCGCCTGATAGAAATCTTCCAGGTCGCTCGTATTTGTCGCGCGTAGATGCCGCCCTATCTGGGCGATAATCTCGTCATCAACGCTGAGAAAAACTGTTGTGCCTCGCTGGACGCTTCCGGTGAAATAGGCGATCAGTGCATGGTTCCATGCATCGTAAGCGTCCGGCGCTCGAACAATCGCTTCCGCAGCCGTTTCGACCGTGGTCGTTTGATCACGTGTTACCGGTTTCTGTGCGTGTTCAATCACCACCGGGATAGGCACAGCAACCGGCAAGGCGGTATCAGGTAAACGTGGATCCGAGCGGTTCGCATCCAGAATTGCCTGCTGCTGTAGTTGATAGCGCTCTTGTTCGTCAACAGTAATATCAGGACACGCTTTGAGACAAGCAACAAGAAAATACTCTGGTATCTGGGCCTTGATACTTTTACCCTGGTCATCAATGACGAATTGAAGGAGCATTTCATCCACTGATAACGGCTGGTGCGATCGCGCAAATATGCGCCTGAAAATAGCACATATACCGGCAATATGCGGCATAAACGTATTATATGGTTCGTGCTTGAATGTAATAACAGAGGCACCTTTAACCTTCTCAATCGTATAGTTAAGAGTTAGTAAAAATCCTATCACCGCTTCGAAAGTATGTGGTTCATAATCATCACTCGCACCTACGATGGCTTGTGTGGATGCTACCGAGATAACTCCCTGCGAACGCTCCAAGGCCTTTTCCAACATAAGAATAATCGGCTGGATAATACGATGGCAGTCTGGACGATGTAATCTCCGAAGTGCCTTCTGCTCTAATTGTGAGGCTCGCGCGCGCGAAAATCCTAAAAAACGACCGACTTTCTCTAAAGTACGAAGCTCTCCATCATGTAACCCGTAGCGTAATGTGATAACAGATTGTTCTCGATCAGATAGATTAGCAAACAGCTGAACAATTATTTTTTTAATCGATACGATCTCGCCTGGTTTGTCTATATTGTCACTAATTCCTAAATTATCGGTGAAGTCGCTCACCATGATATCGTTGTTGATCAATGATTCGAATACGGTGTTCACTGACGCAGTATCCTGCTGATTCAAATCCACGAGTTCTGTTGGTTCGTCAGGTGGAATTGTAAGGCAAGAATGCGAGTTATCTGCTTGAGGACGGATAACTTGTGGTTTGTTTATCGCTAATGAATCTATAGAGACTGAATTCAGGCGATCATTAGAAGGATGGTCAAATAGTGGCAACTCATGCTGTAACATAATGGGTGGTGTAGCAATTTTCCTTTGCTGACGAGTGCGTTTCATTTTCTGCGGTACGTGAAATGGAACACCACCATCAAGTGTAGCATCAACCCACTGATAGGTACATGTGTACTTATGATCACCTTCGGATACAACCGTGGCTACAAAGTGGAACAGATCTGACTCAATCACCAGTTCTGTCCGTTCGCCGTCTCTATAAACATAGCAGTGGAGCGTATACGGTCGGAGTTGAGCACGCAGCTCATGTTGGATTAAAGTAGTTAGCTCACTACGTACAGTGATAGGTGTCTGCAGGGCGATACGGGCTAGTTCTTCAAGGGTACAGATGTCGAGGCTGAGGAGCCTAGTAAGGGTCGCGTCTGTGAGTGCAAGTAAGCTGACGGATAGACCGTTCAGACTGTAAACTGGGTTGATGATTGCATCCGATGCCATTGTCGGGCTCCACAGAGAGTTATGTGACTGATATCCACTCGACGATGTCAGGATATTCCGCCGCAGCAGCCGCCAACGCATTGTACATTGGCGATTGTTGGCTATCGATCTGAATCACCAACGTATCTATCGCGCGGGTCAGCGGCATGAGCAGCCAGCGGGCTACTGCTTGTTGGAGCATGGCTATGTTTCCGGCAAAGACGCCAGGCGTTTGCTCCAAAGTGGGGGTACCACCGATTGTAGTCAGCTTGAATTCATAAAATTGGTCGAGATCCAGGCAAACAACCGTCCAGCCTTCCAATCCTCGGCACGACTCATACTGAACGATTCGTAATTGGTCGAGTTCGGTAGGGTAACTCTCGCGGACGTCTTCGGATGCACCGTCCCATGTCTGGAAACCCCACTGGGCAAAAACAGTCGCCGCGACAGAGCGAGTCGCGCCGTGTTCGCCTGAGTGGATTACCAGACCGGGCGGCACGCAAAAGAGCATGTCAACGGGGCTATTGCCGTTTTCGGCGTTGTCCTTCAGCAGCCGATCATGAAGGCCCCGATCGTGAAAATAATCGCCGTCCAGGATGATGACATGGCCACCCAGTACGTCCTCATCTACTTCCCACATCACCTCTGGCAGGTTGAGTTGGCGTGCGACCGTGGACACAAAGCGTACCAATCCCGCTTTCATCCGCAGACAGCGCTTGAGGTTGACTTTGCGAATTTCACTCTGTTTGAGCGTGCCGCGCCAGTCCGCTTGCACATGGCCACGCACAAGCTGATCAACCCCATCGGCAACCACGATCTGCTTGTAGGAGTAGAGTTTCATGAGCAAATCACGCTCATTGCTGGGCCAATCCTGGCCCTCGTCAACGAACACATAGTCCCAACGGAATGCCTCAACATTCGACTTTGCCAGCTGCTCGACGTCTGCTTTTGATACAGCGCCGGTCTGCAGAAATTCCAGAGCTTCGTCCTTCAGACGCTCGTAGTTTGCGAGGAATGTCGGCTCATGCTGGTCGATAATCCCCATCCCACGAAGCGCTGAATAGAGAAAGCTGTGGACGATCTGGATCTGGATCGCGCCTCCGCTAATATCGTTTGCGATGCCGAGGATCGTCAAAAGCCGGCGAATATCGGCGACGAGCGCCTTGTTGTAGGTCAGGATCAAGACGCGCGCACCCTGCTCGTTGAAGAGTTGCTTCGCGAACTGGAGCAGATGCATCGTCTTGCCGGTGCCACCGCGCCCCCACAGGACGACCAGCTTTTTACCAACGGCTTCTTGAAGCGTCGCCAAGTCTACATGTTGCTTGCTCAGACGCTCCATCCGCTGACGATCCAGTCGTGTCGGTTCCAGGATTTTTGTGAAGAGGTCGGTCGCCCGTGTCAACGCTGTGTAATCCTGATTGATCGCCGAGATCACCCATCGTCCGTCGCGCCAGCGCGGCGGATGCATTTGTCCCAGAACATTAAGGATTAAATCCCATGTGACTTGAGCGCCGATGTTGGGGTGGGGACGGGAAGGCAGGGCCGCGTTGGGGATGTTGCGAAGCCACAGCAACGAGGAAATCCAGGGTGGATGGATGCCGTGATACTCCAAATACCGCTTCACCGAGTAAACCTGACTTTCGTTTTGCTCGCTGGCATTGTGCCACCTGCCGCCATAGGGCACTTCTACTGCTGTGCCGACGAAGCGCACATCTTCAGGGCGGTGGTCTTTGACTTCGATTACGACACAAAGGCTGCGTACCTGGACACTGTCGGGTTTATGGTATTGTCCATCCGCGCCTTGAAAAGATAGAAACGGTCGGTACTCCAATCCGGCATCAAAACTCGCCAGGAGAAGCACATCGATATCACGCTTTTGCTGCCCATGACACTTTGCACCGGCGACGAGCCGCACATCATGAGTGGGACTATGAGCAACCGACGGCCATGCTTTGACCATCAGATCGCGGATCGCGAGCGCGGCTTCGTACTCGCGTGTGCCTTCGGCGCCGAACACCTGTATCATCTTCTCGTGCTGGAGCTACATTGGAGCCATCATAGGCAACGAAGAGCCCATCGCCTGAACCATGACTCTATACTTTTCACATATGATAACGCAAGAGGGTACGTTGAAGGTATGCAAATTATGTTCAACATGACAATGGGCGCAGCGCGGTCGTCATCACCAGGAATCCACTAGCTACGACAATAGCCCTATCTGCTATAATGGCGAGGCCAGGATTGAGACAGATGTGCGTGAGGCCGCGTCGCTGAGATGAATGAGCGTGATCAATCAGAAGCCATAGAAGTACGTACTGCTCAGTTGTCGGATATTAGCTCGACTTTGTCCATTTGCCCACGGGGCGGTAACGCCTCAGTATGAGGCCGGCGCATCTACTCGCGGCTTTTTTGGATGTCGCCTGTGGCAGGCGATATGCAAATAATTCAGAGCCGGTCGTGACATGCCTTTCTGGGCGCCCTGATGCGCTCTACAATATGGACAAAGTCGAGATTAGGTCGTGTAAGAATATCGCTGATCGGCAACGTGATGCGCTGGGGTTCCTACCACGGCCGGTGTTCGCTGAAGCGGTTCAACGAGGCCAGCTCCTTGTAGCTGTGGCTAAGCAGGACATCGTCGGCTTTGTACGCTTCAACCATCGGTTGCGTGGTGTTGAGACTGCGCTCTACGATATCTGCGTCGATGCCCCCACTCAACGCCAAGGTGTCGGTCGAAGGCTGGTGCAAGCGCTCGCCGATTCCTGCCGCAAATCTGGGCGCATCGCTATTGTACTACGCTGTCCCGAGAGTCTGCCCGCCAACGATTTCTACGCCTGCCTTGGCTTTCAACAGGTCGCCATTGAGCCAGGGCGCCGACGCCGACTTGTCGTGTGGCGATTAGCACTCGCGGAGGCATAATGCGATTCGTTGCGTCCGCCACGTTGAAGCGTTCCGACCTTCGCGGCCTGCTAGAACGCTGGGAGCGCTCTGGTACTGGACCTGACCCTTTCACTGAGGTAATACTTACACCGCTGCCTGGGCTTTCCGAGCCGACGACAGTGCAGTTTGTGCATGAGCATTTTGTTGGCCGCAGCCGTATCTGGTTCGATTCAGGTGGCTACTTTGTGCAGCAAGGCGAAATCGCCTACGAAGCACTTTACGGCCGGCTGATGGACTGGTGTCTCAGCAATCGTTGGGCCGATGTCTATGTACTGCCCGACTATGTGCCCTCGTCGGATCTCAGCGAGGATGAGGTCGCGGGGCGTATCCACGCCACAATCGCCGTTGCGCGGCTGTTCTCCCGAGAGTTACCCTCCGACATTCGTCAGAAGGCGCTGCCGGTGGTCCAGGGCCATACCCGCGAGCAGATTCGCGCCTGTGTCGATGCCTACCTCGACATGGGTTACCGCTCGCTGGGTTTCGGCAGTTTCGACACCACCGGTGCTGGCAAGGATATCAACATGTTGACGCGGCGCGCGCTCAGTAACTTGGAGTTCTTACAAGAGCTGGCGGCGCGATTCGGCTTTCAGACTCATACCTTTGGCATCGGTACCCCAGCGCTGATTCCGGTCCTGCACGAACTGGGAATCGCGAGCTTCGACAGCTCTTGCTGGATCCGCACTGCCGGCTTCGGCAATGTGCTGCTGCCGTTCACGGGTCGTCGCAATGTTTCACATGGAATGCTTCGTGAGATCGGAGGCTCGACCTATAACGCCAAGAGCTTCGCTGAACTAAAGGCACTTACTAGCCATGAGTGCCCGTTCTGCCAGTCGTTCGAGCAACTTCAAGATAATCGCCTGGATCAGGCGCTACACAACCTGCTAGTGATCCGCGATACCGTCGCCGCGCTGGAGGGAGGCGTCAGCACGCTGACGCCAGCGGTCCAGACAATTATCGGTGAGTCGCGCTATGCTCGCCTCCGTACGAGACGCGTATGACAACTTTTCATGTCCGACACGACTTTAGCCCGATCGTGGCCCGCGAGGCGATGCTGCTACTGCGCATGGCATCTGCAGCCGATGAGCAAGGCTTTCTCGATCAGGCCCGTGCCCACGACTTCGAGCTGGGCCGGCGCCAGTCACTCGCCAAGGTCTTTGCCTCGCTACGCGACTTGGGCCTACTCGCGCGCTCAACACGTGATGCGCCGCTGGTGTTGACGCCACTCGGCGAGCGGCTAGCGGCGTTGGCACTTCGTGATGAGCTATTGCTGGCCGAGCTGATACACTTGCGCTACTGCTGGCTCTGGACACCTGAGCATGGCGGCGAAGGCTTCGCCTGGGCCTACCAGGCTGTGGCTGGACTACTGTGGGATGAAGCGCCCACGTCGATTGATAGCGACCGTCTGGTCGCCACGATCATCACAGGGGCTGAAGATGTCTTTCACGTCAAGGGGGCGTCTTTCAGCCCGTCGAGTGTACTGGGGATTATGCATTGGCTGCGTGCCCTTAGCCCGCCTTGTATCATCGCCGGTGCCTTTCGCCAGCGCCCGAGCTGTACACCCGAGGCCCTGCTACTGACGCTCGAGGCCATCGCTGCTGTGAGTGGCCGTCCAGCAGGAACCGCGCTGCGCCTTGACGCCGCCACCCGGCGGCGGGCCTGCCGCACGCTGTTGATCGACGGCGATGCGTTCGACGAAGTGCTGGACCACCTCGAAGAAATGGGCGGCCTGCTGCGTCGAGCCAGCGATGGCGGTGAAACGGTCCTGCTACTCAACTCACCCCTACCTGGCCTTGTACCTCAAAGGAGTTCACGATGAGCGGCCTGCTCACGATTGCTGGCAAGGCGCCTATTGTTCCCACTTTCAACGCACGCGCTCTGCGCGCCACCTCAGCAGAAGTGCAGGATGCCTACACTTGGCAAGCTGCCACCTACGTTGAGCAGCCGGCGCTCGCTGCATTGCGCGCATCCTTCGTCGCCGCGGTCCAGCAGGCTAAGACGCCGAAAGCCTGCTTGATTGCACCCTTCGGCTACGGTAAAACCGCATCGGCGATTGGCCTGTGGAGCGCCTGCAATCAGGCCCGGTTGTTAGTTGTCCCGCCAATCTCCTGTGGCTCCTTCACCGAGCTGGCGGGCGCAATCTACGGCTGGTTGGCCTTCACCCTCACCGAATCGGCACAGCCGCTGGTCGAGGCTCACGATAAGTTTCTGGTCAGCACCGCCGAAACCCTGGCACGTCACGACGAGCGCGCCTTCGGCATACCGTTTGACCAAGGACTAGTCGCGATTCGCGACAAGCTGGAGCGTGGGTACTTGGACTTCGACGACGTCAGCATAAATCTGCTGGCCTTTCTTGAGCAGGCGACGGCGGTGGTGCGCCGGGCTGGCTACGGTGGCCTGGTGGTGATGATCGACGAGCTCCAGCAGCTGCTAGGCAACGCCAACAAGGGCGTGCTCGTTGCGCTGCGCCAGCTGATCTGGGGCCTGCGCACGCGCCAGATCCCCTTTGGCCTCGTGCTGACGATGGACCCCGACACGGAGCGGACACTGTCCGATCGCGCCGGTGACATCCTGCACCGTATCAAAGACGACGGGCTGTATGTGGATATTCGACACATCTACGACCGCGACTTCCCGGCGCGGCTCTGGCAGCAGTATACGGCGGCTCTGCACCTGAGCCTTGCCGAGCAGTGCGCGATTGACAACGCCGCGCTCGAGTCGCTGGGACAGCTCTCCGAGCGTGACGACCTGAGCAACGGGCCACGCACTGTAATCAACGTTCTACAGCGGGCATCGGCGCGTTGGACAAACCAGACAAGCAATGGTTACACTCCAATCGACCTGATCGATGACCTGCTGGATGGGACGATTCGCTTCGATGGTGACCGCGGCGTCGTGCCGGCCCTAGTCGCCGACCTGCTCAACTCCCCTTATTTCCAGCGCTCGGCGGAGCGCACGCGTGTACTGAAACTAATCGCCGCCTTTCCCCGCGGCTGTCCGGAACAGGTCGCAGCGCGCTACGATCTAGCCCAGGCATGGCGCGAGCTGAACGATGACCTGCGTGGGGAGATTGTTACCGAGACCGAGGAAGGGCTGGCGCTGATCGAGTTGCAGCGCGTCGGCCGCCCAGCCAATCGCCTGAACATTCTGCTGCGCCGCTACTGGATGCAGATTACCGACCAGCAGCTTTTTACCGAAGACGCAGCTCAGGTGTTTCGCGATCTTGTGTTGCCGTTGCTCTTTCCTGCAAAGGTCAATGATCTGAACGGTTGGAGTGGGTGTGCCGACGTCGAGCTTACGGCCGACAACACTTATGCTGGTATCCTCGAAGGCACCGCATCGACTGCCTTCCCACTGCGGCGAATCGCGGTGTCAATACGCAACGGTGTCTTAGCCAATGAGCCGATCGAGCCATCGGCCGACGTCGATATGCGGTTGGTCTTTCGCCTCGACCCAAACTCCGAGGCAAGATCATCTTTGGCGGTGGCTGCCGAGCAGTCGCGCGTCGTCCTGACTCTGGCCATGGCGCGTGCAACCGATCAGGGGCTGCACGGTAGCGTTGGCTGGATCGCACACTACCTCAGCCCTCATCCAATCTCGGCAGCAGTCGTGTTGAGCCTGCTGCGCTATCTTAGTCAGGAAAGGCTCGATGCTTTGCCCGAGCGCGACCGTGCGCGAATCGAAGATACGCTGGCGAGGCTACGCGAGTGGCTGCTTGCGGAGTTGCTCCCGGCATCTCTGTTCGAGCCGACCGGCTTTGTAGTCGCCTCTGCTGGCGCCGGTGCGCTCAAGGAGTTCCTGTTCCAATTCTGCACCAGCCGCTGGCCGGGCTACCAGCCGCTGGCCCGTTTCCCCATCTGGGCCGCGATGCTTGGCGACTATACGCGGGCGCTGGGTCAGGTCGCGCCGGCGGCACAACTTGCTCAGGAACCGGTAACCGGCAGCAAGGCACAAATTGCAGAGCTGTTCGATCAGAAACGTCACGCGGGCTTTGACAGCTACGCCCGCCAGTACGGGCCACTCCTCAAGATCGATACATGGCAGGGTGATGATGCCAGCATCCGATTTGTGCCGCACCCGGCCGAGCTGCGTATCGCGGAGCGCGTGCGCGCGCATGGAATTCTGGCCGAGCGTGAAGTATACGCTGAGCTGCGCGCGACCGGCTTCGCTGCCATCGAGGCGACACAACTCATCCGCTTGGCGCTAACGCGCGGCCTAGTGCGGCGCGAGGGAGAGAACCTGGCCACGCCAACCGCACCGTCCGTGATTGAGCTGAACACGCGCGTGGCTGCACTGCGTCAGCGTGCTACCGTCCTGGGTGCTATCCCAGAAGAGCTGGCTGCCACGCTGGTCGAGTTCGATGGGCAGTACGATCAGGCTGCCGCGGCGGCATGGCGGCTGGATCAGGCTGAGCGACAGATAGTCGAACTGGAGGATCAGGCCACCGCCGCGACCATGGCTCACCGCGACGCGCTGCGCCGCCGAGTGCTGAGAGCGCTGCCCCAATTGGCAGTGGAATTGTTAGAGGTTCCCAATGGATACATAGAGAAGCACCTGGCGGCGGCGCGACGTATGCTTGACCAGGAACGCGTACGGCTCAGGGAGGGCGCCGAAGCCCTCGTCCATGCGTCCGGACAGCAGTTCGCGCTGGACGAAGCTGAGACACTCGCATCACGCGTCGAATCCTGGGCCAGCCAGGAGCAGTGCTACGAACGCTGGGTCGCCTTTGGACAGCAGTTGAGCAGGCTTCAGGCGGCGCTAGAGCGCGTCGGTGAAGGGACGAAGCCACTGAGCGAGCTGCGCGCGCGCGTGGGAAGCCTGACACGCAAGGCTCGGTCGGTCCAATCCGAGCTCGGCCTCCCCGGCTTCGCCGAAGTCGACAGACTGCAGGCCAGCTTGACCGATCTAGTCCACCAGTTTGATGCACTGGCTGATGATCGGTGTGTCGTCTATGAGCGCACCGCTGCTTCTCTAGCGGCGACAATCGCCGAGTTGCTCGAACTCCCCAACACCCTTCAGATTCCACCCTACGATCCTGGCGACGACGAACGTAGCTTCCATGCATTGCGACGCTCTATTGCCACCACTGCCAGCCGCGCGATCACCTTGATGGAGGTTAGTCTTGTCGAAAATCCACAAGCGACCGTGCAAGAAAAGATGTCTCTAGTATTACAACGCAGAGTCGAAGGCAGCTAACTGGGCAAGTTTCCGTTTACGGTGCGAAAGGTAGGCGGCATGACTCCGTCGCTGGTAATACCGAACCATCATCAGCGCCCGTTCAGCGTTCAGGATTGGCTTGGGAATGACGCTCAGCACCAACAGCCGCACCTGCGCAAGGGTCAGGGCCGGTGCGCGAGCCGCCCAGCGCACCCGTACCCACACCAAAAAATGATGCGCCAGCATCACCAGCAGCATATGGTGATGCCAGCCTAGCCAGCTCCGCGTTTCGTACTGGTCCATCCCCAGTTCAGTCTTGCCTTCCTCAAAGCTCAACTCGACCGGCCAGCGCATGCCACTCATTCGC